>ERZ772892.909-NODE-909-length-34545-cov-14.749232_pt1 | contig 34545 bp, 28 predicted proteins | sample MGYA00512126_ERZ772892 | MGnify/ENA primary metagenome ERZ772892 (study PRJEB29015, sample SAMEA2737697) | human gut metagenome | biome: human gut; feature: human-associated habitat; material: faeces | place: China | collected 2012 ... | reverse complement strand
CATCGGCTTTTTTGACCACATGCTGGACGGCTTTGCCCGCCACGGCCTGTTTGATTTGACATTACACTGTGATGGCGACCTGAACGTGGACTGTCACCACACAATTGAAGACTGCGGCATCGCGCTTGGCACGGCCATCCGTGAGGCCCTTGGCGACAAAGCCGGCATTGTGCGTTACGGCAGCTGCATGCTGCCCATGGACGAAACGCTAGCCCTGTGCGCTGTGGACCTTGGCGGACGGCCGTATTTTGTTTATGATGCCAGCTTTGCCGGGCAGAGCTGCGGCGGCATGGATGTGCAGATGGCACGGGAATTCTTTTACGCTGTCAGTTACAGCGCCATGATGAACCTGCACCTGAAGGTGCTGTACGGCGAAAACGACCACCACAAGCTGGAAGCCATGTACAAGGCATTCGCCAAAGCCCTTTCCGCCGCCGTCCGCCATGACGACCGCATTGTGGGCGTGCTTTCCACGAAAGGAAGCATCTAACTACCTCCTAACTTAATTTCGTTTTCCCGGGGCGGGGCCCCGTTTTCAGTATATAAGGGTAACACTGAAAGGAGCAAGTATTATGTACAAGGACATGATGGACACCATTGGTTTTGTTTCGGGGTATGACCCGGAGCTGGGTGCGGCCATGCAGCGTGAGCTGGGCCGCCAGCAGGCAAACATTGAGCTGATTGCCAGCGAAAACATTGTTTCCCCTGCCGTTATGGCTGCCATGGGCAGCGTGCTGACCAACAAATATGCCGAGGGCTACCCCGGCCACCGCTATTACGGCGGCTGCCAGTTTGTGGACCAGGTTGAGCAGATTGCGATTGACCGTGCCTGCAAGCTGTTTGGTGCCAAATATGCCAACGTGCAGCCCCATTCCGGCGCACAGGCCAACCTGGCCGTTTACTTTGCCTTGCTCAACCTGGGCGATACCGTCATGGGCATGGATCTTTCCCAGGGCGGCCATCTGACCCATGGTTCCCCCGCCAACATGAGCGGCAAGAACTACAACTTTGTTTCCTACGGCGTTTCTGCCGAGGACGGCCGCATTGATTACGATGCCCTGGCCAAGCAGGTTGCCAAGGTTCGCCCCAAGCTGCTGGTTGCCGGTGCTTCCGCTTACCCGCGCGCTATCGATTTTGAAAAGCTGGCCGAGATCGCCCATGGTTACGGCGCAATGCTGATGGTGGACATGGCTCACATTGCCGGCCTGGTTGCCGGCGGCATGCACCAGAACCCGGTGCCCTATGCTGATGTTGTGACCACCACCACCCACAAGACCCTGCGCGGTCCTCGCGGCGGCCTGATCCTGACCAACAACGCTTACCTGATCAAGCGCATCAACTCCGCCATCTTCCCCGGCACCCAGGGCGGCCCGCTGGAGCACGTGATTGCTGCAAAGGCTGTCTGCTTTGGCGAGGCACTGAAGCCGGAGTTCAAGGATTATGCCCGCAAGATTGTGGAGAACGCCGCTGCTATGGCCGACGAGCTAACCGCCCGCGGCGTGAAGCTGGTTTCCGGCGGCACCGACAACCACCTGCTGCTGGTTGATCTGACCGATTCCGAGATGACCGGCAAGGAGCTGGAGCACAACCTGGACGAAGTACACATTACTGCCAACAAGAACACCGTTCCCGGTGAAAAGCGCAGCCCGTTTGTGACCAGCGGTGTCCGCCTTGGCACCCCTGCTGTGACCACCCGCGGCATGGGCCCCGCCGAGATGAAAGAGATTGCCGACTGCATCGCAGACTGCATCTTTGACTTTGAGGGCAAGAAAGACGACATCGCTGCCCGCGTTGCCAGCCTGACCGCTCGCTTCCCCCTGTACGAATAATTCCCGCTTTTCCCGCCTTGCTTTTCCCGCCTTAAAGAGCGGGGCGAAAAGCTTTAATGGGCATCGCACAAATTGATAAAGACACCCCGCAGCGAATCTCTTGCTGCGGGGTGTTTTTTATGGCAGTCTGGCAGAGCTGGGAGCCGAAACCAGCGCGGCATTTCTCATTTTTTTCGCAGGCCTTCTCATTCCTTGCGGACTTTTGCGCAGGCCTTAAAAAATGTTTCCATTTTATAGAATATTGTGATATAATGCAAAGGACAGATAAAATGCCACATAAAAGGAGGCAAAATCATGAAGTTTTTTATTGATACTGCGAATGTAGATGAGATCCGTAAAGCCAATGACATGGGCATTATTGCCGGTGTTACCACCAACCCCAGTCTGATTGCCAAGGAAGGCCGCGATTATGCCGAGACCCTGGCAGAGATCGCCACCATCGTGGACGGCCCCATTTCCGGCGAAGTAAAGGCCACCACAGTGGACGCTGAAACCATGGTTGCTGAGGGCGAAGCCATCTATGCCCTGGACCCCAAGCACATGGTCGTCAAGATCCCCATGACCGCTGAGGGCCTGAAGGCCATCAAGGCACTGTCCGCCAAGGGCATTCCCACCAACTGCACGCTGGTGTTCTCCGCCAACCAGGCGCTGTTGGCTGCCCGCGCAGGCGCTACTTACGTCAGCCCGTTCCTGGGCCGTCTGGACGACATTGGCCAGCCCGGCATTGAACTGATCGAAACCATTCATGACATGTTCCTGAACTACCCCGACATTGACACCCAGATCATTGCCGCTTCCGTCCGCAACCCCATCCATGTAACGGACTGCGCTCTGGCTGGTGCTGATATCGCCACCGTTCCTTACAAGGTCATTGAACAGATGCTGCATCACCCGCTGACCGATGCCGGCATTGAAAAGTTCAAGGCTGACTACATCAAGGTATTTGGCGAATAATTTCTGTCGCTCTGCCCGGTACCGGCTGTCCGCCGGGCCGGGTTTTGTTTTTGCTTAGTTTCTTGCAGATTGCTTTTTTATCCACTATACTTAGTGATGTAATTAAAAGAGAATAAAGAATAATGAATAATGGTTGTGTGACACCCACGGCGTCACATTTTAGTTAGGTCAACTGCTCCGGCAAAAAGCACTCCGACCAAAGCAGTCAACCTATTTTATTCGCGCCGCCGCGGGCGGCGCACCGACATTATTCTTTATTCATTATTATTTATTATTTTATGAAAAAATAACTAGGATGTAATGGGGGTTCCAACCATGGACCAGCAATGGCTCAACACTTACCGCGAAGAAATCGGCGGCTTTTCCAACACGATCCACTCCTTTGCCCAGGGCGAAATTGCCCGCAAGGACTACAAGGGCATTTCCGGCGGGTTTGGCAGTTATGCCCAGCGCGATGCCGCCAAGCATATGCTGCGGCTGCGCCTGCCGGGCGGCCGGGTCACGCCGGAGCGCCTGCACTTTATGGCACAGGCTGTTCAGCAGTACCATGTGCCATTCTTGAAGCTGACCACCTGCGAAGCGATCCAGATGCACGATTTGACCCCGGACGAGGTGCCTGCCATCATGGAGGCCGCCATCCCCTGCGGCATTATCATCCGCGGCGGCGGCGGTGATAACCCCCGCAACATTCAGGCCAGCCCCCTGACCGGCGTGCAGCCCGGCGAAGCTTTTGACGTTATGCCCTGGGCCGAGGCCGCAACGGAGTATCTGCTTTCCATCTGCCGCGACATCCACATGCCGCGCAAGCTGAAGGTTGCGTTCTGCAACGGCGTGGATGACTGTGTGCACACCGCGTTCCGCGATATGGGCTTTGTGGCGCAGCCGGACGGCACCTTTAAGCTGTACATTGCCGGCGGCCTGGGCGGCGGCTGGCGCATGGGCATTCTGGCGGCAGAATCTCTGCCCGCAGAGGATGTGCTGTACTATATCCGCGGCATGATCACCACCTTCTGCCAGCACGGCAATTACCAGAACCGTGCCAAGGCCCGCACCCGCTTTATGCAGGAGACCCTTGGCCCGGACGAGCTGCGCCGCATCTTTTTGGAGAACGTTGCCGCTGCCAAGGCGGACGAAAGCCTGAAACTGCACCTGACCCCCGCCGCCATTACCAAAACCGGCACCGGCACGCTGGATGACCCGCGCGCCATTGCTCAAAAACAGCCGGGGCTGTACGCTGTGGCGTACCACCCCATCGGCGGCCGCCTGATCCCGGAAAAGCTGGTGCAGCTGGACAACCTGCTCAGCACCATCCCCGGCTGCGAATGCCGCGTTGCCCCCAATGAAACGCTGTACATCATCAACCTGACGGCAGACGAAGCTGCCACTGTGCTGGATGCCACCGCAGATGGTGCCAAAACGCTGTTTGAGACCAGCGTTGCCTGCATCGGCGCTTCCATCTGCCAGCAGGGCGTGCGAGACAGCCAGTCCGTTTTGCAGCGCGCTGTGCAGGCCGTGCGGGAGGCTAACATTCCGGACGGTGCCCTGCCCAAAGTCTGCATTTCCGGCTGCACGTCCAGCTGCTCCGGCCACCAGGCCGCAGCCATCGGCTTCCAGGGCACGGTTAAAGCGGTGCCGGGCGGCAAGCCTGCCCCGGCGTTTGCCATCTTCCTGGGCGGGTCCGATGCTTTGGGCCATGCCCACTTTGGCGATACCATCGGCACCGTATATGAAGAGCAGCTCCCCGCTCTGCTGGTGGAGCTGGGCCAGGCTGCTGCAGCCGCAGGCCAGAACTGGCAGACCTGGAGCGCAGCTGACCCTGATGCGGTGAACTCCATTATTGCCAAGTACGTATAACCGCTGCTCCCGAAGCCTTTTGTTCTCCACAAGTTCCTTAAAAATTGTGGAAAATCCGGCTTAAAGTATCGTATCTTATCCCCCGCGGCCCCGGTTTTGCACCGGCGGGCTGCGGGGTTTTTGTTTTGCGTAAAAAATCCCGGAAATAACGGACAACCACTGGCATAAACCGCATAAATATGATATAGTATTAAAGTGTAGTGTTATGCCATACAGCCAGGTTCCGGCGGCAAACTGCCCCGGAACCGGCCGAAAACAAAAAGGGAGCATACCTGACAATATGAAACAACAAGCAAACAAGATCCGCGTGGCCCTGCTGTTTGGCAGCTGTTCAAGCGAGCATGAGGTCAGCTGTGTTTCGGCTGCGGCATGGGCGGATGCCCTTGCCACCATGCCGGACCGATATGAAGTGATTCTGGTGGGCATTACCAAACAGGGCCGCTGGCTGAAATACAGCGGCTCTACCGAGGGCATGCGCAGCGGCAGCTGGGAGCAGGATGCTTCCTGCGTGCCCTGCGTGCTCAGCCCGGACCGCAGCGACCATGGCCTGCTGGTGCACAGCGCCAACGGCTATGAACTGCTGCCGGTGGATGTGGTCGCCCCCATCCTGCACGGCAAAAACGGCGAGGACGGCACGATTCAGGGCCTGCTGGAGCTGGCTGCCATCCCCTATGTGGGCTGCGGCGTTCTGGCATCCGCTGCCTGCATGGACAAAGCTGTTGCCAATACCATCATGGACGCCTATCATGTGCCCCACTGCCACTGGTGCAGCGCCGTCCGAGCCGAAGCGGAAACCCAGCGCAGCGCCCTGTTGACCCGCGTGGAAAACCGCCTGCCCTACCCGATCTTTGTCAAACCGGCCAATGCGGGTTCCAGCGTGGGCATCACCAAGGCCCACAACCGTGAAGAGCTGAACACCGCCATTGACACCGCCCTGCGGGAAGATGACAAAGTGGTGTTTGAAGAGTTTATTGATGGGCAGGAAGTGGAATGTGCCGCCATTGGCAACCCGGATAACCCGCAGGAAGTGCGCACCACCCGCCCCGGCGAGATTTTGGCCGGCGCAGAGTTTTATACCTATGACGACAAGTATAAAAACGGTATATCCAAGACGGTGATTCCCGCCCACCTGCCGGACCAGAAGCTGGATGAAGTCAAAACGCTGGCCGCCCGCGCTTACCTGGCTTTGGGCTGCGCTGGTCTTGCCCGGTGTGATTTCTTTGTAGAGCACGGCACAGGACGCGTGCTTTGCAATGAGCTGAACACCCTGCCGGGCTTTACCCCCATCAGCATGTACCCCAAGCTGATGGAAAACGAGGGCTACAGCTTTGCCGCCCTGGTTGATAAGCTAATCGGCCTTGCACTGAGCAAAAAGCGAGGTGCTTACTGATGGATACTCGTCCCATCGGCGTATTTGACAGCGGCCTTGGCGGGCTGACCGCCGTGCGCCAGCTGCGCCGCCTGCTGCCGGGCGAAGATATTGTGTATTTTGGCGATACCGGCCGCGTGCCTTACGGTTCCCGCGGGCACGATGTGATCGTGCGGTACGCCCAGCAGGATATCCGGTTCCTGCTTTCCCAGAATGTCAAGTTCATTATGGCGGCCTGCGGCACAGTATCTTCCACCTATCCTTCGGCGGAAGCTGCCCAGCTGCCGGTACCCTACACCGGCGTGATCGGTGCGGCAGCCCGCGCAGCTGCTGCCGCCACCAAAAACAAACGCATCGGCGTGATCGGCACAGCGGCCACCATCCGCAGCGGTTCTTATGCCACCCAGCTGAAAGATCTGGTGCCGGGGGTTCAGATTTTTGCCCGCGCCTGCCCCCTGTTTGTACCGCTGGTTGAAAACGGTTATGTGAACGGCGACAAAGTAACCCAGCTGATGATTGAGGAATACCTGACCCCCGTGCGGGATTCCGGCATTGACACCCTGATCCTTGGCTGCACCCACTACCCACTGCTGAAAAAAATGATCGGCGATTTTGTGGGCGACAGCGTAACGCTGATTGACCCCGGTAAGCTGACCGCCATTGCCACCGCCACCGCGCTGGATGACCTTGGGATTTCCAGCGGGCGCAGCACCGGCGGCACCACCCGCTTTTTTGTCAGCGATACCCCGGACGGCTTTGCCAAGCAGGAGCGGCTGTTCATGGGCAGCGAAGCGGGCGGCCCGGTGGAACAGATCGCCATTGAAACGTATTAAGGAATTAAACTATTATGGCAAAACCTGTTGAAGAAAATTACCTCATCACCATCAAAGGCACCATGGAGCAGAACGGCGAAAACGACACCGTGGAGCTGATGACCCGCGGCAACTTTGTGCAGCGCGGCAACAGCTACTACATCGTGTATGCTGAAACCGAAGCCACCGGTTACGCCGGATGTACCACCACGGTGCGCGTCAGCCAGGATGCCCGGCTGGTCAGCATGACCCGCTTTGGCAAAACATCCAGCCAGCTGATTATTGAAAAAGGCATCCGCCACCTGTGCCATTACGAAACCGGGTACGGTTCCATCAGCCTTGGCGTGGCCGCTGATGTGATTGAGCACAACCTGCTGCCGGATGGCGGCGAGCTGCAGTTCAGCTACACGCTGGATTCCGGCGCCGAAACCTTAATCAGCCGCAATTCTGTGCTTATCACAGTAGAGCCGCTGAAAAAGCAGGAAACTGAAGTTGAATAAATTTTTAGTTAGGAGTTAGGAAGTAGGAGTTAGGAATTTTTGGTGTGCGCTGACGCGCACAAATTTTAACGATCAGCTGTGCGGCTATTTTTCAAAATTGCGGCGCAGGCCGCACCTTAAACTCCTAACTCCTAACTCCTCCCTCCTAACTTCCAAACTGGAGGTACAACGTGAATTACAAATACTATAACCCCCGCAAGGCTGCGCTGGATACGGCGCGTGAGCTGCTGACCGGCGCGCTGAATGCTGCTGTGGCGGACGGTTCCCTTCCGGAAGCCCCGCTGCCGGAATTTATTGTTGAGATTCCCGCCGATGTCAAAAACGGCGATATTGCATCCAACGCCGCCATGGCCGGTGCCCGTGCGTTCCACAAGGCTCCGCGCCAGATTGCACAGGCCATTGTGGACCACCTGAACCTGGAGGGCAGCCTGTTCGACCGTGTAGAGATCGCAGGCCCCGGCTTCATCAACCTGTTCCTGGGTGCCCACTGGTTTACCAGCGTGCTGCAGGCTGCTGCCACTGAGCCGGAATACGGCCGCACGGACGGCGGTGCAGGCAAGCGCTACAACGTTGAATTTGTTTCCGCCAACCCCACCGGCCCCATGCACATGGGCAACGCCCGCGGCGGTGCTCTGGGTGACTGCCTGGCTGCCTGCCTGGACTGGGCCGGTTATGATGTGACCCGCGAGTTCTACATCAACGATGCAGGCAACCAGATCCAGAAGTTCGGCAAGAGCCTGGCCATCCGCTACCTGCAGCTGTACAAAGGCGAAGAAGCCGTTCCCCTGCCGGAAGAATGCTACCAGGGCGCTGACATTATTGCTCGCGCCAAAGAGTTTGCCGAAATTCACGGCGATTCCTATGTCGATAAGGACTTTGAAGAGCTGAAAGATGCCCTGATTGCCGATGCCCTGCCCAAGAACATTGCCGGGCTGCAGCGCGACCTGGGCAAGTACCGCATCACCTATGATGTCTGGTTCCACGAAAGCGACCTGCACAAGAGCGGCGCTGTGGATGATGTCATCAAAATCTTGATGGACAAGGGTGCCTGCTACAAGGCCGAGGACGGTGCCATCATGTACCGCAGCGCCCAGTATGCTTCCAAGTACGGCGTTGTAAACCGCAAGAAGGACGAAAACGCCGACGGCGAAGAGGAAGCCAAAGACGAAGTTCTGGTACGCGCCAACGGCATTCCCACCTATTTTGCCGCCGACATCGCCTACCATTACAACAAGCTGGCCGTGCGCGGTTTTGACCGTTCCATCGACATTTGGGGTGCCGACCATCACGGCCATGTAGCCCGCATGAAGGGTGCCATGGACGCCGTTGGCCTGGACGGCACCAAGTTGGATGTTGTGCTGATGCAGATGGTCAACCTGATGCGCGACGGCAAACCGGTGCGTATGAGCAAGCGTACCGGCAAGGCCATCACCCTGACCGACCTGCTGGACGAAGTGCCCATTGATTCCGCACGTTTCTTCTTCAACCAGCGCGAAAGCTCCTCCACTCTGGATTTCGACCTTGACCTGGCTGTGCGCAACGACAGCGAAAACCCGGTCTACTATGTCCAGTACGCCCACGCCCGCATCTGCTCCGTGCTGAAAAAGCTGGAAGCCGCCGGTGTGACCTTTGAGGGTGCCGATGCCCTGGATGCCAGCCTGCTGACTGACCCCAGCGAGCAGGCTCTGCTGCGTCTGCTTTCCGCTTTCCCGGCCGAGATTGCTGCCGCAGCAGAAAAGTATGACCCGGCCCGCATTACCCGTTATGTTATCGACATTGCCACGGCGTTCCACCGCTTCTACAATGCCTGCCGCATTCTGGAAGCTGACCCTGCCGTTCGCCAGTGCCGCATGGCCCTGTGCCTGGCCGTGCGCAGCGTGATCCGCAACGTGCTGACCATGTTCAAGGTTACGGTGCCGGAGAGCATGTGAATTAGTTAGGAGTTAGGAGGGAGAAGTTAGGAGTTGAATTAGAAATTAGGAATGAACAATTAGGAATTGGGGCTGCCTGATTACCAAATGCTTATTGTGATGATTTCTGGGGCTGACTTCTTTTAGCTTCTTTTCTCTATTACTTTAACGATTCTTCAATACAAACTAAAAAGCGTGGGCCTGCCAACCGACAGGCCCACGCTTTTGCACACCCAACATATTTATTATACCACATTCGTCAAGGCAATATCTATCCATAACATGCACGAATAATTCATATTTTGTTTGGGATATCTGCGAATAGACAAATTCCTTAGGGTATTGTATAGTATAGTCACAGAAAGAAAACAGCCGGAGATAAGGAGCTAAAAGCTCCAAGCAAAAGCCACTTTCAATAGCATCGGAACAAGGCACGGCGGTTTTCCCGACAGCTTCAAGCAGATTTCGCAAAGGCTTCCAGTAAGAGGTCTAAATGGGAACACTTGAAGAACTCCGGGAAAGCAGGGACCGGGAGGCTACCGAAGGACTTGAAAGTAAGATGGCAAAGCCGGCAGGATTCGTAAGGAAGGAGGCTCAAGTCCAATGGCTAATTTCAAAGATCCCATTCATCACCGGCGGGCCTGGGCCTGCTGAAAGCAAACGAACCTCATTAACAGCCGCAGGTCATTACCTGTAAAAGATATAAAAGTTAAGATGCAAGGTTCGTAGCTTGCTTAAAATGCAGTGCTCAGGAAATCCCGTCAGAAAAAGTTCCCCGCGTTTACATAGATTAGATGAAGAACTGACGACAGGATTCTAAATAGAAAATTACAGGTTCAAAACCTGGTACGCAAAAGCGTAAATAGAAACCCAGAATCACCGGTGATTGTTATGAAAGATCTAACTCCGCCGAACAAATAATGCTTCACCTGATCTGGCTGGTGCAAGCGCACCGCCCCCAAAAGGAGAAACTCCGATGTACTAGAGCAAAGAGGAATCAACCTCTGGCATCAAATTCAGGTACCCTGCACAAAATTATTGAAGTTCACTTCCCCGTTCCACAGATGCACCAAGAATCGTTTTCCTTGCAAAATGTTTCCAGGCAGCAAATAACGAACCAAAGGGAATCAGAAATTTCAAGCAAACGCAAAATCATCGAACAACAGCGAATGAAACCCGTTTCCGATTTGCAAAACAAAGAAAACCAGGTTTAAAAACATTCGATCAAAGTTAAAGGATGAGGTTGCCATGAAAATGTGCAAACGGTCCGAAAAATAATACAATCGGGTATGAGGCTATGACTCCAATCAAGTAAGTTCGCTCCAGCGCCATAAGGGTAGAAGGCGCTGGAGCTTTTTTGTTGTGTTGTGCCGGATGTTTCCGGTCTGCTTATCTCCTCTCGTTTACTTTTGTCTGCATCATTTTTGTTTTGTTACCGCGCTCTAACGCAGCAAATCACTCTAAACACGGCTCTCCCTCCGCCCACAACATTGCACTGTGCGGCGGAGAGTTTTTATGTTTGCGGGCTTTTGTGGAGTATTGTGGTACCGGTATTCCATCGCAATTTCGGTTTTCTGAATTTTATTGTTGACATTTCTGTAATATTGCGTTATGATAGCCACAAGGTCCAGAATTTTACAGAATACTGGAATGATAGGTTTTTCGCTATCTTTTTATTGTTCTGTATAATGCCCAAATCGGCGGCTGCCGGGCTGCGTTTTACGTTTAGGATTTTTTCCCAATATCGTTCACCTGCCTTAAAGTGTATTTGAAAACAAGAAAAAGATGGATATTTCGCAAACACAAGCGGGATTTAAGGCAAAATCCCACTATGTTTGTAGAAATAGACTAAATTTTTGACTTTTCAGATACACCCTAGGATTCCGGTATTTCCGCTGTAAGTTTTGTTTGGCGTTCCCTTGGCAGAGGGTACACCAAAATTCTCTTGTTCACCTTTTTTCTTCGTGAAGTGTGCAGCAGCGCTTCACCATTTTTTAGCTATTGTGATTACAGATTTCTGTTACATTAAAGGAGGCTTTATGGAACAACTTACGATTGATACCGGCCTGCGCGAATACGCGGTCAATGGCGGGCCGGAGCACGGCGGCGGAGTGCTGCGCTTTAACCCCAGCGACCCCAATGTTTACAGCCGTTTTTGCACCCTGCAAAATCAGCTGCAAGAGCTGGAACAGCAGGTGCAGGCGCAAAGCCCCACTGGGACCGATGCCATACAGCTGCTGGCCCAGGCGGATCAGCGCGCCAAGGGGCTGCTGGCGGAAGTATTTGGCCCCGGCAATGATTTTGACGCCATGCTGGGCGGCACCAATCTGTTGGCGGTTGCCGGCAACGGCGAGCGGGTCATCACCAATCTGTTTGCGGCATTGCAGCCCATTCTGGAAGCCGGTGCCCGCCAGTGCGCGGATGCCAAAGCCACGCTGGCCGTGCAGCAGGCCCAGGCAGCGCGCGCCGCGCGCGGGGTGCAGGTATGAGCAGCTGGCGGTTGCCCACCCGGCTGGAGGTTGGCGGAAAAGCATATCCGATTCATTCGGATTACCGCGATATTCTGGATATTCTGCATCGGTTGAACGATGCCAGCGAGCCGGAATTCATCCGCTGGCGGGTAGCCCTGGCCCTATTTTATGAGGGCGATCTGCCGCGCAGCGACTATCCGGAGGCCATGCAGAAGCTGGCAGATTTTTTGAACTGCGGGCAAACGCTGCCCCGCTCCCCTGCCCCGCCGCTGTTGGACTGGGAACAGGACGCCCCGCTGATTGCCGCCGACATCAACAAAGCCGCCGGGTGCGAAGTGCGCGCCCTGCCTTATCTGCACTGGTGGACCTTTATGGCCTGGTTCAACAGCATTGGGGACGGCCAGCTGGCTACCCTGCTGCGGGTGCGCAGCAAGCTGCGCCACGGCCAAAAATTGCAGCCGTGGGAACAGGACTACTACCGCAAAAACAAAGCCATGGTTGACCTGCGCCCCCGCCTGAATCCGGCAGAGATAGCGGAACGCCAGCGGCTGCAGCGCCTGTTGGCCAATTAAGTCCTCATAAGGAGGTAGATGCTTTTGCCAAAATCCTATGCAGGCAGCCTTCAGGTTGCCCTGTCTACACAAACAACTACCCACACCGCGCAGCAGCCGCTGAACGGCCTGCGCACTGCCCTGAAAAAAATATGCCGCAGTGTAAACGCTGCGTTCTCCGCCGTGCCGGTGGCAAAGTTTGAGCAGCAGACCGCCGCAGCAGCAGTCAGCGCCAACAAAGCCGCCAAAGCCCAGGCCAAACTTGCCAGTGGCACCACCAAAGCAGCCAAGGCCGCCAAACGCAGCGTTGCGGAATTTGATGAGCTGGACCGGCTGCAGGCTTCTCTTGCCGAAAGTGCCGGAGCTGCGGCGGCTTCCACCACCCGCAAAAGCAGCAGCGCTGCAACAATCAAAGCCGCAGATGCCGAACCGCCACAGTCAAGTCCGCCGGCTCTATTAAACCAGCAGCTGCAAAATTTCTGGGCCACATTACAGGCTGTGCTTGCCCCCGCCGCCGCGCTGTGGGATGCAGCCTGGCAGCAGATGAAAACCGCTGCCCTGACCGTTTGGCAGGATCTTTTGGACGGCGTTCAGCTGACCTGGGCCGAGTACGGCCAGCCCATTGCCCAGAGTGCCGCCCTGGCGCTGGAAAACCTGCAAGGCATTTTTACCACCCTGTGGCAGAACGTTTTGCAGCCGATCCTTACTAACCTGATGCAGATTTTATCTACCCTCTGGTCCTCCCACCTCAAGCCCCTGTGGGACGACATTCTTTTGCTGGTGGCAAGCGTTGCCAACTGCCTGCTGGACCTGTGGAACAACCTACTGGCCCCGGTGGCCAAGTGGATTATCGCCACATTCGGCCCCGCGTTTGCTGAGGTATTCAACGCCATTGCGGACGTTGTTGGCGTGGCCGTTGGGGCTATTGCGGATGCCATTGATCTGGCCGTTGTTGTGCTGCGCGGGCTGACGGACTTTTTAAGCGCCGTGTTCCGCGGCAACTGGGATGCTGCCTGGCAGGCCATCGGCAACACAGTCAGCACCGTCTGGGATAAGATGACGAACGCCATCAAGACCGCCGTCAACGGCATCATCGGCTTCATCAATCGGATGATCTCCGCCGTTGTCACCGGCATCAATGCGGTCATCAACGCGCTGAACGGGTTGTCGTTCGACCTGCCGGACATATTCGGCGGCGGGCATGTCGGGTTTAATATCAGCACCCTGACCGCCCCGCAAATTCCCTACCTGGCACAAGGCGCGGTCATCCCGGCCAACCGGGAGTTTCTGGCCGTGCTGGGCGATCAGAGCCACGGCACCAACGTGGAAGCTCCGCTGGACACCATCAAGCAGGCTGTGGCCGAGGTCATGGAGGACCTGCAGGCGGGCCAGATGGCGGGCTTTGAAGCCGTGGTTTCTGTGCTGCGGGAGATCCTCTCCGCCGTGTACGGCATTGAGCTGACCGACGAGGACGTAGGCCACGCCGTGCAGCGCTGGCAGCGCAAACAGGCCATTGCCACAGGAGGTGTGTAACGTGACTCTGACTAATCTGTTCCAGATCGATGGCAAATCCCTGTACGCACCGGACTGCGACATTGAACCGAGCTATTCTGACCTGGATTCCAGCGATTCCGGGCGCGACGAAGCCGGGTTTATGCACCGGGAAGTGGTGCGGGAAAAGGTTGCCACCTGGCCCATCGCCTACAGCTGCCTGACTGACGACGAATACAAGTACACCATCAGGCTGTTTGCAGGCAAGGCAACGTTTCAGTTCACCCATCCCAAAGCCGGATCTTCCACCGAGACCGAAACCACCACCTGCTACTGCAGCAAATACGGCATCGCCTGGCACAATGCCAAGACGAAACAGTGGAAGAATTTGAAGTTTAACATTATCGAATGCTGATTGAGAGTTAGGAGGTAGGAAGTAGGAGTTAGGAGTTAAAACGGGCCTAAGGTCCGGCATTGTAGGGAACGGTCTTGACCGTTCCTGGGCTTTGCGGTAGATGATGCCATAACAGGATTTACCGCAAGGCGACGGGCGCACACTGTGCGCTCCTACGGGATTGCGGCCCAATTTTCAACCCGTGCGCGCACGCGCACACCTTCCAACTCCTCACTCCTACCTCCTAACTAAAACCAAAGGAGGTGTATATTTGCTCCAACCAATTCTCACTCTCCCAAGCGGCACCGAGTTAAAGGGCGGCTCCCCTGGCAGCGCGGTCAAAAGCCTGACCCTGCACACTGCGGTGAACGCCGGGCAGGAATTTACCATCGGCTCTGCGTTTTCGGACTACATTGAAGCCGAAATCTGGGCGGACCCGGACGGCAGCCTGCAAATTACTGCCGGGGACGCCCTGACCTACTACCGGCAGGACGATGCCGGGAGCCGCACCAAGGTGGGCGTTTTCTATGCTGAAAAGCCCACCCGCACCAAGCGCAACAGCTACAAGGTCACGGCCTACGACACCATGTCCAAGCTGGATGCGGACTTCTCCGGCTGGCTGCGGGCCAATCAGGCACAGTTCCCCAAAACTATCTGGCAGCTGGTTCAGCTGGCCTGCCAGCGGGCGGGGGTTACGCTGGCCAGCAGCAGCCTGCCCATCAATGGCAGCTACAGCGTGCAGGCGTTCTACGCGGACGACCTGACCTGCCGCCAGATTATCTCCTGGGCGGCGGAAGCAGCAGGCTGCTACGCCCACATGAATGCAGACGGCAAGCTGCAATTCTTGACCTACACAGACAAGCGCAGCACTGCTAAAATCACCCCGGACGGTGCCAGCAACAGCACCGCCTATTATGCTGACAGCCTGAGCTACGAGGACTACACGGTCAAGGCCATTGAGAAAGTCCAGATCCGGCAGTCGGACAGTGACGTGGGGGTGATTTACCCCGACAGCACCACTGCCACCAACACCTATGCAGTGCAGGGCAACCTGCTGCTGACAACCGGAACCGAAGCCAACCTGAAAACCGTTGCCCAGAACCTGTACAACGTGCTGAAAAGCGTGACCTACACCCCCTGCAAAGTATCGGTGCCCAGCGGTTCCGGCCTTACCTGCGGGCAGATCGTGCACGTTAAGGACGCACGCGGGCGGGAGTTTGACACCTACCTGATGAGCGCCACAATCTCCTCCGGCAAAGCCAGCTTTGAGAGCGTGGGCAGCGCCAGCCGGGAAAGTTCCAGCGCCGTGAACAGCCAGAGCTACAAGAACCTGACCGGCAAGATGCTGGAGATCAAGACCAGCGTGGACGGCCTGGAAGTAAAGGCCAGCGACCTGACCGGCAAGTACACCGACCTGAAAGCAACGGTAGATGGGCTTTCCTCTGAGGTGAAAAAAGACACCAAAATCACCGGCGGCGGCAACCTGATCCTGGGCAGTGAGAGCTTCAAGAACGCCCTCTCTGGCGGCATTGACAGTAGCGTGGCGTATGGCGATGATGGCAGCGCAACAATAACCAATGCGAACACCAACGGGTATTTTATGTTCAACACCGCGGGCGCTCGCATTATAAAAGGCGTCACATTATGCCTGTCCGTTATGTACAAACTCATTTCTGGCACAGATGCGCTGCGGCTGGGCATTACGTTTACGGGCGATGATGGCAAACATTACATTGCATACATAAAAACCGCTGACCAGCTCGAAATTAAGCAGACAGACGGCTGGGTGCTGCGGTATGGTACTTGGACCCCCAGCAAAAACGGTGTTTTGAAAAAAGCCGATTTCGACAGCAATGGCAACTGCACCAATAAGTTTGAACTGCTTCACCCCATGCTGCAATACGGCAACGCACCGACCGCCTGGAATGCCAGCTCTGGCGACTACCTGACGCAGGAAAGCGCTAAAAGCCTCATCTCCCAATCGGCGGATGAGATCAAAACCGAAGTCACCAAGTCAGTGACTGAAACGGTAACGGCCAACGTAAAGGATACCGCCACCAGCGCCGCCAACGATGCGGTTGACAGAAAATTGCAGGATTATGCCACCACAGCAACGGTGGAAAGCCTGAAAGAGGATGTCTCCGGCATCAGCCAAAAGGCGGATAGCATCAGCACCAAAGTCAGCAGCCTGAAAGAGACCACCACAACCATTTCGGATGACCTTGACAGCACGAAGCAAGAGTTCAAGACCGTTAAAGAATCAGTATCCGCAATTGACCAGAAAGCCGACAGCATTACCCAGACGGTAACGCAGCGGATCACCGGCGGCAACAATATTATTGTGGGCACCGACGACTGGAACAATGCGACCCTGGATGCAGGCGGCAATGACCTGAGCAAAAAAGGAACATACACGATCAGCGGTGAATCTGTTCGCGTGACCAATAAAGCGCGGAACACCCGCTTCCACTTTGGTGCGGACAAAACGCTGGTGATTGCCAAGGGCATGACCTATTGTGCATCGGTACTGTACAAGCTCAACTCCGGCACGGACAGCCTGTTTTTGCAGTTCGAGACCAAATCCACCAGCGGAACAAAAGCCTACTACGGCAGTGCATTTAAGCAAAACCAGCAGGACATTGCGCTGGATAATGGCTGGAAGCTGCGCTGGGCAGCCTTTACGGCGACCGCGGACGGCTATGCAGACGGTCTGTTTGTGAGTACCGCGAACGATAACGCCACCGTTACCAACGATCTGACCATCATGCACCCAATGGTGCAGATGGGCAATGCCCCCACTGCCTGGACGGCCAGCACCGGCGACTATCTGACCGCCAACGAAACCAAAACCGAGATCAAGCAGACGGTGGGCGAAATTAAGCTGACGGCCAGCACAAGCGGAACCAGCAGCACCATCAAGCTGACGGCAGGCGGAACAGAGATCACCAGCGCACAGATCAACCTATCCGGCGTTGTGACATTTTCGGATTTGAGTACCTGGAACCAGGACAAGACAATCATCAACGGCGGAAACATTACGACCGGGCAGATTCACAATAAGGCACGCACAACCACTTATGACCTGGACAATGCCTGGATTCGTATGGGCAAAGATGCTAGCACTCGTGTGGACATTGACACGGGGCGCATCCGCTGGTACTGGGAAAACAACCTGACCGGTGTGTTAAGCAGCCGGTACGGCAAATCTTATATTGGCGATAACTCCCGCTACACGTTTTTAGGCTGGTTCTCCACCGGCGACCCCAGCTTTGATTATTCCACCGGCGGGGCCACCAGCGAGTTTGTGGGCATTGCCATTGACCAGGTAGATAAGGTCATCCACTGCAATGCCAGCAAGTTTGAAATCCCCGGCAGAATTGAATGCGGTTCTTTGAGCGTGAACGGGAGGGAGATTTAATGCAGAAATTCATGCAGATTTTGGCCACGTTGGCTTTGCTGTTGGTGCTTGCATTGGTCATCCCGCTTACGCTGGCCGCCTGCGGCGGCACGCGAACCGAAGATACAAGCTATCCGCGCCCGGAATATTCCGGCTCCCCGATGGCAGAAAGGGTGATGAAATGACCACAACCGCAAAAATTGAAGAACTCCAAAAGTCCGTCATCAACGCCATCAACAACAGCTGCCTGCACCCCGCTGTGGTGCGGCTGGTGCTGCTGAACGTGATCTCGATGGTGGAAGCCAGCGAGAGAGAGGTAAACAAAAGAGAAAAAGAGACAGAATCCTGAAAATCTGTTTTTTGTTCCCGCACAATCCACACAAAATATAAGGCAATACCGCATAATTCTAAGTGCCGATATGGCGAGCGAGGTGCGGCAGATGCCAAGCCAAAAGCGCAGATAATACTGGATGCTGCAAAGGTGAGCGCCGCCAGTGGCGGATGCAGCGAACCGAAGCAGGGGCAGCGGTCGCAGAGTGCGAGGGGCTTTTGTCCCCGATGTACGATGCGGGTACCGCAACCCGACATTATCGAGCATTTTGGCAACGCAGATGCCGTGCCGCAGCTGCCGGAGCGGTGCTTAAGCCGCAAGGCGGGAATTGTACGGTGTTGCCTTAACACATAAAAACAAGGCACCGGGCCAATTACAGGTTCGGTGCCTTGTGGTATTTATGGTATCAGGATGCCGATCAATCTGTCATCGGCTGATGGTCCGTGATGGTGTGCTCCTGCTGGTACTTGAGCGCAGCAGCGATAAAGCCCTTGAACAGGGGATGTGCGCGGTTGGGGCGGCTCTTGAATTCGGGGTGGAACTGTACGCCCACATGGAAATCACGGCCGGGCAGCTCAACAGCTTCCACCAGGCGGCCATCCGGGCTGGTACCGGAGATCACAAGGCCGTGGTTCTGCATCTCTGCACGGTAGTCGTTGTTGAACTCATAGCGGTGGCGGTGGCGTTCGTCAATTTCTTCTTTGCCATAGCACTCACGCAGCTTGGTGCCCTCGGCGGTAATGCAGGGGTACTTGCCCAAGCGCATGGTGCCGCCCTTCGGGATGTTCCCCTGCTGGTCCGGCATCAGAGCAATAACATTGTGCTCGCCGTCCGGCGTAAACTCGCTGGAGTTGGCATCGGCATAGCCCAGCACATCGCGGGCATATTCCATAACCATAATCTGCATACCCAAGCAGATGCCAAAATACGGGATGTTCTGTTCCCGTGCATAGCGGGCGGCCTGGATCATGCCCTCAATGCCGCGGTCGCCAAAGCCGCCGGGCAGGATGATGCCATCCACACCGGAAAGCTCTTCAGCGCAGCGCTCCTGATCCAGCAGGTTTTCGCTGTCCACCCAGTGGATCTCCACTTTGGACTCATTCTCAAAGCCGGCGTGATACAGGGACTCCATTACACTCAGGTATGCGTCATGCAGCTTGACATATTTGCCAACCAGGGCAATGGTGCAGGTCTTGCTGCGGGTGGCAATGCGGGAGATCAGCTCTTTCCACTCGGTCAGGTCGCTGGCCGGAGTTTCCAAGTGCAGCTGACGGCAAACAACGTTGGTCAGGCCGGCAGCTTCCAGCATCAGCGGGCACTCGTACAGGCTGGGCATGGTCAGGTTTTCAATCACGCAATCAGGGCGCACATTGCAGAACATGCTGATCTTGCGCTTGATATCGCTGCCAACGCGGCCATCGGCACGCAGCACGATGACGTTGGGGGCGATGCCCATGCCCTGCAGTTCCTTGCAGGAATGCTGGGCGGGCTTGGATTTATATTCGTCCGAGCCGGAAATATAGGGCACCAGAACCACATGGATGTAGCAGCAGTTTTCCATGCCCTGCTCAATGCCAACCTGGCGGATGGCCTCCAGGAAAGGCTGGCTCTCAATATCACCGGTGGTACCGCCGATTTCGGTGATGACAACATCGGCTTCAGTGCTTTTGGCAAGATTGTAGATATAGCTCTTGATTTCGTTGGTAATGTGGGGAATGATCTGCACCGTCTGGCCCAGATAAGCGCCCTGGCGTTCCTTGTTCAGCACGTTCCAATAGACCTTGCCCGTCGTCAGGTTCGAGTACTTGTTCAGGTTTTCATCAATAAAGCGCTCATAATGACCCAGATCCAGGTCGGTTTCGGTTCCGTCATCAGTCACGAACACCTCGCCGTGCTGTAGCGGGCTCATGGTGCCGGGATCCACGTTGATATAAGGATCCAGCTTTTGAGAAGCCACCTTCAGGCCGCGGGTTTTCAGCAAACGGCCCAGGCTGGCTGCTGTGATGCCCTTGCCCAAGCCGGAGACCACGCCGCCAGTAACAAAAACGTACTTTGTCGCCATATATACCATCCTCTCCACAACTACCACAAATAAATGGACGCTTTATTATACATCACTTTTATTTCTAAAAGCAAGAGTCTTTTTTCCTGTTTGGTGCAAATTCTCTTGCGCACCATCGTACAATCCCCTATAATAAACTAAGATAGTATTTAAGGCAATACCGCATAATTTTAAGTGCCGATACGGCGAGCGAGGTACGGCAGATGCTAAGCCAAAAGCGCAGATAATACTGGATGTCTTATCGAGCATTTTGGCAACGCAGATGCCGTGCCGCAGCCGCCGGAGCGGTGCTTAAGCCGTAAGGCGGGAATTGTGCGGTGCTGCCTTAAGATCATGTTGAGAAGGGAGCGTGCTTGTTTGCAAAAGCTCAAAAAAATTTTCAGCCGCCAGAACGGGTTGGTCCTGCTGCTGGTTCTGGTGGAATTTATGGTGTTGGCGCTGCGTTTTGTGGGGGATTTCCGCACAGGCGGCGTGATTGATATTACGCCGGACCTGATCATTCCCTACGCGGAGGAATGTACCAATGATGACCGCGGCGCCCGCGTGGAAAACTTTACCGGCCTGTTTGCCACCACCCGCTGGATCGACCTGCCGCGCGGCAGCTACCAGGTTTGCATCAACTATGTGAATGACGGCGAGGACGGCGAGGTCAGCTTTCTGGATGAGATCATGCCCACCGCGCAGTACGATGCCGCCAAGCTGCCCGCTGAGCGCACCCGCACGGTGTTCAGCCTGTGGATGCCCTACGGCTGTGAAACCGCACAGCTGCAGTTTACCGCGGACTGCGGCAAAAAACAGGTCATCTACATTACGGGCGCACAGATCGTACCCACCCACGCGTGGGCGTATGTGCGGCTGCTGACGGGGCTTGTGTTCTGCGCCGTACTGGACTGGGTGATCCTGTTGCTGACCCGCCGGGTCAAATTTCCCATCCATACCCTGCGCGGGCGGTATATCGCCATGGCGCTGGTGGGCATCGGCGTGTTTGCCTGCCTGCCGCTGGGGCTCGGCTACCTGACGTACGGGCACGACCTTTCCATCCACCTTTCCCGCATTGAGGGGCTGAAAGCCGGGCTGCTGGCCGGGCAGTTCCCCGTGCGCATGGACCCGGCCATCATCAACGAAAAAGGCTATCCGTTCAGCCTGATGTACTCCGATGTGTTCCTGTACCCGGCTGCGGTGCTGCGCATTCTGGGTTTCAGCCTGCAAACCAGCTACAAAGTTTACGTTGCATCCATCACAGCGGCCACCGTGGGCATTACGTTTTATGCCCTGCGCAAAATGTTCCGCAGCGATTGTGCCGCGCTGCTTGGCACCGCGTTGTATACCCTTTCGTTCTACCGGCTGACCAACGTGTTTGTGCGCGCTGCAGTGGGCGAATATACCGCCATGGCGTTCCTGCCGCTGGTCGTGTACGGGCTGTGGCGGATTTATCGCCAATCCCCTGCCGATGGCAAAAAGGCCGAGCCCTGGTGCTGGCTGCCCTTTGCCCTGGGCTTTACCGGCCTGCTGCAGAGCCATCTGCTGACAACCGAACTTGCGGTGTTCTTTATCACCGCCTTCTGCCTGCTGTATTTCAAAAAGACCTTCACCCGCCCGGTGCTGCCCGCTCTGTGCAAAGCCGCCGGGGCCGCCATTGTGTGGAACCTGTGGTTTATGGTGCCGCTGCTGCAATACATGGTGCAGGGGGTGTGCCGCATCAGCGGCAAGTATGATGCCGCCTACCTGTACGACAGCTCCGTTTACCTGGGCCAGATGTTTTTGATGTTCGGCCAAAGCAGCGGCGTGGCGGAGAGCATCCAGAGCGGCATTGCGGGCGAAATGCCGCAGACGCTGGGCCTGGCACTGGCCGCGGGTGCATTCTTCTTCCTGCTGGCTGTGCTGGACCCCGCCGTGCGCAAAAGCAGCCGCGATGCCGCGCACATTGGCAGCCTGACACTGGGCTTTGGCCTGCTGGCCGCCTGGTGCGCCAGCGACCTTTGCCCCTGGTACGCGCTGTTCCGTTGCGAACCATTGCAGGCGCTGAGCAAGACTCTGGGGAAGCTGCAGTTTGCCTGGCGGTTCTTCACCCCGGCCACCATGCTGCTGGTCGTGTGCGCCTGCTGTACGGTGGTGCTGTACCGCAAAGTCCGGCCGGAAGCCGCCAAGGCAATGGCCGCCGCCCTGCTGGCGCTGACCATCATCCCCGCCGGGTACCTGATGTATAACAAATGCACCACCAGCGAAGCCGTTACCTACATGAGCCTTGCCGCGGTGGATGACCTGCCCGGTCAGGTGGGTGGCGGCGAATACCTGCCCACCGAGGACACCACCACCGATGACAGCGTCTGGGGCCGCTTGACCCCCGAAGCGGACGACGGCGTAGAGTTGACAGAGTACACCAAAAACGGCCTGACCATTCAGCTGGCGGCGCAGAACACCGGCGATACCGAAGCATCCATCCGGCTGCCGCTATTCTACTACCCCGGCTACCATATGACCGCTGCGGACGGAGCCGCACTGACCCACAAGAACGGTTACCTGACTGTTACCCTGGCTCCCGGCTGGCAGGGCAGCGTACAGGTGCGCTGGACCGGAATGTGGTTCTGGCGCGCGGCGGACTGCATCAGCCTGCTGGGCATTGCAGCCACTGTTGTGTTGTACCGCAAAAGCCAAAAGAACGCAGCGCACGTTTAACTGTCTAAACTCTACCGGGCTTGTCGCCCCCCGAGCGGGGTTGGCGGCCCGGTTTATTTTATTAGGCCGGATTGGGGGTTGGATGGCTCCATCCCTCAATACAAGCATTTTTCCTAAAACATCAAGGCAAACGCCAATCCGGTTTGTCATTTCTGCCAGTTGCTTTTTTTGCGTTTGGCCCGTATAATAAGCACATAGACAGCAAGGGCGCTGCGAACACAAATCCTGTTCGCAGTGCCTTTTGTTTTATAAAAAGTCCGACTTATTTGCGTGATGATACCACAGAGGAAAAGGAGTTCGGTAAGTATGGCAGCAACCGTTATGGAACTGTACGGCAGCAAAGTCTTCAACGAGCACGAAATGCGTGAGCGTCTGCCCAGCTCGACCTACAAGAGCCTGAAGGCAACCATTGAAAAGGGTCAGGCCCTTGACCTGGAAGTAGCCAATGTTGTGGCCAGCGTGATGAAGCGCTGGGCGATTGAACAGGGCGCTACCCATTACACCCACTGGTTCCAGCCCCTGACCGGCATCACCAGTGAAAAGCACGATGGTTTTGTCAGCCCCCAGCCGGACGGCACCGCCATCATGGAGTTTTCCGGCAAGGAGCTCATCAAAGGCGAACCAGATGCTTCCTCCTTCCCTTCCGGCGGCCTGCGCGCCACCTGTGAAGCCCGCGGCTACACCGCATGGGACCCCACCAGCTATGCTTTTGTAAAAGATGACGTGCTGTGCATCCCCACTGCATTCTGCTCTTACACCGGCGAAGCACTGGATAAAAAGACCCCGCTGTTGCGTTCCATGCAGGCCATCAGCGACCAGGCCTGCAAGGTACTGCACCTGTTCGGCAAGGATGTTGAGCGCGTTGCCACCACCGTTGGCCCGGAGCAGGAGTACTTCCTGATCCGCAAAGAGGATTACAACAAGCGCCTGGACCTGGTTCTGACCGGCCGCACCCTGTTTGGCTCTGCACCGTCCAAGGGCCAGGAACTGGAAGAGCACTACTTTGGTGTGATCCGCCCCATTGTCTCCGACTTTATGAAGGATCTGGACACCGAGCTGTGGAAGCTGGGCATCCCCGCAAAGACCAAGCACAACGAAGTTGCCCCCTGCCAGCATGAGCTCGCCCCCATTTACGATACCACCAACGTTGCCATCGACCACAACCTTCTGACCATGGAAATGATGAAGAAGATTGCCGATAAGCACGGCTTGGTCTGCCTGCAGCACGAAAAGCCGTTCGAGGGCGTTAACGGTTCCGGCAAGCACAACAACTGGTCCATCAGCACCAAGAGCGAAAACCTGCTGGATCCCGGCGATACCCCGATGGAAAACCTGCAGTTTATGGTCTTCCTGACCGCCGTTATCAAGGCAGTCGATGAATACGCTGACCTGTTGCGTACCTCTGTTGCCACCCCCGGCAATGACCACCGCCTGGGCGCTAACGAAGCTCCCCCGGCCATCATCTCCATCTTTGTCGGCGAAGAGCTGGAAGCTGTTATCGATGCTGTCTGCACCGACAGCCCCTATGCCGGCCCTGTTAAGATGAAGATGGACCTTGGCGTTGATGTTCTGCCCAAGTTCAGCAAGGACACCACCGACCGTAACCGTACTTCTCCGTTCGCCTTTACCGGCAACAAGTTCGAGTTCCGTATGCCCGGTTCCGCTGAGAACCTGAGCGATGCCAACACCATCCTGAACACTGCTGTTGCCAAAGAGCTGAAGCAGTTTGTTGCCGATGTGGAGGGCGCTGCTGACTTTGAGTGCGCTGCCGCCGCCTGGGTCAAGAAGACCCTGAACGACCACCGCCGTGTGATCTTCAACGGCAACGGTTATTCCGAAGCCTGGGAAGCTGAGGCTGCCCGCCGTGGCCTGCCCAACCGCAAGTGCACCCCCGATGCCATGGTCGCCCTGAAGGAAGAGAAGAACATCTCCCTGATGGAAGAGTTCGGCGTTCTGACCAAGACCGAAATGCTGAGCCGTTACGAAGTTGAGATGGAGCACTACTCCAAGATTATCAACATCGAAGCCCGCACCATGCTCAAGATCGCATCCAAGCAGCTGATTCCTGCCGCCACCAGCTATATGGGCGAAGTTGCCAGCACCGCCGCAGCCAAGACCGCTGCTGTGGAAGGCATCTCCACCAAGTCCGAAGCAAAGCTGTTGACTGCACTTTCCAAATACACTGACGAGATGTCTGATGCAACCGACGCTCTGAAGGCTGTGACCGATAAGGTCAGCGCCCTGGACGATGAGACCGCTAAGGCTCATGCTTTCCATGATGAGGTTCTGCCCGCCATGGATACCCTGCGCGCCGCCGCTGACGCTGCTGAAGAGCTTGTCGATGAGGATTACTGGCCGCTGCCGTGCTACAGCCGTATGCTGTTTTACACTGAGTAAGCAGTGACCCAAAAAGCCCCCGGCAGCAAGGGTTTGTGCTTTGCACAAAATGCCGGGCGCGGCTTTTTAACACGCCATTCTCCTTTTCCTATTTCTTACACCAGCTCGAAAGGCCCGCCGCGAGGTGGGCCTTTCGAGTTTAGGTAGGAGTCAGCTGAAAGTTAGGAGGGAGGAGTTAGGAGTTTATTGGGTTCAATGCTGAATAAACTCCCGGCACTCGTCCCGCCCTATCGACCATACCGGAACTTTGCTCCATATGCTATAATGGGATTAACCAAAAGGCAACGGGCGCACATTGTGCGCCCTACGGAATTTCTAATTGCTAATTCCTAATTGCATCAACTCCTCACTCCTACCTCCTAACTACTCTCCCCTCTCTGCCAACTATGTAGCTCAAACATTGGAGGATTCCACTATGAAGCATACTGCACAGGATATCCTGAACTATGTCGAAGATAACGACGTAAAATTTGTACGTCTGGCGTTCTGCGATATTTTCGGCAATCAAAAAAACATCTCTGTCTTTGCCGGGGACCTTCCCTATGCCTTCGAGCAGGGCGTCTGCTTTGACGGCAGCTCCATTGCCGGGTTTATGAACACTGAGGAGAGCGACCTTGTGCTTTGGCCAGACCCGGACACAATGACCATTCTGCCCTGGCGCCCCACCGAGGGCCGTGTAATGCGCATGTACTGCGATATCACCCTGCCCAATGGCCGCCCCTTTGCCGGCAACAGCCGCGGGTACCTGCAATCGGTGGTCAAGCGCGCCAAGGCCATGGGCCTGCGCTGCGATGTGGGCTGCGAATGTGAGTTCTATCTGTTCCAGACCGACGAGCACGGCAACCCCACCCGCATCCCGATGGACCACGGCGGCTACTTTGACATTGCCCCTTTGGACAAGGCCGAGAACATCCGCCGCGAGATCTGCTTTGCCATGGAGGATATGGGCCTGCGCCCCCAGCACAGCCACCACGAAAGCGGCTTTGGCCAGAACGAAGTGGACTTTATGTATTCCACCGCGCTCAAATCGGCCGATAACCTGAACACCTTCAAAAGCACCGTCAAAGCTATTGCGGACCGCAACGGCCTGTTTGCCAGCTTTATGCCCAAGCCCATGCAGGACCAGGCCGGCAGCGGCATGCATGTGAATGTTTCCATCCACCGGGATGGCAAAAACCTGTTCCAGGGCGACATTGCCCCCGACAGCGAGGCCGGACATTTTATTGCCGGTATTCTGGCGCACGCACGGGAGCTGACCTGCTTCTGCAACCCGATCCCCAACTCTTACACACGGTTTGGCAGCTGCGAAGCCCCCAAGTATGTGAGCTGGAGCCGCCAGAACCGCAGCCAGCTGGTGCGCCTGCCTTCCGCCACCGGCGAATTCTGCCGCCTGGAGCTGCGCAGCCCCGATCCCTCCTGCAACCCATATCTGGTCATTGGCCTGATCCTGGCCGCCGGGCTTGACGGCATTGAAAAAAAGATGCCGCTGCCCGCTCCGGTCAACCGCAATTTGTTCCACAAGAGCGCCGCCGAAGGGCTGGAAAGCCTGCCCGAAAGTCTGCGCGAAGCCATCACCATTGCCGCACAGAGTGACTTTATCGCCAAAGAGCTGCCTGTGCCGCTGATGAACAAATACTTTGAATACCAGACCCAGTTGTGCCATGGTTACGAAAGTGCCCCCGACCCCCAGGCATGGGAGCGTGAAAACTGCTTTTTGAAGATTTGATGTTTCCCAAAGCAGGGCAGATTTTGTAATTTAACAGATGGGCGGTGATGTGTTTGTGCCTTCAGCTTTGATTGCCTCTGCGGGGAACAACGCAAATGAATACCTGGCAAAGCATGTAGCGGAGCTGGGTTACCTGCGCCCCACCATTGTGGCCAGCGGCGGCGAAGCCCGCCGCCGCATGGGGGATATTGATTTCGAGGTCGTGATCATCAACACCCCCCTGCCGGACGAGTTTGGCCACGAACTTTCGACCTATGCGGTAGAAAAATCAAACGCCGGTGTCATTCTGCTTGCCAAGGCGGGCACTGCAGACCAGATTTCCGATAAATTGCAGCAGCACGGTGTGTTGGTGTTGGCAAAGCCCTTTACCGGGGTGCAGTTCCGCCAGGCCGTTCAGATGGCCGCCGCCTGCTGCCGCCGCCTGGATTATCTGCGGCAGGAAAACGACAAACTGCGGGATAAGATTGCCCAGATCCGGCTGGTGGACCGTGCCAAGTGCTATCTGATCGAGCACAAGGGCATGAGCGAAGCGGAAGCCCACCGCATGATTGAAAAGACCGCCATGGATACCCGCCGCGACCGTGCAGAGGTTGCCGCAGAGATCTTGGAAGAAGAGTAAAACCGCTACGGAATTTCGCAGATTTTGCGGCAAAAATGCGGCAGGCGCAAAAACCTGCCGCATTTTTCAGCCTATTTTCAGCTGATTGTGGTATACTGTATCTATAAACAGAAGAAAGCCGAAGGAGATTTGCCGGTGAATATCCTGATTGTAGAGGACGAACCCGGCCAGACCGTGCAGGGGGATGCCGCCTCCCTGCATCGGTTGGCGGTGATCCTGCTGGATAATGCCATCAAGTACGCCGCCGTGACCCTGCGGCTGGCCGCAGCGGGCAGCCAGGCAGTTTTGACAGTGCACAACACCGGCACGCCCATCCCACCGGACCGGCTGCCCCATATTTTTGAGCGCTTTTACCGCGCGGACCCATCCCACACCGGCAGCGGAACCGGGCTGGGGCTGGCGATTGCACAAAGCATCTGCCAGGCACACCACGCCGCTATCCGGGCGGAATCCGGGCAGGATGGCACGACATTCCGGGTAGAAATCAGGAAAGAGCAAGGTGAACACCATGGAAATTGAACGCAAATGGATGGTGCAGGGCTGGCCCCAGGGGCTTCCCCTGCTGGAAACTTACCGCATGGACCAAGGGTACATCAGCGTGCACCCCACAGTGCGCATCCGGCGCGAAGCATTGCAGGGCGGCCGCACCGCGCTGGTGCTCTGCTTTAAGGGCGCACCGGACAAAACCGGCCTGATGCGGGAAGAGATTGAAACCGAGATCACGCCGGAGCTGTTTGAAAAGCTGGAACGCCTGATCGGCAAACCGCTGATTGCTAAGGAGCGCCGCACCTATGCCCTGAAGAACGGCCTGAAGCTGGAAGTGAACGATGTGGACGCCGGGCTGCCCAGCCATTTTATGTATGCCGAAGTAGAATACCCCGATGAACCCACCGCACGCGCCTGGACCCCCGCCGACGATGCCCTGACCCATTATCTCTCCAATGAATGCACCGGCCAGCCGGGAGCAAGCATGGGAGAGTACTGGACCGAGACGAGAAAATAAGTACGGTATCTGCGACCCAAAAAACTCCTCACTCCTACCTTCTAACTCTCAATTCCACTTTTCCTCCCCCGTTCTCCCCGTTGCTTACGGTTAGGGTGCCGTTATGGGTTTGGGCGGTGCGGCGGGCGGCAGCAAGGCCAAGGCCCCAGTGCTGGCCGCGGGCGGCATCGGTGGTGAAGAGTTCCCGGCCCGCTTTCTGCAGGGCTTCCGGGCTGAACCCCGGCCCGGTATCCGTTACAGTGAAAACAATTTCCTGTCCCTCTTCCACAGCATCCAGCGTGATGGTTCCGCCAGCGGGGGTAAAGCGAACGGCGTTTTCTAAAATATTATCCAGTGCCCGGCCCAGTGCCTGCCTTTGTGCGGGGATGGTTCGGGCGTTTTCCATTGCGTTGTTTAGTACAAATTGTATACTTTTATTTTCGCACAACAATTTGGCATCATTAGCGCACCGTGTCAGAATTTCCTGCACCTGCACCCGCTGCATCGGCTCCTGCGGGCTGGTTTCGGCGGTGTTGACGGCACGCAGGGTTTGCAGGTAGCGGTCCGCTTTTTCCGCGGCGCGCTGCATGGCGGCAATCTGGGCTTTCTGGGCTTCAGTCAGGTTCTCATCCTCCGCCAGCAGGTCGGCGTTGCCGGTTATGATCGCCAGCGGGGTTTTCAGGTCGTGGGCCAGGGCGGCGGTCTGCTCGGCGCGCTGCTGTTCCAGCTTCCACTGGCTTTGCAGGCTGGCTGTCAGTTGGCTGCCCATTATCTGCATAGCCCGCAACGTTTCGGCGAACTCCCTCACCTTAGCGCCGGAAACCTCGATTTCTTCCGGGCGCTGGGCGGCGATTGCCGCGGAAGCTTTGGTCAGCTTGCGGGTCTCCCCCGTCAGCACCTTCACCGTGCGGTGGGTACACAGCGCCAGCCATATCACCTCCAGCAAAATCAGCAGCAGAATATACATGGTCTGGAAATCCGGCAGGACTTCCCGCAGCGCCGGGTCCGCATAGGGCACCGAATAATCATACTGCAAAATGCAGCGTGCGCCATCCGCCATATCCACCACGTATTGGTATGATGCCATCACCCCCTGCCTGCCGCCCGCTAATATGTTCCTCGCTTTTTTCAGCTGGCTGGCTGTCATGTTGGTTTGCAGCACATGCGCTGTCCCGGCCTGTAAGATGGCATAGCGGCACAGCGGGTCAATGGCGTTGGGGTCAAAGGTTTCAACGGTGGCGGTTGCGGCGTAATCCCGTGCTTCGCTGCACACCTGCGCCCCGGTAACGGGAGGCAGCAAAAACCCATTGCGTATAAGCGACATAAACAGCCCCCACCACACCAGCAGGATCACAAGGCTTCCACCGCCGCACACCACAAGGTAGCGCACCAGCACATTGCGCAGCGGGGTCAGGTTTCGCTTTTCCATTGGTAGCCCACTCCCCATATTGTTTTCAGTACGGTTTCCGGCGCGGCAACGCCCGCTGTGCGCAGTTTGGCGCGGATATTTTTAATGTGCTGGGTCACTGCCGTATCGTCCGCTGTGCCATCATAGCCAAAAACAGCTTCATATATCTGTTCTTTGCTGAACGTCTGCCCCGCGTGCAGGGCCAGATACTCGCTGATTGCGTATTCCGACCGGGTGAATGGCAGCGGTTGCTCCCCCACCATCGCGGTTTTGGCCGCCAGGTCGAACCCGATTCCGCCGCGCACCATGCGGCTGGCGGGGGCGCGGTTCTGCCGCCGCAGGTGGGCGGCCACGCGGGCGCGCAGCTCCGCCACGCGGAACGGCTTGGTCAAGTAATCATCCGCCCCAATGCCAAGGCCGGTCAGAACCGACTGTTCATCGGTGCGGGCAGTCAAAAATAAAATCGGTGCCTGCGTTATGGCGCGGATGCGGCGGCAGGTGGCAAAGCCATCCTCGCCGGGCATCATCACATCCAGCAGGATGCAGTCCGCCCAGCGGCACAGGCTTTCCGTCACGGTCACGCCGGATGTGCGGATTTCTACCGCGTGGCCGTCCCGTTCCAGTGCCGTTTTCAGCAGTGTGCAAAGATCTGGGTCATCATCAACCGCAAGAATATGCGCCATAACATCTTCCTCCTTTTTATGCAATCAGGCGATACACCAGGCAGGACACCCCATACAGCAGGTAGACATGGGCCGGGTAGAACCAGTAAAACAGCTGTTTGTGCCCGCTGCCGCGCATACCGTTGTAAGCCAGCATCAGCACCGCGGCGGCCACGCCAAACCATTCGTAATAGGTGGTAAACATCTGGGAAAGTTCAAACCCCGGCTGACCGCGCAGCTGCAGGTACACCAGCACAAAATCCCACAAAAAGCTGTTCAGTGCCCACACAGCTACCTGTGCTTTGCGGTGGTTCCGCAGCAGATACAGCAGCACGCCGCTAACCAGGTAGCCCCAACCACCGTCCGTGATGCTGGTCCACATGGGCACCGGGCTGGTGATGACAAACGCCAGCACGGTGCTGACAATCGGCCTCTGCATAAGCTGCGGGAACATTCCCAGCACTGCAGCAAACAGGTACGGCCAGCCGACCACTGCCACGATAGCGGCAATGCCCTTCCCATACTTTTTGGCGCGCACCCAGTCGATGCCCTGCCAGATCACACAGAGCAGAACAAAATCCTGGAAGATCGCGTTCTGCGGGTAAAAGCCATCCCCGCGGCGGAACGCCTTGGCATAGATCATGAAAAATTGCACCGCCGCCATGCCCGCACCGATGCACCAGATACGGAAGAAATACCGCTTGCGGTCATGCGTATGGGCAAAGCCTTCCACCGTGCAGAACAAAAACAGCGGTGCCGACAGGCGCGCCAGCATGCTGAACCATTCCGGGATGCATCCGGTAAACTCAAAAAAGTAGTGGATATGATCCATCAGCATCAGTACCAGCGCAATGGTTTTGAGCGCCGTGCCGGACAGACCTTTGTGTTTTGTTTGCAGCATCTCATCATCCTCCTTATGTTTGCTACACATTCAGTTTACGGCTGAATTGTGTAGAAACCATAAGGAAGAATACGATTTCCTGCCATAAATTCTATAACAAAAATGCGATCCTCGCATTCAGCAAGGACCGCAGCGGGTTCAGCAATTATTTTGCAGTTTCAACGGTGTAGGTAAAGCCGTACTCTGCCTGCAGTTCCTTCACGGCGGGCTCCAGGTCCTCGATGAAAGTCGGGGAGTAAACGCTCTGGCCGTTATGGGCCTTCTTGTAATCTTCCAGCAGGGCGGTCAGCTTCTCCCAGCCTTCGTCTGCCTTTTCCTGAGAAACCTCTTTCGGGAAGTCGATGATAAATTCGCGGTGTTTGGGAATGCGTGCTTTCATGGTGATTCCTCCAGATAAATTGTTTGCGGCAAAGGCTGCACAGCTTGGTGCAGCGCTGCCTTATTGATTGAAGATGCGCTTTGCATTTTCAGCGGTCAAATCCAGGACGCTCTGGGCATCCATCTGCCAGATCTCGCCGATCTTGGCTGCCACATGGGCAATGTTCCGGCTGTCGTTGCGGGTGCCGCGCACCGGTTCGGGGGACATATAGGGGCAGTCGGTTTCCAGCACAGCCAGTTCGTGCGGCACCATGGCCAGCACCTTGGCCGCGCGCTTGGCTCCTTTATAAGTCACAGCGCCGCCAAATCCAAGGGCCATGCCCTGCGCCGTCAGCCAGGCGGCGTCCTCAGCGCTGCCGCTGTAACAGTGCAGCACCCCGCGGGGGCGGTACTGGCGCAGCAGCTCATACATTTCGGCGTGGGCTTCGCGGTCATGCACCGAGACCGGCAGGTCCAGCTCCTGCGCCAGCTGCAGCTGCGCTTCAAACAGGTCGTACTGTTCCTGCGCTGGCAGCGGCCAATGGTGGTCCAGCCCGATTTCCCCCACCGCGATCACAGCGGGGTCATCAAACAGGGGGCGCATGGCGGCAAGCTCGGCCCGCCAGTCCCCGTGGTAAGTGGCCACAGTGGCGGCATCCTCCTCGCCAAGGCTTTCGGGGTGGATGCCCAGCGCGGCATGTACAAAAGGATATTTGTGGGCCAGTTCCAGCACCGCAGCGGCATCGCCGGAATGCGTTGCACATTCCAGCACGCCCACCACGCCGCCTTCCCCCAGCGCCCGCATCACCGCATCCCGGTCCGCATCAAACTGCCGGGACGAATAATGCGCGTGGGTATCGAAGATGTTGGTCATAGCGTAAAGTTCCTTTACAGTTAGGAATTAGGAGGGAGGAGTTAGGAGTTATTGGGCCACTTATAAGGTCAGCTGCGTTGTTTTCGTGATGGACGAAAGCATCCGCTTTAACTCCTGGCAGTCTTTTTCGATGGAAGAATAATCTGCCTGTGAAAGATATCCGGTTTCATACAGCAATTCAAGCCAGTACAATGTCTCTGCACATTCTTTGAATGCGATATAGTTCTTGGCCAGGAACTCTTTCCGGCTGATGGCACAGCCTGCTTCCACAACATTGGCCCCAATGCTGGTGCCGCTGCGTAAAACCTGCTTTGCCAGCACATATTCTTTCTATTCCTGTGTAAAGAACTCATACAAGTGAATGATGCGAACGGCAAAATCTTTGCTTTTTGCCCGTACCGTCTGCTCTGCTGCCACCTAAACCAACTCCTAACTCCTACTTTCTAACTTTCCATTCGGCCTATTAACCAAATAGATCCCCCCGCACACCAGCATAAGGGCGGCGAGGTATTGCCATTCGAACAGGGGTTCGCCGTTCAGGATGGCGGAGAGCAGAACGTTCATGATCGGAATGATCAGGCCGAACACGGCAATGCGGGAAACAGGGTTGTTTTTCATCAGCAGTGCCCAGATCACATAACCGGCACCGGAGATAAATGCCAGGAAAAGCAGCACCGGCACAGCGCCAAAGCTTTGCGGGTGCAGGCTGCCGCCCAGAACAAGGCCGATGACCAGCAGCGCCGCACCGCCGACCCCAAGGTTCAGGCAGGAGACGGTGAACGAATCCACCTTTTGGGTCACGGCTTTGTTCCAGGGCCCGGCCAGTGCAAAAATCACCGAAGCGATCAGCATATAGGCAACGCCCGCCGGGCTGCCGCTGCCGTGGTTGCCAAGAGTTGCCACCAGCACACCGCTGAACCCCAGCGCACAGCCAATCGCTTTGCGCGGCGTCATGCGGTCGGCTTTGCCGTACAAAAAGTGTGCCAGGATAACCCCCATAAAGCTCTGGGTGCTGTTCAGAATGCCGCCCATAGCCCCGGTCAGCAGGGCAACGGCGGAATAATAAAAGGTATACTGTGCAGCAGTCTGCCACAGGCCCAGCCCGCAGCAGGAAAGCAGATTTTTACCCTTTGGCATGGGCAGCGGCCCGCGCCGCAGCGCCGCGCCCCCGGCATACACCAGCAGCGCGCTGAGCATAAAGCGGACACCGGCAAAGCACATGATGGAAGCGGTATCGGTGGCGTCAATAGCAAACAGCCGGTACCCCATTTTGATAAACGGAAACGCCGACCCCCACAGCACATTGCACACCACCGCCATGCCCACCGCAGCGGCCGGGTTGCCAAAAAAGGCATCCAAACGAGAGGGAGAGGAAGATTTTGTCATAATTTTTTGGGGAAGCGGGAGTTAATTAGGGCAATACCGCATAATTCTAAGTGCCGATACGGCGAGCGAGGTGCGGCAGATGCTAAGCCAAAAGCGCAGATAATACTTTGTGTATTATCGAGCATTTTGGCAACGCAGATGCCGTGCCGCAGCCGCCGGAGCGGTGCTTAAGCCGTAAGGCGGGAATTGTGCGGTGTTGCCTTAGGAATCAGCAATGCAGAATTAGCCATTTGAGTGTTCCAAACGCCTTCCCATTTTGTTTTATCTTCTGATACACTTTTCCTAATTTAGGCTATCTGGCAGTTAGGCTATCTGGCAGTTTCAAATCTAATTGCTAACTTTGCGCCCCAAAAATTCCTAACTCCTACTTCCTAACTCCTACCTTCCTCAGTGTACTCTCGTTCCGGTGGGCACGTTATCGCTGTAGAAAGCAATCTCGCAGCCGCCGTCAGCGGTGTCAGCGGCAACGATCATGCCCTCGCTGGTATACTTGCCCTTCATCATCGGGCGGGGTGCCAGGTTGGCCACAATGGCGATCTTTTTGCCGATCAGATCTTCCGGCTTATACCACTTGGCAATGCCGGACAGGATGCAGCGCTCGCGCTCGCCGTCAAACACGGTCAGGTGCAGCA
>ERZ772892.893-NODE-893-length-34877-cov-36.645655_pt1 | contig 34877 bp, 45 predicted proteins | sample MGYA00512126_ERZ772892 | MGnify/ENA primary metagenome ERZ772892 (study PRJEB29015, sample SAMEA2737697) | human gut metagenome | biome: human gut; feature: human-associated habitat; material: faeces | place: China | collected 2012 ... | reverse complement strand
GCGCTGCCGACAACAGTAAAGGTATATGGGTGTGGGCTGAAGTTGAAAACGGACAGCTGGCGCCCGTGAGCATTGAGCTGCTGGGCAAGGCTGTAGAGCTGTCTGAAAACTTGGCGCAGCCGGTTGAGGCAGTGCTCATAGGCGACGGCGTGAGCGGGCTGGCAGACGACCTTATTGCGTATGGCGCCGACTGTGTGCATGTGGTTGACTCGCCGTTGATGGCCGACTTTATCGACGAAAACTACACCAAAGTCTTTGAACGCCTGATACGGCAGAATCGCCCGGCTATACTCCTTATGGGGGCAACCCTGCTCGGACGCGGCCTTTCGGCACGCCTTGCCTCGGTGCTTCACACAGGACTTACGGCCGACTGCACCGAACTTGAGATTGACAAAGAGACCAAATTGCTGCGACAGATACGTCCTGCTTTCGGCGGCAACCTTATGGCAACGATAATAAATCCTGCGCATCGCCCGCAGATGGCTTCGGTGCGTCCCGGCATTATGCGTCCGGCCGTGAAAGACGGCAGCCGCAGAGGCCGCGTCGTGAGATACGACTGTGACGAGAGCATGAACGATGCGCGCGTAAGGCTTATTGAGACCTTGAGCAGCGAAGTGAAGCATTCGTCGCTGAGCAACAGCAAGATTATCGTGGCGATAGGGCGCGGAGTGAAGACGCGTAAATGTGCCGACGAAATCAGTGCATGGGCAAAGAGCATAGGTGCGTCTGTTGCCGGATCGAGGGCTGCCGTTGAGATGGGGCTTGTGGATGCATCGGTACAGGTAGGGCAGACCGGTCATACTGTTGCCCCCGACCTTTATGTGGCAATAGGCATCAGTGGACAGATACAGCATACGGCAGGTATTGTCGGGGCTAAAAAGATAATGGCGATAAACACCGACAGGCAGGCTCCGATATTCAGCGTGGCAGATTACGGATGGAACATCTCTGCCGAGGAAGCGCTGGCAAGGCTTGTCGACATAACATCTGTAAAGGCATGAGCAAGAAGATATTAGCATGTATCGTCATGCTGGCGGCATCCTTCAGTGTGGCACTTGCCGGCGATTCGCTCAAGATAAAGTTCCGTTCGCGTGCATTGTTGGATGCTACGGTTACCGATTATGGCAAGGAAGACGTGCAGGGCTATTACCGTCTTGAGGACTTCCGTGTAGGCTTTAAGGCAAACTATGGTCAATTCGAGCTGAAGGCCGACATAGGTTTCGGCGGCGGAAAGGTGGCGATAAAAGACCTGCTGTTCAACTATCACATGAAAAACTGCGTGGTGGCTGTGGGCAACGCCTATGAACCTTTCTCGATGGATATGCTCATAAGCACCGTAGACATGCGCTTCAACCAGTCGGCAACTTCGGTGCTGGCGTTCACCAACAGCCGTAAGCTCGGCGCAACGATACACTATTATCTGCCGTCGCTCTATCTGGCTACTGGCGTTTATACGCACAACGACATCAACAAGATTGGCAGCAGCCAAGTCAACGCCTTCGTGTCTACCAGCCGTGCCGTGTGGCGCAGGCAGAAGGGCGACTATCTCATACATGCAGGAGGCGCCTTCTCGTTCCGCACACGGCCGGTGAACACCGAGGGGGACCCTGAAACTGAAGTTAGCAGTGCAGGCGTGACGTCGATGCTTCCCAATGCTCTGCTAAACGCAAAGGTAGACCATCTTGGCACGGAGGTGAAGGGGCTGCTCGAAGCTTTATACATGTCGCCCAAGTTTATGATTCAGAGCGAATACTTTGTCGACCGCTATAACCGCACTCAGGGCGAAGCCTATATGCCTCACGGCGGATATATTCAGGCCGGATATCTTATAAAGGGGCGCGGATTTGAGTATGATCCGGTGTACAGCATACCGGGACGCCCTAAGACAGAAAAGGCTATTGAGCTTACCGTGAGGTTGAACTACACTGACATGAACGACCCGAAGGCCGGCATATCGGGAGGCAAGGAGACCGATCTGTCTGTAGGGGCCAACTTCTATCTTAACAAGTATCTGGCCGTGAAGGCCAACTGCAGCTATGTCTTTGTGGGCGACAACTGCAACGAGTTTTATCAGAAAGACCTGCTGCTGGGTCAGATTCGAATACAATACGTATTCTGACGCCCCCTTTCTTTAGCCGAAAAATGTTTCAGTCTCTATGCTTTCCTGTCGGGAAGCATAGATTTTTATTTGTCTTCAATCGTCATTGTCATTCGGCATAACATCCGTTTTAATATAGAGTTTGCCGTCGCCTGCCTTCCGTATATATAGCGGAAATGTCGAAATAAGGCAAATGACAGGCCGGCAATGGAAAGCAGAATGGCGAAAGAAAGCATCAGTCTGCTTGTATAATAAAGCCGGATGCGGTATGCTGAAGTCCATCCGTAATGACGCACGGCTGTCAGTATGTCTCTGCGAACTGTCCCGATAATGTACCGGTGTCCTATGGGTTTGCCGGCAAAAAGTCTTTTTCCTAACAGGCTGACAGACGCGGATATAGCGACAAATATTGTGGTGCACGCCCTGAAACAGGGCATAGGAAAGTTTAGAAAAACAAAAAACGGATAAATACTTTGTTAAGTATATTATCCGTTGTAGTTGCGGAGGCAGGATTGCAAATTCTTTCTTTTTTCCCCTTGTTCCTGTTATTCTTTTCTTATCAGACATAATATATTTATTTCTTTGTGTCCTTAATATGTCCTGTCTTATCCATAAGCATATTGAGGTGAGAAATTAACTCCTTGTTATGCTCGCGTAGATCTTCTATTCTAAGATTTTTTTCCTCTAAAAGCAACTTCAATGCCTTATTTTCTGCTCGTAGTGATGTTATATCATTGTTGACAACGCTAGAATTTATAACATTATTATTTCCAACTATAGACGGAACGTCCACGTTGTTGTCTATACTTGTATCATGTTTAAATAATATTTCCATTGATATCTCAAGCAAGTTGCATATCCTTACCAATGTTGAAGATCTTATGTCTGGTTTGGCACGTAAATCCTTGATAACATCTCTATGTGTCTTCTCTCCATACATTAGTTTGGATAATTGACGGACACTCATACCATTATGTTTTAATATGTCGACAATAACTTCTGCATCTGGTGTCTCTCTCTTATACAGCATGGCTAATTTTTGTTAAAATCCAATCTAAGGCAGAAAATATTTCCTGCTTTTATTGGAAAGTTGTAATTTTGCGGTTAAATTTGCAGCAAAAATAACAATATTCACTAAAAAAACAAAGCAATTATGGCACAAATCGAAAATGTAACCCTCTGCGATTGGTACAAGAATTTGACTAAAAAAGAAAAAAGTAAATTTTTGGACTTTATGTTTAACAAGTATCAAATGAGGCCAACTACTTTGGCTAGGAAATTGTCATCGGATAACAGGTATAGATTAACGGCAATTGAACTTAATGTTATCAACACAACAATAAAGAAAGGAGAATGGAATGAAGAAAATTGAATTTTATAATGATCCTGATGGTCATGTATATTACACACAAGATGGTGTTGTCAGAAAAAGATTTACACGTTTCGATAAAGACATTATAAATAGTCTCTTGTGCATGATTAAGAAAACTTTTCCGGACACATATTTGGCACTTATTAAGTCTTATCCATTGAAAGGTTCTAATAAGGTAGCCAAAAGTCAGAATCAATTTCTTATGACAGAGAGATTTATTCGTTGTAATTTTGGTGAAAATGACCTTCTCTCTCTTGATTACTACAATGGTATATATCATTATGAAATGGTTAAATGTCCTTTAAGAGGTGGACACTGCCAATTTGAAAATGTAATTTGTAATCCTAAAAGTAAACAAGATGTAAAATTATCTTGCTTAGAAAAAAATGTTGCTTCTATGTATTCTGAAGGTGTTACATTTAGTGAAATTGCTGAATACATGGGCAAGAGTCCGAATACAATCAAGACGATACTTCACAGGATAAAATTAAAATTGAAATTGAAAAATTCTCGTTCTATAATTAGGGAAGTTCATATAAATAAAATTCTTTAATTGATATGAATACTATTATATACAATTTATCTAGTAGATCTGTCTGCATTCTCATGGATGATATGCTTGAAGAGGAACATCAATATGAAATGCGAGTAAGACAAAGTGTTGTTCCTGGTGTTAAAGAAATTACGCTGACATGTTGTGAATCTGACACCAAATATTTTATAAACAAAATGAACAATTACCATGATATGTGTCTATTGGATAACAAAAGATTATGAATTAATAAGCAGGATAAAAAAAGAGCTTAACATACCAAAGGGCATCACTATTAACGGCGAAAATGAGATACATCCTACAGAGAATGACCTGCTTAAATTACGTCTATATGAACAACAAGGAATTATACAATTAAGATATAAATCTATATGAAAACATTGAAGTTAATAGAAGGAAGGAACATCTTGACCAAATACGATTCTAGCGCCAAATTTCCATGGCCTAAAAATCCGCAGCTTACAGTTACTGATGAAGATGGGGATTATAATTTTGTCACATTGAACAAAACTGATGTTAAGCAATTAATCAATGCATTGACTGAAGTTTTACAAAGTTTCCCTTCTGAAAAGACAAATACACATTAAATCATTTTTTAATATTTGAATTAATATGAAAGAATTTAAATTACAAGTGCCTGAGAAATTAACACCATTTATGACTTTTTTCGCTACATTGACTGCATATTATAAGACAGATGATAGGAATAAGCCTTTCCACGTTAATGCGTCAGATTACGAAAAAGCAATTAAATCTAATTATTTCTTACCTAAAGACATCGAACTTGTCAGATACCATAATGGCATTGCTTATGCCACAAGCAAATGTTCTAAATGTACGCTTGTGTGGGTCCCTATGATATTAGAACCCAAAGGAGCGTTAGGCTTTTGTTTCGAAGGCTTAATTGATGAGTTTCCTGACATGATGGACGAAGATCCTTTGTTCGGATATGCATTCAACGTTGATGTCTTACATTATCCACAATTGAATCTATACTTTGATTTATAGCATGTATTTTGAATAGAAATCCTATCTTCATACTTTTGGCAAAAGCAAATAATATAATATGATTAAAGCAGAAGATATATTAAGAAAAACGGACGGAGGCCTAAGGATTATCTTGGACCTCTATCCTCAAGCACGTGCTGCACTGGACGGAAAGAAGCACTTTGCCATACGAGACGAGAAAACGCCGTCTGCATCTTTGCGAGAATATAATTCTGCGAAATACGGAAGAATTTGGCAAGTTACTGACTTCGGTGGAGAAGGCAGAGGCGAAAATGCGATATCGTTATGGATGAATGAACACGGATATGACCGTTCTAGATTTAACGAGGCAATCTTGCAACTCGCGTCTATATACGGTATTTCTGATGAAATCAAAAAAAATCTCAACAAACCGGATATAAGACAGAGGGATGCTCAAGTTGATGAGCCTGATGGTTCCAGAAAGTTTGAGCTTAAAGAATCATTCAGCGAATCTGAATTGAACTTACTCGGACCACGTGTTACTCAAGACACTGTTGATGCGTTGCATTGGCATTCTGTCAAGTATATAACTAACGTCAAGAATAGGACAACTACCGTCAAGTATTCAAATGAACATTATCCTATTTTTATCCGTGAATGCATTATTAAAGAGGCTACGCGAGATAATCCCGAAGAGAAATTTTACAAGGTTTACGAGCCGTTGAATTATGATAAGGGGTTCAGATTCTCTTACACGCCGGCAGGAAAGAAACCAAGATATTATATAAATGGTCTGTTTGAGTTAAAGGAAGCTTATAGAGTTTATAACGCCAACGAAGAAAGGGAATGGCTCAGAACGAATGATGATGATAAGCCATATAAAGAAAAAAAGCTCCAACATGCTTTTATCTGTTCTGGCGAGCGTGATGCCTTGTGCTGCAGATCTCTTGGTTTTCATCCTCTATGGTTCAACAGCGAAACTTACCAGTTATCCCCGGAAGAATATAAGGAAATAATGAAGTATGTCGAAGTGTTGTATAATATACCTGACATTGACGATACAGGCAAACGCAAGGGAAAAGAACTAGCGTTGAAATACATTGACATCCATACTATATGGTTACCTTCTTGGCTTACTACATATAAAGATAACAGAGGACGGCCACGTAAGGACTTACGTGATTGGATGGAAATAAGGTCAGAAAAGAAAAACTTCAGGGATCTGATGAAGCTTGCTATGCCGGCAAAGTTTTGGATAAGCTACCAAAATAAAGATGGCCGGTGGAAACATGAGATAGACACAGCATGCTTATTCAATTTTCTCAACCTCAATGGCTTCTACGCTCTTCACGATGATAATTCAACGGTAACACAATTCGTCCGCATACATGGTAATATCGTGAAAAAAGTGACAGTTAAGGACATCAAGGAATTTGTCCGCAAATGGGTAATTGACAGATTCGAGGAGAGAGACATACTTAATCTTATACTTAACACGCCAAAATTGGCTAATAATGCGCTTGAAAGCTTGCAAGAAATCGACCTTAACTTCACATCATATACTAACATGTCGCAGCTGTTTTTCTTTCCAAACAAAACAGTCGAAGTGAAGAATGCCGCTCCAGGTTCTGATTCTATCATAGAGTATGAGCCTGGCAGTGACGATCTGCATAATTATGTTTGGGAAGACTCCGTCATTCCGCATACGTTTAAAAAGCAACCTGACGCTTTCACGATTAAAGCATGCAAGGATGAATTCGGACGTCCAAGCTTTGACATAGAAATACATAATGTCAACAGCCACTTTTTCGGCTATCTTATAAATACCTCAAGACTGTTCTGGCGTAAGGAACTGGAATATAACTTTGAAAACAAAGAGAAGGAAGAAGCGTTGAGATATCATGCTGAACATAAATTCGACATATCGGGCGAAGGCCTTACAACCGAAGAAATCGAAGAACAGAAGAAGAACCTTATAAACAAAATATTCAGCTTCGGATACATGCTACACCATTACAAGTCGCCTTCCCGTGCATGGGCTCCAATGGCCATGGACAATAAGATCGGAGAAGACAACGAATGTAATGGCCGAAGCGGCAAGTCATTCTTTTTCAAGACGCTGTCGCTGTTACAGAAAACTGTCAAGCTGTCCGGCCGAAATCCAAAACTTATGGACAACCCACACGTTTTTGACCAAGTCACCCAGCATACCCAGATGCTGCTGCTTGATGATTGTGACCGCTATCTCAATACGTCACTATTTTACGACAATATTACTTCGGACATGACTGTCAACCCCAAGAACAACCAGTCATTTACAATACCCTTTGAGGATAGCCCGAAGATAGCCTTTACCACGAACTATGTGCCTTCAGACTTCGATCCGTCATCCGAGGCCAGGCTCTTATACATGGTCTTCAGCGACTACTATCATCAGAAGACCGAGGATAATAATTACCTGGAGACACGATCCATTCGTGACGACTTCGGGAAAGACTTGTATGGCAGGGATTACACCGAGGACGAATGGGTAGCAGACATAAACTTCTGGCTCCAATGCTGCGCATTTTACTTGCAATTAATCAAAGAGCCGGTAAAGATATTGCCACCCATGGAAAACATTATTAAGAGGAAATTCAAGGCCGATATGGGTACGAACTTCGAAGATTGGGCAAATGGTTATTTCAGCCGTGAATCCGGCAACCTGGACAAGTTCCTGCAGAGGGATAAAGTGCTCGAGGATTACATGTATTACGCAAAAACTAACAAGATAACAATGCAGTCGTTCACTCGCAAGTTATGCTCGTTCGTCAAGCTATGCCCCTGGATAGACGAATTGAACCCAGACGAGTATAAGAACTCTTCCGGCAGAATCCAAAAAAGCGTTACAACGCCATCAGGCGAGGTCAAAACTAAGGACATGGTATATCTGCGCTCAGCGCCTGTATATAACGATGACAATGATTTTTTGTTAAAAGATGTCCCGGAAGAACTTATTAATACAACTCAGCCATTTTAATCTTCTTTTAATCATATTAGTTTAGTGATATTGTTCGTGAGAATAGTATCACTTTTTTTTATTTGTTTACACTTATTTGCATCTTTGCTTTTACGCTCCCCTAACCCCACTTTATTATTTACTACTAAAAATTTGTGATTTTGTAATGTTGTGTTTGAAAAAAGATAAATCATTTAATATAAGTAAGTTAGAAAGCAAACAAACGCATCACGAATTTATCACAATTTCATCACAAACTTTATTTTTTTGTGATAGACATTTTTCCCGTTTTTAATATTGCAAAATTTTTCCGTCTTTATTTTTTGTGATATATCTCTTGTGATATTATAATTACATTGATTATCAATAATTTAGATATAGAATTTCACTTAATTGCATTATCACAAAAATTTATTGCAAAATCAAACACAGAAAGAATTTGTATGAGTTGCATTAAAATAAAAGAAAGAAATATTTTCCTTCTTTTGTGGGAATATTTAAAAACTTTGTTAAATTTGCAAGAAAATGTCTATGGAAAAGTTTCTTGTTTACCTAAAAGTTAAGCCTTTTATCAAAGAATGGTTGACATTCCACTACGGCAATCCTGTAGCGTTTCCACCACAATCTGCCGAGAATGCGACAATCAGGAGATTTCTTACTACACAACCTCGCAATGAAGTCCCTGAGATGAAGTCGGAAGACGAAGTAGCTGTATACATCCCTGACAGCAAGCAAAAGCCCGTCATCTCTTACCATTACCTTGGCAAATATGCGAAGGCTGCAGTAATAGAATGCATCGAGGATACATTCCGCCTGCAAATGTGGAAAGATCTTAATGACCTGCACGACTGCGGATGCACTGTATTGCGAGCAATCCAGGCATGGTGTGAGAACAACGGCATCTCAATAGAATATGATTACACTATCAAGATGAGATACCAGCGCATGAGGAACTCTTACCTGAAAAATGGAATTGACCTCAGAAATAAAAAAAGAAATAGCGAAGATTTATAAAAAAAATTATGGACAAGTGCTACTAATTTGTTCGCGCACAATCAGTCCGTTTTAAAACGAACATGAACGTATGAAAATATTTAAGTTGGTAAAAAGTGTGGAAATCTATCCTCTCAACGGTAGTGACAAGGCTAATTGGATAGATGTTGACCGAGTTAAATTCCCAGCTGTCAAATGGACGGAAATTTACATAAAAAGACATGGGACATTAACCATAAAGGATAAATTGGACTCCAAAACGAGAGTATTCACAGCAGAACTACAGCTATACACACCTGAGGCGATAAATCTTGATGTGCCATACCTTTGGCGAATAGGCCTCGTTGATGGAACATACAGGTTAATTGGTGACGGAAACAGACCGTATCCTGTTGCAACGCTGACTGAAACGGCGCCGGAGTTGGCGACCGACAACCAATTGAACACTATCAATGTGACATATTCATCAGACAAAACTATTCCATATATAATGTAACGCGTATTTTATTCTCAAACCATTTGATTATAAATTTGGCGAAAAATATCAAATGGAATATCAATTAGTTATATCTGGTACTATAGGCAGTTGGTGGAATGGCTGTTCCGCTGACTATGTGCGCTATGTGCTTAAGCAGAACAAGAACAAAGACGTGCACATTGGCTTCTGCAGCCTAGGCGGATACGTCAAGGATGGACTCGAGATGCACCAGGCATTCAAAGACCATGGCCGGGTACATGCTCATGCTTTTGGCATGAACGCTTCAATCTCAACGATTGCCATGCTTGGTTGCAAGACCATTGATATTGTCAAAGGGTCCTTTTTCCTCATACACAACGTTTCCGTATGGATAGACCGATTCGAACAGGCAAACAAGGAAGCCATTGACAAGATGATTGACGACCTAAAGCTACAGCGTGATAGCCTTAATACTTTTGACGACGTTCTCGCTTCCATGTATGCTGATAAAACAGGTAAAAGCATTGACGAGTGCAAAAAGCAGATGAAGAAAGGCAACTGGATGACGGCGCAACAAGCCGTTGACTTCGGCCTTGTAGACTCCATCAGGACTGATGCTTCTGCAGAAAAAGCTGCTAATGAGTTCAATTCTTCGTTCATTAATAATTACACAAAAATATACAAGGATGCAGGCATACCGCCGTTGCCTTCTGCAGAGGACGACAAACTGTCGTTGATTGCAGATGACAACGGTAATCCAACTCAGAGTTTTTTGCAGAAGACGTGGCATGGACTCCAGAACCTCATCCGTAACCCACACGCGGAAAATAATTATAACAAAATGACAGACAAATTTAAAAAAGTCCTGAACGTCCTTAAATTGCAGAATCTTGCGACGGATGACAAGGGAAATGTTTTACTTACTGATGACCAGGCTTCGGCTGTAGACAAGCATCTCAAGGATGCTGACGACAAAATAGCCGGCCTCGAGGCTAATGTCAAGACAAAGGACGAGGAAATCGCAAAACTCCAAGCAAAGGTGGAAACACTTGAGAAAAAAAGTAAAGAAGACGACGAGCAGATTAATGCTCTTAAATCCGGGGCAGGCGACAAAACGGATGATATGACTGAAATTGAAGAAACGGCCTTCGAAGCTAGTGACTTGTACAACATCGTAAAAGACATTTGATTATGGCAAAGTTAGGAAATATCACATTTTCACCGGAAGAACTGACAAAAACTTTCCAAACATATCGTCAGCAACTGATAGTGCAGCCGATGCTCGCAATGGGCGAAGCACTGCAACACATGACTATTCGCACAGGCATCAGATACCGCGAGACTGTTTCTGAAATGAGCGGAAAGTTCCAGTTGGGTAATTACAAGAAAGACAAAAAAGGTGATGGAAATGTCTCTATTGAGGGAAGAGTCCTCGAGACCTTTTTCGGAAACTGTATTGAGCCGATTGACCCGAACGCCATATACCAGACTATATGGGGCTCTAATATCACCAAGGGCGATGGACTGAAGAATGTACCGATAGTCCTTCAGGTTTGTGCTTATATAATGAAGCAGCTGGGCGAGAATCTGTTTATGAATATGTTTACAGCCAAGCATGACAGCGGAGACTTCACTAGTACTGATAAGTTCTTCAACGGCTTCAAAACTATCGTTGACAATGATATAGCCGGTACTAATGAACGAAGTACGGTATTAATTTCTGAGGAAAAAGGTAACTTGAAAAAATCACTTGAAAGCATTACTTCGGAAAATGCAGAGGATATCCTTAAAGATTTCTTCTGGTCTCGTGACGTTAAACTTCGTCGCCAGAAACTAAAGTACTTTATGTCAGACATGACGTACCATAACTATACCGAGGCTTACCAACTGAATCATGGTTCACTTCCGTACAATAATTCTTACGATAAGAAGACATTGGAGGGAGCTTCTAACGTCGAGCTGGTCCCATTGGCAAATGTACCTGATGACTTTTTACTTTTGACTCCGAAGTCCAACATCATGGCACTTTTTAACCAAAAGTCTGACGATGAAAAATATCTCGTCGAAAAGTCATTGGACAATCATTATGACGTAGACTTTATTGCTAACATGTTCTTCGGCACACAATTCTTGTCGGTGTCTAAAGAATCATTCTCAGCTTGGGAAAAAACAGAAGGATAATTAAAAAAGTGAAATTATGGCAAACAAATGTACTGATCAAGAAACATTGTATGCTGACATTGACTTCTGCCAAGGGAAGAAGTCATTGCCAGGTATACGCTCATATGTATACGGAGCTTCAAAGAGGGACATCGTAACGTGGCCGAAAATAGACCGTTCGACGAAGGCAACGCTCGATACAATTAATGTATATGAGGGTGACTTTGTTATGGCAGCTGATAAAAAGTGGCACAGAATAGCGCTAGTACCTAATGAAGGTCAGTTGCAGGTTGAGTCACAAGGTACTTATGGCTCTAAAACCTTTAAAGTTACTGCCACTATGAACATGCCGGGAACAGAAGAGGAAGTCAGTGGATACATTGCCGAGGCGAACAACGATGAAATGGTTTACCTTGTGCCGCAGCGCAACGGTAAGTTCCGCGTCGTAGGCTCAGAAGCCTTTAGTCCGGAACTTTCATTGGCTCAGGATACCGGTAAGGCTGCTACTGACAGCAACATGACGACAGTCACAGCCGAGGCAACTGACGAATACCCGGCTCCATTCTACGTTGGAAAGATCGAAACCGAAGCAGGCGACATAAACGCTGCTGATGGAACATTATCACCTGGTGTTGGTGGTTAATCTGTAAATTTCTCATTGTTTGGGCTTGACACGAAGTGTCTGGCCCTTTAAATCTTTTTTATGTATGGTTAAATTCGATGATAATTTTACTGCGCAAATTCAGACATGGCTCGCCAAGCCTGAACACAGCAAAGACGACCTTGTACAGGGCGCAACATACGTATTAAAACTTACACGTAATCAAGCGCTATTTAACACCATTATGCGACGCCCGGAAAGATACGAGGATAAAATAATCTATGAACTTAAGAAACGTCTGCCAATGAGATTGGACCACATGACAAGATCTGATGTCAAGGCTCTCGAGGCTGAGATTCTTCCTGCTATTACACCTTTAATAGATACAACCGAAAATCAGAATGAAGGTGAAGAGACACAAGACGCTTCTGCTGTTGGCAAGCGTGCGGACCATGAGCAGCTGCCTGTTGAAATTCAGCAACTGTGGGATGCCAACGCAGAACGATGGAAGAAAATCAAGGAGCTTTATAATACTTGCAAAGAACTTGAAAAACCATGCGACAGATACGAGTACCTGAAGCTACTTAAAGAAACATGGTACGCATATAAAAAGGACTTTGCTGTCTACGACAGTTATAAAATTGGCGAGAAAACAGAGCAGGCTGAATCTTCTGCTGATTCTTCATCTACCGAAATTACTGTCAAGGATGTAACAAATGCACGTGCTTACATATCGAAAAATCTCGAGAAACTGGAGACCATGACAGACAAGGGCTCAGAGGAGTACATTAAACTTAAAGAAAAGGTGGCACAGCGAATCAATGTAATCCTTAATGCCGGCGAATCATTTTCTGACGACATGATTACACGACTGGCACCTGTCTTTACTGAAATTAACTTCGATGAAAATAAAGGAACTGCTGAAACCGCTCAGGAATGACACATCGTCATACCAGAGCTACCTTTGCACAGGACTGCACACTCTCGGTCTGCTCGGATGGATACTCGAGCAGACCGGACGAGCTGATGTATATGTCAGTACATTCTCGACATCTGATGCTTTTCTTTCCGGATTCTTGAGACTGAAAAAAAAGCACTTGATAAATCACAGCGTGCTTGTCGCAGATCTTAAAGCATCTCGTAAGACAGTCGGATTATACCGACTTATGTCTGCATGTTTCGATACCGTTTACCTTGCCATGAACCATTCCAAAATTGTCCTCGTGCAAAATGACCATTGGACTGTCAGTGTCATCACCTCGCAAAATCAAACCTACGGAGACAGAGCTGAATGTACATTGATAACAACTGACCAAGAGACATTTCTATCATTGTATTCAGGATTAAGTAATTTAGTTAATAATCAATCGTATCAGTTAGATGGACTATTCAACCGACTTGATGAATCAAATCGAAGAGTGCGGCAAAAGACTGATGACGCCCAAGGAAACAGCTCTATATCTTCAATTGGACGAGACGGCATTGTCTGACGAAATTTCAACAAAAGGAACGGAAGTACGCAAGCGTTATCTGCATGGGGTCATGACATCTGTATATGACATGCGCGAAGGAATGTTAGCCACTGCTAACGCCGGCTCTCCTTACGCGCTGACCGCTTGTAAGGAGCTGCTTCTCAAAACCTTATCAGAGGCAAATATATAATGAGTCTACCTGTTGACATAGATGAATATTCTCGTTACGTTACTCTTAACGACGATGAGCTGCAAGAGCTTAGGGTTAATCCTAGGCTCTTTGAGCGTATACACAGAATACGAGGACTTTATGCGTATTGGTTGCAGTTCCCATCCAAATTCGACGCCGATATCGTGGCTTATGATATAGCTATGTTTCGCGTAGCCAAGTCGCAGGCATACGATGATGTCCGCCTTTTGCAGCTCCTTTTGGGAAACATCCAGTCGGCCAACAAGGAGTTTATGCGTTGGAAAATAAATAAAGACCTGGAGGATGATTTGAAGGCTGCACGCAGATTACAAGATTACAGGTCGGTTGCACAGATTGAGAAAAACCGTATACTCAACAACCGTACTGACAAGAATGATGAAGCGGAGATTGAGTTCGACAAGATTATTCCGCAGATATTCGAGCCTACCGATGATCCTTCCGTTATCGGCATCCAAAAGATACCTCATCTACGCGAGCGGATAAAGTCTCTCAACAAGAAATATTCTACTGACCTTGATGCGCAGGTTATTGACTACGAAGAAATAAATGACGAGCAACAATAAGACAAAGCAATATTTTAATGACGGACAGATGTATCTGCTCTCCATCATGCCTCGCGACCTCGTCGCCGTCTGCGGCCGTGGCTTTGGCAAGGGCGCAGTACAGGCTGTACGCGCGCTTACCTGCGTACAAGGTATGCCAGGCTCAATGGGTGGCTTTGTCGCACCATCCGTCAAGCGTTGTCTTATAAACATATTGCCGTCCATGCTTATCCACCTCGAGCGGTGGGGTTATAAGCGTGACTTGCATTATGTCGTGGGCAAACGCCCATGGAAGGGGCTTCACTGGAAGACGCCGCTTTTCACTCCTTCTAATTGGGAAAACACGATATCGTTTTACAACGGTTCTGTAATTAACATCATAAGTCAAGACCGCAAGGGCACAAGTAACTCAATGTCTCTCGATTACGTTATTATCGACGAAGCAAAGTTTATTGACTATGAGCAGCTCAAGGACGAGACATTTCAGGCTAACCGAGGAAACCAAATGTACTTCGGCAATTTCTACATGCATCACGGACTGACAATCACTTCCGATATGCCTGTTACAAAAAAAGGCTCATGGTTTCTGAACTACAAGAAACAGATGGATAATGATCTTGTGCAGGTTATTGAAGGACTTGTATATTACATCTGGAAATTAAAGCAAAAGGTAAACAGATATCCTGATAAAGCAGAAGTAATATGTAAGAAAATTGAGGCAATGACAGCTCAACTTAATAAGTTGCGCTCACAATGCCTCTTATACAAGGAATATACATCTATTGAAAATCTGGCGTTGCTGGGAGAGGACTTTATCCGCCGAGCTAAACGAGACCTGCCTCCGCTTACCTTTGCCACATCAATCATGTGCCAGCATGTAGGTATATCTGCGGATGGATTTTATTCCGGATTGAGGTCTGATTTTAATTATTATACTGCGCCTAATGCTAGTGCTCTTAATCTTGCCAATGTCGGGAATGTGACCGAAGACAGCCGTCTGGATAAGGATTGCGACCCGAATCTCCCTCTATGTATAGCGTTTGACGCCAATGCTAACATCAACTGGCTTGTCGTTGGGCAAGTGGACAAGACCGGTAAGCTACGTGTTCTCAAGTCCTTTTTTGTTAAATATGAGCGGAAACTCCCGGAACTTATGGATGATTTCTTTGCGTACTACTATTATCACCGCCGTAAGCAGATTGTGTTCTATTATGACGCAACCTTTGTTGGCAATAACTATGCGCTGCACAACGATGACTTTCACAAATATATTGAACGTCGGCTTAAGAGTGCTCAATGGATTGTCAGGGCTGTCTATATCGGCAAACCAATGCGACATATTGATAAGAATCTTCTTATTAACAGGATGCTTCGCGGTAGGGCTAATCACCTTGTCCTAATAAATCGGGACAACAATCCAGATCTTATCATATCCCTGGAGTCTGCCGGAGTTTATAACGGTGAGAAAGATAAACGCGGCGAGAAGTTGGCGGAAACTGAAGAAGATAAGCTTGAGGGCCGAACGGATGGTTCTGACGCCTTTGATACGCTTTGCATCGGCGTGGAAAAGTTTCCTGCTCTTCAATTCCACGCTGTCACAGTCAATTCTTATTCGGATTAGTTGCTCTTCAGTGGCTTACTTCTTCTTATGGTCGGGTGTTGTAATGGCAACCGGCCTTTTTTGTTCAAACACATCGCCTCCATGCGTGCAATCATCATTTTTTATATTGTAACCTCAGTGGTGTGCTGTGATAGTTTCATAATTTTTTCCCGTTTTTTGAATCCTTTACAAATACGCTGATGTAGCTGATGTTTTAATTTTTGCGCCTTATTTCTGCTGTTGCTGTGGCTTTTGCTTCTGAGACTGCCAATTTTAATCTATGGCTGCCGACATCTCCGTTAACCTCGACTTGCTAAACGTTTTAACATACATTATTTGTCTATTTCTTCTTGATATACCGTTATTGTCTTTTCTTGGTGCTTTGACTGTACTTGTGTAATTTTCTTTATGTCAAACACTTATTTTTCCTTTGCAAAGGTACGGCAAGCGGTATTCTGCAAGGGCACGCACTGCTTGTCGGCACAAATTTTAAAAAAATATGGGAAAGGCTTTTCTAATCCATATTTTTTACCCTACGGTTAAAATTTATTTGACATCCCTTGCATTTGCATACCTGTTTCTTGCCCGTTTCCTGTGCACGTAAAAATTAAATGTTTAACCATAAAAAATTACAATTATGACAAGTTCAGTTCAGCAGCACATCGCAATTGCCAATAACGGCACATCAAAAAGAAACAGAAAGAGTTATATGTTTTCACAAAACATTTACCAAGTCGAGGTTAACGGAGAAGACGGCGAAGTACTTACTTATGAGATTATGGCAGACTCATGCGCCGAAGCCACAGCAACCGCAGAAAGTCTGGCGAATGACTCAATGATAAACATCAGCTATATCAGCGTATTCGTAATGGATTAATAAATGTTTAACTTTAAAAATATACAATCATGAAACTATCACAGCACACAACAGAGGTTATTGACAAATTCGCAGAAATGATGATTGCACGCATGGAGGCAATGAGATTGAGTAAATGGGAAAAAGGTTGGATCGGTTGCAATTACGGCGCCGGTCCAGTAAACCTGGAAGGAGTAAGCTACAGAGGAGCAAATGCACTGATGTTGACATGGGGCTGCGTGGATAAAGAATACAGGTATCCAATCTTTTGCACGCTGAAGCAAGCTAATAAGTTAGGCGCCAGGGTTAATAAGGGCGCTCAATCTTTACCAATCATCTTCTGGGATTTCTACTATATTGACGCCGCAGGCAAAAGGCTGACCTCGGAAGAATACAACAGACTCCAGGGATGTGAGCAGCTGCATTGCAAACGTCGTCCCTTCCTCAAATGTTATTCGGTATTCAACGTTGATCAGACCACCATACCCGAGAAGCATCCTGAGAAGATAGAGAAATTGCAGTCTTTGTTTGCCGGTAGAGAAAGCCCTGATGCAGCCGGTATGTATGAGAACGCCGACATAGATAAATTACTTATTAATCAGTCATGGGTGTGCCCTATAAAGTATCAACAAAGGTCTAACCATGCATATTATAACCCAGCTAAGGATTTTGTTGTAGTACCCAAGAAATCGCAGTTCAAGACTGGAGCTACCGCAGAGGAAATATATATGGACGGACAAGAATACTACGCTACACTTATACATGAGCTTGTCCACTCTACAGCGCCCAAGGACAGACTTAATCGTCAGACTGGCAGTAAATTTGGCGACAAACAATATGCAATAGAGGAACTCGTCGCTGAGCTAGGAGCTGCCAGATGCGGCCAGATTCTCGGCTTTGACAAGAAGATTCTTGATAACAACGCAGCATATCTTGATTCGTGGATTACCTCAATTCGGGAAAATCCGCTATTTATTATCTCGCTCATGAGTGATGTGGAAAAGGCAAGTAAATATATATTGGAACGTATCTCGGCTTGATAAATTCCACTCCCAGCAACAGTATTGGTAATTGCCAATGCTGTTGTTTTTATCCTTGTTTTGATAATGCCCATTCAAATAAATTTGAACGCGCATTAATGTTTAGCCTGCCATCATCGATATGTCAAGCTAAACCGCGGATGCGCCTTTAGGTTCGTGTTATGTTTGTGATGCCTCGCTACATATTCCGCTATAATTTTATTAGGCAATTGCTTGATTTCCGTAGGGCGGTGAGGGCAGAAAACGCAGAATTTTTCTGCTTTCGCCGACCGCAAAAGGCTAACTTTCTGGGAGTCAGCCTTTTGCGGTTTTTGATAGTGGAAAAACATATAAAAAAACACTATTTCACAGCGTATTGCCTACGCTAAAAGCATTTTAGACGATTAAAATGCTCAAACACTTGATTATTATTTTGTTAAATATTGTTTATTTTATATATTTTCTTTACGTTTGATTTTGCTATTACAAAACTCTTTCATATATCCGGTCTCTAATCTGTTGGTACCATATAAATTCACATAAATATATTGTTATTCTTTTCTTTGTCGGGCTGTTAAAACCGAGACTGTACATAATGAGTGGCGCTGTCTTTTTGTATTCTGCTATTTGTTAAATAGTAGTAATTTATATACTTTTCCCGTCTCAAAATTTGGTAAATAGTAGTAAATTTACTATCTTTGCATTGTTGAATTAAACAGTGATCTATGAGAACAGTGAAAGTCAGTAAAATCCTCAGGGATTTGAAAAAGGACGGATGGTTCTTGGTTCGCCAGCGAGGCAGTCACAGACAATTTCATCATCCAGTCAAAAAAGGAACGGTCACCGTCAATGGCGGTGAGAACGATGTAGTCTGGGGCAATTTGCTGAAAAGCATTGAAAACCAATCGGGGCTGGTGTTTTGACACCGCCCCACCATTTAACCTATCATAGAATCATTGTTTATTATTCAGCAAGAGTGGTAACAGATAGATTCTTTACCACTTCTTTAATCAGACGTTAAACGCAATATTAAAGATATGGAAAAGGTTATAATGAACACCGCACGTACCGAGAACGGTTACAGCTGCGCATGTGACCTGTTACCCGGATGGATTGTTGCCTATACTGGCAATTTTGAAGGATTTAGGGCTTATGTACAGGAAAGTTTGGATTTTTATTTAGAAGGTGCTAAAGAGGACGGTGAAAAATATCCTCATATTTTTGATAGACATTATGAGATTGTATATAAGTTTGACGTTCAGTCTCTTCTAGAATATTATAGAGGTATATTCTCATTCTCAGCTTTACAAACAATTACAGGAATAAATCAAAAACAACTTGCTCATTATGCTTCTGGTATTTCAAAGCCTCGTCCTGCGCAAGCAGAAAAAATAGCAAATGGGTTACATAATTTAGCGAAAGAATTACAAGTGGTCACTGTTTAATATTTCAACACTAACTAGGTCTATGACCAAGACCATCCGGGCCCGCAATAAAAAGTTGCGGGCTTTCTTGTAATGTTAAAACAGAATGACAAACCGCCCTCCCTATAAGTGGAGGGCATTAAAAGATAACAATATGGAAATAATGGAAGCAGATGTAATGGTAGCTACAGGAAATGTCAGAAAGGCATTATCTGATGTATATGAGGATATCAACTGGGCTTATTTGGCTAAAAACTACTTTGGTAAATCACGTAGCTGGCTATACCATAAGTTCAGCGGTATGAACAACGGAAAACCTGACGACTTCAACGACGTAGACCGCGAAAAGTTGAAAGGTGCTCTCTATGATATTGCAGACCGTTTAAGAAAAACGGCTGATACACTTTAGAATTATATATTTATTTTGACACTAAAAAGGGGAATGTTTCACACTATTCTCCTTTTTTGTTTTTCCTTTTTTCAGCTTACTACAATATGATATTTTTTATATAAAGATGAAATTATCATTTATCTGTTAATTTATTTAAATGGAGCAAAATTGTTCCATTTTAATTTTGTCGTATGGAACATTTTTGCTACCTTTGCATTGTCGTTAAGACAAAGAGATCTTTTAAATCATGAAGTACTCAGAATTGAAAAGGAAGCTAAGTAAACGAGGATGTTACTTGCTCCGAGAAGGTGGACGGCACGAAATTTGGATTAATCCCGAGACGGGAAAAATGACATCCATCGGCCGTCATGACAAAGAAGAGGTCAAAGATAAGACCCTTCAATCAATTTACAAGGATTTGTTCGGGGTTTAACCCCGACAAATCCTCATTCTGACGCTTCTCTTTTATTAGATCTCCTTTTTAGAATAAATTAAATTACTAAATATGGCAACTAAAGTAAGATTCGGCGTCGAAGGGCGTATAGGTGAAAAAGACTTCTCGACCTATATGATTGACGATATTGGCATCAAGTATGGTATCCATGGTTACGGCACGACAGCCAAGGAAGCCATCGAGGACACTTATGCCTCATACGAAGAAATGAAAGACCTAGCTGCAGAGAACAACGACGTTCTGCCTGACATGGAGTTTGAATTTGTCTTTGATATAGCGTCGTTGTTTAATTATTACTCTTACTTAAATATTTCTGCTGTTGCTAAAAAGATGGGCATAAATGCCTCACTAATGCGTAAATATGCTTCTGGCGTATGCAATCCAAGTAAGGAAAGGCTGGAGCAAATACAGAATTGCCTAAAGAATATATCGTCAGAACTTATGACGGTAAAACTATATTGAAACTTTATGATTTAAAGACTCTTTTGGGGGATGCTCCGTGAGGCGCGTTCCCCTTTTTCTTGTTTCATTGTATATTGGGCTGCATTTCCCCTTTTTATTTTGTCTTGTTGCCATATTTTTTTACTTTTGCATATCTAAACTATTTTTATTATGAAAAAACTATCTATTATTATCTTTATGGTACTGATGTGCCTTAACATCGATGCCCAGGCATTTGTGACTGACTCTGATGGGCGCTATCCTGTTTATTGTACAATTATGTGCTCTAACTTTTGGGGCATAGGAAAGGTTAATGCCACAATGGACTTTGGAGGTGGTAAGACATGGATGGGAAGCATCTGCTATATTGTTGATGACGATGGACACAGGATGAAATTCACCTCTAATATGGGTGCCGTCAACTATATGGCTAAACGCGGATGGAAACTGGACAAAACGGTTTTCCTTACAGAGGGTAAGAGTAATGTGCTGTATTACATTATGGTAAAGTATGTTAAGGATGACAGCGAAATTACTGCTGGTATTAATTATAAAAGCAAAGACCCTGTAAGAGAAAAAACTGGAGACGATATGTTTGACGCCGGTATTGATGATTGAAAAAGGAAGGCTTATAACATGGCATCTTTCAACGGCCAAAACAACATGTTTAGGCTTCCGATTTATGCTTTTTTGAACTGCAAAAGAGTGCCTTTTAATAATTACATAATTCACTTCGTATTTTTTAATATATTATTAACATGAAAAAAATTTTTGTTTTATTAATTGCTCCAATTTTCATTTTAATGTTTTCATCTTGTGATGATTCTGGAGCTTCAGAGACTCGTGCTAAGATAATTGCAGAGGACTTTGTCCGTGAACAACTGATTGATGCGGATGGTGCCGATTTTGACAATGGCGCAGCTGAAAAAATCGCAGAGAACTCTTACCACGTCACCTTTGACCTGAAGGCCAAAAATAGTTTTGGCATAACAGTTCCAAAAAAAGTTAGTGTAAGGCTGACTTATAAAGGCGAAGGCGACTGGACTTCTAACGAAAATTGGGTGCTCAAACAGATTAGTTTGTTGGATGAATCAACCGGAAAAATTGATGTCGTATATGATTCGATGTATAGTTTTGATGACTCAAAGATTATGACAGAAGACACGGCAACGAATGAAACAGAATCGACAGAAACAAGTGATGCTCCTGATAATTCTTCGTCTAATAAATTCATATTAGGCGGAATTGAATTTGAAATTATAGAGAGCAGCATCGATGGTACTACACTCAGACTTTATTATAAGAATAAAATCAGGGATATTAAGAAGGTAAAAAAGATTTATGCTGACATGAAGAAAAAAGGTATAACAGATGTTCAATTCTATAATATTCCTAATGCGCCAAGAGGAAAGGATTATGCTGCTATTACAGGTAATCTCTTTCTTGACCATGACAATGATAAAATGATAAATCTTGATAAATAAAAATTTTCAGATAAACTTTGTCATTTCCTTTGCCGATTCAAAGATAATTCCTATCTTTGCCATCGGTTACAATAGTGAATATATCACTCCTTCGGACATAGGTTAATTGTCCAGCATATTTGTATGGGCATTTTTTATGCCCTTATTATATCGTATAGGCGGTTGCCGTTCCGTAATAGTTTTGCCCGTTGGGGTGAAGTCACTATTGTAACCAGCGGGATGTGCAGCCGCTTTTCTGTATCTCCGCGCCCGGCGGCTCCGGGTATGGTTACAATAGTGCAATATGCAGACAAATGCAATCCAGCGCAGTGCGCAGCGCCCTGTCGACATCAAGGCATGGTTGACGGGAAAGGCACAATCGTTATCCGGTTGGTATAACTCCAGGAGCGAGTTCTACACAGGGCAAAGATTTTTTTCAGGCAAATATTTGCCGGCTCAGGAAAAATGCTTATCTTTGCCATCGCTTAACAATCATGAACTATCATGCCGCATCGAGCATCGGTCATTGCTCAGCATAAATCGCAGGGCTTTTTTTATGCCCTTACTATATCGTATTGGCGGTTGCCGTTCCGTAATTATTACTGCTCCGTGCGGAGAAGTCGTGATTGTTAAGCAGCGGGATGTGCAGCCGCTTTTCTGTATCTCTGTGCCACGCAGTTCGTGGTATGCTTAACAATTACGCAATATGCAGACAAATGCAATCCAGCGCAATGCGCAGCGCCCTGTCGACATCAAGGCATGGTTGACGGGAAAGGCACAATCTTTATCCAGATGGTATAACAGCCGTAGTACATTCTATTCAAGGCTGGCCGGCTTCGAGGTTACATGGAAGACGGCAGTACGTGTCAACATCTTCACTCTCCTTATTTGTATAACCGCCATAGTAGCCATGCAGCAGCCTGTGGTCTCTATCGTTTCGGCCGCCTGCTCGGCATGGGTGGTATATCGTCTTAACGCAGATGACAAGAAAGGGGGTGAGTAATGAAAAAATATTATGTAACGGTACAGACATACTACAATACGACATTATTGGGATACGCCGTAGGACAAGAGGTGCTTAGCAAGTTCCACAGGTCATTAGTTAATCAAGAGAACGTCGATAAGGACATAAAAGACTTTATCAACAACGCTATGGATAAGCACTTAAAGAAAAACAGAAGACTAAAGCCTATGCTCATATCAAAGCATGACAACGGCAATTCGTTTGTCATTACCCTTGTACCTCTTAATGGTAATGATATTCTCAGGGCTTTTATGCTTACAGGAGAATTGGTTGAGCATGACTATACAGAGAAAGGGTGTAGCTTATGAAAGGCTATGACACTATACAGGCAGAACGTGAGCTTCTGCAGCCTTCTTACATTGAGAGTGTTATTTCGTTATGCGATGATGTTATAGATTTTGTTATTGAACATTCTGTTGACGACAGCGCTGCCGACGTAAAAGAGAAGGCTTATCAGAGGCTTGAAATGATATACTGTCTTAGAGATTTAAAACTTACAATGAATAAATGTCTTAATTCGCGGAAAAATGGAAAATAATAGATATGATAATTGGTTTGCTGATCTTTCAGATGACGAGCGTGACCAAGTGACGATATTAGACGCATACTTCGCCACACGCTCCAACGTACCGGGCGAATCAGAGGCAACAGGCAGACATCTTGCACCTGAGTACAAAACAACACAAGATATCACGGATGAATTGATACCCATGATGACTGTGTCACCACACATAGTTTCGAAGTATCTTCTGCTGAAAGGTTATACAATGGCTACCTATGACGACGGCACAATCAAGTGGGCAATTTGGCGTGATATTGATATGGCCGGGCAAATTGATTGATACATTTCTTTCATTCTTTTCTGTCACGTGGGCGGACTCTTCATAGGGGTACGCCCACGTATTTTTATATCCTTATCTTTAATGATACATTTGCTCAAAAAAGTATATGATTACTATTTTGAGCGGTTTATCCGGAACATATCTTTCTGCAACTTTGCCTGACATATCTTTCGGTATTGCCGGGTATAGGGCACACCTTGAAATCAAAGCTGACGACGACGTGCTCTTTGACGATTATCTCTTTCCTTTTGGAGGCAAGATAACATTCTCTGACCTGGCAGAACTTGTGCAGCCTTACGTACAGAGGCGCCTTCTTGCAGGCCTCGCTATTACTATAACCGAGGAATTTAACAACGATGAAGCTGCGGAAACGGCCACGCTTGATGCCACTGTCGTCTATTGTGCCGCCGACTTCGGCATTAGCAACGCTGATAGTTTCCTCGAGGATCATTACTTGAGCATCTTTGATGGCGACAGGGTTACTGCGATGGGACGGCTTGAGTATCTGCATTATATCGGCGGAGACACGCCAACGGCCACCGCCGAATACAGCGACGGCAGCACTATGAGCTTTTCGGTTGATGTAGTCAGTTCTAATGGCAACTTCAAGACTGTAGACGCATCGCCCGGCCAGTTTGCCACTGAAGGTAAAGTGCTTTGTGCATACACCATCGAGGCTGGAGCCAGGGCGCAGCGTTTCGTCATCGACTTCAAACGTCCTGACTGTGCGCCTATTCTGCTGTTTGAGAACTCTTTCGGATGTGATGAGCTGGTATACTGCACCGGCACGCATACTGTTTCGCCGGAGTTTAACCGCGAGTCGGCTTATATCAACAAGGTTAAGAAGAATTACAAGATTGAGGAGAACCGTGAATTTAAGGCTGACACCGGCGTGCTTACATTTCCGGCTGCCAACTGGCTGGACGACCTTTTCCGCTCGAAGAATGTACGCATTGTCAATTTCTACAACTCCGAACCGGTCGTTGGCAAGGAAGTAATAATTACCGAATCAAAGTCGGAATATACTAATGACATTGATTCTCTACCTCGATTTACATTCACTTACACATACGCCCAGCGTAACCACAACGTGGTTGACCTCCGCCGTGGCGGAAGGATATTCGACAACACGTTTGACTTTACATTCAACTGATATGGATAAGAAACGCAGAGTAATGCATTTTACCGAGATGCAACATTACATCTCGTTGGCAGAGGAACGGCGCCAGACGCTGAACGTCAAGGCTTGGACGTCTGAAGGCAACATAAACGAGTATCAAGGATGGTATGTTCACCACCAACATTGGCGTGGCGGTTATGTTCGTTTGCGCAACCCTGTTAATAACCAGATAAGGCTTATCCCAGAGATATACATACTTGAAGTTAACGGATACACAATTTATTTATGATGGAAAACGAAAACAAATTAGTCGAGGTCGGCAGAAACGGAAACGTTACAAGGTATAAGATGGTGCCTTCAGGCGTAGGCGGTAAAGGCTTCATGGATTCTATCTCGTCTGAATACGGGAAAGACACGGCAAGTGTTTTCGACGAGGACAAAGTCGTAAGCCCTATTCAAATGACTATAAGAGGCAAGCAATATAAGTATGTACCGTTCGGCGTTGACAACATGCTTCCTTTTACGATACGCGACTTTATAAGCAGCAACATGGTTACAGCTCAGTGTCAGCAGTTCAACATACTTGCCTGTTATGGGCAGGGCGTAAGGTTCGTTGACCGAGAGACCAAAAAAGATATCGACAACGAGGAAATTTTGAACTTCTGCCTGTCAAACTCGCTTCACGAGTGTTTCATGGAGCAGGCAACAGACATGAAGTATTTTTTCTTCTCGGTAACAGTCATCATACTTAACCGCAGGGGCGACAAGATAGTCAACGTAAGGAATAAGGATGCTTGCTATTGCCGATTTGAATACGCCCCATCGACAAAATCAGGCAAGATAGAGCATGTCTTTTTCGGTGACTTCCGTGTGGGGAATTTTGACGAGAAAAACATCGAGGTTATACCTCTTCTTGACTATTGGGACCCATTGGGCGACCTCAAGGTCCGCATGGGTCATGTTCCTGACCCGGACACAGGCACGAAGCGTACACCAACGACAGAACGCAAGTTTGCCATACTGAGCAAAATGCCCACACCAGGCAGCCAGTACTACCCTGTGCCTTACTACATGAGCATTTTCCGCGATTCGTGGTTTGATATATACCGCCTGATAGGTATAGGGAAGCGCTTCATGATAAAGAATACCTCAGCCCCGAGAACCCAGATAGAAGTGCATAATGACTATTGGGATAACGTGTGCGCCAACGAGAATATCGTTGGCGAAAAAGAGAGGGCAGAACGTAAGGAGCAGGAGAAGAAAAATATCATGGACTTTATAACAGGCGTGGAAAATGCCGGTAAGGCTATGGTGTCAGGCTACTATGTTGACCCTAACGGCAAGGAGAATCGCATGGTCAGGATATACCAGCTCAACGACGCATCGAAAAAAGAGGGCGGCAACTGGAGCGACGACATGAGCGAGGCATCTAACGCTCTATGCTTCGCCCTGGGCGTACACCCTAACCTCGTGGGAGCAACGCCGGGAAAGAGTCAGATGAATAACTCAGGCTCGGACAAGCGCGAGCTGTTCACACTCAAGCAGGCACTTGAGAAGCCAATGCACGACATAATGTGCAAGCCTTACCATGTAATCTTGCATTACAACGGATGGAATAAGATTGCCACGATAGATGTGCCAATGATACAGCTTACTACCCTTGATGAAAACAAGGACTCGAAGCCTGTATCTGTTGACAATAATAAAAAGAAAGGAGAAAACGATGATAACAACGGTAACGAAGGATGAATTTGAGCGGTCGCTGCCGGTCGGCACTTCTGCCCAGGACAACGTTTATGAAATGGTGCTGCCGGAAATTGAAGGACAAATAGCTTTTCTCAGCAATAACCTTTTGGGCCCTGAAGGAATCAAAACTGTTGAGAGCGCAGGGGAGGAGAGCATACTGCACAAGAAATTCGTTGCTCTTGCGTCTGTTTCGGCCTTTTTGTCCGTTTTTCGTCAGCTCGACCTTGTGCTTACTCCTACCGGCTTCGGCGTAGTGTCTAACGACAACGTTTCGCCGGCAAGCAAGCAGCGAGTGGACGCGCTCGAGCAGCAGCTCAAGGTAAAGCTGCTTGTCGACAAGGCACACGTTCTCAACTCCCTAAGGAGCAAGGAATGGGGCGAAACTATACAAGCAAAGAGAAACATACCTACCTTGTTCGACGAATATGAGTTCTTCATCATGCGCCGTGTAAATGGTCTTACAGCCGAAGAATGGCTCAAATTGCAGCAGCCAATAATGGACGCAGATATGTTTCTGCGCCGTAAGATATCCGACAAACAGATGGATGTTCTTATGGCTTATTACAGGACAAATAACGTCGACGAGATGGGTAAGCATGCCGATGCTCTGCTAGCCATCAGGAACTTCTTCCACGTTTGGCTTTTCACAGGCCAGCGAGAGGCTGTAGCATTCCCTCTTAGGAAACTGCTGTCCATACTGGAATCGTCTAAAAACATAGACTTGTACGACGAATATCTTAATTCAGAAGCTTACAAAGTAAATCATCATGAAGTTTTTCACAACACTAAGGACTCGACAGCCTTCTTTTTCAACGGATAAGTCAGTTGACTTGTACGCACCTAAATCATGGCGCGAGCTTACTCAAGAGCAGCTGCATTATGTCTTTACGCTGATGGCGACGTTTGCCGACCTGACTGTCGTCAAAACCTACATGTTTGTCCGTTTTTGTGGACTGCATGTGGCTAAAAAGGACAGTTTCGGGTGGATATGCTATGTGCGCACAGGCAAATTTGGACTAAAGAAAAAGAGCATCACCATACAGGCATGGCAGATAGAATACCTTATAAAGCAGTTTGACTTCATCGACACGTATGTGGGCATGGGCGTCAGGTTGGATGACGTCCGCCGCCTGCATGCGGTCGATGTTAATCTGCATGGCGTAAGATTCGCCGACTATCTTTCGGCTGAGAAATACTACCAGGCTTATTGTCTTAACAAAGACGACCGCTTCTTGGTCTCTCTTGCACGGGAGCTTTACCGAAAAAAAGACGGCTCAAAACCTGCCAAAATAAAGCTCGATAAAGCGCAGATGCTAGGCACATTTCTGTGGTACTCGTACGTTAAGGATGTACTCGCCAAAGCTTTTCCGCACTTCTTCAAAAAGGTTGACCTCACAGATCAAGATGGTGGCGGCTTTGACTTCATGGAATCTGTGAACGTGCAAATACGCGCCCTCACTGATGGCGACGTAACCAAGGAACAACTGATATTTGATACCGACTGCTGGCGCGCGCTGACAGAACTCGATGCAAAAGCAAAGGAGTCAGAAGATTTACGCAAGAAAATGAAGAAATAATGGAGACGAATAACACATTCAACGCATACGATTATTTTAAAAAATTGGCAGAAACGAACAAACTCGCTCAGGCTAATAATTTCAAAGCTTGCTTCTGCAGTGGCCCTGAAGGCATTAACGATGTCATGCAGGAATTTAGAAAGTACGCCAACTTCATCATGATTGATGACACAACTTCGCAAAACACTTATAGCAAGGGTGTAACTTTTTTCGACAAAAACGTTTACACAGTTTTTATACTCGCCTCTTATACCTTCGATGACATGAAAGACCGTGAGGAAAAACTGAATCTTTGTCGGCGTATATTCCGCCAGATGCACAGCCGTTTGATACACGACAAGAATACAATGGAATATGGAGACAGCCTTGAGTACATGGATATAAGTTCCATATACTCTAAGGAGCTTCCTCGATATTCGATGAATGGCGTTACTGGTCTATATTTCATGGTGAATAACGACGAACCGGTAGACCTTACATTCAACGCTGACGAATGGCAGGAAGACTAAGGAAATTTGAGATAATTTTAAGAAAATTTCCCTATTATGGCAACGAGATTATACGAAGGCAACAGGACACAGGCGGACATCGACGCATATAACCGAGGATGGGCAAGATATCTTGTGGATATCCTTCAGGAACAGATAGACAAACTTTCGGTAAGCGATACAGGCAGCCTGAAACAGAGTATCGAATATGCCATTGACGGAACAGATACCATTAAACATAAGTTTCTCATGTACGGATTATATGTTTCCGCCGGAGTCGGCAAAGGCTTTAAACATGGCAATGGTGGAGACTTGCTCTTTATGAATGACAAATACCGCGAAGTTAACGGCTACGGCTATCAACAGGTAGGCGCCGGCTTGTCAGAAGATGCCATGCTTGCACCGAAGTTTGAGCATATAACTGTCAAACGAGGAAAGAATGCCGGCAAACAGGCTGCACTTGTAAGAGGTAAGAGGAAGAAAGAGGATTGGTTTATGCGTAAATACTATTATCAACTGCAACGGCTGAACGAGAAACAGGCACTAATGTATGGCGAAGCATATCAAGGACTGGTTTCTTCTTTCTTACAAGGTCTATTCGGTTCGGTAAATTCGAAGACTCGAATACGTTCAAATAGATTCTAAATGTATTTTTATATCTTGAAATACTGAAGTATTTTCGCATCATCATGGACGATATAAGAGACCAGTTGAGACAACAATTCACGCAGATCCGAGACGAACGCCGGAAAAACGCGAATACAGCGGAGAGGATAGGTAATGCTCTCCTCTCCTTACTCTCATATTGCAACATTGATACAGGAAAATATCTCCGTAAGGATATAGAGGACATTGCACAGAAGGTTATAACCTTTCTTGATGGTGCATATTTCGGCACCTTTACCAGCTCTATTGTCAATGGAACAGGAGCTGCCATTGACAAAGATGGTAATGCCGAAGTTGAAAGCCTTAAAGTACGCTCTTTTGTCGAAGTGATGGACATGATTGTCAATCGACAACAGGCTCTCGAGGGCGACCAGATACTCACGGAGTCGGACACAATCGAGACAGTAGAAGATTTGGGATATGGTACATACAGGTTAAATCTCAGGCGAAAATGGGAAGGATATTTTACTGCTCAGGCTCAAAATAACGTACTGCGAGGGATAATTAATACTCTTAGTTCAGGCAGTGGTGATTATTATACCTCATGGATGCGTGTTAATAGCGTTAATACAGCGAACAACAGTATAGAGGTTACACTTTACCCTGACAATGAAGTCCCTGCTGGTAAAAATTTCCCTCCCTGCAGTATGATGAAGGTGGCACGCTGGGGTAATCAGACTGATACTTTACGCCAGAGCTGCCTATATCTCTCAAGTACCGAAGGCAGAATTGTCAAACTTGTTGGTGTTACAAAGCCAATTATAGACAAGACAAACTACGGCGCAGTACTCGGAACAGTCCCGGAGTTTCTCAATGATTTAAATTTGCCCATAAGAGAAGGACGTGACTATATGTACGTGCCCGGCCTTATCACAACGGATGTCATCCGTATTGACTACCAGGGCAAGCCAATAAGTGAGATTGTAGACCGTGGCATATGGCTAGCTGACGCAGACTATTACCATGAGTCTATTAATCCTACAACGGGTATTTATGAAATATCTGATGTATGGTATATGGGATGCAGATACCGATGTCAGGTCAGCGGAACGAAAGTTCGGCCGGCATGGAATACGACAGATTGGGCTATGGTAGAGGGCAATCCGTCGTTTTCGGTCGATTTTTTTGAGCCTGAATCTTTGTTCGACCCGGAAAACTTCAAGACCTCATTGACTATCATTGCCAAATTGTATAACCAGGATATCACATCTGACATCCTTGATGATGATGTGATGTGGACAAGATATAGCGAGGACGCAGATGGCAACCCACGCGTTGCATCTGACAATGCCTGGGCTATTCGACGGGCAAACTCAGGCAAATCTATTACTCTTAACAGGGATGACTGCGACTTTGACGGCTATATACCTGCCGTACTTAAGTTTACTGCTACTGTCACCCTTAGGGATGGCATGGCAAATGAAATTGCTACTGACAGTATAACGTTTCAATATAAATAGATATGAAGACAAGAAGATTTGATTTCAACTATCGCCCACTTCAGCTTACTTACGGAATCTCGGTCTTTGGCAGTGTACCCGGCAAGCAAGATTACAATGCGGACGAAGATACATACACTCCAGACTATACTATAACTCCGCTCGTTCTACAGCCGTCTGTCAGCATTCGTGACAAGGATGAAGTGCTGGAAAGCGGCAACGTCAATGCTGAACTTGCCAATGTGAAATGGTATGAGGGCAGCAGCACAAGTCCAATAGGCACAGAAAGCACTGATTACGAGATAATACAAGATGGCGACACTAAGGGGCAAATAAAAATTAAGAAAAATGCTACTGTCAATAACCCTATAACAATGCGATTTTACGGGGAATATGTAGACAGCAGGACAGGACAGATTTTTGTAATCAATATGTCCTATCTAATTCAGTGTAAAAACTCTACCGAATGCGTGCCTGTACTTGATGTCAACGCTGCAGATGTTACTATATACAATCCTCTTAAAGACGTGGATATACAAACCGTAACGGCAAGTTTGCGGATAGGAGCTAAAGAGTGCGACACGAGCAAAAGAAAATTCGTTTGGGAAGTATACAGAACAGAAGATGCCATGTGGACTGAGGTCGGCCAAGATGAACTTGACTATGGCATTACTCTATCTGACGACGGCACAAGCTGCACCGTTGACCGAAACCTTATGGGGGAAGCATTATATATGCGCTGCCGTGCAAAGTATTCTAAGTCTGGCGATCCTGACAGTATCGAACTGACAGATGCATCACCTTGTAAACTTTTCGCTTTTGTCCGACGCATTCCAAAATTCGAATTTAACATCATGGGCGTGCCGGCCAACATACCATCCGGGACACCTGAGATAAATCCCGAAGCTCAAATTTGGGACACGAACGGCTTGCTTGATAACGTGGAGAAAGAACTTATGGTCTTGTGGTATACAGCAGAGAATAAATCTGCTGGTTCTTTGACATACAAGCAGGTAGCAGAGGGCATCATGCCTGTATTAAAAACAGACATGATGAATGACACTCTTGGCGGTATGGTAGGTCTTGACGTAGTAGACCGTGGTCCTGCAGGTGCATGGGCTGATACCGATGGCTCTCTTTTCGTTACTGCAAACGATGAATTGATATTAATTAAATAATTACAATATGGCAAGATACATAAAAGCGAATCCTAAGGTTGTTGCATATCTAAATCTTAATAGGATAAGAAATAAAGTAAAAGACGGCAATTATCTGTTGTGGCAAAGTGACATGCTGTCATTTGGCCCACTCACTCAACTAAGCCAAATACTTACGCAAATAGGTGCAATTGCTTTGCTGCCATACGAGGCAAGGCAGGAGCAAGATGGCACTATTACGCGCCCTTTGCCACAGGCTACTGATGAGCGCTTTATTGTGGAGACTTCGACGCCTTCATACGAACCATCATATCCTGATGACGAACACTCTGGCGAAATGACAGATGACACTTCAGAATCAACTGAAACTGATAGTAGTGAGGCATCGTCAGATGATGAGAACGAAGAGACCAATAAGGAAGCTTCGAATGAAGACAGTGGCAAGGTTGATGGTAGTGAAACAAATGATGAAGAACAAACAATTAATGAAGAAATTTAGTTATGAGCAGCGCGAGTACAACCAGAACGATTAAGTTCATCAGCAAGGCAGGTACATATACTGCCTATATCAACAGCCCTTCAGGCGACCTTTACCAGGAGTACAAAATGTCAGGAGAGGAAGTTCTTAGCGTTAGTCCTGACTTTAGTGTTAAACAGCCAATCCTGTACTTCGTCTGCCTTAGCAGCCGTGTTGCCGAGGGCGTGGCTACGCCTACATCAATCAATTTCTACTTTAATGATAATTTGATTGAGTTTAGTGGTGATGCATCAACTGGCATTTTTGCCGGTATGTTTAAAAAGGTCTCACCGTCTGGCGATAATCCTTATTATGGATTGCAGCTCATTAAAAATATTGCTGAGATTGCCGGATATGCTCCTGCTGTGATAAAAATGGTCGCAACAATTACATATGGCAATTCCAGCGATCAGATACAAGCTAGTTACAACATCCCGATACAACAGTCTACTGGCGACAGCTATAGAGTTACTATTGCAGCCGGCGACAGCAATAACTTTGTTATAAGGGATAAAGGCGGAAGTTGTGTACTCAAAGCTTTAGCTTATCAGAGCGGAAACGAACTTGCAGCAAACCTTACATATATGTGGGAAAAGATGGAATCTACTGGTTGGCAGACGCTTGTAGGCAAGACAAATCAGACACTGACGGTTGCTGCAGCAGACATCGATACATACGGCGAATACAGAGTAACGGTTGCACAGAGTGGTAATGTAATAGGCAGCGACATACAGGGAGTGATGGACGCATCAGACCCATTTGACATAGACCCGCACCCGTCGCCAGAAGATGAGTCTATCACTGAAGATGAGAATGGCAACGGACAAGTTACATATACACCTGTAGTCGTAAAGAGAGGTACATCCGTTAAAGCACTTGATACGAAATTTTTCTTCGTCCTACGTGACGCAGCTGGTGTCTATCTTAACGGAGATGACAAAGATACAGCAGTAGCCAGCTACACGATTACTCGCGCCCACTGCATACAGGCCGGAGGCGATGTCTCTGTCATAATAACATCAGAAAATTAACATGTCAACAGTACATACCACATCAGTAAGGTTCATCCGTAGCGGACAGAACGCTATATCCGTTATGTTGTCACAGGACAATATTGTGCACCATAAGAGTCCCTATTTGGCAAATTACCAGATAGACATAAATCTCTTGGACGGCGCAAATAAGATTCTGGCCTCAGATTATGAGGTGACATACGCTAATGCGCCGGACAGCATACAGATAGCCGGAGGTTACGTTGATGACTATACACACGGTCTTGACGTAAATATTGCTTCGCAGACCGAAGTCAACGGCGTCATCACTCTTAATGTCTCGTACAAAGGCCTAATATATTCGAAAACAATACATATTACTACCATTGTTGACGGATTAAATGGAGACAAGGGCGAACGTGGCGCATTGTTGCGTGGTCCGCAAAATTGGACAGATCTTGATGTCGGTTATCAATTTTATTGCGGAGCGGAGGGCGAACCTTATGTTGACATTGTACTTTATAAGGATAATTGCTTCCTGTGTACTAAATCTCATACGAAGACCTCTCGTAACCCTCCTACTAGTACTATTGATAATGGCCAGGGTCTGTGGACTCTTAGCGATAAAGTCGCGATGGTGGCAGCTATGGTAATCTTAGCGCAATACACTTGTATAAAGAATCTCGGCGCAGAAGCAATAGAGATGAAAAATTCCGACGGAGAATTGGTATTCTTCGCCAAAGACGGTAATGTTACTTGCAAGACTGGGACATTTGAAAATGTTAATGTATCTGGCATAATTAAGGCAAACCTTATGTATAGTTCCGTGCTTATGCTGTCAGAACAGAATCCGGGATCATCTACTTACAACATTGACCCGGTTAATGCTCCGGCGAATACATACTTTGCAAATATAGCCTTTACGCATACCAAGTTCGTCTATTTGCCTGATGCCGTTGCTTATGAGGGCCTTGAGCTTAACTTTTATCAAATAGCTCTAACAAATAATGGACTTGGCACATTATACATAGCTGCTGTTAATTCGCAAAAGATTTATTACAACACTGTAGCAAAACTTATCGATGACAATATCATACCTGTTAAACTTCCTATAGTTGCATCAGACACCCGCGTTAAACCTTCTCCTAATGAAGTCATACGAATAAAGGCAATGGCTGGTGCATGGTATGTTATGACAGGGCTAGTAACAGAAGAATAATAATTTTAATACATAA
>ERZ772892.890-NODE-890-length-35003-cov-9.615944_pt1 | contig 35003 bp, 38 predicted proteins | sample MGYA00512126_ERZ772892 | MGnify/ENA primary metagenome ERZ772892 (study PRJEB29015, sample SAMEA2737697) | human gut metagenome | biome: human gut; feature: human-associated habitat; material: faeces | place: China | collected 2012 ... | reverse complement strand
GAATGCACATGGGTCAAGGGATATACGTCTGACAGCATAAGGATACTACTGACGGGATGGTATGAAATGAAGAAAGTTGAACTTTGTCCAGTGGACAGTTTGGAATGGACTGAAGATACGGGGTTCTAAGAAGTGGCATGAAAATGCCTATAAAAAACACAAGAACAGATTTATCTCAATTCAATACTCCAAAGTCCGGAAAAAACCATCAGCAGTACCTCAAGGCAGAATATGCCGACAATCACAGCCCATATCGCCAATAACCGCCTTCCCGTCTTTTTGCCGGAATGTCTTGCGAAGATCTCTTCCTGACGCTTTGCCGTGTACCTGAAACGGCAGAGAAGGAAAGGCACTGCCAGCAGGACAGGGACAATGACCGGATAGAATATCCAACCGCCTGCAATCCGGTGGAACAGGGTCAACAATATCATGGCCACATCAAGATACCAGCACCACATAATCAATGTAGCACCGTCGCCCGGAGACTTTTCCTGCCTGTGAAAGGTCTCCCCGACAAACCATATATAGTCAATCCATTTCAGTAAGTCCATAATATCCGGCAGCGTCCAACCTTAAATAATAGAGCTGTTTAGTAAATGAATCATAATACATTTATATGCCAGTTCCTTTTCTATTTTACTTAAAAGGAGGTTATAATCCATATTTTCCAACGTAGCAGCAAAATAAGAAAAAGATGACCGCAAATATCATATATAAGATGGATAAAATACCCCATTTTAACTTTTGAGGCTCCTCCTCAACTTCTTTTTTAATACGCTCAAAGGCTCCGTTTTTGCACATGGAACGGTTACGCAAACGTTCAATAGCTAACATTCCCAATATATAAAGAGCAAAAAACAATGGCTCGTATTTTACTGATAATACCTTACCCGTTACTTTGTCTATAAGTATTAGTATTCCAAAATATATTAACACATCAAACAACGCCACAAATAGCATTGCCGCATAATCTTCTCCGAGTGTCTTACCTAACATCCATCGACGGAATTCGTAGAATTTAATATAGATATATTTCCAAACGTTCATAATTGTTTAACTGCAAATAAGACCGGTATCATTTTTTGAGACCACAAGTACATTGACAATGCTACAAATGCAAGCGTAAATAAAATAAACAACAGTGAGAGTGTTCCCCACAAAAATTTTCTGGATTCTTCCTCAACCTCTTTTTTTATACGTTCAAAAGTTCCCTTTTTACGCAAGGTATGGTTATGAATTATCCAAAGAATAAAACCTCCACAGAGAAAAATAAGTGTATACAAAGGCTTGTGGTCAGGAAGTAAATGATAACCTGTTAATCCATCGGTTAAAAATACAATTCCCGAATATAATAAAAAGTCAAGTCCAACAACAAACAACAATGATGTAAAATCTTCTGCAAGTGTTTTACCTAATAGACATCTACGAAATTTATAAAACTTAATATAGGTGTATTTCCAAACGTTCATAATTATTTAACTGATCATGTTTGGCAGCGTTCCGCTTTAAGCGGTAGTGCTATTTGTTCTTGATGAATGTCCTTTTTTGTTGTACCAATCTAAAAAATCTAATGCCGATTCTTTCAAATCTTCTTCATCTTCGTTATTGGGAACACTGTCAGCATACTTCTGTATGGCTGGAAGTAGGTTTATAAGACTTTCTTTAGGAAACTGGATTAAAAGCTGACTGATAATCCAATATTTCCAAATGGCATCATTTTTTGGGTTAATCAATATTTGTTCAATGCTTGGTAATAGTTCTTTGTGAAATTTAGGCAAGACATGAATAATCTCTAATGCAACAGGCCAATTCATATCTGCAATCCATTCCAATAGAGAGAATGCAACAACCGAAACCTGTTCAGGAGTTGCCTCTAAAAGACGTTTGGCTGCATCTAAATCAAATTTATCTTTAGGTATCAATTTTTGTTCATTCATATACATCAATCATAATCAGCTATTATTTGATTATAAAGATACATTTTCTTTTTCGTTATGGCATGGGAATCAATGGTTTTCCTTAATTTTATTTATAGATGAAAGGAATATCGGGGAAATACATGATCGTTATATTGCTTGCGAGTTTATATCATGCAAGTTGCAATACTCCCATGCCTCCATCCGATGAGCAAATGATTCGTCATCTCACACAGCACGCAACTGCGTTTGAAGAAATACGGTCAATTATCGATCTCTGCCCTTATGGCAGGTACTACCCTCCATATGACAAGCAGGATACAGCTTGTCTACGAGAAATTTCAGTCGAGGATCGAGAGCGGTTGGATTCTTTGCTTGCGGAGATCGGCAGCGAGCGTATATTCTACTTGGGTAAGGAATGGAAACGTCAGATGCGTAAAACACCCGGATGGAATGGATGGGATACCACCTATACAAGTTTCACACTTTCGTATTACAGCCATGGTTACTCGGTTGGAGGGACGACGAAAGATTTTGTGTATGATCCGGGCCTAAAGGATAACAGAACGGTTCAGATCACAGAAAAAGGTGATCTGAACGCAATCTATCGTCAAAATTTTAACGATATCACTCTTTACAAGCCGATCCAGGGCGATTGGTATATCGAACTGACGCACGATAACTGATAACATGCAGAAGAATGAGAGGGCCCTGGAAAGAGAACATTATACATGGACTTAAAGTTCTGTGGGGAATTTGCAACCTGTTCGGGTTGGTAGTGGTAATAGAAGATATGATCCGATTCCAGAAAACTCCGGAATTGTATCCGATCGGATCGGAAAACTTCGGTTGGGCGTATACCAGCTCCGAACATTATGTGTTGGCAGGATGGATTGCCCTGGGTTGGTGTTTGGTCGCGGTGATAGCGGCACTATTCTATCGTACCCGGTATAGTGGAAAGATTCTCCTTACCCATTTTATACTGACACTGCTTAGGATTTGTTATTTTTGGTCTACGGTTGGTTGACAGATAGATACCCCCACTGCATGATTGACAAGATCGTTTATATAGTTTTTTTACGTTATGCCCGACGGCAAAGATGGATTGCCTTTCCGGAGCGAGTCGCCGGAGCGGTGGTTTTTCTACCGAAAGTACTGGCAGCTTTGAGTGTATTGCATCTGTTTGTCGGAGAGGACGGTTTCGTGCAGTTTCAAAATACAACCGAAAAAGTCATTGGATTCATTCCGTTGGTTCTGCTCATCCTGAATGCCCTTTACATCTGGCATTTTTCGGACCGTGAAGAAAAAACCGCCCGGGAGGTCGAACAAGTCCTTCGCAAATCCCCGACAAAATGGAAAATCAGGATTGTACTTTACTATTTGGGGCTTATGATTTTCATCTGCATTTTTCTCTGTTGCTTCCCGTCATAAAATAATTTGCTGATTTTTCGTTTCTGTCGATACAAAATCTTATATTTGTCTAACATTCAATGGTTGAGATAAATAAGGTGCATAGTGCTTCTTGCAGGATTATGTGTTGAAACCAAGGATGTCTCACCATATCATTTACACCCTGACACTGGGGTTTATTACATGTGATGAAAAAAGTATGAATAAGATTCTGACAATAGTTATCGGCTTGTTGTTCTGCGGGACGGTATCCGCCCAGCAGATTATCGAGTGGCGTGATCTGGATACATCGACGGACAGTTATCAGCGTGTCGTCTATTACAAACAAGGTAAGAAAAAACCGCTTGATGGTACCTATCGCATAAAACGAGGTCCGGACGAGGAGGTCGTTTCTTTGAATAAGGGGCTTATGAACGGCCCATACCTCCGCTTGAGAGATGGTATCTTGCGGGAGGAGGGTTATTATGTGGATGGTATGCGTAATGGTCCCTTTGTTGAGTATTATCAGGACGGAGTGGTACACCGTAAGGATACGCCAATGAAAGCTGGTAAAATAGACGGAAAGGTTACGACCTATTACAGCGATGGAAAGGTTGAGTCGGAAAAAGAATATCGTCAGAGTCTCGAACATGGGATCGAACGTCGTTACAGCCAAACCTCCGGAGAAGTGCTGATCGAGGGACAATGGGTCAACGGAAAGAAAGAGGGTGAATGGCGAGAACGGTTCGACGCAGGTGGCGGTGTATCGGGCACCAAGGTGCAGCACTACCGGGATGGGGAACTCGACGGCCCATATTGGGTGGAGATGACCCAAGGCGGAAAACCTTATCTGACGATCCGCGGGCAATTCACGGCGGGTCGCAAGAGCGGCAAATGGTCTCAATACGATGCTACGCTCGGGAATACGCGAGAATGGGAGGAGAAATAAAAAAAGACAGTATGAAACGAATAATCTGGTATATCGGCATTGGCCTTTTGTTATGCAGTTGTGGTTCGGGCAGACATTATGAAGCCTTTCAATATGACAACGGAAACGATTATGTGTCTGAAGGAATGTACCGCATTGTGGATCGTAAGGGACATATCGGGTATGCTGACGAGAATGGTCAGACGGTTATAAAGCCCCGATTTGCTTTCGGATATCCTTTTGAGGATGGCAAGGCGAAAGTCACGGATACCGGAGAGCGGAAAGAGGTTCCCGGCTCCGATGGGGAGTATTGGTATTGGGAAAGTGATGAGTGGTATTATATTGACAAATCCGGAAATCGTATCGAGTAAACGAGAGCCGCCGCAACTCTCCAACGTTGCGGCGGCTCTATGTTTAGACAACTCGAGGCATTTACTTCTGGAGAAGAGACATGAACTCCTTGAGTTGTGAAAGATCATCGAAGAATTCGACGTCGAATTTGATCGTTTTTCCACCATTGAGGACGACCGTCAGAATCCCGTCGTCTTCATTGTAGTGCATAGATGCGATGTCAGAGATCGTAAATGTATCTTCTTCGACCGTTCCTTTCTGAATGCTCGGATAGGTAATGCGGTCTTCGTCAACGGTAATTTGTCCGCCTTTGGCAGCCAGAGCCCGGCCCTGCCGGATTTTACGGAAGGCCGTGTAAAGCATATACAATCCGGCAATAATCAGAATGATAGTTGTCGGGATCGGCCCAAGAATTTGTTTAACACCGATGCGAATCCCGAAAGGATATACGATCGGGAAAATAATCAAGGCAGCTCCTACAAGCAGGAAAGTCAAATTATCCTTGATTGAAGAGGTTGATGCGTAGTTGAATGTTTTCATAGTCTTTCACTAATTTTAATGATTATTTCAAAAGTTGTTTTTGTAACTCTAATGTAAGAGCATAATGTTCTTCTACGGGAATGATCCTTTTGTCTGTTTGTTCCAGATCATGTCCCTCATTCGTCCATAAAAACGGAACAAAAGAGAAGGTGTGATTCCCATCGACTTGTTTCAGATCATGATCCCGATTTTTCCAGTTGAAGGTTTCGTAAAACGATTCGATGGGGCCTGTCAGCAACCAATACAGAAAATCTGAGTACCCGACCTCCAGATTTTCCCACTGTAATGTGTCTGGGGCCAAATAGTGGATTGTTCCCATATCGGGACCCAATGCTCCTGCATTGATGGCAAAATACCCTCCGACAACATCATCGGCGACTAACAAGAATGCAGGTTGATCGCCATATTTTTGGAAACTTTTACCTTTATTCCATGACATAATGCCTCGGTCGAGTTCCTGAGAGCCTGAACCCAAAACTCGAATCCATCCTTCATTGATGAGGACACCTCCTGTTTCGTAGATAACCGCGCCCATAATGGAACGGGTGGTCACTTGTGCATTCAAAAGTTCCTCGTCGGCTCGCTGCGGAGTTTTCGGTAAAATCTGATACCGATTTTTCGCTTCTGCCATCCACTCCTGAATAAGAGGCCATCCTGGGTCTTGTGTGTCGATTAAGGCATCTAACGTTTTCATGGTTTCCTCTATCCTAAAAATCCATCAGAACTGGCACATGGTTCTTCTGAGCGAATCGAACAGCCCGATAGAAACGTGTGAAAGCAAATCGGGCCAACGACTCCGTATCATAGAATCCCGATTCCGGCTCTACACAGGAGACATCATCCGTTATTTGCGTCACCTTCGGATTTTCGGTTTCGTACCCATCCTCGTCGTACCATCTGTCGATCGTCTCTTCGTCGGCATTCCAGCCGAAGCTGTTGATTTTCTCCAACTCTTTGAGCAGACACCATGTCGTTGAGATAACCGCTTTATCACCCGTAGGCATTTCCGCGTTGAGCACAAACCCAGCCTCCAGCGGCAGCCAACAAATCGCACCGGTGAACAGCGACCAGTTCAGTTTCGGATCGTCATAGGCTCGTTGTGCGATTTCGAAATCTTCGAACTGAGCCTCTTTGCCGAACTTTTCCGGAAGCGGCTCTCCCAAACTCCGGCAGGCGGTATACAACAGCAGGGCTTCGAAAGCAGGCCAGTCGGGTTTGCTGGTATAATAGGGCCGTTCGTTATCTTCGGACCAAGGTTCGACCGAGGTCCCGTGGTCCCGAATGGCAGACAAGAGGTTATCTCGCCAGGTCTCGATGGCCTGACGGATATCCTCTACCGACATCGTTCCTTCAGTCTCGGACTCCGGTGTGATCTTCCGGTATCCGAAGTTATGCGCTTCCGCCCACTGCTGATTTTCGGTTTTCCAGTTATGGGCATAATAGCGGGTAAGCGTCCCTGCATACAAGTCCAATCCCATGAGATATATGTTAGGAAACTTACTCCTGTTTCGTGTATGCCGAAAATTCGCAACCGAACTGTTCCACCAACATGTTGTCCATTTCGTCGGCTTTCTCGGCCAAGTTAACAAGATTCTGCCGGATTCGTTCCTCGGACTCTTCCGTGATGTCGGCCAGGTGGATACGGTAGCAGATGTAAATCTGACGTCCCTCAATCCCGAGTTTGTAGGGATAGAAATCCGTATCGAGCATGTAGTTCAACACCTTCTCCACATCCTTTTTCGGCAGGAGGTTGATCGGTGATACGGCAAACAGATAGGTGCGGTCATAGACGAACAGCCGGATCTCGGAACTCCCTTTGTGGAACAACCACGCCTCGTTTCCGTCGCGGGCCAACACCGGATTGAAGCCCATCTGTTCGATAGCTGCCTCGCAGAATTCACTTAACGGTGACAGTTGACGCTCTTCAAAGACCCCTTCGGGCAATTTTTCGCCGCACGAAGGACAGAACTCCTCCTCTTCGGAGATCAGCCCGTCGCAACTGTCGCACTGTACCTGGAAGCAGTCCCGGTCGAGCTCCTCCAGCGAGTCGAACAACTTGCGCAGAGACTCTACCCGGATACCGAAGCCCATATTATCGGCATCGGAGTTGGTGAACTTGCTGACCGTGATACCGACCACTTCGTTCTTTTCGTTGATGATCGGACCACCCGAGTTACCGGGGTTCACAGCTGCATCGGTCTGAATGTAATACTGCCCGTTCATCAGCTGTTTGGGCGAAGAAACCGTACCTTCGGTCACCGTGAAGGGCATGCCATACGGATAACCGGCTACCCGGATTTTATTGCTGATGACCAGCGAATCGTCACCGGCGAGATTCAGTGCCGGAAGTGCCGAAAAGTCGTGATCGACAGCCAACAGGGCAATGTCCAGAGTCGGATTGACCAGTACGACCTTTGCCAGATAGGGATTGCGGTCGTTGTCGTGTACTGCTACGGTGTGAAATCCCTCGACTACATGGTAGTTCGTGACGAAAAGATCCTTGTCTTTCAGGTAGAAGCAGCTTCCAGAGCCACCGGCGTGCGTTACCTTGAATACTACATTATATATGTTCTGTTCCATGAAAATCCATTTTTAATTATTGAATAATCCGCTCATCATCTTCTGTTGCAGCTCGCCGGCCAGCCGCATATATTCAGCCATGTCACCACGATTCATGGCCTCTACCATCTTTTGTTGCAACGCCTGAACTTCATCACCGCCCATTGCCTCGGCCATCTTCTGCTGCATGGCATTGGCCGACGCGGCAGCCTGTTCCATCATCTGTTTGGCCATGGGATTATCCATTGCCCCGGAGAAGAATCCTGCTTCGTCTTCTTCTTCGATCTCGCCCTCCATCACCTTGTCCAGAGCGGTCCAAAGGATATCTGCCGCCTCTTCCATCGGATGTTCGGCCGCCTCACGCAGCGCCTTGACGAAAATGGCGTTCAGATCGTCCTGCATGTCGTTGTAGAAGTAGGCCTCATAGAACTTGTAGCAGATACGCACGGCAGCCCGTTCGTAATCCTTGTTCTGCATGGCGGCCGTAGCCTCTTCGTAAACATCTTTCATGTTCTCCTGCACGTTCTGCAACGACGATGGGCCCTTGATCGAAACGAGCGTGTCGACGAAATAAAGATCTTCGGCGATCTTCTCTTTCGGGGTAGCCTGCAATTTCTGCAAGTAGGCCATCCCCTTCATCACGAGTTCCGCCACGGGCAGTTCCTCGTCCATGTCGTTGACGGCCTTATCCAGATCGTTGGCCAGTTGTCCCTGAGGCTGTGCGAAATATGAGATTTGATAGAATGCCGTGTCGATCACGTTCCACGAATAACCGTAACGGCGCTGGTCGTTGTACTCCTTGACGGCATCGAGCGTCGTCTGAATCAGCGACTGCATGGCGTCATAGATTCGATCTACGGTTTCGGTCGGATACGGCGTGACCTTGGGTTCATAGCAACGTGTGGCGCCGAACTTCGTACAGAACTCGTCGTCGTATCGGTCTCCCACGCGGCAGATGTTCTGCAGGATGGTGACGATCTTGTGGGGATGGCTCTCCGAGAGCAGACAGTGATACTCCATCTTCAGACGGTCGCCCTCCTTCGTAAAGCGAGGCAGCAACAGACGGTTGATATTCATATCGGCTACCTGGCGCAGCATGGCCACGCGTCCCTTCTCCGGAAGATTCAGGAAGTCGGCGTCGATGTACATCATCTTGTCGTCGATCCGGACATTGACCACGATGGAGCCGTGCGGCAGATGGAATTCCGTCCCATCGGCGTTGCCGTATTTCGTGCGGAATTCGGGATTCAGATGGTCGAGCAGCGTATGGAACGCTTCGACATATTGATCTTCGCCGTACAGGTCGATACTTTTCTCGTAGAGGTCGCGTTGCATGGCACTCTGCGTAGAGTCCTTGACCGGCGCAATAAAAGGAAGTGTTCGTTTCATAAGTGTTATATTCTATAAAAATAAGGTTATTCTTCTTCGGGCGTGATGGAACCGTCAGGATTGACGATGATATTGCCTTCGTAATAAAGGTGTGTTACCTGGCCGCCGCTGGTTTCGGTTTCCTTGCCGTCCTCGGTGAAACAGATTTTGAACTCGGCTTCCTGCGCACCGATCTCTTTCCCTCGGTTCAGCATCGATGATTGCTTAGGGAGCACTTCGTTGATCTGATACACACTGATCGATTTGAAAGTATGACCTTCGGGAATGATTTGTTTGGCCTCTTCGATCTGACGTCCGATAGCGGCCGGATCGATCTTCGAAAGGCTGATTCCCTTGATTTTCGCGAAATCAACCTCATTAACGCTCGTGGAGTAGTCGTTCATCTGCCCCACGCGGCCATCCATATAGTAGGCCTGCCGGAAGGCGTAGTTGTCCGCATTGACCATATCCAGCGACATACTGCTCAACTCGTTTGAAAGTTCTTCTTTCTCATTGAAGCGTATGGCAAAGATCTTGAATTTGGTCGTATCGACCTTTTCTTTGAGAACTTCGACAGCCTTGGCGTACGAATCGGCCTGATCGGCCGGATATTTCGCTCCACCCAACAGGGAGCTGACATTACCGCCACAAGAGGTCATAAGAGCAATACATCCGAAAAGGGTTCCAGTAAGTAGTAAGTTTTTCATATGCGTAATGTTTTTATAAGTTGAAATTGCAATTTTATTGTTAATCTTCATTTGTTTTCTTGCGAATGAATGGGTTCTTGAATTGTTATTTTAAGGTTGTTTCTATGGTCCGACAAAAATCGATTTCACGATAAAGTTGTTCCAACAGTGATTCGTTGTTCAACGATTTTCGGCCGGGACGCAGGAATCCGTCCGGTGTATCCGAGGCATAATAAAACGTGTCTCCATTGAACGAAAGCATCAGGTCGCGTCGAAAGGATTTCCGCAGCTCGGTTATCCGGCGCATCATGGCCGGTGTCAGAATCATGCGGGCCTCCACCTCGTCATCGGCATAGACCGTAAACAGGTTTTCAAACTCAGGGTCTTCCAGATGAACGAACTTCGCTCCGTTCTTCTGTTTGAAACGCTGGATGGTCTGTGCCAGATAGCCGACCTTATTTTCCAGGTGGTCGGGCAGCAACATGACATATCCCCTAAATTGGCGTGGGGTTTGTCCGTACCCGAACATACCACGGAAACTATGCATCGTGCTTTCGATTCGGGTCCCAAAAATCGGACGGACCAAAGACTGATACAGAATATGGAAAGAATTCCAGGTAGAAGGTTCGTTCCTGCTGTTGGAAGAGATACCCAGATCGGCAATGCTCATACAGCGATCGCCCATCGGAATATCGACCCGTCCGTAACCGGTTGCGTTGAGGGATGCGGCAGAGGCCGATGCTGTGCTGAACAATCGGCTGCCCGCGATAGTTTTTAGGTCGATAGATCCTGAAGGGGTATATTGTGCTGACGGAAACATCTTCAGGATAATCCCGTTCATCACCTGGGTTTCCTGCTGATTCAATGCCATCAGACTTTTCATAAAAATGTAATGCAACAGGCAAAATACCACGAAGCCGATCATGATGTATTGACTGACAGCAGCCGATGTCTCATAATTGCTGTGATCGAAAAGGTATCCTCCGAAGAGACAGAATACAAACCAGAGCAATACTACCGGGTACAGGATGCAGATCAGGCAACGTACCAACCGACGCAGGCGATTGATTCGTTTCAAGCCTTGTTGCATCTCCTGATTGAGCGCTTTGAAATCTATGGTCGTCTGTTCCATCACTTGAATAATTCAGCCACGTGGACGTTTTGTTTCTCACTCTCCGGAATCTCGATCAGTTCCTGCTGTACGTGGTGTCTCCATGAGGCGATGATCGACGAAGGAAACATTTCGATGGCATTGTTGTAGTCGGTAACGGCCGCATTATAAGTGCGGCGAATGGCCTGAAGCTCGTTCTCCATCTCTTCGATCTGACTCTGAAGGTGGAGGAACTGCACATTTGCTTTCAGATCCGGATAGTTTTCCACGGCCACGTTCAGTCTACCCAACAGGGCCGAGATTTCACTGCCGCTGCGAATTTGTTCTCCTTCCGAGGCCGAAGCTGTCCGGGAACGCAAGTCGGTAATTCGGGTCAGAATCTCATTCTCATGCCCCATATAGGCCTTGACCGAGGCCACGAGATTCGGGAGCAGGTCGTTCCGCTGTTTCAGTACCACACAAATACCGCTGCGGCACTGTTTGACACGGTTTCGTTTGGCAATAAGATTGTTATTAGTGACGATTCCCCACAGTACCAGTAGCAGGGCAATGACGATCAGACAAATTAAAATGATAGTTCCGGTTGACATAGGCATTATCCTTTATAAAATTCACAAGGGACTCTCTTAATGGTTCCATCATACCAGAAGTGAGGAATAATTCCCTCGGTAGGCAGATACCCTTTCGGAAGTTCTTTATCATACACGACGAGTTTCCGGGTATAGGCTTCGGCGCCTTCAGCCAGAGAGGCACCCAGCCGTTCGGTACTCCAGTTGCTTTCGTCGCGTGCTTGGTCTACCACAGCCTGACAATCAGGTGCAACGTGACGCTTCCCCTCGCACATTTCGCGCAAGGCTGTCATAACGCGTTTCAACCACTCGACATCGCGTTTGTGGGCTTCGTCCAAAGCATAAACCCCAATAAATTGATGGGAATCAGCCTCATGCTTACCACCTTTCCAGAGCTCTTTAGGAGCATCTACAACACCGACATAGATAATGTCGCCTTCGGTGTGTTTCTTGCGCCATTTTTCCTTGCCAAACCAAGGTGTTTTCCCGGCAATGGCTTTGAAAAACGGAGTCTCCATGCTGCGGGGCGTAGCAAAATAGGGTTCCAACTTGCTTAAATCAATCGGATTATAAAATACTTGACGATCCCGTTCGGCTTCTTCCTGTTCTTTAGCACGACGGGCGGCCAGTTTTTCTCGGTATGCGCTGACGTCAAGACCCTGGGCCTCCATCTGATCAAGATCATTCTCGGTCATTGTCTTTTCCCATTCGGTGGCGGCGTTTTTGAAAAATCCCATAGTCCATTATATTTTTAGTTATCAAATACTTAATACTTATATTGTATTTTTTGCAACTTTAATATACATAAAGCGTGGCACTGCCGGCCATATGTAATTTGGAGGTCCTGAGATACCTTTAACACAAATATGGTGATAGCAGCCCACGCTAAACGTGAGAGCCGCCATGCCATCTCTTGTGTTAAATCCGAAAATTTCTCAGGTTTCCAAATCTACAAGATCAGCATATTGCCTCATATGTATGTAAATTGGGTTTATTACCCAATTACCTTACAAATATAGTTTTTTTTATGTATTGAGCTAAAAAATGGCGCGTTTATGTACAAAGATTTTATTTGAAATATGAGACACACCATATAATTGGCCGTATAGGACAAAATTTCTGATTGAAGTATAAAATTATTTTTGCCTGAGTATGAATGGTTGTATCTATAATATTTTAAGATATAGGAATAGCCGCAAAATGCGGCTATTCCTATATCTTAAATTTCTTTCCTGAGAAATTATTCTTGGGCATTGAGGCGATAATGATTCGTCCATCTGAAGTGGCGACGATGTTTTTCAGTCGTGACGGGATATGAGACATGATGTCGTGATCTTTTGTTGTGACCTTTTGTTCGTGTTGCGATTCTTCGTTTTGAGTTACCTCTTCTCCACTATCTTCATTCATGGGTTTTAGGGAGAGTTGGATACGTCTGTCGAGACCTTCCATTTCTGTTTTTAAGGAGGCTAAATCAGATTCTTTACGCCATGTACTATCAATGACTTGTTGCAGTTGGGGTATATCTTTCATGAATTCTGTACGTTCATTTTGGAGTCTTTCCAACACAGTCTCAATCGTTCCTAATGCGTTAAGGGGGTTTAACGCTGCCGTGCGAGGATCACCGGCAAGATTCCCGTAATTGTATTGGTAAAGATAATTTCCTTCACCTCGTACATAAAAACGATTGTGGATCATTTCAAAATTCTCTTTCATCGTTCGTTCGCTTTTTACAACGATCTCAAATCCATAAATGGATCCGATACACTGAGGTGTATCATCTGTAACCATGGTTTTGGAGAGATGATTTAATGTCTTGCCGATAAATTGGGGATCATTGCTGTCCACACCATTCAAAACGATGCGATTACGATAAGATCCGTCTTCGTTCAGTTCCACTCTGCTTTTGAAGATTTCGAGGTCTTTACCGACACGTTTTGCAAGATCTTCGACACGTTTTATTTCATTACGGAGGTATTCAAGCCGATAGCGACTGGATGATTTGTTCCGGATAAAACTCTGTCGTTCACTCTCCAGGGAGGCAATTTTCTTTTCAAGACGAGCTTTTTCCAACAGGTCTGTGTTCCCTGAAAGTACGGCGACATATTCCGAGAAGTTCATGCCGCTGCCTTCGTCCAATCCACCTTCGTCGATGGTCCGTAATCCGAGTTTGTTGCTTTTGAGTTGTCGGATAAATAGCTGCTTATTGTGCAGTAGCCCGAATTTATAGGCATCGAGTGATTTTTCAACGGCATAAATGATTACATCGACCTTATTGTCGGCATAAAGTTTTGCCACCAGATTCCCTTTCCGGATTCCTCGACCTTCGCGTTGTTCGAGATCACTGGGACGCCAGGGACTATCGAGATGATGGATCGCCACGCATCTTTGTTGCGCATTGACGCCTGTTCCAAGCATTTCAGTCGAACCGAACAGCACCCGGATACGTCCTGTATTCATTCCGTCGATCAACTCTTTGCGGGCTTTCTCGGAACCTGCTTCCTGAATAAACCGGACCTCTGAAGGTGGTATGCCGTATTCCTCGACCAGTTTGCGCTTGATCTCGGAGTAGACATTCCACTCTGAAGCTGACTTATAGGTTCCCAGATCTGAGAATACGAACTGTGTTCCTTTATATTCATTGTAGCGTTGGTAATAGGCTGCGATCTGTGCCGCGCAGTGACTGGCTTTGTTGTCGACATGATCGCCATAGCTGACCGGGTCAATCATACGCATATCGAGAGCCATCTTACGAGCATAATCGGTTGCAATAAGCATTTTGGCTTTCTCTTCGCTTTCAGACAATGGGGCACGTCCGAGCAGTTCGGCTTGCCCCGTTTTTGCGAACAACATCAATCGTTCGATAAAATCCTGTTGATCCGGTGTCGGTGGAATATTGTGTAGGATTTCATTTTTACGAGGACGGTCGATACCGATGTCCTCGGCCGTGCGATAGTCCGTAATTTCGGAATAGAAGGCAGCCAGTTCGGGTACTTTGATAAAGTATCGGAAGCGTTCTTTTTGCACGATCTCGTTGGTGACGGAAAATTCGTAATCGACACTTTTTTTGGCAAATACGGCGGCCCAGGCATCGAACGTGCGGATGTTTTGCCGTTCGAGTTCTTTGGGTCGCAGATACTTGAATAATAGATACAGTTCTGTCAGCGAGTTGGATATGGTTGTTCCGGATAGGAAGGTGGCACCCAGGTCACGTCCTGTCCGTTGCTGAATAGTTCGCAGGGCATAAAGCATATTGAGCGCACGCTGACTTCCATCGGGATTTCCGAGACCCGCCACACGATCATGCCGTGTATTGAAAGTAAGATTTTTGAATTTGTGACTTTCGTCCACATACAGATGATCAATGCCCATCCTCCGGAAATCTACGGAATCGTCCTTGCGATTGTCGAGAGCATATTGTACACTTTTAAGTTTGGCGTTTAGATTGGCCTGACGTTTCAAACAGCCGGTTATCATGCGGCGTGAGATGTTTTTACCTTGTTGCTGGAGTAACATCAGATTTTGTTCTACGCTATCGAGTTCTGCCTGGAGTATCTCCTGCTGAATCTCGGGGGATTGAGGTATCATGCCGAATTGTTCATGCGAGAGTATGATAACATCCCAGTCGTTGTTTTTGATCTGGCGGAAAATTTGTTCCCGTTTCTTGGGAGTGAAGTCCTCCTTCCCCGGATAAAGGACCCGGGCCATCGGATAGGCCGTGCAGAATGTTCTGGCAATTTCATGAATATTGGCTTTCAATCCAATGATCATTGGCTTATGGACTATTCCGAGGCGTTTTTTCTCATAAGCGCCACAACACATGATGAGGGTTTTTCCGCCACCGACTTCATGGTCTACGATACCTCCTCCCAGCAAGATATCCATCCAAATAGCATCTTTTTGACTGGGATAGAGATCTTCGATACCGAGGGCACGACGATCCAGACCTGGAAAATTCAAGTGTGATCCGTCATATTGAGGGCGTACAAAACAGTTGAACTTTCGGTTATAGATGTCGGCTAAACGATCTTTGAATTCGACAGATTGATCGCGTAACCAGTCAGAGAATCCGCTGCGGATCTCATCGATTTTACTGTTAGCAAGTTGAATCTTTTCACCGTCACGCACTTTAACTTCGATTAGCTCTCCGTTCACAAGTTTTTTGACTTTTTTTGTAATGTCCGGAATTGTATTGTGCAGGGCGTGTTTGAGCAGGTGAAGTCCTGTGTAACGACGTGATTCACCATTGACGGCATATTCATGTTGAATTTTGACGTTATAGGGTTCACTGGCCGTTATGTTATATTCATCCAAATCGGTCAGATAACTGATTTTTATATCTGTTTCAAAAAGCCAGGAGGCATAGCTATTGTAAATGCCAACGGGTATCCACCGTTCTCCAAAATTAAAATCCAGATCATCGAATGCAATCGGCTTGGGTGTAGCTTCGCGCAGGGCCTCAAGAGTTTGGTATGCCGCTTTGTGATCAGGATTCTGAATGAGAAATTGACGTATGTGATCAGCCTTTTCGATTACATTGCCCGAAATGATCCGTTCTGCTACTTCATAGGTATTACGATCGGGGTTGAAATAGATCCGGCCTCGGAGTCGTTCGAGGACATCGTCTTCACTGGCTCCGGTCAGTTGCGAGATATATTCGATGTTTACATCTGCATAGCGATTCAGGCTGGCCGCCAGTGCCACATGTACATCATCGGTTTTTTCAATAGTTTCTGTTTGAAATGAAACCGGGTGATCGAAAATATCCGCTTTGTGGAGTTTTCCGTCAATATATCGCTCCAATGCCAATATTTCATCGCCGCCGGGATCCATCTTGATAAAATCCACATTTTCCGGAGAATTGAGTTCTCCGAAGCGTTCTGTAAAGTCCTCATAGAGACGTCCCAGCATCTCTCGTAAAGCCGGATTGGGTTCCTGTCGATCGGCTTCATTATTATAGAGATGATGATAGGTGTCGCGTAATTCGATATAAATGGAGGCTTTTACCCGTTGTTCTTCAGGTAGCAGTAATGGATGGAACATAGGATGAGGACCTTTGAGTCCCTGCACAGTTCCGATTTGTCCATTTTCTTCTGATACGAGAGATCCTTCGCGGTAATGTTCCAACCGTTCACCTTTGAACCGATGAACTCTACTTTTCCTTTGGGAAGTTTGCTGTTGGGTTGGTTTTTCTACGGTGGCTTTTTGCACACGAGGAGTCTGCTCGGATTGTGATTCGGACTGTTCCGCTTCTATTCTTTCATGTCGGGAGATCATTAACTGTTCACGCCATTCGATTACTCGATCTTCTTCCAGGGAAGATTTTGTGGTTTTCGGTTTTTGTTTTGATTTTCGACGTCGTGGACGATTGACCTGACTGCGTTCTTCGGCAGAAAACCCAAATAAATCATACAGTGTAAGTAAGGGTTCGTTTAAGGCATTTTCGTTTAGTGATGGTACCGGTTCCTGTTGGGACGTAATTTCCAGTGTCGGATCGAATAACGTTCCGACAAATCCGGTTTGTTCTTTCTGTTTTTTCCCTGCGGCAGGGATCGTCGTTGTCGATGGTGTCGGTTCGAGAATTTGCGGAGTCTCCGAAGTCGACTCGGCTTCAGCAGATAATGTATTCGGTTTTGAAGTAAAAGATTCGACGACCGTAGTTATGTCTGGCTCAGGAGGATTTTCTTCCCGAAATTGTCGATCCCGCTCTTCTTGCCAGGCTCCAAATTCTGCCCAGTCTTGTTCCGAGGGTTGCCAATTATCATCCACGGGCAAAGGCGGTAAATCTGTTGTCGCCTCCTGTTCCTGGAAGGAAGAGTTCTGTTGTTCGTTTGACTCATCTTTAATTTCTTCGGCTACAGTCTCTTCGATGGGAATCATTTCTCCCGTTTCCAAATCCAGATGATAACCTTCCAAAGCGGCTTTCGTTACATCGTCCTGTTCTTCTGCCCATCGGTTGAAGTCGTCCCAATCTTGTTCGCTGGCTTGCCAAAATGGATCAGGCTGTTCAGTAAAAGGAGCCGTTTCCTGCATTTGTTGACTTTGGTAGGACTGAACCCGTTCTCGAAGATTCGTCAATACCTCATTTAAGATCTCTCCGGCACGTCGAGGTTCATGGCTGCGAGCAGTATTCCGAAAATTCTCGTTATGAATTGTCGGATTCGATTGTAATGGTTGTGCAATAGTCTCCTCCGGGAATAGTGTCTGCGTTTCAGTGGCAGATGTATGTTGAGTTTGAGAGAGAATTTGTTGAGCGGATGTCACTTCTTCTGTTTGCGCATGATCTTGGAATAAAGCGAGATTGATATGTTGTTTGCAGTCTTCCAATAACATTTGTTCCAATGCGAAAGCGATTCCTTCTGCACCTCCTTCATGAGTAAAGACCATGGCCGGTTGTCCGTAAGGATTCGTATCCACTTTAGCAGTGGTTTGTATTACACGGTCGAGAGAACGGAAGATGTTATTTACCGAAATGCCATTCGAGAGTTTGCGAGATTCGATAAAATCTTGTTGTCGAGGAGTTAAGGCGTTTTGGAAAGTGTTTTTTTGCAGAATAATAAGATCGCTGCCCACTTCCGTGCCTGCGTATTCGGTAAAGAGATTATTCGGCAAGCGCACGACAGATACCAGGTTACAACGCTGCATAAGCCACTCCCGGATCGGGCGGTTCCGTTCCGAGTCTGCCATTCCCTGTGAGGTAATAAATGCAATGATGCCGCCTTCACGTACCGTATCTACCGATTTCATAAAAAAGTAATTATGAATGGTTCGTGCTCCCTGACGTCGTATCGGATCTCGTGAGGTCGAGAAAGCCGGATCGAATACTGCGACATCACCAAAAGGAATATTACTCACACTGAGATCAAAGTAGTCATTATAGGCTTGATCCAACGTTTCAAAACCTTGGACCTTTATTTGGTCTTCTGGATATAGATGTTTCAGAATCAATCCTGTTAAAGCGTCTTTTTCGATGCAGGTTGCTTCGATATTCGGGATATGGCGATGAACCTCTTCGACAAAATTTCCTGTTCCGGCACTTGGTTCAAGAACCGTTTGTGCTTGTATTCCCTGATCGTGAAGAATCCGAACGATAGTCTCTGTAATTTGAGGAGGAGTATAAAAGGCTGTAAGCACAGAGGATTTGAGGCTGTCAAAGTATCGTTTGTAGGCAGCGTCATTTTCCGAGTTCTCTTTTAAGACTGCATGCAATTCCTCGATTAAAGGAGTTAAGGTTGTTTGCCGTTTGTGCGGCAACGGTTCCAGAACTTCTTTAATAGCACCGAATCCACTGTATGCCCGTAATATTTCCCGTTGGGCAGCCGTAGCGCGGCTCCCTTCTTTTTCGAGAGCAAAGGCAGTCCGTATTGCGTCGATATTACGTCGCAAATGTTCTGTTTTATTGTAAGCCATGGTCGAGCAGATTTTGAATCATTCCAACCAGTTCGGTATAAAACAGATCATAGTTCGGTGAGGCGACGAAATCGTCCGTAAGGTCGTAACGCTGTTTTAAGGATGATACCTGTGGCAGTAATTTCAAGGCGGTTTGTCGTGCCTTGTCCTCGGGCACAATTTCAGGGAATTCGTCCCACAGAATTTGTACGAGTGTAGTGTACAGCGAGAAATGAAGCCCCTGATATAAGACTTGTGTTGCCTGGTCGTCAGCTTCAGTACGCGAACCTCCATTACGGATAACTTGACAATATGCGTTAGCGGCACTGTTTGCCCGGGAGCGTATCAGCTCCATGTCATTGATTAAATCGGGATGACTGTCCAGCAGATAGGACAATAATAAAAGTCCATAATATGACAATCCCGAAAAAGGGGTATCAGGGAATTTATTCGGCATGATCTGGATGATTCAGTGGTTGGAAAACTTCGGTAAAAAAGGCGCTCCGGGTCCCCCCGAAGCGCCAGCCACTGAATAATCCTTGCCGAACACAATAGGTTTATGACAAGTCTATTCAGTGGCAAAGATAAGCATTATTTTCGGGGTTTATGTCCGGATTTAGCTTGTTTTCGAGCTTCGAAAATGAACTCTGTTTTATATTCTGCGTTCAATACGATAGCTGCGTCAAATGTGCCACCTTCTTTCTTCTGGAAGCCTTTAATCGTTTCTGTGCGGCCTTGGGAAAGCAATGTTTTAAGTTGCTCGTCCGACAGATTTTTGCCTGCTACAGAACGGAATACGGCTAATCGGCAATTAGCATTGAGACATTTGGCTACTTTTGAATAGAGGGCCATGGGAGAACCGCAACGGGGACATATCACAGAGGTTCCACTATCTATTTGGACCTTGAGTAGCTCACTGGCAATCTGCGACGCATATACTTCGATTCCTTTTCGAAAGGTATAGGCGTCCATTTCTCCGGTTGCGATTTTTGCAAGAGCCAGTTCCCAACCTCCGGTCATGGCGATGTCGGAGATCTTTTTATCAGCAACGATGTTATATACCGAGAGTCCTTTGTTAGTTGGAACAAGTGATCTTTTTTCCCGTCGGATGTATTCACGGGCAAGTAATGTTTCGATAATTGATGCCCGTGTGGCAGGTGTTCCCAGTCCTGAATCCTTCATCGCTTCGCGTTCTTCTTCGTCCTCCAGATCTTTGCCTGCGGTTTCCATAGCTGCCAGCAGGGAACTTTCGGTATGTAGAGGTCGTGGACGAGTCTCTTTTTCCAAAAGATCGCAACCACGCATAAGTAGTGTTTCATTTTCCAGGAGTGTCGGCAACGCTACGGCTTCTTCGTCAGATCTTTCTTCTGTTTCATGCCACACCTTGCGCCATCCGTTACGTTTCAGCGTTGTTGCTCGAACCTCAAAGAGATCACGGCTGCATTCAAGACGGACTGTAGTAACCTCCTTGATGCAGGGTTCGGAAAAAGCCTCAATCATGCGGCCGGCAATCATTTCATAGATTTTGGCTTGCTCGGCAGTGAGTTTTGAAGGAATATTTCCTGTAATGAGCAATGCGTGATGATCTGTAACTTTTGCATCATCTACGGAATGACGGTTTAATTGTAAATCTGCAAGTTCAATCGCATAACGTCCAAACTCAGGATGTAGTTGCAGGGAACTTAGCAGCATTTGTACCCGGACAAACAAATCCTCCGGAATGTATCGACTTCCAGTGCGAGGGTAAGTAATGAGTTGTGCTTCGTAAAGCTCTTGGGCAATATTCAATGTTTTTTCGGCCGTAAAACCGTAACGACGATTGGCATCCCTTTGAAGAGAGGTCAGATCGTATAATAATGGAGCTTGTTCTGTTATTTCGCGGTTTTCCACTTTGACAACTCGTACTTCTGAAGATTCGAGAATCTCTTGTCGATGTTGTTCTGCTTCTTTCTGCGATGAAAATTTTTCCATGGAAAGGGCACTGAAGGCTGTCGCATCTTTTGCGGTATGGAGTTTGAGACGGAAAAACGTTTGAGGTGTAAAACTTTTATTTTCAAGATAACGCTCACAGACCAGAGCCAATGTCGGAGTTTGCACTCGCCCCAGCGACCAGACTCCTCGTCCGGCAGCAATAGCAAGGGCTTGTGATGCGTTAATTCCCACGATCCAGTCTGCCTCACTACGGGCACGGGCCGACAGGTAAAGATTGTCGTATTCCGTACCGGGACGGATGTTGCGTAAGCCTTCGCGGATAGCTTGATCCGTAAGACTGCTGATCCATAGGCGATCGAATGGAGTATGACATTCAAGATACTGATAGATGTATCGGAATATCAGCTCTCCTTCGCGCCCTGCATCTGTGGCGACGATGATACGTTCGGCTTGACTGAAGAGCGTTTTGAGAATTTCGAGTTGTTTCAGTGCCCCGGCGTCAGGTTTATATTCTTTTTCACTTTTTGTGCGGCGTGGTTCGAGAATAAATGTCTCGGGAAGAATCGGCAGATTCTCTTTCTGAAAACCTCGAATTCCATAAGATTCGGGCATGGCAAGTCCTACCAGATGTCCGAATGCCCAAGTGACGGTGTATCCGTTCCCTTCGATGTAACCCTCTTTGCGGAGCGTTGCTCCCACAATGGCGGCGATTTGTCGGGCGACAGAGGGCTTTTCTGCTATGATAACTTTCATGTGTTCAACGTTGGATTATTCAGTGGCTATTTTTTGTTTTGAGCGGCATGTTCCTGTTCCCGTTTCTGATGTTCAATCAGTTTGCGATCGTAATAGATATGATTGCCGTTTTCGTCATAATATGACTCCTGCTCATTATGCGATTTGTTTGGATCGGGACGCTTCCCAAGTTGGAAAAGAATGAGAACAAGGAGTACGGATATGAGCACTACGATGGCCAGCAGGATTAAAATAATCTTAAGCATATTATAATCCTCCTACACCTTTTGCACGGCTCTTTCGCTGCTGGGTAGTTTGTCGTTTCCGCACTTCGGAACGAGGTTGAGATTGACTCTCACTCGGTTTTTCAGGCTGAGTTTGAGCCTGCTGTTGTGTTTGCGCCGTTGCTGTTTGTTTGCGCGAATAGTCAGGATTCCAGCGATAGGTACGGATGCGCCCTTCTTCGAAATTTGGTTTAACCCAACGATCTACGGGAGATACGCTTCCTGGAAATTGTAAACCCCGCATATAGACAGCTTTGATATCCTGTTGTTTTTCCGGAGAATTTAAGGCTGCCTGCCATTGTTCGTAGGCTTCTTTCGGAACTTCGACACCGAATAATCGTTGAGGAATGAACATACTGCGTTCTCCTACAGAATTCCCTTCGGCAGCTCGTTTCTGTTGGTACACTTCCTGATTTTGTGCTCGGTAACGACTTCTGTCAAGGCCGCTATGGTCGAATTCGATGTTTCGTTCTGAGGCGTCGATCTGGATATAGGCATCACGTTTGTAGCCCGATCGTGTCGTATACCCTTCCAGAAGAACTTTCCCTCCTGAAAACAGGTCAATCTGTTTCCCTTCGGACAACTCGGCATTCTTCAGTGTGCTGAAACGGGTGATTTCTGTTACCGGCATGGCGACCAATTCGTTGGTCCACTTGTCCCGCGAAACAAAACAGGGCGTTAGTTTGCCTGGTTCCAACTCCAGTTGGAGGACTTTCCCGGCGTGACGGGTTTCACTGATATTACGTTTCGTTTCGTCGTCGAGCAGTACCCCGTGAAATGGTGAATCCAAATCACATTTTTCCCGATGGTAGTGAGGTATGACCTTTAATGATCCGTCCGGCTGTTCTTCGAGTGATACGCGTCCTTTGGTCGTTACGCGCATACCTCCGGGTTCCATTTCCGGGTACATTTCGATCAGCCCATGCGATTTATGTCCATACGACATTGCCTTCAGATGTTTTTCCAGATCTTCCATGCGGATTCCTTTGCGGGCAAGGTCTTGGAGGTCTATTTTCGAGACATCCATCGGTTGATAACGGATTACTTCTTCCTGATCCTGATCTATTCGGGAAAGCTCTGTGGCTGGATCTACCCGATAGTGTTCCAACAACTGTGGGTCCAGATCGACCTTGAAAAGTTTTCCCAGAACCTCTTCTGTCATGATAAAAAGGTCGGAAATCCCTGTTTTTACGGGATTTTGGGATGCTTCCAGAAACTTGTTCAGAAAGGCTTCTACGGCCGGATCATTCGTATTTACACTGAATAAACTGGCCAGGTTGGCAGATGTAGGATCGACGGTTTGAATGTTTCCGTCATTGTCGATTTGAGAGACGCCTTTTAATTTTCCGTCTTTTCCGGCTTCTCGGACGAGCATTACATTTTTCTCGTCATTTCTTACTTTTTCGTCCATATTTACGAAGTTTTATAATACACCAACAGCGGTGTGAGGACGAAATTAACTCTTTGAGAATCTTGAAATATCTGTTTTGCAAATGGTGGCAGCGGTTGGCGTCGAGATGGCAGTGGTTGGCGTCGGTAAGGTATAATCAACGTCGTCCAACACGGCTCTTCTGACAGAATAAAAAATGTCCGGAACAATGTCCGGACATTTTTTTAATTTGAATCATCTTGTTTAGGTAGCAACTTGCAAAGAACAGGATCTTCTCGTAATCGTTTTAGCTCTTTCTCTACGATTCCGGAGGTTTCGTTTTTAATGCGATCATAGTTTTCTTTTATCATCTCTTCCATATGATCGATACCGGCTTCATCAGTAAAATTTGTGATGATGGGGATTTTTTGGTAACGGGCGGTTTCAGCCTTGACTTTAGCGTTGTCTACAACGATTTCACAGTGGAAAATCTTTTGTTCTATCCGTTCGTCGAAATTATCTGCTACAGCCCCCACGAACATGCCTTGTGTAAGCGTTGATATCTTGGATTGAGGAATCAGGCTATCTAACTGCGTGGAAATTGACGTCGATTTATCATGACGACTTAGAGTCATACTCTGACGTTTTTGCAAAACCTTTCCGAAACGTTCAGAGAGCATCTTTGCAGTTTCTCCGACAACCTGTCCGGAGAAAATATTTCCGACGGTATTCATTACCACCGCAGCTTCTTTGTCTCCGTAGTCGCGTTTTAGCTGCGAAAAGTCCTGAAAGCCTAATAAGACTGCAACTTTGTTCGACCGTGCCGTCGCAATCAAATTATCCAATCCTTTGAAATAAATAGTTGGTAACTCGTCGATGATAACACTCGATTTGAGTTGCCCTTTTTTATTGATCAACTTTACGATTCGAGAGTTGTAGAGACCGAGTGCTGCCCCATAGATATTCTGACGATCGGGATTGTTCCCTACAACAAGAATTTTTGGGTCTTCCGGATTGTTAATATCCAATGTAAAATCATCACCCGACATAACCCAATAGAGTTGTGGGGAGATCATGCGCGATAAAGGAATTTTGGCCGACGCTATTTGCCCCTGTAATTGATCTTGTGCTCCTCCGAGCCAGGCATCCATGAAGGGTGAGAGGTAGTTTTCGAGTTCGGGATACGAGGTCAGAATCGGAAAGATATCTTCATATCGTTTGTTCAAAAATTCGATTGCATGAGGGAACGTACAGTATTGGCCTTTGTCATAGATCCGCAGAAACCAGATCACGGCGGCGAAAAGAATGATCGGTGATTCAACAAAGAAATCACCTTGTTTCTGTACCCAGGTCTTATTAAGATTTAACATGATCGTATAGGCCGACTCGTAAGCATCAGAAATGTCGCTCATAAAATTCGGTGCAATGGGATTACAGCGATGAGAACGCCGGGGATCGTCAAAGTTGATTACATAGAAAGTCGGGACTTTTTTATATCCTTTTTGATGGTTGAGCAGATGATTATAGGCGATCTCTGAAAGATCGGGGAATTTGAAGTCATACACGTACATACTGTACCCCTTTTCAATCTGTTGCTTGATAAACTGATTAACTACAGCATAACTCTTGCCTGAGCCAGGAGATCCTACGACGATACACGCTCTTTGAGGGTTGACAACATTGATAAAACCGCTGTGCCACTGTTTGTTATAATAGAATCGTGTCGGGAGATTGACCGAGTATTCGTTTTCTATTAAGCGGGTTTCCTGCATGAAACTTTCATTTTCATTGTTAAATGGGTCGTCCATTAGATTGTTTTTCAATAGACGAGACATCCAAACCCCACCCATCAATAAGCATATATATCCGGCAGACAGGGTGACGACATAGCAAGTCGCATTTACGGCCATGGGTAGTGGCAACTCTAATAACCAGCCATTGAAAAAAAATAGCACAAAACCGACGGAAAGAATAGCAATGATTCTTCGCCACGTAATTTTTTCTTCCTTGATACCTTTTGTTCCGAGGCAGGAAAGTGCCAGAAACAATAAAGCGAAAAATTTTGTGTATAAAATGGAATGAAATAGCCCTGCAGTACGGTTGAAATTGAGTAAAATACGGTCTACGACTCCGATGTTTATACCCCATATTCGCATCTGTTCATAGCAATACCAATAGATATGGATTATTACAAATAATATACTGAGGGCCCGCATAAAATCCATGACCTTAGCCAGGCCGCGGAGATCATCTTCTTGTTGCATCGTTATCGTATTTTAAGATGTTTCGAGCAAAAGTATCGGTTGAGAATCTTATAAATGCAGTATTCAATGGGGATGGCAGTCCTTGGCGTCGCTGTGGCAGTGGTTGGCGTTGTAAATAGAAATCCGAACGAAACACTTAAAAGCCTAAAAAAAATTGTTATTTTTACACCTCGATCTCCGACTTCGAATTTGGTGGAAGCATATCGGAGGTTTTGTGTTAAGAGAAAAGTAATTAAACAATCGTAGAATATGACAAAAGCTGAAATCGTCAGTCAGATTGCTGAAAAGACCGGTGTAGAGAAACAAATAGTCTTAACCGTGGTAGAGGGTTTTATGGATCAGGTAAGAAATTCTCTTATCGATGGAGAACCTGTTTATCTTCGGGGCTTCGGAACATTTGCATTAAAGCAGCGGGCCGCAAAAACAGCGCGTAACATTTCAACTAATACGACGATTATCGTACCAGCACACAAGATTCCCGCATTCAAGCCTGCAAAAGGGTTTTCCGCGAAAATTAAATAATACTGTCGAAAGAATTATTGTTTATCTTATACTTACATTCTTCATTGCCTCTATATATTCCGGCAGTGTCTTGTGATTATAAGTTTGAGCAATTTTGTTTAAGCAAATGTTGATTACTCGCAGATCTCGTCTGCGAGCTTTAGTTATTGTATTTGCTGTGCCGCCTTTAAGCCCATCGTAGTAACATACGATGGTGGAGCAGTTGGAGACCAACACTTCGTTACGTTTATCGAAACAGTCTCGGGAATAATGAGGACTGACGGGGTATATCAGTGCTGCCGAGGCCATTACTTCTGCATACACTCGGTGGTAAAAGGTGTCGTTTGTGATATTTTTAAGATAGGCAGGAACAGCGATGAGCCGTAATCCGGGGAGTTCGCTTTGTAGTTCCATCACAGCTTGTGCTCCACAAATATCGAATCCATCGGCCATGCCGGATAGGAAAGTATCGTATCCTTCTGCATATAGGGTACGAATAAGAACGTGTAACCGTTTAAGAATTATTAAATAAATAGTATTATAGTCGTATTGTTGATTAACCTTTGTCATACGACTATTCACACTTTCCATGATTTTTTGAGGACGATATCCAGTAAAAGCAACAGTCCGTGCCGGATCGACCGATTGTAATAAAACGGTTTTTTCTGTCATAATTAAAATATAAAGAATGGATTATAGGTTTTTGGAAAGGAATATGATAGCAATCTCTAATACCATATTGGTTCAGGCATAGAGGTGTAGATATTGTGTAAAGTAGTTATACCTTACAGATTGTTTCGGGAGATACAATATTCTCATGGCTTGTAAGAACAAGCATGAGTAATTGATGTGAAAATCAAAAGGAGTTTTGTTAAGTAGTGGCCGTAACATAATTGAGGGGGCAGATGAGTAATGTGTTGCGGCCAAAAAAAAACTCGGACGCAAAGCAACCCCAGCAGACGGCCTTGCGAGCCTTTCACGGTATTGCCCATACGCCCGAGACGCTCCGACCCTTGAGGAAGAAGCATACTCAAGTATCGGACAAGTCTCATACCGTGAATAAAACCTATTATATTTCTATAATAGTCGCAAGTTTACTGCTGGTACAAAAGATGTCTTAACCTTTTATCTTATGTTGTGTACGGTTTTAACCGTACTCTATATGCAAAGGTAACATAAATTTTTGTGTTAATTTTATGAAAAATCTATCTCTTCAAAGATATATATAATATAATTAACACCTTTATTCGAGATAAAATAAATTTATCTGCGATGTTTGGAAGTTTGATTATTTTCGTGTTTTAATCGCTTCTGAGCGTTTTGATGTTCAGATTGTTTTGTCATTAGGAATCTTTCATTCAAGGCATTTGCCGAGTAATCTTTTCCGAGTCGGGATCCATTGAGGACACAACGATTTTCGTGATCAATAAATGTTACGCCGGTTATTCGGCCTTGAGCGTTTCGTCTCAAGAACAAATCAATATGATAGGCTTTTAATTGCTCTCGTAATACAGTTTCTGTCGGAGCCTCGATCAAAGCCTCCTGTACCCGATGTAATGTCTGTTTGTGCAGGTTTGCTGCCTTAATTTTTTCTGCCGAACGGTTCAGAATGCGTTCTACTTTTTCCAGCGAGGTATCGTCTCCCAATCGAGATGCCTTCAGGGGCGGTACCGGAGCTTTATCTCCCTTTTCATCTAATGCCGTATAGACCAATCCGCGATACGGTATTCCTCCCCGTTTCCCCTGTATTTCATCCACCCCAATTTTGTATAGTGACAGTAGAGCCCTTAATTCGCCCATTGTTTGAAAACGATACATTGCGAGAGCAGGTTTTACCACTGCGGCGATCTGTTTTTTGAGATCCCCTTTGGTGTAATCCACCGGTTTGAGTTGCCACAGTTCAGATTTTTTTTGTCCTCTTGCAGGATGTAGACTATACTTTTTTTCCAACTGTTCGGTTAGGGCCATGCTGCGTTCGTTACGGTGGCTGTCGTTGATTTTTCGGCCGTTGCTGTCGACCTGAATCGTTACGATATGAATATGCGTCCGTTCGATATCTGTATGTTTGTAGACGATATAAGGTTGTTCGCCCCAACCCATCCCTTCCATATATTCATGAGCGATCTCAACGAGTCGATCGTCGTCGAGTTGGTCTTTGGGGTCTGGATTGAGTGAGATGTGCACCACCGGTTTTTCAGTGCGGACGTAAGAAGGCATCCATGCAAGCAGTTCTTCAGCCGCCTGCATGACATCATAATGTCCATCCTCTGGTTCTCGGATTTGGCTTGTCGAGAGGATGGATGCCTGCCCCTTATCTACTTTCTGTTGGTTATAGGCCAAGGCACCATAGATATTTTTCCCGGTGGTTATATTGGCTACCATCGTTGTCTGAACTCTTCGGCCAGGGCGATGATTTTCTCACCGACGGCGACCAGATTGCGCGTTTCGTTTTCCAGTTTGTAGAGCATTGCGAGTGCTTTTTTCTGTGAAAAATGGGTGTGAAGTTCTTTTACGACCTGGTTATAATTCACGCCAATCTTGCGGAATTGGGCGTTAAAAGTGGTCAGTCGGGCGGCAAATTCCATGGTCCCGCGATCCTTTTTAATGACCCGAAATGTCGCATCGAAGACTCTTGCCTTGATGAACTGAGCCTTCGAAAGAAGACCTGATTGCTCATACATCGTCAGGAATCGGGCGTATTCTTCATCCGTAAAACGAACCATAACACAGTTTTTTGCCGGATCTATTTTGGGCGGTCTGCCTCCTTTTCCCCGCTTGCGGGAGCTGTTTTGTTGTTCCATCGTATTGAATTTTTACCAAAGGGCTTTTGTACCCCTCTTACGTGTGAAAATTCCGATGCCGGCACCGTGGGTGCCCCGTAAAAAGCGACGACTTCGGAGGAGCTTTCTTCCCCTTGTGGGCAAGCTGTTTTGCGTTACCGAAAATATTTCGCGTAACGGAAAACACAGCTTGCTGTGTCCCGAACATAATATGTTCCGGGGACACAAAAACGGGCCGGATTCTCCGGCTCGTTCCTTTTCAGTCGCCGGCCAGCACAAAGAGGCGGCTCCCGGTTTTCGGTATCGGTTTCAGAGGCAAAGATACCGACCTGTTTAATCGGTTGTATACCAGTACGCAGCGCCAACCGCTGCCAAACCGACGCCAACCACTGCCACCGATCCTTATAGCTGAATAATAAAGTCTATATGCCTGTTTCTTTGTGTGCACAGACAGTTGAGCACTTGAGTAAAAAGAGAGACAAATGGGTACTAACTCACGCATACAAAAAGATACTTGTCCGCTCAGACACATGTTGTCGGTCCTGTTCATGCAGACAAGGACAACCGCACAAACGCAGTTGTTTGTCTGTTTGTGCAACAACGTAACAACGCACTTACGCTGGTACGCATATACGCATATACAACATTGCGCAGAGTCTTGTTTATTTGAGGTGATAACTGAGTGGGCAGACACACAGACAACTAAGCAAACAGAAAGGTAAGTAGGCAGGAATACACACATTTACCATAAAAAGAATAGTAAGATGAAAGGGAAAACAAAGTATGTCGCTTTCTCGACACAGAAAGGCGGCGCAGGAAAAACAACCATTACGGTATTGGTTGCTTCGTATCTGCATTATGTAAAGGGGTATAATGTTGCTGTTATCGATTGTGATTATCCGCAACATTCGATTTTGGAGATGCGGGATCGGGATCTGAAACTGGCCATGGAGGATCAATACTATAAAGGGCTGGCTTACGAACAATTTACACGGTTAAACAAAAAGGCCTACCCCGTAGTGGAAAGTAATACAAAAATGGCTCTTGCCGATACGGAACCGTTGTTGTCGCATGTCGATCTCGACTTTATCTTTTTTGATCTGCCGGGGACCATCAATGACCACGATCTGATCTATACGCTTGCGCGGATGGATTATATCATTGCTCCTATTTCTGCGGATCGTGTCGTGGTCGAAAGTACGCTGAACTTTATTGTAGCCATTAAGGAACACCTCATTGACAAGGGCAAATCTGACATTAAAGGGCTTTATATGCTTTGGAATATGGTGGACGGGCGCGAGAAGTCGGAGTTATATGAAGTTTATGAGCAGGTAATGAAAGAACTGGGCCTTCCGATTTTGCGGACGTTCCTTCCGGATACCAAACGCTTTCGACGGGAGCAATCCCTCAGCAGACGGGCAGTTTTCCGCTCGACCCTGTTTCCGGCAGACAAATCCCTGCTGCGCGGCAGCCACCTTGAAGAGCTTGTGGATGAATTGATCGAACTGTTTAAGTAAATCGTTATGAGTTCCACAAAACAGGAAGATTTCGATGTTTCCTTTATCATCGATCAGGCTCGAGGACGGAATCGTAAGCCGAATCCTTATATATCCGATTCTGAGACGACAGAAAATATCTCCTCTGCAGCGGAGCTCGAAAAGTCGGCCGAGGCGGAACCTTCTGCTGAGAGTACCTCTTCAGATCGCGAGGCTCCCAAACGTCGTAAGGGAAAAAACTCCGATTATGAACGTCTTTTTATCCGAAAGACTCCCTCGAATACGCGCAGCGGAAAGACGGTCTATATCCGGCAGGAGTTCCACGAACGGATCTTACGGATTGTGCAGGTCATCGGTCGTAATGAGATCTCGCTGTACAGTTATTTGGATAATGTATTGGCGCACCACTTTGAGATTTATCAAGATGAAATATCGACTCTGTATCACAATCGGAACCAAGACATATTCTAAAAAACTTTTAATCGAACCAGTGTATGAAAAAGAACCGCAATGTTTCGCAGCAGAGTTATAAACAACGCTATTTGCGTTTTTGTCCACTTCCTTCTCGTCAGCCGGTTTATATCAGCCAGCAGTTGCATCAAACTGTTACAAAGCTGGTTCATTTACTCGCACTCTCGGGTAACAAGATCAGTGTAGGAGGGTACATAGACAATGTACTTGCCGATCACCTACAACAATACCAGGATGAAATAGAAGAGATCTGCAACCAGCATTCTCTAAAGAAAATTCTTTAATCATTAAAACAATCAATTATGACAGACAAAATGATTTGGGCCTGTATGGTCATGATGGCCATTGCCGTAGTTTCAATTCTATTTATTCGTCGTGCGATCCTGTATCGTCGCAGAATTCGGGAGAATATAAGATCCTATATTCGATCTGATATCCCGACACAAGGGCGTGGGAATACTGTTTATGAGGAACGTTTTCTGTTTACTCCTCGGTCCCCTTTTTCTTCTCCAAAATCGGTTCGCATACGTCCGGAGTATTATGATCTATTATGTCAGATTACGCAAATATCCGGTTGCAGCAACATATCGCTGAAAGCCTATTTGGACAATGTGTTGCGGGCGCATTTTGAAGATTATCGTGATTCCATCAGGAAATGGAAAGAAAAAGCCAGTAAAGAGATCCGGTAATGTTTTCTGCAATCACGATCATCATACTTTTGTTTCTGACCCTTTTTGCGATTGGTTATACCGTGTGGATCACGCGATATTTTATGCGCACAGATCGTCAGAACAAGAAAACCGAGAAGTCGGAGTCTCCATTGTTTTCTGCGCGTACAATTATTGGGAAAAGTCACTTTGTCCTACCTGCGCGACGCCAACCGACGCCAACCACTGCCACCGATTTGGAAAATGGCAAAACAGACGAAAAAGCCAATATATTTGTTCCCGAAAGCAAAAGTGTACCGCAACACCCCCGGCAGATTCCGCCGGATAAGTTGGATGATGTTTTTGGTCCACCTCCGGAAGGAGAATCCAATGATCCAGATCCAATCAACATTCCTCTGTTCGAAACATCGTCTTCGGATTATGAGGCAGACATGGAAAAGGATATAGAGGAAGATGACGAAAACGAGAATGAATCGCAGCCCCCTGTTGGGCGCTCATTAGCCAAGGGTGTTCGTTTTGAACAGATCGGCGAAGCCTACCGCACCGTAGTACACGACAATCCTTTATCAACAGAGAAACAGCAGGAGGTTGGACATACCCTGCTGGAGCTGAAACAAACCGATATGTTTGAAGCGATTGTTTCAGCCAGTCCTGAGGGAGACTCCAAAGTTAAGGAGTTAATGAATACCTATTTGCAGGCATATTATAGTCGCATTGCCGAGCAACATGCGGGAAGCCTTACCTCGCAGGTACCTGCTCCCGAAGATTTTGATGTCCAAGATCACGTACAACATTTTTAGATGAAATTATGAAAGAGAGAGATTACGGATAGGCATGTCCTGTCATTAAGCCACTGAATTATCCAAGTTGAACCCGGTGCAGGGGATTATCCGCCCCCTGCACCATTATAAGTAACATCCGTTTATGACAAAAAGAAAATATCTTATATCGGCGGTTTTTGTCTTAACCGCCGTCTCCTCAGCCTTCGCACAAGGCGGCAACGGACTGGCTGGGATCAATGATGCGACGAACATGGTTACGTCGTATTTTGATCCAGGGACGAAGTTGATCTACGCTATTGGTGCCGTTGTAGGTTTGATCGGAGGCATCAAGGTCTACAACAAGTTTTCATCTGGAGATCCGGATGTTTCGAAAGTTGCTGCAAGTTGGTTTGGAGCCTGCATTTTTTTGATCGTTGCAGCGACCATTCTTCGATCGTTTTTCCTCTATTAAACCTACGCCGACTATGCAATATACAATCAATAAAGGCATTGGATGTAGTGTAGAGTTTAAGGGACTCAAGGCGCAATATCTCTTCATTTTTGCCGGAGGTTTGCTATCTGTGTTCGTACTCTTTGTCATTCTGTATATGATTGGAATCGGTCAATGGGTGTGCATCCTTTTTGGGGTTGTATCCGCATCGGCATTGGTATGGGGAACTTTTCATTTGAACGCTCGCTATGGCGAATATGGGCTGATGAAACTGGCTGCATCACGACGTCATCCCCGCTATCTGATCAATCGTAAAAGTATTTATCATCTGTTTATCAATCGTCAGAAAGGAGGATCGTCGTCATGCGTAATGTAATGAAAGCATCGACCCTTGAGAGTAAGTTTCCTCTTCTGGCGGTCGAAAATGGATGTATCATCAGTAAGGATGCCGATCTCACGATTGCATTTCGAGTAGAGTTGCCGGAACTGTTTACAGTCACTCATGCGGAATATGAGGCGATTCATGCCGCATGGTGCAAGGCAGTGCGGGTGCTTCCTCAGTACAGTGTAGTGTTGAAACAGGACTGGTTCATTCGTGAGAAGTATCGGCCTCAAACCGGGGATGGAGAGATGAGTTTTCTTTCCCGCAGTTATGAACGTCACTTTAATGAGCGGCCATATCTGAATCATGCCTGTTATCTGTTTCTTACCAAGACGACAAAAGAACGAGCTCGCATGCAGTCAAATTTTTCGACGTTATGCCGTGGGCATATCATACCTAAAGAGGTTGATTCGGAGAGTGCGATCAAGTTTATGGAATCGGTCGAACAATTCGAACGCATCATGAATGATTCGGGTTTTATCACGCTCACTCGTCTTACGGACGAGGATATTGTTGGAACCTCAGAGACGGCAGGACTAATTGAGAAATATTTTGCCTTGTCTCTCGATGATACGACATCGTTGCAGGATTTGGAACTGAGTTCTGAAGATTTTCGCATTGGGAATAAACATGTCTGTTTGCACACGCTATCCGATACAGAAGATCTTCCGGGACGTGTTGGTACGGATATGCGTTATGAGCGTCTTTCGACTGACCGATCGGATTGTTTGCTTTCGTTTGCCGCACCGGTAGGTTTGCTTTTGTTCTGTGATCATATTTACAACCAGTGGCTCTTTCTGGACGACAGTGCCGAGAATCTTCGACGTTTCGAAAAGCAGGCCCGCAGTATGCACTCGCTCTCCCGGTATTCGCGTTCGAATCAGATCAACAAGCAATGGATCGATCAATATTTGAACGAAGCACACTCGTTTTCACTGACGAGTATACGAGCCCATTTCGATGTTTTGGCGTGGAGCGAAGATCCCGAGGAGCTGCGACGCATACGCAATGATGTAGGCAGTCAGCTTGCGCAAATGGAGTGTCGACCGCGTCACAATACAGTAGATGCCGCAACGCTTTTTTGGAGCGGGATTCCAGGCAATGCTGGAGACTTTCCTGCGGAAGAGTCCTTCTATACCTTCATTGAGCCGGCCTTATGTTTCTTTACAGAAGAGACAAATTACAAATCATCGAGCAGTCCTTTTGGTATCAAAATGTGCGATCGTATCAGCGGCAAACCTATTCATTTGGATATCTCGGACGAGCCGATGAAACGAGGCATTATTACTAACCGTAACAAATTTGTTTTGGGACCTTCGGGTTCAGGCAAGTCGTTTTTTATGAATCACCTTGTCCGGCAATATTGGGAACAAGGGACGCATATCGTATTGGTTGATACGGGAAACAGTTACCAAGGTCTCTGCGAGTTGATCCGGCGTAAAAGTAAGGGCGAGGACGGGATTTATTTCACGTACACGGAGGAACATCCCATCAGTTTCAATCCTTTCTATACGGACGATTATGTTTTCGAAACGGAAAAGATGGACAGTATAGCTACGTTGCTTCTGACCCTGTGGAAAAGTGCAGATGAGAGAGTCTCGAAAACCGAGCTGACAGAAATTGGTAATGCCGTTTCAGGATATATCGGACGCATTAAAGCGGACCATTCGATTAAACCGTGTTTTGACACTTTTTATGAATATCTGAAATGTGATTTCCGGGAGGAACTGGAAAGTCGAGAAATAGAGGTTCGTCGCGAAGAGTTTGATATCAGCAATCTGCTGACGACACTACGACCTTATTATCGAGGTGGACGTTATGATTTTTTGCTGAACTCGCCTCAGGAAATTGACCTGCTGTCCAAACGTTTTATTGTCTTTGAAATCGACGCCGTCAAGGACAACAAAGAGTTGTTCCCGGTTGTTACGATCGTGTTGATGGAAGTGTTCATTAACAAGATGCGGCGCCTGAAGGGCATTCGCAAGATGCTGATTATTGAGGAGGCGTGGAAGGCTTTGGCATCGAATAACATGGCCAGCTATCTTCAGTACATGTGTGCGCCCGTACAAGCTGCTTAGTAAATATCCCACTGGCAAGGGATTAGGTAAG
>ERZ772892.889-NODE-889-length-35016-cov-40.823089_pt1 | contig 35016 bp, 28 predicted proteins | sample MGYA00512126_ERZ772892 | MGnify/ENA primary metagenome ERZ772892 (study PRJEB29015, sample SAMEA2737697) | human gut metagenome | biome: human gut; feature: human-associated habitat; material: faeces | place: China | collected 2012 ... | reverse complement strand
GAAGCAGTCCAGAGGGCGACCGCAAAGCCCTCTGGTCGCCTCCGCAGAGGCGAAACCCCTGCTAAACATGCGGAAAAAAGTATGAAGACGCGCACAACTCAATCGCGCGAAAGGGTCAAGGGGCAGTGCCCCTTAGAAAGAAGGAATGACGATGGGACTGTTCGCAAAACTGCGTGAAGGATTGACCAAGACGCGTGATTCGCTGATGGGGCGCGTCGATACGCTGGTGAAGGAAACAAGGAAGATTGACGAGGACTTCTATGAGGAACTCGAAGACATCCTGCTCATGTCCGACTGCGGCATGAAGGCGACAACCGCCATGATGGATGAACTGCGCCGCCGCGTGAGCGAAAACAAGGTCAAGGACGCCGATACCGCCAAGCAGATGCTCAAAGATATCATGATTGAGCAGATGGACATCCCGCGTCCGCCGCTGCGCTGGCCGATGGTCATGCTCGTTGTCGGCGTGAACGGCGCGGGAAAAACGACCACCATCGGCAAGCTCGCCCTGCGCTTTCAGAACATTGGCCGCCGGATTATCCTCTGCGCGGCGGATACTTTCCGTGCAGCGGCGGCTGACCAGCTGACCGTCTGGGCGGAACGCGCGCGTGTGCCGATTGTCAAGCACGCCGAGGGCGCTGACCCCGCGGCGGTCGTCTATGACGGCATCCAGTCCGCCAAGGCACAGGGCGCGGATCTGCTGATTGTTGATACCGCCGGCCGCCTGCACAACAAGAAGAACCTGATGGATGAGCTGAACAAGATGCGCCGCGTGATTGACCGCGAGTTCCCGGAAGCGGATGTGCGCTGTATGCTCGTGCTGGATGCAACGACGGGACAGAACGGTCTGGCGCAGGCGCGCGCGTTCAAGGAAGTCTGCGAAATCGGCGGCATCATCCTGACCAAACTCGACGGCACGGCGAAGGGCGGCATTGCGCTTGCCATCCGGCAGGAGCTGGAAGTGCCGGTGTGGTACATCGGCGTAGGCGAGGGCATCGACGACTTGCAGCCCTTCAATGCTAAGGACTTTGTGGAAGCGCTATTCTAATTAGGAGGGCAATTATGCCGTCTTTATCAACCTATTCGGCGGAGCTGGATTATGCCTACGCACCGGGGATGTTCCCGGCGATGGAATGCCTGCTGCACCGCCCGGAAAGCTGCCGCCGCGTGCTGCTGCATAGCCGAAGCGCCGGAACCGAGGGCGCACAGCGGCTTCGCGAGGAAGCGGAAAAGCACCATATCCGTGTGGAAGAGGCGGACAAGGCGCTTTCCCGCATTTCCGGCAAAGATAACTGCTTCGCGGCGGCGGTGTTCAGCAAGTTCGAGGATGACCTGCGCCCTGACAAGCCGCATATCGTCCTGCATCACCCGTCGGACAGCGGCAATGTCGGCACGATTTTCCGCACGGCGCTCGGCTTTGACGTGCAGGATATTGCCGTCATCCGCCCGTGCGTGGATGTGTTTGATCCCAAGACCGTCCGCGCCAGCATGGGCAGCATCTTCCAGCTGCGGCTGCATGTCTATGATGATTTTTCGCAGTATCAGGCGCAGTTCCCGGAACACGCGCTCTATCCGTTCATGCTCGACGGGTCGAAGTCCCTGCCGGATGTGTTGGGCGACATTCCTGACCGATGGACGCTGATTTTCGGCAACGAGGGCAGCGGTCTGCCGCCGGAGTTCAGCCGTCTGGGGCAGCCTGTGCGCATTCCAAGCAGCAATAAGGTGGATTCGCTGAATCTGTCCATTGCCGCGGCGATTGGGATTTACGCCTTTGCAAGACGGTGACTTGTAAATTCTTCACCCACAGGCGAAATTTGCTTGACGCAGGGCTGCGCTCTGCGCTACAATGAAGAATGCGGAATCCCTTTTTCGGAAATTGGTAGGAGGAAAGAACCATGAAGCAAAGCATGAAAAAGGCGGCGTTGGTGCTGATGCTGGCGCTGGCGGTGCTGCTTGTGCCGCAATGGAGCAATACAGCGCTGGCGGTCACAACGCCGTCGGATATCACCACGGGCAGTGACCTGCCGCCCGCGCCGCCGCTGCCTACGCCGCCCGCGAAAGGCGAAGTCGTTATTTCCGGCGCAAAGACGGTTCGCGGCGGCGAGAAGCTGACGTTCTCCGTCACCATCGACGGAAAAACCGTCCCGAACAGCGATTTGGAATGGACGCTGTACCCGGCGGATGCTTCGCTGGCGACCATCAAAAGCGGCGTTATTACCACCAAACGTGTGGCATACACGCACTATGTGCAGGTGTCGGCGGCGCTGAAAAGCGACCCGTCGCGCTATGCGAACTTCCGCCTGTGCATCGCGCCGGGCGTGAAAAAAATCACCGTCAGCGCGCCCACGACGTATGTTGATTTGAGCGGCAGCAAAACTTTGCAGCTGAAAGCGACGTGCGACCCGGAGGACGCGATTGCCGATGTCACATGGTCGAGCAGCAGCAGCAAAATCGCGACGGTAGATGCAAGCGGTCTGGTGACGGCACGCAAAACCGGCAAAGTGACCATCACCGCCACGGCGAAGGACGGCAGCAAGGTCAAGGGCCGCATCACCCTGCGCGTCGTCAGCGGCGTGACGGGGCTGACCATCGAGGGCGCAAGCAGCGTCGCGGCGGGCAAGTCCATCACGCTCAAGGCGGTGATGATGCCGGCGGATGCGACGGAAAAGGGCGTCGTCTGGTCGGTGGACTGCGACAAGAGCATCGCCGCCATCAGCCAGAGCGGCAAGCTGACGACCAAGAAAATCAGCGCGATTACGACCATTACCGTGACGGCGGTGTCCAAGCAGAACAGCGCGATTCGCGCCACCCACACGGTTACGATTCGCCCGGTGACGACGGGACTTGCGATTTCCGCGCCGCGCCTGACGATTGACCTCGCTTCCCCGACGCTTCAGCTGACGGCAAAATGCATCCCGGAGGACGCCTCCCAGCAGGTGGCTTGGTCGACCAGCAACAAGCGCATTGCGACGGTGGATGCAAACGGTCTGGTGACGGCGAAGAAGGTCGGCAAGGTGACGATTACCGCCAAGGCGACGGACGGTTCGGGCCGCTCGGCGAAAATCACCCTGACGGTCGGCAGTGCGGTCGGTACGCTGGAAATCCGCGGCGCAAGTGCCGTCGCGCAGGGAAAAACCATCACGCTGAACGCCGTCATCACCCCCGCTACGGCGACGAACCAGAAGGTTATCTGGTCGGTGGATTGCGGCAAAGACATCGCGACCATTGACCGGCATGGGCGCTTGAAGGCTGGCAAGGGGTTCACCGCGCCTGTGACCATCACGGTAACGGCGGTCAGCGCGGAGAACAGCGCGATTACGGCGACGCGCACCGTGCAGATTCTGCCCCCGGTAACGACGGTTGCCATTTCCGCGCCGAGAAACTACATTGATGTGGACGGCGAGAACAAGACGCTTCAGCTGACGGTGCGCGTTTTGCCGGAAGATGCCGCGCAGAGCGTCACTTGGTCGACCAGCAACAAGCGCATTGCGACGGTGGATGCAAATGGCGTTGTGACCGCGCTCAAGGCGGGCACAGTGACGATTACCGCGACGGCGACGGACGGCACGGGTGTCCGCGCGAAGTTCACCGTCAAGGTACAGAAGACGGTCAAGTCGCTGACCATCAGCGGCGCGGCAAAACTCGGCGGCGGGCAGTCCACGACCATCAAGGCGACGATTCTGCCCAAGGATGCCGCGAATCAGAAGGTTATCTACTCGCTCAACTGCCCCGCGAGCGTCGCGACGATTTCGACCAGCGGCGTGCTGACCACGAAGAATGTGACAGAAATCACGACGGTAACGGTGAACGCTGTCAGCGCGGAAAACAGCACAATTTCCGCAACGTGGACGCTTGTCATTTACCCCAAGACGACGAAACTCACCTTGACGGCAGCCAGCAGCTGGATTAACGTTGGCGCGTCGGTGCAGCTGCATGTGTCGGCAACACCCGAAACGGCGCAGATGCCCGTCCGCTGGCGCAGCAGCAACACCCGCGTTGCGACGGTGGATGCAAACGGCGTTGTGCGCGGCCTCAAGGCGGGTACAGCGACGATTACCGTCCGCACGACCGACGGCTCGAACAAGCGCGCGTCCGTGCGCGTGACGGTCGGCATTCCGGCGACGGGCGTGGTGATTACAGGCAACCGCATCGTCCGCGCGGGTGCGACGCTCCGGCTGATGGCGACGGTCCAGCCCGCGAACGCCACGGTGAAGCGTGTGACGTGGGCGGTCAACTGCCCCGCGAGCGTTGCGACGATTTCTGGCGACGGGAAGCTGCGCGTGTCCGCAAACGCGGAAACACAGATTATCCTCGTCACCGCGACGGTGAATGACGGTCAGCGGGTGAGCGCGGCATACCCGGTGTACATTCAGGGCAAAGCCCCGGTGCCGCCCACGCCGACCACCCCGGATGCGCCGGAAAAGTAAGCAGAATAAAGAACAGACCAGCATGGTGTGATGCCGTGCTGGTCTGTTTTTGGTGATGGATTGAAGAGGATGTTCGGGGAAAGCAGACAGAAACGGAAGTCAAGCAATTCGGTCGCGCCCATTTGGCGCGACAATGTGCAAGTGGTTGGTAGAGCAGCTTGGGGGCGCTCCTGCGGGAGCGCGAAGTTACTGGCAGGGACGCTTCGCTGCCTGCGCCTTGTTGACTTCTTCCTTTGAGTAGGCTTGACGAGAAACAGTTGGGACGTTGCCCCAAACCCCACAAGGGAGCTCCGCCCCTTGACCCCGCAAGGGGCAATTGCCCCTTGACCCCTTTTCGCGATTGAGTTGGTCTCTTCTTCCTACTTCTTCCGCGTGTTAATCCCTTTAGCCTTCCAATGCAAACGGGGCGAGCGGCAAGCCGTTCCGCCCAAACAAAGCGACCTTCCCCCAATTCACATATGCATACCTTACCTTCGTCGGGTGGAGCACCGCCACGCTCCGCAAGCGCATCTCCGTCCCATCCAGCGTCACCGACTGCACAGGGTGATACGCCCCGTCCTCCCCGGCAATCTCCAGCAGCAGTTCGCCTGTCTCCCGGCGCAGCACAGGTGCGCTCAGCGTGACAACGAGCGTATCTCCCTGCGTATACTTCCCCAGCGCGCGGGGGGATTCCGGCGCGTCCATGCCATAGACGACGCGCAGGGCAACGTCGCACAGGCGCTCACCGGGGGTACGCTTGTCGGTCGGGTGGATGTTGTCGAACTCGCCGCAGTCCAGCAGAATCGCCAGACCGCCGGGCTGGAGGGCGCTTGCCGCCCGTGCCTGTGCAAGACGCAGGCGCGCCCAGTCGTGCTTATCCTCGTCGCCGGCGGCAATCCACATCGGCAGCTGCACGTTGAGGAAGGGGAGCAAATCGTCGCGGAAAAGCTGACGCAGGCGCATCACCATGGCGGTCAGCAGCACGTCGTAATGCTCGGTTTTCGCGGTGTCATCCTCACCCTGATAATACAGAATGCCGGTCAGCGTCGCGGGAACGACGCGCTTGGTCATCGTTTCAATCAGCCCGCCCGGACGATACGGCGAACCGGGGCCAACCGGCGGATGCCATGGACAAGGGCCGACGGCTTTGTTGATTTCCGGCCACGAGATACCGGGATTGTCCTTCTTCAGCTGAGCAACATGCGCATTCCATGCGTTCATTTCAACCCAAAAGGCATCTTCCTCCTGCCGCCACTGATCGAAGGGCTTGTCGCCGCCCTGCTCACGGTAGCGGGTGATGTAGCGCTGCCCCTCGGCGGTTGCTTCCAGCGCTTCCTTGTCCATCCAGCAGGTCACGGACGTACCGCCCCAGTAGCAGTCAATAATGCCGATAGGGCAGTCAATCGTCCGCGCGAGTTTGCGGGCGAAGAAGTACGCCACGGCGGACATATCCCGCGCATAGCCGGGGCGGACACGCTCCCAATGAGACGCGGCTTCGGCTGCAATCGCGTCGTCATCCCAGACGCTCTTTTTCGGGACGTTGAAGTAGTGTACCAGCGGGTCGTCATGCGCCGCGATTAAATCTTGCCCCTCGTCGGCGTTTTGCAGTTCCAGCTCCATGTTGCTCTGCCCGGACGCGAGGTAGACTTCGCCAACCGAAATATCGGTGGATGTGCACGTTTCTGCCCCGCAGATGACGGTCAGTGTGCAGCTGGTCGCCTGTTCCATCGGCGGAAGATGCAGGAGGAAGCGTCCGTCGCGCGCTGTGCAGATGCCTTCGGAGAGAATCAGCCCATCCGCCGTCGTCACGCGCCCGGTGACAGTTTGCCCATCCGCCGCCGTACCCCAGACGCGCACTTCCTTGCGGCGGCACAGCACCGCGCCGCTGCCGAACAGGGGTGCAAGTTTAAACTCAATTGCCATTAGTCGTCCTTCTTTCCCATAAACGCGAGATTGTGCGAGATGAGCAGGCAGCGCTGGCGCACGCAGTCCGGCGAACGCAGCGGGTCTTTGGGCGTGTGCAGCAGATAGTCGCACAGGCGGTCAATGTCCGTTTCGGCAACGTGCAGGCGCGTGTCCGACGAAGCATAGTAGATGTACACCTTGCCGTCGTCATCCGCAATCGCGCCGTTGGAGAACACGACGTTGCTCACGTCGCCCACGCGCTCGTGCCCCATCGGGCCAAGCAGCATCCCCGACGGCTCGGCAATCACGCGCGACGGGTCATCCAGCGCCGTCATGAAGGCGTACAGCACATAGCGCAGCCCTGCCGCCGTGTTACGAACGCCGTGCGCGATGTGAATCCAGCCCTTGTCGGTGCGAATTGGCGTTGCGCCCGCGCCGTTTTTGCTCTCGGTGATGGTGTGGTAGCGGCGCAGGGAGATGATTTTCTCCTCATCAATGACGGGGTGCTCAATATCCTTGCACAGCCCGAAGCCGATGCCGCCGCCCGAACCCGTCTCGATGAAATCATCCATCGGGCGAGTATAGAAAGCATATTGCCCGTCCACAAATTCGGGGTGAAGGACGACGTTGCGCTGCTGCGGCGAACGGAGCGTCTTGAGGTTCGGCAGGCGCTCCCAGCTCTGCAAGTCCTTCGTGCGTACGATGCCCGCCGCCGCAACCGCCGCGGACAAATCGCTGCTGGTGCGGTCTTTGCTTTCGGAGCAGAATACGCCGTAAATCCAGCCGTCTTCATGTTGCGTCAGGCGCATGTCGTAGACGTTCGTTTCCTCCGCGCAGGTATCGGGGAGGACGACAGGATAATCCCGGAAGCGGAAGCCCTCAGTGGGCTTGTCGGATTCCGCGACGGCGAAGAAGGACTTGCGATCCATGCCCTCGACGCGCACGACGAGGCAGTACTTGCCGTTCAGCTTGATTGCGCCGCTGTTCATGGTGGCATTGACGCCGAGGCGCTGCATCATGAAGGGGTTCGACGCGGGGTCAGCGTCGTACATCCAGAAGGGCGGGATGTGCTCGCGGGTAAGGACAGGGTAGCGGTAGCGGGTATAAAGCCCGTTATAGAAGTGGTCATTGGCGGGGTTCGGGCGCGCGATGAGGCGCTCGTAGGACTCCATCAGGGAGGAAAAACTGCGGATTTGCATAGCAGTGGTCGCTCCTTTTTCTTTTTTGGTTGCTGATTTTTCAATGCTGATTGGTTTTGATTGTTGCAGGGGATTTCGCTCCTGCGGGAGCGACAAGGGGGCAATGGAAACAGACGAAGTCTGCGGTCGCCCCCTTGACCCCTTCGCAGTGCATACTCCTGTTTATTGATTTGTATTGCTGCTTAGGGACGAACGGCACACCAACTAAATTTGTTTCGATAAAGCTCAACAAACTTAACTGGGGACGCGAAGCAGTCCAGAGGGCGACCGCAAAGCCCTCTGGTCGCCTCCGCAGAGGCGAAATCTCTGCATTAACACGCGGACATAGCTTGAAAGTGTCACCAACTGAATCGCGCGAAAGGGTCAAGGGAGGAACTCCCTTGCGGGTGCAGGGCAGCGCCCTGCCGGAGTCCAGAGGCAGCGCCTCTGGCGCCTCCTCCTGCACAAAAAGAGGGATGTACGCACTCGTACATCCCCGCAAAATCAGAAATCGTCCTGCGCGATGTCGTCGCCCCATTGGAGCTTGGAGTGCGCCTTGATGTAGGTGACAACCTCGTCCACGGTGGTGAACGCCAGACCGACGTTGGTGTCCGCCGCGCCGTAGTAGATGGCGATGCGGCCGGTATCACCGTCCTGCAGGGTAGCGCAGGGGAAAACGACGTTCGGCACGAAGCCGGTCGTTTCGTAGGGTTCTTCCGGCGTCAGCAGGTGGTTTTCGCAGCGGTACAGCACCTTCGACGGCTCGTTGATGTCCAGAATCGCGCCGCCCATGGAGTACACGAAGCCATTGCAGGTGGTCGCGACGCCGTGGTAGAACAGCAGCCAGCCTTCGGTCGTTTCGATAGGGGCAGCGCCGCCGCCAATCTTGACGGATTCCCACCAGTTGCTGCCACGCCCCATCACATGGCGATGGTGTCCCCAGTACTCCATGTCGGGCGATTCGGAGATGAAAATATCACCGAAGGGCGTGTGGCCGGAGTCGGACGGGCGGGACAGGAGCTTAAACTTGCCGTTCACCTTGCGCGGGAACAGCACGGCGTTGCGGTTGAAGGGGATGAAGGGGTTCTCGATGCGCGTGAAGGTTTTGAAGTCCTTTGTCTTCGCCATGCCGATGGCAGCACCGTAGAAGTCGGTGCACCAAATGATGTAGTAGGTGTCATCCACTTTCACCAGACGCGGGTCATAGGCGTAGTGCGGCATTTTCGGGTTGCCGTTGTCATCCACAAAGGGCACTTTTTCGCGCTCGACGTCCCAGTGAATGCCGTCCTTGGAATGTCCGAGGTAGACATATGGGATGCCGTTGACCTGCTCGCCGCGCAGAACGGCAATGTAGCCATCCTCCCACGGCACAACGGCGGAGTTGAAGATGCGGGCAATTTCCGGCGTGGGATTGCGCCCCATGACGGGGTTCTCGCTGTAACGCCAGACAGGGGAGGAAAGCTTGTAGTCAGCCGGCTTCTCCTGCCACGGAATGTTGGGAAGGGAGGGGACGTTGAGCATCTTGACAGCCATGTTCTCGTACCTCTTTCTTTTTTTCATCCTATTTTCAGCTTCGCCTGTCCCAATTTGCTCGCGCCTTTTTCCCTCTGGCGTTCGGTCGTTCCATTTAGCGTAGCGCTGCTACGCTGCATTTCACTCCCGTTAGCCAGAAGAAAAAATTCGCTTCGCATCTTGGGGCATTCTCAGCTGAAAATAGGATTGTTATGATAGGACAACTGATGGGGGACACGGAAAGCGGTTGCTCTCCGGGATTAGTGAATGACAGACACCGGCGCGGCGGAATCACGGAAGACACATTCGCCGCCAATCACCACGCGCCCGACGGTTTTGCGGTCGCCCGCGCAGCGCTCGCCAATCAGCTTGACCGCCATGCGGCACATCGCGGGGCAATTGACACGGAAGGTTGTCAGCGGCGGCGTGTTTCCAGCGGTCGGGCAGAAATCATCGAAGCCCACGACGGAAATGTCCTCCGGCACACGGTAGCCGCGGCTTTGCAGGTCGGTAATTAGCGCCTGCGCGGACATATCGCAGTTCACGACGAACGCAGTCGGCATTTTCTCCGGCAGCTGGAAGGTGTGGAACATGCTCCCTTCCGGGTCGCGGTCGGAAAAAACGCATTCGGGGCGCACGGGCAAATCCTTCATCAGCATTGCGGAAAGGAAACCGAGGTAGCGTTCCATGATGGAGGACGTTGCCTTGATATCCCCGACGAAGCCGATGTCCCGATGCCCCTGCTCAATCAGCCAGTAGGTCAACTGCGCCGCGCCGAAAGCGTTGTCGCTGACAATGGCGTCAGTGGTGACAAAGGGGTCGTGGAAGTCCAGACAGATGACGGGCATTTCCTGCCGCGTCAGCAGCTGCATATACGGGGAGGTTAGCTGCCCCAGACAGATGAGCGCATCGACGTGGCGCGAACGCAGGAGATTCGGCAGGGTCAGCGCGGTCTGCATGTCATGCGTGACCAGCTCCATGATGCCGAAATGCCCCGCGTCGGTCAGCGCCTGCACGAGCTGCTTGTAGAAAGTTGCATAAAAGGACACGACGGAGAAAAAATTCTCCGGAATGAGGATGCCGACATCCAAGCCGGATGTGGGCGTAGTTTGCGGCGCGTTGGGGTTGACATAGCCGAGTTCGGATGCGCGGCGGATGATTTTCTGCCGCATTTCCTCACTCACGCCGGATTTTCCCGCGAGCGCCTTTGACACGGTGACGGCGCTGACCCCCAGCTGCCGCCCAATGTCACGCATGGTGATACCGCTCATGGTGAAATAAAACCTCCAGATTTGTGGATGTTTGCGAGGGCAAAGTCGCTTTTTGATGGCTCTTGTTTTCTTTTAGACTTCTGGAGTATTGCTGCAGGGGTTTCGCCTCTGCGGAGGCGACAAGGGGGCAATGGAAACAGACGAAGTCTGCGGTTGCCCCCTTGACCCCTTCGCAGCGCACACTCCTGCTTATTGGTTTGTATTGCTGCTTGAGGGAACGAAAGGTACACTAACTAACTGGAGTAACAATAAAAACCTACTATGCAGGAGTGCACCGAAGGTTTCCAAAGGGCGATCGGAAAGCCCTTTGGTCGCTCCCGCAGGAGCGAAATCCCTGCGCAAGGCGAAAGCACATTCAGAAAGGTAAAAACAGCATGAATGCAAGCATCAGCGCGATAGCCGATGGAACATTACGCCAGATGTTCCATCACCCGCAGGCACATGCGGCTGTTGTGGTACGGACACTTCCACTCTTCCACAATCGGCTTGTCCGTCGGGATGCCTGATTCGGTCAGCGACCAGAACCATTCGCTGTTCGGACGCGGGTCAACGAAGGCGCGGCGGATGTAGGCAAACTGTGCTTCCGCCTGCCTCAGCCAAGTGGATGCGCCTGTCAGCTCGTAGGCATTCAGGAAGCCCAGCACCGTCTCCGCCTGTACCCACCAGACACGCGTGTGGTCAACTTTGCCCTCGACGACTTCGTTCTCCAAGCCGTGGTCGGTGAATGCGCGTTCGCGGACAGCTTCCGCCAGCGTCAGGCACATGTGCAGATACGGCGCGCGGTTTGATTCGGGCAGCAGCGTCTCTGCCGCGTCCCAAATCAGCCACGAGGCCTCAATGTCGTGCCCGAAGGACTGCATGTCCAGCAAAGAGCGGTAGTCGCGGTCGTAGAAGACCTCCAAGCGGCGCTTGCCCGGATTGTACATCACGTTCAGGAAACGTTCTAAGCAGACTTCTCCGGCACGGCGCACAGCTTCGTCCGGCATGGCGCGGTATAATTCCGCATAGCCCTCCAAAACGTGCAGCAGCGTGTTCATCGTGCGGGACGCCGTCTCGTGGCGCTCCATCAGCTTCGGGTTGTCAGACAGCTTCTCGTTGCCGACGGGGGTGAAATCCGGCTCATAGGCCTCGCCGTAGCCGCCCGCGTCGCTGCATTTCGTCTCAATCAGGCGGAAAAGCGCCATCGCCTTGTCGCGCGCAGGGGCGTAATCCGGGTCACTTTCGCCGATGGCGCGCATGTACGCCGCCAAGCCGTAAATCGCGAATGCCTGACAATAGGTGTGCTTTGTCTTGTCCAGCGGCTCACCGTCCGCCGTCACCGACCAGTACACGCCGCCGCGCTCGGTATCCTCAAAATGCGGCAGGAATGCGAACGCATGGCGCGCATAGCGCAGCAGGGATTTATCGCCCGTCACCCGCGCCGCCGTCGAGAACGTCCACAGAATGCGGCTGTTGAGGATGCAGCCCTTGTGTGCCCCGCGCTCCACGGACAGGTCATGATTCACATAGCCGAACCAGCCGCCGCGCTCCCAATCGGTCAGGTTCTCCCAGAAAGGCAGAATGGTCGTAAGCAGATGGTGCGAACAATCCTGACGAAACATGAAGCATTCCTCTCTTCCTGTTAGCTTACAGTTAGGCATATGGGTATTATAACCCGGAAAAATGCCCTTGTCAAGCGGCAAGAGAAGAAAAAAGCTGATAAATATGGCGAAATTTTCACCGAAAGGAACAATGAAAGGAAACGACGTAAGGCTAACGTGTAAACTAATCAGCCGGCAGGAAAAAAAGCCGTGCAGGGGCTTGCTTTCACGGCGGAAATGTGGCACAATATAAGGTAGCATTGTGTGTAAACATGGTGCAGCTTTTGCAATTTGAAATTTGAAACTGGGAAAGAAATAGTGGAGGAAATCAATCAATGGCGGAAACACAGAAAATCGTCATTCTGAATTTCGGCGGACAGTACACGCAGCTGATTGCGCGGCGCGTGCGCGAATGCCATGTGTATTCCTGCGTCCTGCCCTATGACGCGAGCCTGGAGACGATTCGCGCGCAAAACCCCGTGGGCGTGATTCTCTCCGGCGGCCCGGCAAGCGTGCTGGAACAGGATGCACCCCGCTGCGACGAGGGCGTGTATCAGCTGGGCGTGCCGGTGCTGGGTATCTGTTACGGAATGCAGCTGACGGCGTATTTGCTGGGCGGCACGGTGGAAAAGGCGGCACAGCGCGAGTATGGCCGAATCACCGTGACGATGGACGATAAGACGAGCCTGCTCTCCGGCATGTCGGATGCTTCCTCCTGCTGGCTGAGCCATACCTATCAGGTGAAGAAGTGCCCGGCTGGTTTCCACCCGATTGCGCACAGCACGAACTGCCCCGTTGCGGCGATGGTGAACGACGACAAGCGCATCTACGGCGTGCAGTTCCATCCGGAAGTGACCCACTCCGACGAGGGACGCACGGTCATCGAAAACTTCCTGAATATCTGCGGCTGCGTGGGCGACTGGTCGATGGAAACCTACGCGCAGACGGCGATTGCCAACATCCGCGAAATCGTGGGCGACAAGGGCACGGTGCTGCTGGGACTTTCCGGCGGCGTGGACTCCTCCGTCGCGGCGGCGCTGATTTATAAGGCCATCGGCGACCGCCTGACCTGCGTCTACGTTGACCACGGCTTCATGCGCAAGGGCGAAACCGAGCAGGTGGTGAATGTGTTCACGCACACTTTCCCCGTGCGTCTGGTTGCGTCCGACGCCAGCAAAATCTTCTATGAAGATTTGAAGGGCGTTTCCGACCCCGAAACGAAGCGCAAGATTATCGGCCGTGACTTCCTGAAAGTATTCAAGGCGGAATCCGAAAAGCTCGGCAAGCTGGACTACTTCGCGCAGGGCACGATTTACCCGGACGTTATCGAGAGTGGTCAGGCGACGGGCGCGGCGGTCATCAAGAGCCACCACAACGTCGGCGGCCTGCCCAAGGAACTCGGCTTCACACAGCTGATTGAGCCGCTGCGGATGCTGTTCAAGGACGAAGTGCGCGCGCTGGGCGAAACGCTGGGTCTCCCGCACGATCTTGTCTGGCGTCAGCCGTTCCCCGGCCCCGGTCTGGCGATTCGTGTCATCGGCGACCTGACCCCGGAAAAGGTGGAGATTGTCCGCGAGAGCGACGCGGTGCTGCGCGAGGAAATCGCCAAGGCCGGTCTGGACGCCGATATCCACCAGTATTTCACCGTCCTGACGGGCATCCGCTCCGTGGGCGTCATGGGCGACGAGCGGACGTACGACTACACTGTCGCCATCCGCGCAGTCACGACGGACGACTTCATGACCGCCGACTGGGCGCGCATCCCGTACGACGTCGTGCGCACGATTTCCGCAAGGATTGTGAACGAAGTGCCGCATGTGAACCGCGTCGTGCTGGACGTGACGACCAAGCCGCCGGCGAGTATTGAGTGGGAGTGACCGCTGTAAAGGCGAAAACCCTTGCAGCGCAAGCGCATTTGCCCAGTCCAAACCGCCTCTGATAACAAAATGATAACCATCTCCGAAGCTGTCTTTACAGAAAACTGCGCTGGTGGCTTTGGGGTAAAGGCGAGAAAAACACCTCCCGGTTATCACTCTCTGTGAAAATAGCCTGTTCAAAAGCCCTTCGCTGTGGAGGAAATCTTCCACAAGCGGAGGGCTTTCTTTATGTCTATTCTTTCAGGCTTTCGACTTTGGCTTCCGGCCGCGTTTGCGCACAGCGGATGCTTCAGGCGGGACTGCGGCATGGATGCGCGTGTCGTCGTAATCGGGGTAGTGGTGCCGCCAGCGGTCGTATGCCTCTTTGGTGATCTCACCGGCAGCCAGCCTGGCAGATTGCTCCTGCCAGGCACGAAGACGCTGCTCCAGATCGGCTGCATGGATGCCGCCATCAAAAATCTCAGCACGCAGACAGATCAGACCATCCGCGTTGGTGATGCGAAGAAGTTTTCGGTCTTCCAAAGCAAAAAGCGTGTGCATCAAGCCGTCCATGGTATCAATGTCCGGCACGGCGATGGCCTTGGGAGAAACGTCCAGCGCTTCCGCCATCTGCCCGGTCAGCTCTGCCTTGGGCGTTCGATCCTCGGATTCATACTGAGCAAGTCTCACATCAGCCGAGCTCTCTGGAAACCCCAGAAGAAGACCCAAATACTTTTGTGTCATCCCCCGTAAAGTGCGAAAGAAACGGATACGTTCGCCGGTTGCCATCAAATCACCTCTTGAACAGGATAATTTATCATAGCAAATCCGTTTAAGATCGTCAAGATGGTAATTTAACAAAAAAGTTTGGAATACTCCTTGAAAGCCTATTGACACAAGCGATAATGTTTAATATAATCGTATCGCAAATTAAACGTTATTGCTTAATTTGCAAAAGGAGGAACACGTGAAAAACCAATTTATGAGAGTAGAAGAAGTAGCTCAGGAGCTCGAAGTGTCCAGATCCTATGCCTACAGGCTGATCAGGCAACTGAATGCGGAGCTCCATGAGAAGGGATATATGACCATCGCCGGGCGAGTGAACCGGCTGTATTTTCAGGAACGACTGTACGGTACATCAAATCAGAAGGAGTGTGAGTCACATGTCAACACACAAGGATGAGAAAAACGGTACCTGGTATGTGATGGTTCGGTATCACGACTGGAAGGGTGTGAAGCGGCAGAAATGCAAACGGGGTTTTGCCACCCGGCGGGAAGAGCAGGAGTGGGAGCGCAACTTTCAGCTGCAAACCGATGGAGATCCGGACATGACCTTTGAAGCCTTCATGGAGCTGTATGAGAATGACATGCGGCCCCGTCTGAAGGAAAACACCTGGCTGAGCAAGAAACACATGATCCGGACGAAGCTCTTCCCCACCTTTGGCAAGAAGATGCTCAGCGAAATCGAAACCCGGGACATCATCGCCTGGCAGAATGAGCTGCTGGCCTACCGGGATGAAAAGAAGCAGCCCTACTCAAAGCGCTGAAAACCGCACTGGACGATGTATGGACAGAGCTGAAACGCATCAGCACCGGAGCCCAGCCCAGCGATGAACTGGTGAACGACATTACGCTAATCACAAAAATGCTGAACGACATGAAAGGAGAATGACCATGACCAGCATCTTTGAACAACTCAGCGGCACCTATACCCAAGGAAGGGACGGCATGCTTTACCCCAACCTCACTCTGGGCGACAGGAAACAGCGCCCCATCGGCAGATGGGGACGGATACACAGAGTCTATCTGGAAACAGAACATCCCAGCCTGTATGATCGGATGATCCTGAATGGTACTCTGGACAGGAATCTGGCAGATGCAGAGGAATGTGCTCAGGCCATGCTGGAGCAGTTGACCCGGCGGATGGCGTTGCAGGAAGGCATCACGGAAAACCTGAAGGCTGCCGACCAAATGGAATGGGTCCGCAGGATGAACAGCATCCGCAGCAGAGCGGAAGAAATCGTACACTCAGTTTAAAGAATCCGGCTGGTCAGCAAAATTCTATCAGGAGCATCGCGCAGAAATCGAAGCACACAAAAAAGCACAAGCTGTCTACGAGCTTCACGACGGCAAACTGCAGACGCTGAAGAAGCTGACAGCGGAATACGTTGCGCTGAAGGAGCAGCTGGATGCATACAAGCCAGATCTGGCAGAGCTCAAATCGAAGCTGACAGACCTGAAGCACATCCGGTATAACTACAAAATACTTATCCGGGACATTCCGCAAACAGATCAATATCACCGCAAAGGAGATCGTATAGAACGATAACAACGCCTCCGTGCCGGAACTGGTTTTCACCGTTTGCCGGCATGGAGGCTTCTTTCATTTTTATGCCGTGGTGCTGCACTAGGTCGGGCGCAACAAGACACCACAACCACAGATCGCAAGATCTGGTAAAATGGGCTTGGGGGCGGAGCCGCCCAACAAGCAAAGTGCAAAAGGTGCTACCTTTGCCCTGCTTGCAACCATGATAAACATGTATTTGAGATTGCTATCAGCCTTGTTTTGCTCGTTTTCTGCACAAGAAAAGCCAGAGACAGAGACATGGATGAAGATTGATCCTTGAAGCACATACCGAATCGATATCCCACAAGTAAAGAATCTTCAGCTTCCAGCATCACAGTTAATACCAGAAATTGCCGATGCCAAAATACCAGCAGGTCATTCATCGATGCTCAGCACACCCGCCATATAGCCCAGAAAACCGTCATATGCAAGCGTCCATCGATACAGTTCATCCCGTATGGGCTGCACATTCCAGTCTTTTATTCGATATTGAGGGATTTGAACGGTATCCATCTGCACCTGTTCACGACTGATCTCGTGAATACGGATGTCCTCATCCGGCGCTGCGTGAACAAGCGCCGATACAGAATGATTGTCAATCACCCGGAATGTATCCTCAACTTTGACAAAGGACAGGCTGTCTTCATCCTTGAGCAGATTCGTCTGGTGCTCACCATAACGGGCCAATTCCAATCGAATGGAGTCGGTAACCGAAGTAGGAAGAATCGGACGGTCTTTTTCAAGGAACTCTTTGGTTAACACTGTAGCCGCATGTTTGATGATGGGGTGCTCCTTCAGCAGCGCATCGTCTGCGTAGTTGAGGCCGAAGGACCACATGAGCGCATTCTTTGTTTTTCCGTTCCGGTTGACTCGCCCCGATGCCTGAAGCAGCGATGACAACGATGCCGTTTCACGAAAGCCAACAGAAAACGAAAAGTCAACGCCGGCCTCCACGCACGATGTCGCGACAAGCGTCCAGTCACAGTCGGATGGATCCCGAAGCCGCTGCCGAACGCGTGCCAGCGTCCTCGCGCGATCTCTGGCGGTCAGTGCTGTGGACAGATGCTCCACCCGATTACGCCCATACAGCTGCATGATCGTCTTTGCGATCACCGTTGCGCTTTGAACCGTGTTGACGATGAGAAGTCGCTGCCCCGGAAAGGAATTGACCCATTGTGCAAGCGCTTCACTTGTCATGAGTGCGGGATTCCAGAGATACCGGATGCGGTTCTGCTCATACTGCGCCAGCGCGGAACGAAGCGCGTTGTCAACCAGATCTGGCACTCGCCGGGTTCCGGCTGCCGCAATCTGCTGAATCGTCCAGAATCTGTTGAGAGAACCCGACGCAAGAACCCAGTGGCAATTCCACTCGTCAGCGAAGCAGTTGATCCATTTCCATGCAACCGGCAGAAGATGCGAAGGCAATGCGGCGTGTGCTTCATCAACAAAAATAGCACTTCCCGGCAATTCATGCAGCCGCCTGAGGGCAGATGGCCGGTTTGAGGCCAGCGTCTCAAAAAACGCTACCGCTGTTGTGACAATAACAGGGGCTTTCCACAGCGTAGAAAGGTGACGGACACTTTCTGATTCAAAATCCACCCGATGGTGAACCTCCGCAACGATTTTGTTCGGCTCTTCACCCGGAAGAACCAAACATCTGCGATAGGTTTCCACCGACTGCGAAATGATGCTTGTAAAAGGAAGCACAACAAAAATCCTGCGAAGGTGATGCTTTTTCGCCTGACTGAGCATGTATGCCATCACGGCAGTGGTCTTTCCGGACCCCACCGGACTGTCACAGGCAACGACATGGTCATTGACCTTGCTGTCTCTGCAGCATTGATACATCTGTGCCCGTAAACGGGAACGCTCATCCTCTGCCCGAAGACCGCTGATGTAGGCATTCAGCACCTGCAGTCTCTCTGCCGGACGCAGTTCATTCTGCCGCCCATCCATGGGTTCCTGCCCGTAATGTCTCGCCGTATCTCCGTGGTCGGCATCTGCCAGACAGGAAAGCGCCAGGCGCATGAATACCGAGCGGCACCCGGCTGCCTGCTTTTCGTCTGCGGTCTTCTCCCCAAAGAGATCCCGATGGATGGCTTTCAGCTCCGGCAGCTTGCTGTCTGTCGCTGCTGCGATATCGGTATCACGGAAAGCTCTGCTGCCGTGACTGCATTCTTTCGGAAAATCCGGGAGACCTCTGTGATGCGACATGACGCAGATCGCAGAGTACATTTTGTTCTCATGAAGCAAAAGCGCCGTGCCGGCATCTGTGTGGTTGATGGGCAGATGCGGCTGATTTCCGGCATGCAGGGCAGCTTGATTTTCTTCCTCAAGCTTGCCCAAATCGTGCAGCGATGCCGCATTGGTGACAGCGCTGATCAATGCCATGCCGTCTTCCTGTTTTGCCGCAAATGCAGCCGCTTCCTTCGCATATCGAACAGCGTCATCATGGACATTCTGTACATGATTCAGATAGGTTTGCTCAGGAAAACCATCGTGTGCGCTGTGCGCGAGATATTCTTTATCCATCAGACGTTGGCAAGATCCTGAACACCGGCAAGACGCTGCTTCAGTTCTTCGGGTAGGTCAACCACATCCTGATAGTCCTGCCAACTTGAGGAGGGTTCCTCGGCATTTCCGATCCGCTTTGGCGTCAACGCGTCGATCAGCAGATAGTCCGGGCAGCTTCCCAGCTTGTTCTTGTGCTCCATGTACCATGCGTGGCGCAAGCGCACGTCGGGGCGGATATTGGATCGGGTCAGGTCAAGCATGTAGGGGATGGCGCGCTTGAGCAATTCAATGTCCGCCGCTGTACATCCGCTCTTGGCGGCGTAATTGGGATTCACATAAAAGGGCATGCAGTAAACGCCATGCTCCACGACCCGATAGGCCAGGGGAGCCATGCCGCTTTTCTTGCCTTCCTCAACGCCCGCCTTGTTGGTATTGGTATGACGGACAATGCTGATCGGCGAGATGGACAGGCCCATGCCGAATTGAACCGCGCCGGTCTTGATATACTCCTTGTTGCCGCCATCCTCCAAAAAGGTGTTGCCAAAAATGCGGGCATCCCAATACTTTCTGACAAATGTGCTGTCTATAAAATTGGGGTTGTCATTCATTTCTTTTGTAATTGCTGCCCTGTCGCGCCCACGGGATTCCAAGATGCAATAGAGATCCGCCTGACGGATGTACGCTTCGGGCAAGCTCTGGAAAAACACGCCGTCATGATCCTCGATCAAATCACGGATTTTCCGCTTGACAGATACGGGCGAAATCTCACCCAGTCCATTCGGGCGCTGGCGAGGATCGTTTTCACGGTCAGGATCCCCATTCGGATTGGAATTGACAACCTCGAGAATCAAAAGCCCGGTTGCACGATTGAAATCCACACTCATCTTGCTCTACTCTCCTTTGCTCTGATGATTCGCATTGCTTTCATCCTGCTTCTCCTGCTTGGGGAAGGAAGCGAGGTATCCGATAAACAGCTGTGCCTTCTGGGCATCACTCCAACGCATGGGAACAGAATACTCTGTCGCAAGCTTGTTGGCGATTTGCTCAAATACCTTCAGGTACCATCCTGCCAGACCGCTGGAATCTTCATTCTTCGTGCGGTACTGCTTTGCCCATGACAGGTAAGGCGCCATTCTCACGGAAAGCTGGGACAGCGTTCTACCCGGCGTTTCGCTCGCGGCAACAAACAGGGCAGAGCCCACAAGCTGCGGCGGAATCTGGTTGTTACGCATCACCTTGCAGTACAGCGCATGCAGCTCATCGGAGGCCTTGAGCAGTTGTCCCATCAGGTAGGGTGTAGCTTCCATATAATCATCCTTTCTATTTCCGCTGAAGAACAGAAGCATGGACAGAACGGGCAGGATCTGTTCCAGCTGAGCAACGCGGCTGCACTTTCTTCCACTGTGCAGCAAAGGACCTGCATGGATGAATAGCGGCATACCATGCTGAACGAGAATGTGCAGCTCGTGCAGAAGCAGCCGGTGCTGTGCCCGATGGAGGAACAGCCCGATCCCCTCATAAGGATGCATGGCGGATACCGTTGATGATTCTCCATCCTGTCGCCAAACCTGATTGACAACAGCTGCAACGTCAATGGGAAATGGCGCTGAAAGCCGTATGGATGCAATATCCGGAAGATCATTGCAGGCCATATCCCAGTTTTCAGCGGCATGTATCAACGCGTCTGCCAAAGCAGACTCAGAGTAAAGAACCTTTGTGCGTCCCTTATCAATTTTTCTGAGCACAAATACCTGAACGCTTTCAGGTCTGTCCTTTGGCGGAATCCCGTTGAATGCAGCCAAAAGGCTTCCGGAGATTTCTTTGAAGGTTTCCGATCGATCAGGATGACCAAAAAACTGCACATAAGGAAGCGGAGCCTCCGGTAGTGAGCTGGGATATGCGAATACCGCTTCGCCTTTGCCTGTATTCAGCCAAGTGATGCCTTTGCTCTTGGCATCCCCGCCAAGCCAATTCAAGGCAGCCTGAAACTGGACACGGTGCTGTGCGGATAACGGGTAGGAATCGCGTTTGTCATCAAAGTTATGATATCTGTTCTGGCAGGGCTGCCCGTCGAACATCGTATACAATGCCGGCTCAAACCCCGCGGCAAGCTTAACCTTTGGCATTGGAGAATTGGTCGGCACATAGATTTGTCCGAATGAATCTATCAATCCATCCTCGGTTGTATTGCTCGTCACGATTCTCTCCGCCTGAAGAAATGCTGTATTCAGATATGTAGTAAACTCCCTGCTTGCTGCATACATGCCATAGGTATCATATGCGTCTGTGTCAAAGAATACGGAGATGTTCCGCTTGTCATCTTTGCACGGCTTACTGGCATCACCCAGCTGGAAAAGAATCAGCAAGGCCAGCCCAACGTCCTGTTTCTTTTCCAGCTTTGCAAATACCGCTTTTGTCAATGATTCGTGCAGTACCTGCGCATTGGCAAACGGCGCACATTCTGCCGCCAGAGTATTCAGCAGGTTTTCTTTTGGATTGCCGGCAGTTTCGAGCAGACTGGCCATTTCCCTTGGGGTTGCAGAAAAGCAATTCTTGATACGGCTGTTCTGATGCGGTTCCCACGCATTCTCTTTGCATAAGGCATGAAGCTGCAAGGCATCGATGCTTTCCGGTTTCTCGATGCATTGCGCAACCAACTTTTTCTCTGATTCATCCGTTACGCGGTACAGGCTGATGAGATTGAGCCCGGGAAACGAGGCCTGATTTGATCCGAATTTTCGCAGCTGCATTGCAAGTGCCCGATCGATAGCCTCAAAATCAACCACCTGCCCACCCTTTACCCAGATTCGGATACAGGGAGCCTTCGCGCTCACATTGGGCAGCGGAATGTAATTTCTATAGGATTTCAATGGAACGATTCCCGCCTGTTCCAGTGCTTTGGACAGGGATGACAATTCATTGATCAAAATGAACACCTCTCTTGGGCGGGAACACCAGCGTCCCGGCATGAATCGTCACGTCGTTGTCAAAGCGGTACGAAATCTTCGATTTGTGCCCATCGGGAAATACCTGCCGCAGCATGGAAGGAATGTGAATATCCTCCATATCGGTACATACCTTTGTCCCGTCCCGGAAGGGGCCAAAGTAGCTGGCCGTAAACTCTCTCAAGCCCAACGAGGGAATAGCAAAGCACTGCCCCCGTTGCAAGCGCCGGTTGAAAATCTCCTGGTATGCATGACCGGGCGACGTTGTCCGCCTGTCCCATTTCAGAGTTTTTTCAGAAAGCGTATCCTTCCTGTGATTGGGCACAACCACCGCATAGAGCCGATAGCATACATCAATCAGAACGGTCGAATACATCTGATATGCATTTCCAAAGTCAATGCTCTTTTTCTGGCGCAACGGTCCCTTGTAGTTTGTTGCGTATGAATGAAACTGAACAGGAGCGCATATTTCAACCCTGGTTGGAATGATCTCCACATCCGGCCCGAAAAGGATGGATTCAAAGATGCCCTTGCAGGCCGAATACGTCGGTGCCGGATAGCTGACAGGACTGTCACCGCTGTCCGGTCTGGTCCACATCGCCGTTGATCCTGCGATTTCCATCTGTATGGGATACGAATGATGAACCATGCTTTCAACTCCATTCCTGTGAGCAAGATAGCAGATGAGCTGCGGCGTTGAGAGATACAATCCGATAACCCTATGAATATTATACCATAATTCCGGCTGTATGGTAAAGGTTTTTGGATTTGAATATCCTTCTATGATGTATTACGAAGAAAAACACCGGCATAATCGCCAGCGTTTCATGGATCACTTCTCATGTGCATTACGGAAAATGGTACGCATGTAGTCGCTCTTTCCATAGACCACTCTGCTGACCAGCATCCGATCGGTCTCCACCTTGTAGAATACCATATAGGACTTGAACGTCATGAATTTCGTTGCGGTTTCTTCACTGGCAGAAGCTTCAAAAACCTCCGCCCAGACGCGTTCGAGGTCACGAACGGCAATCGGGGAGTATTTAATCCTTATTTGCGTTTGCTGTGGAAGTGTGCCCGGACATCATCCTCGGACACCCAGCCTTCTTCCTCTCCCGAGCGGATGGCCGTATTGAGCTCGCACATCAGGCGGAGCATCGCCTTTGCCTTCTCGAATTCTTCATCGTCCGCAATATCGCGGATCGTAAAGCGGCCACGTCCATTGACCGTCAGATACACCGGTGAACCAGCGGAAACCTGTTCAAGAACGGTGTTGTAATTGCGCAAATCGGACACAGGGCTAATGATTTCCATGAGCAGACCACTCCTTTCGATTCCATTATAGCATGAGCAGAAATCTCGTTCAATACTTTACGAATAATTTTACGAACATTAGAGCATATCAAAACAGAATGAGCAATCCTAGCTGTATCGTGTTCGAGTCGGTGGTTAGGGTTAACTGGCTTTTCTCTACTCCTGGTCACATTCAAATGCAAGAGAAGCATATCTGATTCAATGGCAAAACCATGATAAACTTCAAATGCTTTGCTCCCCGAAGTGTCTTTTCTCTTGCATCAGCACCCGTTCTGCGCTATACTATACTTGTGGAATCTCTCAAACCGCTACAGCAAAGCAGTCTTCCCTGTTATCACCCTGATAACAGAATGATAACCGGAGGCTGTACAGGCAGTGGAATAGGAATGCCACAGAGAATCAGAGCCATCACTTGGAATCGGACACACATAAATTATACAGAATGTGTTAAGTCTGAGAGAGTGGGAATAAATATTTAGTGTTTTCTGAATCCTGGAAAACGTTGGTAATACAGCGTTTTTCAGGATTTTTCTTTTTTAGCGGCTACAAATTGGCTACATTTGCAGCGATTTTTGTAGCCAGAGGCTCACGGCATAATGCCGTCAAGCTGTCTGGCTACCTCCACCTGCTTGTTGGGGTACAGGTGACTGTACGTGTCCATCGTTGTCTGTACCTTTTCATGTCCGAGCCGCTCCGCGATTAGCAGCGGAGAGAAGCCCATCTCCACCAGCAGGCTGGCGTGGCTGTGTCGAATGTCATGCACCCGGATGCGCTTGACCCCCGATGCCTTGCAGCCATACTCCATTTCGTGATACAGAAAGCTCTTGGTGTAGGGAAACAGCCGATCATCCTTTTGCAGCCCGTAGCAATGGGACATATACTCCTGTAAACAGGTGCAAAGACCGTCGGGAATGGGGATGGTGCGGTTGCTCTTGGGCGTTTTCGGTGTGGTGATAATATCCTCTTTGCCGAGGCGCTGATAGCTCTTGTTCACCGTCAGGGTCTTCTTCTCGAAGTCGATGTCCGCCGGTGTGAGTGCCAGCAGCTCTCCCTCCCGAATCCCCGTGTAGTACATGGTCATGAATACCGTGTAGCTGGCGGGACGGTCTTTCATGCTCTCGATAAATGTCTGGAACTCGTCCTTTGTCCAGAACAGCATTTCATCGGCTTTCTTCTTGCCCATGCTCCCCGCCTTGTGGCAGGGATTTTCTTTCAGCCCATAGTATTTGACTGCGTAGTTGAAAATCGCCGTGAGCTGGTTGTTGATGCACTTGAGATAGGTCTGGGCGTAAGGCTTGCCGTTTTCATCCCGGTAGCTGGTCAGGGAGTTCTGCCATTGGCGCACGTGAGTGGGCTTGATCTCGTTCAGCGGAATTTTCTTGAAGAAAGGCGTTACCTTCAGGTCGATCAGCCATTTCTTGCTGGCAACGGTTGAGGGCTTGAGGCGGTGCTCCATATCCTTGACATACAGAGAGATGAAGTCACCGAAGGTCATGCCGAGGCTGCCCGTGGATTGGCTGATAAAGTCACGTTCCCATTGCAGGGCTTCCTTCTTGGTGGCAAAGCCACGCTTCTTCTTGTGGATGGTCTTGCCTGTCCAGTCCGTCACGCGAATCTGGGACATCCAGCGACCGGTGTCGCCGTCTTTTGTTACTGACATTTTTACCTCCTTCCCTCAAGAATCAGGCTTTGATCAGGTTATTCACTCGTTACTCTCGCTTTTACCGTATTCCTTTTCCAAAAACTCCGTCCGCTTTGCGATTCGCTCATCGCGGTCAAGCTCCTCTGGCTCTGTGCATTTGACTGCGTTCGCGGCGTAATATGCCAAAGTCTGCTCCTTCCAGCGCTTATATGCTGCCTGCGTGGAGTTATAGGCGCGAAGCTCGCTGCGCTCGTCCTCCCACTGTTCAAGAAAGAGGCACATATCCGCATTGAACTCCGCCGTGCTCTTTCCATCAAAGGAAACCGAGCACTCCCATTGCTTGCTGCGGGGCGGCTTCTGCACATTGATCTTGAAGTCGATGCCCTCTACCGTTTCCAGCTTAAAGAGGAAGTCCATTACGTCGGCAAGCGTCCTGATCTGTGTCGTGCTGGATTCATACCCAAGAATATAGGTTGAGGTCGTGTCCAGCAGATCTGCGATCTGATTGACAACGGCAATCGACACTTCAATCTCTCCGGTTTCGTACTTCTGTACGGTGCGGAGAGATTTTTTCAGCATTTGTGCCAGCTCGGTCTGGTTCAGCCCTTTGCGTTTTCGGAGCTGCTTGATTCTCTGCCCAATGGCGGGATAATCGAAATTGTCCATGTCTGATTCACCTCGTCCATATCATATCACAGAATAAAGCGAATTGCAAGTACATATTTTTATTTTCTAAATGCTTGACAGATGCATCTTGTGTGCGTATAATAAAATATGTACTCAGGATGCGTATTTCGGAGAGACTGGGGAAAGGAGCGTGAACAAAAGATACGCAGACTGAGGAAAATCACATTGAAACAGGAGGTACTATGAGAGCACAGTTTATCACAGCGTCAGAGGTGGCGGAGATCATGGGCATCAGCCGCAGCAAGGCATATCAGATTGTCCCGGAGATGAACAGAGAACTGAAAGCCCAAGGCTATCTGACCGTTGCCGGAAAATGCCCTGCCCAGTATTTCAAGCAGAAGTTCTACGGCTTCCAGATTCCCGGAGGTGAGCGAAATGACGGGAAATGAGAAAACGCCGCCCTCATCCCATCTGTTGGCGCAGATGGAGGGCAGCCGCCTCACGATTCAACTAACCAGAGCATACCACATGAAACCTGCGAAAGCAATCCCCTGGAGGAAAATATTGAGGAAATGCGTGAGAAAATCCGACGCATGAAAGACCCTCATTATCTTCATACCGTTTCCATGACAGAGCTGTATCAGACCGCCTACAAGAGCAGGCCGCCCATCATCGACGGCTTGCTCTACGCGGGAGCGTATATCCTCGCAGGAGCGCCCAAAATCGGAAAATCATTTCTGGTAGCGCAGCTTGCCTACCATGTCAGCACAGGGCAAAGGCTGTGGGGCTATGAAGTCCATCAGGGTACGGTTCTGTACCTTGCACTGGAGGATGATTTCCAGAGAATCCAGAGCCGGATGTTTATGATGTACGGCGTGGCGGATACCGCCAGCCTGCATTTTGCAACGGCAGCAAACAAAATCGGAAACGGTCTTGACGAGCAGCTTGAGAATTTCATAAAGGAACACCCCGACACGAAGCTGGTTATCATTGACACCATGCAGAAGATTCGGGAAGCCGGAGGCGAGGCTTACAGCTACGCCAGCGACTATGAGATCATCGGCAAGCTCAAGCGTTTTGCGGACAGACACAGCATTTGCATCGTTACCGTCCATCACACAAGAAAGCAGCCAGCCGGGGACAGCTTTGAAACGATCTCCGGCACAACAGGACTTCTCGGTTGTGCAGACGGAGCATTCCTGATGCAGAAGAAGAAACGGACTGCATTGGAGGCCACGGTCGATGCGGTGGGACGAGATCAACAGGATCAGATTCTATATCTGAAAAAAGATGCCGACACGCAGATATGGAGCCTTGAACGGACGGAGAACGAGCCGTATCAGGAGCCGCCCGACCCGGTATTGGATACGGTTTCCCAGCTTGTTTCCTCCGAAAGCAGAGAATGGACAGGCAGCCCGACTGAGCTTGCGGAGACGGTCAATACAGGCATGGCGGCAAATTCCCTCACCAAATACCTGAACATTAAATCCGGCAGGCTACTGGACGAGTACCATGTGAGGTATGAGAACAGGGCCAAACACTTCGGGCGGCAGGTGAAGCTCACCTATATGATAATTGACAATGTTGAGTACGAAGTAATCGACTGAGGACAGCGCGACGGCTGCGACGGTCGCGACGGTGGAAATGATACTGTCAGAGCAACCGTCGCAATCGTTGCGACCGTTGCGGATAGGAAAGGATAGGAAAATGAAAAGCGTACAAATCCCCTATGATCTGTTCATCGACCTCGCCATGTATCATCTGCGGGGCGAAGACGATTATGAAGAAGAAATCCGGCAGGGCTTGGAGCAAAAGCTCGACGCCATGCTGAACCGGCAGATCTATTCCCGGTATAAGACTGCTCCCACCGAAGAAGAACGGGAGCAGGCGCGGCAGGAGTATCTTGACCGGCGTGGAGTGCCGCAGAGCTACCGATGGACTACTCCTCCTTGGGAACTGTGACAGGAGCGTGCCACGCTCCTGTGGCTGACAGACAAGGCAATGCATTGGCTGCTATCCCCTCGCGTCCCCCGTCCCCATCGAAAAATCCGCAGAGTTTGAGATGGATGTGGGCAGAAGATTATGCGCAGGAGCCGCCTGCAAATAAGCTGCTGACCACGTCGGTTTTTGCGGTTTGTATCCACACTGCAAACTGCAAAACCGGCAGAGGCTTCCGCAGAAGCCGCATACCCCCTCGGAGAGCCCACGATACTTTGCAGCCGCAGGATGAAAGTATCACAGCAGATTATTACACTTCCGCAGAAGTGCCTCCCCCGAAGCTACTCGTCCTGCACAATCTGAAATCAGGAGGTAAACTGCCTATGGCAAGAGGCGACGGTATTCACCGTACCAACGCAAGAAATATGAGGCTGACCGCTGCCAAAATCGGCAACGTGCAACAGCACAACGAACGGGAAAAGGAATCCTATGCCAATCAGGATATTGTACCGGAGAGGACACAACTCAACGTCCATTTCAAGAAACCGGCTGGAAGCTATGCCGAGATGTTTCAAAAGCTGAAAGAGGACGGCGTGATCTCCACCCGTGGACTGAAAGAGGACGCCTTTCTCTACGGCGAGCTGGTCTTTGACGTAAACACCGCCTATTTTCATAATCACGGCGGTTATGACTTCGCAAAACAATTCTACACCGACGCATACAAATCCGCAATAGAAATTGTAGGCGGCGAGCAGTACATTCTCTCTGCGGTCATGCACGCCGACGAGCGCAACCGCGCCATGTCCGATGCGCTGGGGCAGGACGTGTACCACTATCACCTTCATGTGGTCTATATCCCCGTCGTGGAAAAACAGATTCTATGGACGAAACGCTGCAAGGATAAATCGCTGGTGGGGACGGTCAAGGAAACGATACAGCAGGTCAGCATGAGTAAGAAGTGGGATTCTAAGCCTGCGCTGGACGAGCATGGGAAACCGCTGCTGAACGCAAACGGGAAAACTGTGCTCCGAAAATCCTATTCCGTTCTGCAAGATGATTTCTTCGCCGCCATGCGAAAGGCAGGGTATGACGATGTGGAGCGCGGCGAACGCGGCAGCTCGGAGGAACACCTGACCGTGACGCAGTTCAAAGTGCAGCAGGAGCAGGCGCGGTTGGAATCGATTGAGGATACGATTGACAGGAGGAAGCAGACGCTGGAAAAGTACAACGAGAAGATTAGGGAGCAAAAGGGCGCGGCAGCTTCCTTCCACGAAATCGACAGCATTGGGAAAAAGACCATCTCCGGCAATATCTCCATGACGCCGCAGGACGCGCAGTTTCTCAAGGAGCTTGCCAAGGAGGGAGTCGCTTCTCGCGGGCTGATCGGAGATTTGAAGAATAAAGTGGAAACGCTCAAGCGCGATGTCAGCGTATGGAAACGCAAATATAAAAAGCTGCAAGAGCAGACAAAGGACTTCATGGCGGCACTCAAACGAGCGCCCCGCAAGGTCAAGGAGTTCATACAATTCATGCTCCACACCGAGCCGGAGAAACCTGAACAGTCCGGAAACCGTGATATGCCGCGCCGCAAGAAGCGCGACATGGAGCTGTGAGCAACTACGGTGTAGAGCTGTAAAAATACGAAAATAGCCAACAGGAGCGCGTCGGACGAACCCGGGCGTTGTCCGGCGTGCTCCTGTTTGAAAATCTCCGTTTTCCCCAAGTCATGAGCCGGAGAAAACAGCCGAAAAACACCCGTATTGCGTAACAGGGACGCAGAAAGGAGCTTGCATGAGAACAGGGCTCACCAATAATCGGAATGTTTTGACCGCAACAACACATAGAAGCACCGCCACGCCGGTATATCTTCAATATCCAAAATATGTTGCAGGCGTAGAACACGCATTGCACATGGCATATAAACATCTGATTTGTAAATGCAAAAATTCATTTGCGTTTACAGATTTTCAATTTGCGAATCTGGTAGCAATCTTCACAAATGTGTGCTATAATGTGACTATGTATTTTGATAAGGGGGACTTCCCAATATGCGCATCAGCTATAACAAGCTCTGGAAGATGCTTATTGACAAAAATATGAAAAAGAGTGATTTGAGAGAAAAAGCCGGCATCAGTTCTGCCTCCCTTGCAAAGCTCGGCAAAGGAGACAACATAACCACGGATGTTCTTCTTCGTATCTGCGAGGTAATGGATTGCCGGATTGAAGACATTCTTGAAACGGTTCGTGACTAACCAACGCCAAAGAATTTGATTAGGAGGTTTTGACATGACCATATTGGGCAAGAAACAGATGTCGGAAGAAGACATCAAATTGAATTATATTACTCCGGTCATTCTTGATGGATGGAAGGGTCACGTTACGATGGAGACCAAGATCACGGATGGTAGGATCAACATTAGTGACAATATCGTTGCTCGTAGTAAGCCTAAGTTTGCCGACTATATGCTTTACCTCAATGACGGGAAGCCCATCGCTGTAGTCGAAGCAAAGGATAATAATCATTCTGTATCTCATGGTTTGCAGCAGGCAATGACTTATGCTCAGATGATGGATCTCCCATTTGCATATTCCTCAAACGGAGATGCTTTCTATGAGCATGACTTCTTGACCGGACAAGAGCAGCAAATTGCATTGGAGGAATTTCCAACTCAAGAGATGCTTGTGGCGAGATATTACGCTGAGCTGCACAGCGGCAAGGGCATTTCCGATATGGAAAAGAAAATTGTCTCGCAGCCGTACTATTCTTCTCAAAGCACGTACCCTCCACGATACTATCAGCGAAACGCAGTAAACAGGACCGTTGAAGCAATCGCCAGAGGACAGCAAAGATTGTTGCTTGTGATGGCTACCGGCACAGGCAAAACATACACCGCTTTTCAAATTGTCTATCGCCTGCTCCGCTCTGACCTTAAAAAGAGAATCCTGTATCTGGCTGACAGAAATATTCTTGTTGACCAGAGCATTTTACAGGATTTTGCACCGCTTGAAAAGACCATTTATAAAGTGGACTTTTCCGACAAGGCGTGTTTGAGCAAGATCGCATCCCGTGAAGTAAACTTTGCCCTCTATCATCAGATGGTCGGGCAGAATGATGAAGAACACTTCAAACAGATTCCCGCAGAATACTTTGACCTAATTATCGTAGACGAGTGTCATCGTGGAAGTGCCAAGGAGGACAGCAACTGGCGTAAAGTTTTGGAGTATTTTTCCTCTGCAACCCAAATCGGTATGACCGCTACTCCAAAAGAGAGCGAAAAGGTATCGAATATAGATTACTTTGGAGAGCCTGTCTATACTTACAGCTTAAAGCAAGGCATCGAAGACGGATTCCTTGCTCCGTTCAAGGTTATCAATATCACGACCAACATCGGTGACGGCTGGAGGCCGCACAAAGGGCAAACCGATATATACGGCAATGTGCTCGAAGACCGAATCTATAACAATAGGGATTATGATTACAATATCATTCTCCAAGACCGTATTGACGAGGTTGCAAGGGAGATTACCGAGTATCTGAAAAGCACCGACAGGATGCAGAAAACTATTGTGTTCTGCGCTTCCGAAGATCATGCCGAGCGAATGAGAATTGCCCTCATCAACCATAACGCTGATATGGTCAAGGAAAATCCGGACTACTGTGTCAGAATCACCGGTTCTGATGTTTACGGAAAATCCAAACTTGACTATTTCATCTCCGTGTCCAGCCCTTATCCGGTTATCGCTACGACATCCGAACTGCTTTCCACCGGAGCAGACTGCAAGATGACAAAGCTGATCGTTCTGGACAAGACGGTTGAGAGCATGACTACCTTTAAGCAGATTATCGGGCGAGGGACTCGTATCAGGGAAAAGGAAGGTAAGACACACTTTGTCGTTATGGACTTTAGAAATGTGACAAGGCTCTTTAGCGACCCTGATTGGGATGGTCCCGTAGAACAGGTTGAGGGGTTCCAACACGGCAGCGGAGGAAACAAACCCAAAGGCGGTGAACCCGGCGGCATTGGAGAGGAACCGACCGTTGACCCCGTTGAAACGCCTATCGTTGATAAAGACGGGTGCAGTGTGAAGATTATCAATAAGACTGTTTCTGTGTATGATGCCAACGGCAAGCTGCTTCGTCAGGAAGATATTATCGACTACACGAGAACCAATATCAAAGGCGAATATGCGTCCCTTTCTGACTTTATACACAAGTGGAAAGCATCGGATAAGAAGAAAACGATTGAACAATCCTTTATTGCGATGGGGATTGATTTGAAGGCTCTGAAAGCGGAACAAGGAATGTCTGATGTCGATGATTTTGATTTTATCTGCTATGTGGCATACGGCAGGAAGCCGCTGACGAGAAAAGAGCGGGCTAACAACGTCAAGAAGAAGGACTTTTTCAGCAAGTATTCCGTCGAAGCGCAGGCGGTTCTCTCCATCCTCTTGGACAAGTATATGAACAAGGCATCACTGAGGTTGAGGATATTAAGGTCCTTTCTCTTGCAGACTTTGCCGACTTTGGAAAGCCTGCAAAAATCGTTAAGCTGTTCGGCGGCAAAGCGCAGTATGAGGCTGCTATTAAGGAGCTTGAAGCGAACATTTATGAATTAGAGGTAAGTTAATTATGGCGATGCAGTCAGGTTTTATAAAAAGGATCCGTGATATTATGCGTATGGATGCAGGTATCAACGGCGATGCTCAACGAATTGAGCAGATGGTATGGATGCTCTTCCTGAAAGTCTATGATGCCAAAGAAGACGATTGGGAACTGAATGAGGACAACTACGAATCCATAATTCCCGAAGACCTCAGATGGAGAAATTGGGCAAAGGCAGACAGCAACGGTCACGCTATGACCGGAGATAAGCTGCTGAATTTCGTCAACAACACCTTGTTCCCGGTGCTGAAAGGCAATGATGTAAAAGAAGGCGACACGATTGTCTATGAGGGTATCAAGGTTACACCTGACACTCCGATAAAGAAAGCAATCGTGAAATCGACCTTTGAGGATGCTAATAACTACATGAAGGACGGCGTTTATCTCCGTCAGGTCATTGATGTCATTGATGAAATCGAATTTGACGATGTCAAGGAAAGCCATGCTTTCGGCTTTGTTTATGAAGAAATCCTGAGAGAGTTGCAGTCTGCCGGTTCCTCCGGTGAGTTTTACACGCCGAGAGCAGTCACAGAGTTCATGGCACAGATGATAAAGCCGAAGCTTGGCGAAAAGATGGCAGATTTCGCTTGCGGTACGGGTGGCTTTATTACTTCCTGGCTTGGACAGCTATCCAAACAGGTAACAGACACTTCTGCTCAAAAGCAGCTTGACGACAGCATTTACGGAATCGAGAAAAAGCCCTTCCCCTATCTGCTCTGCGTAACCAATATGCTGCTGCATGATATTGAAGTCCCGAACATCTATCACACGAACTCCTTGAAGCATAATCTGCTGGATTATACGGATGATGATAAGTTTGATGTGATATTGATGAATCCTCCCTATGGCGGGCATGAGGACAAGTCTATTCAGGGCTTCTTCCCAGACGATCTGGCAAGCTCGGAAACAGCCGACCTGTTTATGTCAGTCATCCTGTACCGCTTGAAGAAGAACGGCAGAGCCGCCGTTGTTGTGCCGGACGGCTTCCTGTTCGGTCAGGACAATGCAAAAGTGAATATCAAGAAAAAGCTTATTGGCGAGTTCAATCTACATACAGTCATAAGACTGCCCAGCTCTGTGTTCAGCCCCTATACTTCCATTACCACCAATCTGTTGTTCTTCGATAACACAAAGCCGACAACAGAAACATGGTTCTACAGAGTGGATATTCCGTCTGACAGAAAGCATTTTTCCAAAACAAAGCCGATGGAATTGAAGCACTTCGATGATTGCATCGCCTGGTGGAATGACCGAAAGGTGATTCCTGACGGCGAATACTTCAAGGCGCAGAAGTTTACCGCAGATTATCTGCTGAATGAACAGGGCTGCAATATCGACCTTTGCGGCTATCCCCATGAGGAAGAGGAAGTTATGGCACCCGCAGATTTAATACAGAAATATGAGGAAAAGAGAGCGTCTCTCAACGCAGAAATTGACAGAACAATATTAGCACTGAGTGCTTCTTTGAATGGAGAACCTGTCAACTTTGATACTCAAGGTACGATAAGTGCCTGTGGGAAAATGGATGATTTGCACAAGCGTTTCCCGGAGGATATGAAGAAATCCATTCTTCAATATGCCATTCAAGGCAAGCTCGTTGAGCAGAGAGCGGAAGAAGGAACGGGCGAAGAACTGTATCAGCAGATACAAACAGAAAAGAAGCGGCTAATTAAGGAAGGCAAAATCAAGAAGGAAAAGCCCCTGCCGGAAATTGCAGAGGATGAGATTCCGTTCGATATTCCGGGAAGTTGGAAGTGGGTACGTGTTGCACAAATAGTTACGCTTAATCCTAAAAACGATTTGGCTGATGATTTGGAAACCTCGTTTATTCCAATGCCTTGCGTGATGGATGGATTTAGGAATCAGCACACATTTGAAATCAAGCTGTGGAAAGACATCAAAAAAGGATTTACTCATTTTGCAGAAGGAGATGTTGGTGTAGCAAAGATTACACCATGTTTCCAGAACAGAAAATCCGTTATTTTTAGAAATCTAAAAAACGGATATGGTGCTGGCACTACAGAACTAACTGTTGTGCGAACTATAAACGATACTGTTCTGCCCGAATATTTGCTCTGGCTTTTCAAAACAGAGTATTTTATTGCAAACGGCGTTAAATCATTTACAGGAACAGCGGGGCAACAGCGTATCCATAAAGACTACCTTGCAACGTGTTTAATTCCGCTCCCTCCCCTTGCCGAGCAGAAACGCATCGTTGCCAAATTGGATGAAATCCTGCCGTTGTGTGAACGGTTGAAATGAGGTGAAAAAGATGCTGGAATTTATAAAAATCATCAACAGTGACTATGCAGGAGTACTATCTCTGCTTTCTTCGCTGATTATGGTTGTTGTCACGATCATTTATGTTGGACACACCAAGCGTCAAGCAAATTACGCTAAGGAATCAGCAGAGCTCGTTGCGAAACAAATGAAAATAGATAAGCAACCGTGTATTGTTCCATATGTAACTGATTCATGCGGATCTGCTTGGGATAACACGGACTATACCCGTATGCAGCTGGGATTTACAATCAAGCTTAGAAATGTTGGTGATTCGCCCGCAATTAATGTTTATACGTTAGCCGATATTGAATTGCAGTTTTCGGAGGATTCTGCCGGGAATAAAAAGTTGCTTCCAGCATCTTTACTCCCAGGTTTTACACAAGCATTATCAGCAGAAGAGGAGACGGATATTAATATCCATTTTGAAACCTCCGAAGTCAAGGCGTTGATTTGCGAACTAAGAAAAGCCTCAGAAAAAAACTGGGAACGCCTCAGAACAAATCCCAGCCATCATTATTATACCGGTGCTAAACTTATTATTCGTGTGTTTTTTAAAAACTTAATGGGGCAATGGTGTGAAAGTACAATTTCTTACGAAATTGCATGGTTGGTATATAAGAATCCACCACCACAGAAAACACACAACTTAAACGAAAACACTATTCCGCCCAAAGAAATTCGTGAAGGTGATGAGTTTAAAGCCGTATTGTCATCGCATCATATTGCGCCATTTGTATTTGCGATGACAACCGATAAGCACGTCATTGATGTACTGCAAGGGTATACAGACGAAAGTCCGTGGTTATCGGCTGTACTAAAAGAGAACTGTACTTAAGGCATCGCCCAAAAGAGAATCCCTGTGATGCCGAATAAAATGAGGTGAGCCGCAATGAGGAGAAAAGAATACGCTTGTCCTAATGGGTGTTCTCTTCCGCCCAGAAAAAAGCAACTTAGGGAATATAACGATGGAACATATGGGTTTGACTTTTATGATTTTACATTCTGTCCTTGTTGCGGCAGTTTAATGCCATATTC
>ERZ772892.875-NODE-875-length-35293-cov-26.263579_pt1 | contig 35293 bp, 29 predicted proteins | sample MGYA00512126_ERZ772892 | MGnify/ENA primary metagenome ERZ772892 (study PRJEB29015, sample SAMEA2737697) | human gut metagenome | biome: human gut; feature: human-associated habitat; material: faeces | place: China | collected 2012 ... | reverse complement strand
CCAGCGACCCGAAGGGCAAGAATCGGACGCAGGAGATCGACATTTACTACAAGGGCATCGGGGCCTTGGAAATGTCAAAAGTCACGGCATCAACGGAAAAATGAGAAAACGGTACAGCTGAAGCTATACCGTTCTCTCTTTCCTCACGATGTTTTCTTATCGGGAGCTGCCTTCGGCGCACTCCCTTTTCATATTCAATTTTCGTAGGTCTGGTACTCTGTGACGGCGTTCAGATACGCCTCAACATCGCCGTTTAGAATGAGGTCAGCATATGCAAGCGGGTCATTGTAAATGAGATAGTCCAGCTCTGACCGCTGGAAGCGATTGTCCGCCACTTCATTCTCTACGGCGGTGCAGTCGATGGAGCAAATGCTCCCGTCCGTGAAGCGAAGCTCCACACAGGCGGTATCTATATTGAACGCACAGCTTATGAGCTTTTTCATGGGTATATCCTCCTGAATTTGATGTTATTCTATCCCGAAACTAAGCTTCAATATCCTTGATAAAAACAAGAAATCCGAACCCTTGACCGATTGGTCTAAGGTTCGGATTATCTTGCATTGGTGGAGCTTACCGGATTCGAACCGGTGATCTCTACACTGCCAGTGTAGCGCGATAGCCAACTTCGCTAAAGCCCCATATGCGGTACGCTTTCCATTGCGCAAGATGTATTATAGCGTATGCGGGCGGGTTTGTAAAGAGTTTTTTTGCGGATATGCAATTTTATTGCGGAAAACGGAAAAGGGGACGGCGCGAGGCCGTCCCCATGCGTGCTGATTGATTTAGCCGAGCTTTGTGCCGCATTCCACGCAGAATTTTGCGCCGTCCGCAAGCTTTGCGCCGCAGTTGGGGCAGAAGGCGGACTTGGCGGCCGCTTCGGCGGGCTTGGGAGCGGGCTTCTTGCTGCCACAGCCGGGGCAGAAGGCCATATTGTCGCCGTTGGTGGCGCCGCAGGAGCATTTCCAGCCGCCCTGCTGAGCCTGCTGCTGTTGGGCCTGCTGCTGCTGAGCCTGCTGATACTGCATCTGCTGCTGGTTGGAGGCGGAGAACGCGCCCGCCATGTTGCCCGCGGCATTCATGCCCAGGCCAACGCCCATGAACGCCGCGCCCGCGCCCGCGGTGTTGCTGCCGGCGGCTTCCACGCCGCGCGCTATTGCGCCCTGAACGTAGCCTTCGCGCACGCTGGGATCGGACAGCATTGCGCCCTGATTGCGCATATTGATGAGCTTCTGGCTTTCCTCGTCATAGGACAGGGAGCCTATGCCCACGGACTGCACCTGCATGCCGCGGTTCTGGTTCCATTCCTCGTCCAGCACGTTGGCCATATACTTGGAAAGCTCGCGCGCCTTGCTGGTTACGAAGCTTATGCGCGTGCCGTCGGCGCTCATCTGGTTGATGGCGGCCTGAAGGGCCTCGAGGAACTCGTTAAGGTACTGCTCGTTTATGTCGTTTATGTCCACGCTCTCCGCGTTGCGGGGAATGGCCTCGGCATAGAATTTGAGCGGCTCCGTGACCTTTATGGAATAGGTGCCGTGCGCGCGCAGGAACAGCTCGGAATTATAGAAGCAGTCGAAATAGTTGATGGGGGTGCGCGTGCCGAACTTAATGCCCTTTATCTCCTGAAGATTGATGAAGAATACCTTTTGGCTGGAGGAAGGCGTTCCGCCGTACTTGATGCGGCTGAAGGTCTCCTTCAGAGAATCGCCGAACTGGCCGCCGAAAAGGCTCGGCATGGAAGAATTATCAACCTTAAAATAGCCGGGCTCCGCAGTATAGTCCACTACCTTGCCGCCGTCAACCAGCATCATGAACTGGTTATCGTAAACATGGATTATGGAGCCGTTGGACACGGTATCCGCTGTGCCCTTGGTGTTCTGGTTGCGGCTGTCGCCCTTGCGCACCTTTATGCCGCGGGTGAAAACGGTGTTGTCTCCCATGGGAGCGGACTCGATAACCTCAAGCCAGCTATCCGCCAAACCGCCGCCTATTGCGCCGGTCAAGGCCTTGATTATGCCCATAATTTTGTCCTCCTGATATTATTTTCTGTTTGCTTTATTATCCCCGCTGCACACCCCTTTGTCAAGCAAATGGCAGGTAATGCCGCGGAAATTTGTCAATTCGCATCCTCAAGCGCCGTGCCGTAGGGCTGCCATGCAGGATCGGGCGTTTGTCCGGATGCGAGCGGCGCGCCGGTGCCTATGGAAACCTCCGGAGGGTTGCCCTTATATTTATCGGTATAGAGCAGCTTGCTTTCGGCCAGCTTGCCGTCCACATACTTGTCCTGATACGCCTCGGCAACGTAATACTTATGCCCCTGCACGCGCTCAAGCTGATAGCCCGTGGGTATGGAAGCGTCGTTTGTGTATATTGCCTCGTCCTGGCGGGAACGTTCCTCTATTATCTCGTTCCTTGATTGATACGTTACGCCCTCGGGGAGCGGTTTGCCGTAAACGTAAACGGTTATGGTATGGCGGCTGGAGCTGCCTTCCACCTTTTCCACCCGCGCGAATATGTACGCGGGCATATCCGTATTGTTCTTCCAAACGAAGTCTATGCCGCGGGTATCCACCGTTGCGTCAAGCCCTACGGGAACGTAGTCCGAAGGTATTGTATGCGCACGGCGGTCAACAATTTCCATGTTGGCGCAAAGCAGCGCGTTATAAAGCGTTGTAGATACTTGGCATATGCCGCCGCCGGCCTGAATGGTGTATTCCTTGCCGCCGCTTATGCCGTTTGCGCCCTTCCAGCCGAGCTCGTATGTGCGCGGGCCGACAACCGTATTGAAGCTCCATTCCTCGCCGGGCTGAACTGTGTTGCCGTTTATTATGTCCGCCGCCTTCTGGATATTGAACTTGCGGTTCTGCTTCACCTCGTCGTCCCTGCGGGCGGAAAATTTGGTGGTATAGCTGGCGATGAATGACGTTGCGGCTTTAAGGTCGTCTATATTGCCGCCGGGCAGCACGGCGTTTACCGTGGCCTCAACGGTGCATACAAACTCGCCCTGCTCAAGGGCTTTCTCTATTGCATCGGCCGTGGCTTCTTCATTAAGGGTAATGCCTTCTTCGCCGGCATGGTAAATAAAGCGCTCCTCCTGCGACCAATCGGTAACGGGTTCCGCATAGGCGGCGGTAGCTTCCGTGTTTATGCTTTGGCTCATGGCAGCAAGGGCGGATATTATCTTTCCCCTGTCCCATGTATACTTTGCATCGAACTCGCCAACGCCCCCGCCGGTTATAACAACGGTGTTGTCGTCCTCCCCGCGGCCGAAGTTCAGCCCGTCTGCCAAAGCTTCCGCAATGTCGTACCCCATGCCCATCGCGTCGGAATCGAGCGTCCAGCTGTTTTCACCGCTGCTTATGGTGACGGCAACGGTTTTCAGCTTCTTTTCGGCTGCGTTCTTAACAAGGCCTGTCGCCTCCTCCGGCGTCATGCCGCTCACGTCCACGCCTATCAGCTTAACGCCCGCCTTGAACCGCTTGCCGGTCTGCATCAGCTTATCCATGTCCGCAACGGCGTCCGCGCCGCCGCTGTTTGCTATGGACACTATTATTATTACGCATATAAGCGCCGCTGCTGCCAGGGCGATCCATTTGAGCGCGCCGCTGCCGGACTTTTTCCTTTTGCGCTTCTTATGCTGCACTTGATTCGCCGCGTGCCGGGTATTCGCCTTGGCTGCGGTGCTGTGCGCTGCTGTGCTGCGCGTTGCTGCGCCGTGCTGTGCGCTGCCCCTTGCGGAGGAACGGCTTGCCGTGCTGCGGGTCGCGGTGCTGCGGGTCGCGGTGGTGTGCGCCGCGGTTGTGCGCTTTGCCGCGGCGGAAGTGCGCGCCGATGATGCCGCGCTTCGCGTGGCCGTGCCCTGCGCCGCTGTGCGCTTGGCGGCAGTCGTGTTCTTTTTCATATATGACGGGAGCTGGGGGCCTGCGTTATAGCTTCCGGAATACTTATCGTTTGCCATTTTTCCTCTTTCTGCCCGTTCAGGCATAAAACATCATCTTATATTGTAGTCTAAATATGTAAATCATGCAAGAATATAGCGGTTTTGTTTACAGAATGGGCAAAAATGCAATGCTGGAACGAATGGAATATGTTACCTTTGGGACTGTATGGCCTGAACAAATGTGCGCAGCATTTGTTCCGCATAGGCGCGCTGTTCCGCGCTGAGCGGCTCCACGGCGGCGTTAAGGTCATGTTCTGAATAGCCGGGCCGGGTACCGAACACGATATAATCGGCGCTTACGCACAGCGCACGGCATACTTTTTTAAGGCTGTCCGTGGTCATGCTCTGCTTGCCAAGTTCAACGGAAGCCATAAACTGAACGGACAAACCTGCCCGCTCCGCCATTTTCTCACGGGTGAGGCCAAGTTCTTCGCGGCGCTGCCGCACACGCAGGCCGATATCGCCGTATTCACCGTTTGCCATATGCAGCACCTCCTATAATTATATTGTAGGTGTTGCTATCAAAGCTATACATCAGCTTTAATATATAAAATGCATCTATTATGGGAGATGTTGGCAATGGGAAATAGCTTATGGCTTGGCGTGTAGTACCCGTTTGAAGGATATTCCGCTGAAAAGTTGCTGTTTATAATGCGCTTACCCAAATACAGACAATATATTAAGGTACAAGCCGAACTGGAAAAAATTGCCGCACGGCATACTCATTCCGCACATATATGCTGCACAAGCAAGCTTCTGCGCAAAAAGAGACAGATAGAGCGAATCGGCAGAAAGATTTTCAAAATTTTGGATGAACTATAAAAGGCTCTCCTGCTTGGCAATGTGCGGAAGCGGAGGGCCGGTTGGGTTTTGGCTTTATCAGGTCTGCGCTGCGCCGTCAACGCTTATTATCGCGCCGGTGACGTAGCTTGCAAGGTCGCTTGCAAGGAACAGGAACACGTTTGCAACCTCCTCCGGTTCGCCCACGCGGCCGAGCGGTATGGGCGCGGATATGCGCTGCACAAGCTCCGGCGGAAGCGCGGCCACCATGTCCGTGCGGGTAACGCCCGGGGCGATCGCGTTCACACGTATGCCTTCGCGCCCAAGCTCGCGCGCAAGGCTCCTTGTCATGCCGTTTACGGCAAATTTGCTGGTGGGGTAGCCAACGCCGCTGGGCTGACCGTAAAGGCTTACCATGGAGCTGGTGTTTATTATGCTGCCGCCGCGGCCCTTCATAACGGTTTCGGCTGCCTTGCAGCCATTGAACACGGCGGTAACGTTAAGATCCATTATGTGTTGAAAGCTTTCCGGCGTATAATCGCAAAGCGGCTCCCGCGCGGAAATGCCGGCGTTGTTTACCATTATGTCCAGCGCGCCGAATTTGGCAACGACTTCGTCCACGGCGGCTTTCATTTCATCGTATTTGGCAATGTCCGGCGCCATGCCTATAACGGGCCAGTTCGGGTTTTCTTCTTTCAGCTCCTTCAGCGCCTTGCCAACCGTTTCGCTGCGGCTGCCGAACAGCGCCACGTTCGCGCCGTTTTTCAAAAACGTCCTTACTATCGCAAGACCGATACCCCTTGTGCCGCCGGTAACGATGGCGGTTTTTCCTTGCAGCATAATGCATCCTCCTGTCAATTATTTCCCCGCCGCTTTACGGCACTGATATATCAATTTTTATATGCGCATTATATTCTTTTCTGAATGGGGATCCAATATGCAGAATACGCAAAAAGCGACTGTTTGCACAGCCGCTTTCATTGTAATAATATGCCGTTAATCCTCATCCGTTTGGCGAAGTATGCCGAACTCGTTATACTTGGTGGTGTTGTTCTCCCTATCGTAGCTGAAGCGCAGTGCAAGGTGCACGGCGTCCCCGCGGAAAACGCGGTCGTTATAAACGATCGGGTCGTCATCGTGCCAATACGTTGTCATGAACCTGAAGCCCGGCGTGCTGTGCCCAACTTCAAGCAGATCGCACTCATAGGGGTCCAGATCTATGGCATTGATTATCATTTCAAACAGGTTGAGATAAATATGGTTATAATCCTCAACATATTTGTGCCACGAAATGGCAGATGAGTCAATATCCAGCAGTTCACCCATATATTCCTTTTTTATATAAACGGTTTGAATTATGCTTGCAAGGTCATTAATGTAACGGACGCGCTTGATACAGGCAACATCATCGCCAACCTGCAGCCGCAGCCGCTTGGCAACGTGCGCATCCGCCTTTACAAAGCCTTTCTCTATTGTTTTTGCAAGCTGGACCGCCCGTTCGTCATCCATCTGCTGATAGAAGTTCGGCTCCTGCATAATGTTGAACTCGGCCTGCCTATATGTTACATAGGTGCCCTTGCCGCGCTTCCGGCTGACAAGGCCTTCCTGCACCAGCCCATCGTAAGCCTGCTTCACCGTTTGACGGCTCAGCTTCAGCTCGGTTGCAAGCTGCGTTTCGGAAGGGAGCATCATGCCGTCCTGCCAAACGCCGTCCACAATGTTGTTGCGTATCATCTGGCGCAGCTGATAGTACAGCGGCGTGGGGCTGGAATGGTTAAGCTGCATAGTAATACCTCAAAGCGAATGATGTAGGTTTGCGGGATACGCTGGCATATCCTGTAAAAACACTTTAAGTATATTCTATACATTCCTTATTAAATTTGCAAGCTGTCAGTTCAAATAGTTTATGGCGTTTATAACGGAAATAATCGCCACAAATAAAGTTAGCAGCTTGAGCAGGAACTCTACGGCGCGGTTATCTATGCGTTTGGATATCCAGTTGCCCAACATTGCGCCCAGTATGCCGCCGACGGACATGAGTATAAGATAGAACCACGAAAACTCCGGCACCGTGTGGGTGAACAGGCTCATGAAAATGCTTGCAAGCTGGGAGAATACTATTATGAATATGGAATTTTTAGCCGCGGTTTTGGCGTCCATGCCAAAGAAAAACAACAGAACCGCAACGTTGAGCGGGCCGCCGCCTATGCCGACATAGCTTGATATTGCACCGAGCAGCAACCCTATCACCACGCTCACAAGCGCGCTCTTTATGTTCATGGAGCGCACTTTGGACTTTATACATATATATATGATAACATTGACCATTGTGACGGCGAGCAGTATGGACTGCATTGCGCCGAGCATGGACTCGTTTTCAAACGCGTTTGCTGTAAGCTCAAGAAGGTCCTTGCCGATGATGCCGCCGAACACTGCGCCGGTGGCAAGGGAGGTGCTGGCCTTCAGGTCAAGCTTAACGTCGTCGTTGCGGCCGCGGATGAGCGACGCTACGGACATGGAAAGCACCGCGCAGCCGGAACAGAAGCTGAGCGTTTTGACAGGCATAACGCCGAGCATATCGAGCACGGGTTTTATTATAACGCCGCCGCCGGCGCCCACGATGGAGCCTATGGTGGACGCCAGCAGCGGAATGAGTAAAAACAGCAGGAACATATTGCCTCCTCAAATATACTATTCAGTAGCAAAAGGAGGTATCGAACAGATTTTGCGCTGTCCGATACCTATTCCTTTATGAAATGTAGCCTGATGACGGGGTTACCAGTTGATGTACATGGGGATCTTCAGGCAGATCAGCGCGCACACGCAGGCAACCACAAGGGTTATAATGTTGATAAGGGCACCCTTCTTGAGCATGTAGGAAGGCTCAACGCCGGCATCTACCGCAACGGCCCTGGTGGCGCTGGGCAGCAGATACGCAAGGTTGCCGCCTACGGCCGCCATGAACAGATACGGTATGGGGTTTTCACCAAGCGCGGACATTACGGAAACTACCAGCGGGGTAACTATCGCGCAGGCGGAATTGTTGGAGGAGATGTTCGCCAGTACGGAGCCGAGTATTATGAACAGTATGCACAGTACGGACGTGCTGGTGATGCCGGAATTCTGCACAAATTCGGCTATCATGGCGGAAGAGCCGGAGGAAACAACTACCTTGCCCAGCGCAAGGCCGCCGGCGAGGGTGTAGAACAGACCCCAGGAGATTTTGGGCTGCGCCCATTTCCAGGTGATGAGTCTGCCGTTGCAGGAGCCGGGCAGGCAGAAGGAAAGTACGGCGAAGGGCAGAAATACATAGGACGCGGTCCATGCGGGTATTATGCCCTTCCAGAGTTCGCGGGTGAAGGCCAATACGACGGGGATAACGAAGAGCCAGAGGGAGAGGGTTTCCTCTTTGCTCATCTTGCCCAGCTTCCTGTATTCTTCAACGAAGTAATCCTTTGCGCCGGGCAGGGACTTCATATCGGACTTCATCAGGCACATGTAGATAACATCTACTATAGTCAAAACGATCAGGATGGGGAGCATCAGCTTTACCCAAGTGGTGTACATGAATTCCTGACCGGTAAGCTCCTGAACCTGATTGATTATAATCAGATTCATGCCGCCGCCGAGCGGAGAACCAAAGCCGCCAAGACCCGAGCCCCATGCAACAGCCAGGAAAATGTTGGCCGCGGCGGTAGATTTGGAAGCGTCATTATTGCCAACGGCGTTCAGCATGGAGATTGCGATAGGCATAAGGCATGCTGCAACAACAACGTTGGGCAGGAAAATGCTCATTATGGTGGAGCCGACGAACCACATGATAAGCTGTGATTTCATCGAAGGGCCGACCAAACGGAGCACGAACAGCGCGATCCTCTTATTGAGTCCGGTGGTTTCCCAGGACTTGGTAAGGATATCCGCGCCGAGAAGCAATACTACCAGATCGGTAAAATACTGTGGGATAACTTCTTTAACGGGAACAATGCCGAATATGGAGCAGACGACTATCGGAAGGAACGCCGTAACTGCCACGCCCACGGGAATGGTTATCCACCACGCGGACATCCAAAGGAACAGGCCCAGCGTTCCGCGAACGGCAAACGGCAGAACGCTTTCCGGTATAAGCAGCATGCAAAGCGCAAACAGAACCGGACCGGACAGGAGTTTTGCTACTGATTTTTTGTTCATATGTGACCTCCTATTTTTTATAAAATCGTGCCATCAGGCTCATAGCACACAAAATAATCGGAAACCGGTTGCTTTATTCGATCGTAAGCTGGCCGTTGACTTCGGTCTCAAGGGCGCGTATGGCCTTGGAAACGATCGATTCGCGTAAAGCTTTCTCTTCTTCCGCGGGAAGGTTGGGTGCGCCGACGGGCGTTGGAATGGCTATTGCGCGCACTATTCTGTTCGCACCGACTGTCTGCGCAATCGGCAGTATGGTGCATATCTGCACCGCGGGGATACCAACACGTTCAATTTCTTTTACGAGCATTGCACCGCAACGCGTGCTGGTTCCTCAGGTCGATGTAAGTATCACGCCGTTCACATGCGCTGCCAGCAGCCGGTTGGCGATCTCTGCGCCAAAGGACTGGGCATTTTTCAGGCTGGTGCCGTTGCCGGTCGTGGAATAGATAGTATCTTCCAACTTGGCAAAGGCACCGGCCTTCTGGAAGGAACGAACGACATCCAGCGGGACTATAACATTGGGGTTTCGGTTGGCCTGCGTGTTGTCGTAGCCGCCATGGTTGGCGCTGAAATCGTCGGCGGAAAGGCTGTCCATTCCGGCGATGCTAAGGGCAACATACTTGGACGCGCGGGAGGATTCCAAACGGAAGCTGTTGGTTTTGTCCGTAAGGCCCGCGTCCGTCACAAGCGCAAGCTTGGCATGCTTCATGTCTTTTATGGGCGCCGCCGGCTCAACCGCTTCAAAGGGCGGCATTTCTATTTCCTGAACAACAGGCTCGCCCTTCAGCTTGGCCATAAGCATTTCAAAGGCGCGCTGTGCGCCGTTTTTATCAACAAAAACGTTCTTCTTGCCGCGCTTGAAGTAGCCGTCCGCATCGGGGCTTACTTCTTCGCCGGCCACAAGCTTTTTGCAAAGCGCCGCCATTGCGGGGACGGCCTTGCGCATGCCTGCGGCGGAATTGGCGGTCTTTACGATGTAGGTATACTTGCTGTACATTTCCACGCCCGGGTTTTCTTCATACATTCCGGTCACGGAAAGGAAGCCCGCCTCATTCGCGGCCTTGGCTACCGCGCCGCACATGGGGCCGTAACGCCCGGCATTGAACGCGGGACCGGCGATGACCAGATCCGGATTATATTTGCGGATGGTTTCGATGATTTGAGGCATCACCTGCTCGGTATGGTCAACGGCATAGTTATCGCCGCAGTAAATCGTCGCAACAATTTCAAAATCTGGGCCGAGCGCGCCTTTGAACGCCATGCCCGGGCCCTTGGGACCTTCTTCGCAGAACAGTCCGGTATCCGCCTGCTCCTCGCCGCCTATGCCGGCATAGAACTGATTTATGTAGTGAACAACTCTGTACTTTGCCATGTTTGTCTCCTTAATAGGCCTTTGTGGTCATGTTGCTTACGCCCAGCTGATTGGTGGCCGTGTACATAATGCCCAAAGGCGTTTTGAAGCTGTCCGTGGCGTTATGCGCGCCGTTTGAAATGGCGTCTCCGCCGATGGATTTATCCATTGCGTCAAGCTCTATCACCTGGTCGTTATTGCCGGTGGATATGGTCGCATCCACCTTGGAGGAGAAGGACACCAGCGGGGGAAGTATTCCGTCCGGGCCTGCTATCTCGTTGGCTATAACAACGGTGCGTATGCCCGCGTCAGTCAGGGCATCATTGGTGAATATCAAGTCAACGTCGGCATGGCCGCCGCCTTCCTGCGTGATTATCATGCCGTCGCAGTGCAGCTCAAGCGCCTTCTTGGTTATTCCGGCGGCGGATTCGCGCTTGCCGTCCAGCAGGTTGCTTTCGGTTGCGCATATCGAGCCGACAAAATCCATCTCCTTGCCGGAATTGGCGATGCCGTAGCGTATAACGGGGTTTTCCTGATGATAAATGGTGGGGTTCTTCTGGCAGGCGATTATGTAATTGCCGCTTACGAGCGCGCCGTCAATAATCTCCGCGGGGGAAAGATAGGTCGCTTTCATGTTTACGCATTCCTTGCCATACATGAACACGTTGCGGAGGGGTCCCTGCGCCTGCACAAAATAGGCGTAGCCTACGCGGGGCAGAGAGGACGGCTGCGGATTGTTTATTTCAACCTTCTTCTCGCAGGCATCCTTGGCGATGGATGCAAGGTATTCCGCGGCCTGCGTCTGCATCCTTACAAGGTCCTTTGCCAAAACGGGCTTTTCGATAGCCGTATCGAGCAGCTTTACAGACATTACCAGATTGATCTTTTTGGAGAAGAGCGAATACTTTGCGCCCACACCGGACATATCTACTATGCCTTCCTGAATACCGGGATATGCGAACGTTTGCAGCAGGCAGAGATTTTCAAGCTGAACGGTTTCGCCTTGCCCGCACTTGTTTTCGCCTTCTGTCCAGCCGGGGAAAGCGGCCGCATCCGGCTTATAGGAAGGCTTAATAGCATCGGTGATATGAACGATGCGCGTCTTTTCGCCGGGGTAACATACGTCGATATCAAAGGCATATTTCCCATCGGTATTTTTGAGCGCCGCTGCGGACAGCTCCTCCTTGGAAACAGTAAGCAGCCCGTTTTGATAGGATGAGCTATCGCCGAATGTGATCTGCTTCACCGTGTTCTGAATTAGAATCATTGCCTTGCCCTTTCGTTGTTGTTATTGCTTGTTAGGTTGTGCAGTATACCATGGTTTCAATTCAACCAACCTACGGTTGACTGCAATTAGTAACAATTACATAATCGGTTGTCCGTACAACCTACACGAATTTTTCCCTATATTATCACCTTAGTATCGGTTATGTCAATATGGATGTTTATGGTTTATGCATAAATTATGCATAAGAAAAAGCTGCTTATGATTGCTATGCGCCGCATCGCGTGCTAAACTAAAAAAATAGAATATGGTCAAAACGGCCTGTTTACTGGGGAATTTTTAGCATGAGGAACATTGCCGTAAGAACGGTCTTTGCACAGGGCAGAGAATTTATATATACGCTGGAGCGCAAAATGGTAAAAAACATGAATTTGAGAATACGCAGAGACGGCAGCATATACGTTTCGGCAAATGATTTTATAAGCGACAGGGAAGTTGACGGGTTTGTAAGCGATAGGGCGGCGTTTATTGCAAATGCACAGGATAAATTCAAAAAAGCGGCGCAGCGCGAGCAGCGGCCAAAGCAATACATAAGCGGGGAAAAGATTACGCTCCTTGGGCAGGAATATGTTTTGCGGGTATTTCGCTCGGATAAGGAATCCGTATCGATCGAAGGCGGATATATTCACCTATCCGTAAAGGATGTTAATGATTTAGGCAGAAAAAGCTGCCTGATTGATATCTTCGTAAGCGGGCAATGCCGGGCAGTATTCGGCGAAATGCTGTACGAATTGTATTCGCCGTTTGAGAAATACGGCGTTGAAAGGCCGCAGCTGCGCATAAGGGACATGAAATCGCGCTGGGGCACATGCCACGTTAAAAAGGGCATAGTCACGCTGAATAAGCGCCTGCTCGCGGCGCCGAGAGGAGCCGTTGAATACGTTGTGCTGCACGAGCTGTGCCACCTTATATATCCCGATCATTCAAAGCAATTCTATGATTTCCTTGCAGCGATGATGCCGGACTGGAAAGAGAGAAAGCAGCTGCTTAATAACACATAGCGCGGCATGCATAAAAGTGCCGCAAGGCCCGCACCTGACTATGCGGCGCGGGCCCTGCGAACAGTGTTAGCGTGAATGCCTGTTTATATTGCGGCGCTATTTGGCGGCGCACCTATTTACGAATGTTTCAAATATGGCGCGGTGCTCGGGATTTTCGGCATACAGCAATTCGGGGTGCCATTGCACGGCGAACACGGAACCATCCGCATTTTCAACGGCCTCGACAACGCCGTCCATTGCGCGCGCGCTTACCTTCAGCCCATCGCCTATGGTATTGAGCGCCTGATGATGAAAACTGTTGACAAGCATGGTATCACATTTGGCTATGCCGTGCATATAGCTGCCCGGCTCAATGGCTACGCTGTGCGTGCGCTCGGTTCCGGCGGCGCCCTGATTATGGCAGATATCGCGGGATATCTGGCTGGGGATATCCTGATAAAGCGTGCCGCCGAAGGCAACGTTTATAACCTGTATGCCGCGGCATATGCCGAGTACGGGCTTTTTCTTTGCAAGCGCGGCATGGATAAGGGCTATTTCAAATCTGTCGTTCGCGCCGCAGGTGGGGCCTATTGCAGGCACGGGCTGCTCGCCGTATACCAGCGGCGTTACGTCCGCGCCGCCGGTTATAATTATGCCGTCCACCATGCCGGCTATTGCATCAACGTCGGCAATATCGGCTATGGGTATTTGGATGGGAAGCCCGCCCACGGCCGAAATGGCATAAATGTAGCCGGCCTTGGTAACAAAACGGTTGTCCTTGGCAAGGTATCTGCTCATTATTCCTATACGCGGTTTCATGCTTATGCCCTCCTTATGCGTTGCTTTTAAGCTGCTTCACCAAATGGTACAGCAAAGAAGCGCCGTAGCCCGTTGCGCCGTATGCGCAGTATGCCGGCGGCTCCGTGCGGAAGTTTACGGGGGCCATGTCTATATGTATCCAGGGGATATTGTTTTCTATAAATTCGCCCACGAACATTCCGCCCAGCATGCATCCCCCGCCGTCAACCGTTGCGTTGCCGGCGTTTTTCAAATCCGCTACGGGCGTTTTTATGCACGGCAGCATCTCGCGGTCGTTATCCAGCCGCCATATCTTCTCGGCAGACAGGCGCGAGGCCTCCCGCGCGGAAGCATACAGTTTTTCGTTGTTTGTCAGCACGGCGGCGCTGTATTTGCCGACGGCGGTTTTTGCGCTGCCGGTAAGGGTGGCAATGTCGGCAACGAAGCGGCAGCTTTCCTTGCGCTGTATATACGTTACCGCATCCGCAAGGGTAAGCCTGCCTTCCGCGTCCGCGCTTATGACCTCTATCGTTTTGCCGCTCATGGAGCCTATTATGTCCCCGGGGACGTAAGCATCCGCGGCGATCTTGTTTTCGCACGCGGCAATAACGCCTATTACGTTAGCCCTGAGCCTTTGATCCGCAACGGCGGTCATTGCGCCTATCACCGCGGCGGCGCCGCCCATATCGTCAAACATGTTCTTCATGCCGGGCGTGGTTTTTATGCTGTAACCGCCGCTGTCGTACACTATACCCTTGCCCACAAGGCCTATGCGCGGAGAGTCGCCGCCGTTAAAATAGCGCATCACGATAAGCACGGGCGGGGTATTATGCGCGCCGCGGGCCACGGAGAGGAAGCTTTCCATGCCAAGCTCATCTATGGCGGCTTTGTCGAACAGCTGCACATCGAAGCCGTACTCCTTGCCGAGCGCGGCTGCATCCTCCGCCAAAGACTGCGGCGTTTGCTCGTTTGACCTTAGGTTGCATAGCCTGCGCGCGATTATTGTGCCGCGGGCGGTTGCAACCGCTTCGCTCAGGGCGGCGTCAAGGCCGTCTGCGGCGGTAACGAACGCGACCTGCTCAAAGCTTTTATTTTCCGGATTAGATTTAAGCCCGCTGTTTGTATATCCCACCAACTGCGGCAGCCTTGCCAATGCACCGAAAAGCTCAAACGATTCGCTCAATTCGCTTACCTGATCGAGCATTATGGCAACGTGCTTTGCGCCAAGCTGCTTAGCCTGCTTAAATGCAGGCGCCGCTTTAGTGTGGATATCCCTCACGCTCAGCCTGTCCGCGCCAAGGCCAAGCAATATTATGCTTGTAAGCTTATCTCCCGCGGGAAGTGTCATTGCGTATGTTTCGCCCAAATTGCCGCCAAAGCTGCCGTTTATGGCCAAATCAACGGCCGCGTCTATCTCCGGCGTTATGCTCACGCCGCGGGGGCTTTTTGCCCTGAAGGGGACTATATATGCCTGCGCATCGGCGCAGGATTTTGAAATAATGTGGTTCATGTTCAGTTTGCAAGCTCCTTTCTGTATTGCTCGGCTTCTTTATTGTTTGCAAGCACAAAGTGGCCGTCCTCAAGTTCCAGCCATTCCGGCTTGTCCACGGAATAATCGTGGCAGGCCGGGTCGTAGGGCAGCGCTTTTTTGCCCTTTTCGCTCAAAGGGTCGGGCTGGGGTATTGCGGAAAGCAGCGATTTTGTATAAGGATGCAGCGGGTGCGCAAACAGCTTTTCGGTTTCTGAAAGCTCCACTATGCGGCCCTTGTGTATAACGGCAAGGCGGTTGGTTATGAAGCGCATTATGGAAAGATCGTGCGCAATAAAAAGATACGTCAGGCCGTATTCCTTTTGCAGATCGGAAAGCAGATTGAGCACCTGCGCCCTTATGGAAACGTCCAGAGCGCTTATCGGCTCATCCGCAATTATCAGCTCCGGATGCATAACAAGCACGCGCGCAATGCCTATGCGCTGGCGCTGCCCGCCGGAAAACTCATGCGGGAAGCGCGTTGCAAATTCGGGCGGAAGCCCAACGTCCAGCATGGCCTTCTTGACCTTCAGCCGCCTTTCCTCCTCCGAAGAAAAGCCGCCTATGTTATACAGCCCTTCCGAAACGATGTAGTCCACCTTTGCGCGCTCGTTGAGCGAGGCCATGGGGTCCTGAAAGATCATCTGTATCTTTTTGACGATTTCCCTGTTCGTTTCCTTGTTTATTTTGCCGCTTATGCGCTTGCCCTTAAAGAGTATTTCGCCCGAAGAAACGGGATTTATGCGGATTATTGCCCGGCCTATGGTGGTTTTGCCGGAGCCGGACTCGCCCACCAGGCCGAACGTTTCGCCCTTATATATGTCGAAACTTACGCCCTTTATAGCCTCGAACCTTTTGCGGCCTTTGCCGAATTCAACATGAAGGTCTTTGACCTCAAGCAGTTTTTCCCGCGATTCACTCATTGGGGTTGGCCTCCTTCCATCTGTCCCTTAGCCGCCGGATTATCGACGGGGGTTCTATTTTGGGCGAGCGGGGATCGAGCAGCCATGTTTTTGCATAATGCGTGGGGGATACTTCAAAATACGGCGGGCGGATAACATAGTCTATGTTCAGCGCCCGCGGGTTACGCGGAGCGAAGGCGTCGCCCTTTATTTCCTTGAAAAGGTTCGGCGGCGTGCCGTGTATTGAATAAAGCGGTTCGCCCTTTATGCCCAGCTGAGGCAGACTTGAAAGCAGCGCCCATGTGTAAGGATGCTGAGGATTATAGAATATTTCGTTGCAAAGGCCGATTTCTATTATGTCGCCTGCGTACATAACGGCTATTCTGTCCGCAACCTTTGCAACCACGCCAAGGTCGTGCGTGATATAAATTATCGTCAGGCGGTATTTTTTTTGCAGCTGCTCAAGCAGCTCTATTATCTGCGCCTGTATGGTAACGTCAAGCGCGGTAGTGGGTTCATCGCAAATAAGAATGTTGGGGTTGCAGGCTATTGCCGTGGCTATTACGGCGCGCTGGCGCATTCCGCCGGAAAATTCGTGCGGATATTGCTTATATCGCCTTTCGGGTTCGCTTATTCCAACGTCCGAAAGTATTTCTATTGTTTTTTCGCGCGCCGCGCGGCCATGCAAATTTTGATGCAGCTCCAGCGCTTCCTGAATTTGCTTGCCGACGGTTTTGAGCGGGTTAAGGCTGGTCATGGGGTCCTGAAACACCATGGCGACCTCCTTGCCCCTTATTTTAAGCCAGTCCTTTTCGCTGCTGAACTTGGCAAGATCCATGCCGTTATAAAGTATTTCGCCCTTTGTGACCTTGCCGTTTTTATCCAGCATTCCCATGAAGGTTTTTGTAAACACGGATTTGCCGGAGCCGGATTCGCCAACTATTGCAAGGCTTTCACCTTTATAGATGTCGAGCGATATGCCGCGTATGGCGGTGAGCACCTGTCCCCTAAGGTTGAACTGCACCTCAAGATCTTTTACGGTAAGTATTTTTTCGCTGTAATCTGCTGACATGCTCTATCCCTCCTTATACATGGTTCTTCGGGTCGGCAGCATCGGAAAACGAATTGCCTATTACATAGAAGGAGATCGTTATGGCCGAAAGCACTATTGAGGGGAATATTATCTGATAGCGCGAGCTGGCGCTCATCATAACTATTCTGCCTTCGTTTATAAGGTTGCCAAGCGACGGTATGCTTACCGGAAGCCCAAGGCCGATATAGGTAAGGAAAACCTCGCTGCCGATGGCGGCGGGAATTGCCAAGGCTATGCGCAGCATTATAACGCTGACAAGATATGGCAGCAGGTTTTTGGTTATCATGCGGAACGTGGGCGTGCCGAGGCAGCGGGAAGCAAGATTGTATTCCTGGTCCCTTATTATAACTATTTGGTTGCGCACAAAGCGGCACATGGGCAGCCAGCCCATTACGCACATGGCGAATATCATTGTTCCTACGCCGGGCTTGAGTATATAGGACACCAATATGAGCACGATACTGTTGGGAATATTGTGCAGTACGTTATAAACCTCCGTAAGGAACCTGTCAAGGCTGCGGACATAGCCCCACAGCGCGCCTATAAGTATGCCTATGAACGCGTTGCAGAAGCCAACAACAATGCCTATCAGCAGGCTTGTGCGCGTGCCGTGCCATATTCTGGACCAAAGGTCCTGGCCGGTTGAATTGGTGCCGAACCAGAATTCGGAATCCGGCCGGTGATTCATATCGGGCGCGGTACCGACCCAGAATATTTCGTTGGGGTCCTTCTGATTGGGCAGCATTGGCTGTATTATGGTGAACAGCAGCACCGCTATGAGCAGGTACATGAAGAACATGGCAACCTTGTTCTTGGTAAACGATCTCCATGTGGAACGCCAATATGAATAGTTTGAATAGCCGCCGTCCTCTGCATTGTCGCGGTTGTATTCGGCTTCGGAAAAAAGCAGCTTTTCGCCGTATCGGGCTATCTGCTCCTCTATGCTTTTTTCAAGCTTGGTTACCTTTTTCATCAGTTTGCTCCTCCTTTTCCGCTGAGCTTTATGCGCGGATCGCACAGCGCCATGAGAAGATCGCCAAGCAGCAGGCCCAGTATGCCTATGCTTGAATAGATAAGCACCAGCGCCTGAACAAGCGGGTTATCCTGGCGCTGTATGGCGGCTATAAGCAGACCGCCCATGCCCGGGATGGAAAACAGCGATTCAACATATATTGAACCGGATATTGTCATAAGCACGCTTGCGGGCAGATACTGCGCTATTGGCACGAAGGCGTTTCGCACAACGTGGCGCACCATCAGCTTTTTGTTGGAAAGGCCCTTTGCGCGGGCAAAGCTGATATAATCCTTTGTCATCTGATCCAGCATATAGCGCCGCATCCACATGGCGTAATACGCAATTCCGCTGAGGGACATGCTTATGGCCGGCAGTATCCAGCTTACGGGCTTATCGGCGTCGTAAAGAATGGGCAGCTTCAGAAGATCGGAAATATATATCTGAATAAACAGATAGTACACCGCGGCAGGCACGGCGTTTATTATGACCACATATGCGTTTCCCAGCATATCCGGCACCCGGTGCTTGAAGCGGGCCATAAGCACGCCTATTGATATGCCGACTACCAGGCCTATTGCAACCGATGCAAGTCCGAACGGGAGCGAATATGGAACCTTCTGTTTTATTATTTTCATCACGTCCACATTGGGGCGGAAAACTATGGATTTGCCGAAATCGCCCTTCAGTATAGACGTATAGAAGCGCATTAGCTGAACGGGTATGGGATCGCGCAGGCCCATTGCCTTGAGGGAGGCTTCTATCTGCTCGGGATCCATTTTATCGAACTCCTCGCCGAAATAGCCGGATTCCGGCATAAGGCGCATGAGCAGAAACACTACAGTTGCTATTATAAAAAGGGTAAATACGGACTGCAGCAAGCGTTTTAGTATGTATTTCAGCATTGGTTATACCCTTATCCTTCTTTGATTTTGCAAGGGAAGGCGCGAAATCGTCCGCACCTTCCCTTTATTTGGGGGAGAACAATCAGGCTTCTGTTTTATTATTTTTCGGCGGCAAGGCGCGCTTCGGTGCGCTCGGCAATGTACTTTTCCTTGGCGGCGGCGTATTCATCGCAGTTCATGGACTTTTCGAGCACAACCGCGCCCTTTAGCTTCCTCAGACCGTAATCGCCCATCTGGCCGCACATGCCGGAGAAGGGATCAAGCTTGCAGGCCTGATATCCGCCGGCGGAAAGGAAGCAGGGGATGACCATAGCCTGATCGAGCAGGTATTTTTCGGCCGCGGCAAAGCCTTCGTAACGGGCCTGGAGATCGGAGGTTATGGAGTTGGCTTCAAGGGCCATCTTTTCAAACGTGCCGTAGCCGAGGGACTCGTCATAGCCGTCCTCTGCCATGAATATGCTGCCGTAGCGGGAGCCTATGCTGGACTTGAGCAGGGGGTCGAAGCCGCTCATGGGGTCGGCGTAGTCCGGACCCCAGCCAACTTCCATGAACGCCCAGTCGCCGGCGTTGCGAATATCGGCATTGAAGCTGGAGCCGGAATAGCCAACGAGCACTATGTCTATAAAGTCGGTGCCGAGCACGCCCTCCATCTGCTGCTCTATTACCTGCACGCGCTTGGTGGTGGCGTTGTTGCTGGCGTTATAGGGCATGTACACAAGTATGGGGAACGTTACCTGACCGGCAAGCTCTTCCATGGCCTTGGCCTTGTATTCAACGGCTTTGTCGGCGTTGAACAGGTTCTCCTGGGTGGAGTATTCGTCAAGGCCGCTCATCATCAGATAGTCAACGTCGTTTACCTGCACAAGGCCGGGCCTTGAATAGGTGTTTATGCACTTCTCCTTGTAGGTATAGGCGTCAAGCGTCATGGTTGCGGCATAGCGATCGTAACCATAGAACATTGCCTTGCGGAAGTTCAGATTGTTGGCGGCTATCTTCCAGGCGGAGGGGTTATACTGCTCCTCAAACTGGGGATTGAAGTTGAAGCCCATCCAGTAGGACATATTGGTAAGCTGGGCGGGATGTACCTGATCCCAAAGATTAGGATCGGCCTTCCACTCCTCGATTATATCGGTGCCGAGGGTGACCTTATCGGTTTCGCCGCGCAGATACAGCTCGGGGCCGTTGGCGGAGGCTTCCTTGTTGTATTTCCATACGAGCTTCTTTATGGAGATTATGTCGCTGTGCCAGTAATTCTCGTTCATGACAAGCACGCGCTGATATTCGGGCTCGAAGGTATCAAAAAGATACGCGCCGCAATACAGCAGGGTATCGTTGCTTGTGCCGAACTGATCGCCCTGCTCGGCAAGGAAGTCCGCCTGTGCGGGGAACCAGGGGTTAAGGGATACCATCTTGATGAAATAGGGCAGCGGCGCAACAAGGGTATACTCAACGGTGTAATCGTCAAGCGCCTTTATGCCGACGGTGCTGAAATCGGTGGTAGTGCCGTCGTAGTAGTCCTTTGCGCCGGCAATGTTGTGATACAGGGTGTTGGATACCTTGGAGGCGTTGGCGGCGTTGAGCACGTATTCGGCCGCGGCAACAAAGTCGCCCGCCTTGACCTCGGCGTATTCTTCGCCTTCATAGGTGTACCACTTTACGCCCTGGCGAAGGTGGAAGGTATATACAGTGCCGTCGTCGGAAACATCCCAGCTTTCGGCAAGGCAGGGCTGCATAACGCCGTAGCGGTCAAATTCCACAAGGCCGTCTACGCACAGCGAGCCGAGCACGGTAACATCGGTTGCGGTGCTTTGCAGATAGTTCAGCGTGCTTACCTCCGCGGAATACACCTGAGTATAGGTAGTGTATACCTTTTCGGTGTTCTGCGCGGGGGTGTTGGTTTCGGTATTGGTTTGCGCGGGGTCGTTATTCCCCTGCGTGGGGGCGACGGTGCTGTTTGGGTTGGGTTCGGTGGCGCCTTGGCAGCCAAACATGGCAAAAACCATAATGACAGCAAGCAATAGGGCGGCAAATTTCTTGTACATTGTGATCCTCCTTCTTTTAGTGAGCGTTTAGCCATATATTTTTCTATATGACCCTTATAACAATAAATAGATGCAAAAATCGTGCCAACTGGAGGCACGATAAGCAAAATAAAATAAAAATTTGTAAAATCAGCGGAATTTGGAGAAAAACGAAAAGCGGGGAGGTCACCCCCGATCGGCACAATGCCGGAGTGAGAAATAAAAAGCAGAATAAATAGGACGGAATCGTCCTGATAATTCGTCCAATTAAAGGAAGGTGGTCGAACGCCGCTTATTTGCCCATGCGGCGCCGCAAGGCTTCCCTGCCGTCATCGGTTATGCCGGTGCCGCTGCGGCCAAGCTGCCTGCTTATATAATTGCGGCTTTGCAGAACGTCCAGCTTTTTGCGTATTGAGTATTCGCTTAAGCTTATGCCAATGGCTTCCAGCTTTTTCTTAAGCGCGCTGCGGCCTATGTAACCATTGCTCAGCACGGATAGTATTGCTATATCGCCACTGTCCAGCACTCCGGCGGCGGTGTGCTGCGGCTGAATATGCTCCGGCAGAGGCATGTCAAAGTCCCGCATCATTGTGTAATACTCTGCTGTGTTTTCAAGCTCTCTCACGTTGCCTGGCCAGTCGTAGCTTTTAAGCCTTGCCGCAAGGTCGTTTGGTATGGACTTTTGCCCTATAAAGTTAAGGAACAGGGGCACTATATCTTCCCTGCGGTCCCTTAGGGAAGCTATGTGGCACGGCAGCACGTTCAGCCGGTAATAAAGATCGCTGCGGAATATGCCCTCCTCCATCTTTGCCATAAGGTTCTGGTTCGTGGCGGCAATAACGCGCACGTCTATATCAATAATGCTGTCCGCGCCCACGCGCATCACCTGCTTTTCCTGCAAAACGCGCAGCAGGCGGGATTGGAGCGCCAGTGGCATATCGCCAATTTCATCCAGAAAAATTGTGCCGCCGTTTGCCTGCTCAAACAGTCCTTTCTTGCCGCTTTGCCTTGCGCCGGTGAACGCGCCCCGTTCATAGCCGAACAATTCGCTTTCAAGCAGGCTTTCCGGCAGCGCGGCGCAGTTGACAGCGACGAAAGGCTTGTTCCTGCGGGAGGAGGCGTTGTGTATGGATTGCGCAACGAGCTCCTTGCCCGTGCCGCTTTCGCCCTGTATAAGCACGGTTTTATCGGAACGGGAGAACAGCCGCGCGCGGCGTATGCATTCATCCATCACGGCGGAAACGTGCACGATATCATCAAAGCTGTGCTTGGCAACAAAGCCTTTTTGCAGCGATTCCTCGCGGGATTTGCGCTCCAGCCGGCGGATATACGTTACGTCGTTGAAAAAATAAAGGTTGTGGTTTATCGTATCGCCAAAGTTAAGCGTTTCGTGGTTAATGAGCATTTCACGCCCGTTAACGTTAAGCGCAAGCGTATCGTTATCCATATTGGCTATGCGCGCCGCCGTTCCTTCCGGAAACACGGCGGATACATAGTCGCGGTTTTCGGTTATCTGCATGCGCAGCAGTTCGTTCATTTTGCCGTTGCTCAGTATTATGCGGCCATCCGGCGCTGTAAGCAGAACGCCCTGCTCCATGTGTTTAAGGATGCTGTTCATATACATGCTTTTTGAAAGCGTATCCCTGTATTGACGGGATATTACATCGCGGCAGAGCAGCATATTGAAATAATTCATAAGCGGGCCGGCAATTTCGGATATGTTCACCTCCATAACATTGCAAAGCGCAAGCACGGTGGATATGTCTATATGGCGGTTGCCTATGTCTATTATGTTTTCGATATAGCTTGGAACGTACCGGCTTTCGCCCGGGGTTATGGCTATTTTCAGGCTTGGGTCATAATGCCCGGCGGTGTACGGAACATATGTAAGCCCGTCTAAATGCAGATCCATCAGCAGCTCTATCACGCCGGACGTGGATTGTTCGGAATCGTTGACCACAAGCACGTTGGTTCCCGGAGGGATCTTTGTTATTTTCTTATAGCCGCTTTCGGATATGGTGCGGGTTGTGCGCACCACCTTGGATTTGCTGGATACCTTGTCCGTAAGGCCGCCTATGTTGTACCAGCGGGTAACAAGAAAGGCGTCCGCCTCCACGGCGTCCAGCGATGCTATCTGGGAAGGATATACTATATCAATATCAACATCGTCGTTAAATACTGCCTTTACATCGTTGAATATTGCCTGCGCTACGCGCTGATTGCCGGTGACTATTACTACGCGCTTTCTTTTCATATGCTGTCCTCGCTTTTTATCCTTACTCTGCATGACGAAGAGGGTATATGCATTTCCTCGCGGTATTTGGCTACCGTCCGCCGGGATATCCTTATGCCGTCCGCCTTGAGCGCGTTGGCAATTTCGCTGTCGCTCATCGGGTGGGTTTCGTTGGCGATAAGGCTTTTTATTTTAAGGGATATATCGTTGCGGCACAGCCCGGCTTCTGGCGCCGCACTAAGCTTTGCTTTATCAAAGAAGGCTGCCATGCTCAGCACCCCGCGCGGCGTGGAAATATATTTGCCGCGTATCGCGCGGTAAACCGTGGACGGGCTCACGTTCAGCTGCGCCGCGGCATAATCTATGCTAAGCGGCTGGATGGGCGCGGAACCGCTGCGCAGTTCGCTCGGCTGGCTTTCGGCTATAAGCTGCGCTATGTTCATCAAAATATCGCGCCGCTTTTGTATGCAGCCTATTATCCATTTTGCGGAATCGGTCTTTTCCTTTATATATGCCCTTGTTTCCGCATCCGTATTTGAATCCGAAATCAGCAGGGAATAATAATCGTTTAAGCCTATATTGGCGTAATGGTCATATAGATAAGCGGCAATGTATTTTTGCGCGGCGTTATCGTAATGCAGCTCTATATCCGCCACAACATAATTGGTATAATTACTGTGCCCAAAGCCGTTGCCGGGCTTGGGCTGAAGTTTGGTCATTTTCTTAAACGCCGCTTCTATGCGCTTAACGGGAAGATTCAATTCCTTCGCAATGTGCTTAAACTGCCCGCGGCATAAGCGGGGCATATAATCATGCGCCAATGTGTAAAGAAGGGGATCGCTTTCCTTATTCCGTGCCAGCTGTAATTGCAAGCATTCGCCAAGGCTGCGCGCGCCCACGCCCGCCGGCTCAAGCGATTGTATCATTTCAAGCGCATTATGTATGCAGGCAGGGCTGTATTTTTCGTTAAGACAATCGATATTTTCCGGAACATAGCCGTTTTCATCCATGCTGCATATTATATAGACCGCGGCGGAGCGGGCGGATTCATCCAGTTTAAGGGAAGCGATCTGCTCCAGCAAAAACGCTTCCAGCGTTTTTCCGGCGCTTTGCTGTGAATATCTATCTAAGGCATCCTGCCTTTCCGCATCCCAATCGCTGTAATGCGCAAAATGCTCTGGCGGCGAGAGCAGCTCTATCAGCGGATTATCGCGCATGGCATCGTCTACATATCGGTTTATTTCATCCATATTCATGGCTAAAATATCCATATATTGATACATGCGCTGGCCGATTATCTGCCGCTGTTCCTGACTTTGACGCAATCCCATGGCATAACCTCGTGAAGCATAGTGGTTAGTTATTCCGTACTTTTATATTACCGCATATATACACAGGATTGCAAGGGCAATTCGCCCTTACTTGCTTTGCAATAAAATAGCGCGCCATTGCGCGGCAGATGCATTAAGCATATAATATATTCAGTTAAGAATAAACGGCGGATAATAAAAGCTGCCTGTTAAATAATAAGGAGTGAACATGGCTATCTATCTGCGCGGGCTTATGATGGGGCTTGCATACGTTGCGCCGATAGGCACGCAGAATCTTTTTGTTATAAATACGGCCGTTACGCAGCCGCGCAAGAAGGCGTTCCTTACGGCGCTGATAATAACATTCTTTGACATATCGCTCAGCCTTGCGTGCTTTTTCGGCGTGGGCGCGCTGATGGAGGCGCTGCCGTGGCTTAGGAAGGGCGTGCTGGCGATAGGCAGCCTTATTGTGATATGGATGGGCATTGGGCTGATACGCTCAAAATCCGGCCTTGCGGGCGATGCGGATACGGGCATATCGCTGCTGAAAACGGCGGCGATAGCGTTCACGGTAACGTGGATAAACCCGCAGGCGCTCATTGACGGCACAATGCTGCTGGGCGCGGCGAGCGCAACGCTTACCGCGGGCGAAAAATTGCCGTTTGTTATAGGGTTCACGAGTGCGTCGGTAATATGGTTTTTCGGCGTTACCACGGCAATATCCCTGTTCAGCGGGAAAATAACGGATAAGCTGCTGAGAATAATAAACATAGTCTGCGGCGCGGTAATGGTGTTCTACGGACTTAGGCTTGTATATAGTTTCATCCAATTGATGGGCTGGGCATAAAAGGCGGGGCTTGCGCCTTTGACAAATCCATGCGATGTGATATCATTATATATAAAAGGATATATAAGATGTTGTAAGAGAAAGAGAGAGCATGGAATTGGAACAGGTAAGCAAGGAAAAAGAGAAGGTTCACCGAGGAATTAAGCGACATATTAAGCGCGCCGATTCGGACATGACGAGCGGATCGATATGGAGGCTGCTGATAACATTTGCGCTGCCGCTGGCGGCGGGATTGCTGTTTCAGCAGCTTTATAATACCGTGGACACAATCGTTGTGGGCAAGTTTGTGGGTAAAGAGGCGCTGGCGGCTGTCGGCAGCACAAGCAGCATAATAAACATGCTTGTCGGGCTGTGCTCCGGATTGTCCATGGGCGCAAGCGTTGTTATATCCCAATCCTACGGCGCGAAGGACTACGTTCGGCTGCACGACGCGGTGCATACAACCATACTTGTTACGATAATAATGAGCGTTATCGCCACGGGCGTGGGCATAGCGATAGTTGACCCGATGCTCAGGATGATGAGCACGCCGGACGACGTTTTCGGCGCGGCGCACGATTATTTGACCATATATTTTGCGGGCATATCGGGACTGTTTATATACAACATGGGCTCGGCCATACTGCGCGCCGTGGGCGATTCAAGGCGGCCGCTGTATTTCCTTATATTCTCGGCCGTGCTGAACGTTATACTGGACCTTGTGTTCGTAATAGTGTTCAAAATGGACATTGCCGGCGCGGCGTATGCAACAATAATCAGCCAGTTCCTTTCGGCGGCGCTTGTGCTGTTCGTGCTTACGCGCTCCGCCGGGCCGTATGCCATACATTGGGGCCACCTTTGCATAAAGGGCAGCATACTCAAGCAGGTGCTGTCCATAGGTCTGCCTTCGGGCGTGCAGCAGGGATTGACCTCGTTTTCAAACGTGTTCGTGCAGAGCTATGTGAATGCGTTCGGCTCGGACTGCATGGCGGGCTGGTCAAGCTACAACAAGCTGGACGTATACGCGCTGGTTCCGGCGCAGAGCATAGCCATGGCATCCACAACGTTCGTCGGTCAGAACTACGGCGCAAGGAAGCTTGAACGCGCGCGGCAGGGCGTTAAGCAGGCGCTGATAATGAGCATATCCATGACCATATTCCTTTGCGCGCTGCTGCTTATATTCAGGGATCAGCTCCTTACGCTTTTCACCAATGATTCGCTTGTTATACAATACGGCTCACGCTTCATTGGCATGATAGCGCCGTTCTACTTCTGCACCTGCTTCAATCAAACGTTTGCGGGCGCTATGCGCGGCATAGGCAAGGCCAAGGTACCCATGATAGTGATGCTGTCCTCGTTCGTGGTATTCCGCCAGATATTTCTTTACGTCGGCACAAAGCTCGGCGGCGGATTCGTGCTGGTGTCGCTCGCATACCCGATGGGCTGGGTGGTTTGCAGCATAGCCATGTATGTGTGCTATAAGCGCAGCGCCCTGTGCCATCCTGAAAAGGCGCAGTTTGCCGCGGCAGACACGGCAAAGGACGAAAACGTGGAAGATGCGATAGAAACCGCTGATGAGGGAATAGAGTAAGCGCGCTTACGCGCGCGGTGAAATCCGTTCTTACGAACGGGTGAAATATTGCTTTAGCAATGTGAAATATGGCTGCGCCATGTGAAATCCGCCTTGCGGCGGGTGAGCGCGGGAGATTGTAAAGCTGTGGGGATGGGAGGCCGTCCCCTTGGTTTTTGACAAAAGTTTATAAGATACGAAGTAGGGGCCGTCATTGGCGGCCCGCCGAAATTGTACAATGGTTTTTATGTACCGCTAACCAAAAGGCTCCCCTTTACGGGGAGCTGGCACGGCGTAAGCCGTGACTGAGGGGTTGTAACAAACAAAGAGCTATAAGTTGGTTTATAACCCCTCCGGCTTTCGCTTCGCAAAACCCACCTCCCCTTTAAGGGCAGGCTTTTGGTACTGCACACGTACGGGGCATTTACCCCTCAAACCCATCAATATTCCCTTGCAGCGCGGCGAGGAAGCGGCCTATGTGGTAGCCGTCGCACACGGCATGGTGCGCCTGTATGGCAAGGGGCAGCAGGCGGCGGCCGTCCGCAAAGAAGGCTTTGCCCATCGTGAATATGGGCAGCAGCGCCGTGCCGCCGTTATAAAGATTGAGATTCACTGCGGTGAACGTTGCCCACGGCATCATGGATACATTGAAGGAGTTGGGCGGGGTGTTGGGCTTGGGCGCATAGGACACGGCGGCTGAATACAGCGCGCTGTCGCGCTCATACGCGGCGAGGAACGCTGAATAGTTCGGGTCAAAATCCGTCCATATGCCGGAGAAGGTTTTCGATTCCTTATTGAAAACGGTGTATGCGGGGTGCATGTCATCGTATACGCCAAGCACGCCGTTCACAAGCGCCATGCGAAATTCGGGAATTTCATTTACCGTGCGCGTGAGCAGCCATATCATGGCAGGGTAAAGCCTCTGACCGCTGAGCGCGGTTATGTCCACGTTTACGGTCATGGAATAGCTGCATTGATTGTTGCCTATAAAGCTCAAATAATGCTCCCTGCGGGGGAATGAGTCCAAATCTATCGGATGAAAAGCCAAAGTTGTTACCTCCTGAAAAAACGCCCGTGGTCAGCGGGCGTTATGCTTTTTATATGCTGTTTAGGACGGGTTCACGAAGCGGGAGAACATGCCCTGGAACGCCAAATTGACGGTTTTGAGCGGGCCGTTGCGGTTCTTGGCAACTATTACCTCCGCCGTATTGTCCTCTATCTCCTCGGCAGGGGCGCCGCCGTATTCGGAATCGTCCTTCCTGTTGCGCATGGCGAGCGCCTTGCGGTAGAGCAGAAGCACCATGTCCGCGTCCTGCTCTATTGCGCCGGAGTCGCGCAGGTCCGCCAATATTGGGCGGTAGCCGTTTTCCTTCCTGCTTTCGGAGCCGCGGGAAAGCTGGCACAAAAGCATTATGGGCACCTGAAGCTCTTTAGCGAGTATTTTCAGCGCGCGCGTGGCCTCCGCAATGTCCGCCACAAGGCTGCCGCGCTTGTTGCCGAGCTGTAACAGGCCCAGATAGTCTATAACAACCAGATCGAGCCCGTAGCGCGTCTGCTGGCGGCGGCAGCGGCTGCGTATATCGGCAACGCTGAGATTGCCGCTGTCATCGATATACATTTTTGAATCGCTCAGGGTAAGCAGAGCGTCGCTCAGGACCAGAAGTTCCTCCTCCGTGGTTTCGCCGGTGTTCACCTTTTGCATGTCCACTTTAGCCAATGAGCAGAGCATACGGGTGGTAAGCTGCTCGTGGCTCATTTCAAGGCTGAATACGGCGACCTTTTTATTGGCTGCGGTTGCGGCGTATTCGGCTATGTTCATTGCGAATGTGGATTTGCCGACGCTCGGCCTTGCGGCAACGATTATAAGGTCGCCCTTCTGAAGGCCGCTCGTAAGCTCGTCCAGCTCCTTAAACCCCGTCGGCACGCCGCTTATTTCGCCCTTGGTTTTCATAAGCTCGCCTATGCGCATATACGCTTCCAGCGCGCTTTTGTCCACGGGAACCATTGTGTCCTCGTTCTTTTTCATGGATATATTGAATACGCGCCGTTCGGCTTCGTCCAATATATCGGTTATGGGGGCGTCGGAATCGCTGGCGGTTTTTATTATTTCGCCGCCCGCGGCTATAAGCTGGCGCAGAACGCTCCTGTCCTCTACTATTTTAATATAGTAGCTTACGTTGGCTGCGCTGGGGACAAAAAGCGAAAGCTCCGCAATGTAGCCTATGCCGCCGGCGGCAGCCAGCTTGCCCGCCCGCTCCAGCGCGTCCACAATGGTAACGCTGTCCACGGCCTTGGCATGGTTGACCAGGTCGCACATGGCTTCGAATATATATTGATGCTGCGGCATGTAAAAATCCTGAACGGTCAGCATCTCTGCCGAAAGTTCGGCTGCATCGCGGCTGATGAGCATGCTGCCCAGCACGCTTTTTTCCGCCTCCAGCGAATGCGGGGGAGTCCTTGCTTCCACTTTTATTCCACCTTTAACGTGTTGCTTTCAGGGTATAAATCAGTTGTTCTGGGGCAGGGGAAGAACCTCTACTTCGAACTTCGCGTCCGCGTTTTCATAAAGATGCGCGGTAACGTTCAGTTTGCCCAGCGCCTTTATGGGCTCGTCAAGGCGGATCTTTTTCTTGTCCACGTCAAGCCCGTGCTGCTCTTTAAGGCCGGCGGATATTTCTGCCGCGCCGATGGAGCCGAACAGCCGGCCGTTTTCGCCGCACTTGGCGTATACCTTAACGTTCAGCCCGTTCATGCCGGCGGCAAGCTCCTTGGCGCGCTTGCGCTGCATTTCAAGGCGGTGCGCATCGGCCTGCTTTTTTATATTGGCGGCGTTAATGCTGCTTGCGTCCCCGGGAAGGGCCAGCTTGCGCGGGATGAGGAAATTGCGGGCGTAGCCGTCGTTTACTTCGCAAACGTCGCCCGCCTTGCCGGTGCCTTTAACGTCCTTTTGCAGAATGACTTTCATATTTTTATAAACCTCCTGTTGGTTATTTCTTTATTATGAGCGCGTATAGTCCGCGCCTATTTCGTCCAAATAAGAGTAAATGCTTTCGGTCAGCTTGTCAACGGCTTCGTTAATGCTTATATCCTTGAGCTGCGCCCCCGCAACGGCAAGATGCCCGCCGCCGCCTATGCGTTCCAATATAAGCTGAACGTTTACCTGACCCAAGCTGCGGCCGCTTATGTTTATGCCGCCGGGTGTTTCCGCAAGCACGAAGGAAGCCTGTATCCCCTTTATGGAAAGGAGCGAATCCGCCGCCTGCGCCGCGATGAGCATATTGTTCGGCATATCCTTTGAGCAGGTGGATATGGCTATGCCGCCATCCATTATGGTGGCGTTTTCGACTACCTTCGCGCGGTTGCGGAAGGTGGTCATATCGTCCTGATACATAAGCTTTACCATGCTGGTATCCGCGCCGCTGCGCCTAAGGAAGCCCGCGGCTTCAAACGTTCTTGCGCCGGTATTTATGGCAAAGCTCTTGGTGTCCATGGTCATGCCGGCAAGCAGTGCGCTCGATTCAAACGGCGTGGGCTTGAGCCCGTCCGCAAAATACTGCATCACTTCCGTTACCATTTCGCAGGCGGAGCTTGCGCCGGCTTCGTAATAATTAAGCGTAGGCGCGCTGAGCGAATCCACGGGGCGGCGGTGATGATCTATTATAACGGTTTTTGCGGCCTTGTTATAAAGCTGGGGCGAAAGGACGGAGCTTGTGCGCTGAGTATCGACAACGACAAGCACGCTTGTGGGCCGGATAAGCTGAAGCGCCTGCTCCACGGTACGGACGCAGTCGTGATACTGCTTGCTTTCGGCCATGCTGTCGAGCGCGCCCTCGATAGTTGCATTCGATTCATCAAGCACTATATAGCCGCGGCGGTTTGCGCACTGGCTCAGACGCATAAGTCCCAAAGCCGCGCCAATGCAGTCCATATCGGCGTTCTTGTGGCCCATTACGAACACCATATCCGAATTTTCCATAAGCTGGCGCAGCGCCTTTGCAAAAAGCCTTGCCTTTACGCGGGACTGCCGCGTGAGGGCGATCTGCTTCTGCCCGCCGAAGAAGGCATAGTTCGTGCCGCGCTTTACAACGGCCTGGTCTCCCCCGCGGCCGAGCGCAAGCTCCATTGCCTGCCTTGCGGATTCGTCGCTGTGCGCAACCTGGCTTTCGGCGCCCACGGCTATTGAAAGGGTAACGGTCTGCTCGGTGCCGGTATCTATGGCATGGGCAAGCTCAAGCAGCTTGAAACGCTCCTTCTCCAGCGCATCCATGTACTTCGCTTCAAATATAAGGAAGAAGCGCGCGTTTTCATAGCGGCGGTATGTGCCCTGAATTGAAGAGGTGAACTTGCTGACAAGGCCTTCCACCTCCGAAAGCACGCTGTTGCGCTGGAACTGCTTATCGGCATTCAGCTCCTCGTAATTATCAACGTATATAAGTGCCACTACCGGCATGTTTTCTTCATAAAGGCGGGTATAATGCAGCGCCTCCGTTCTATCGAGCCAATACTGGAACGTGAGCTTATGCGCGGAGGGGTGCTCCCGCTTTATGGGGCTGCACATTATTTGATACGCCTTGCCGTTGAACTCAAGCGTGGTGGCCTGCGCGGGGGCGTGGGTATCGAGCGAGGGCAGAATCTTTTTTATGTCCCGCCCGGCGTAAATTTCATCCATGGCCTCGTTCGACCAGATTATGCGGCCGGAATCATCGAATATGAGCGCGGGCACATCGATTGTATTTATTATGGAAGAAGCGGCGGATGAATTTTCAAGGAAAATATCGTCGCATTCCTGCTGAAGCTGCCGCCAGCGCGCGCCTATTATTACCAGGCCTATGCCGAAGCACGCCACAACGAGCGCCGCGGACAAAAGGCCGACCCAAAGCGGCTTTAGGAACAGCGCCAGCGCGGCTGAAGCCGCCAGCGCCGCGACGAACAGCGGTACAAGCGCGGCATACGGTTTCTTTTCCATAAACATATCCTTTCCTGTGGGGCCAATGTACCCTCCCCCGGGGTTATTTGGCTTTATCATTCGGCACGAAGCGCGTGCGCGTTTTGAGCATTCTGTCCATGAGGCCGACGAGCGCCAGTATGTTGGTGCGGTACGGCACGAGCACGATGAGCACATATATTATTATGCGCTTAGCCTTGCTGCCGGGGCGGCCGAGGCGGGTGCTGAAATCGAGATAGCAGAAGCCCATGAGCGCAAGCGGCCCCAGCACAACCTGCTGCGCGGCCTCCAGCACGCTTTCGGAATTGTTTAGCCGCAAAAGCAGCGTTGCAACCGCGCCCAGTAGCGCCGCGCCCGCGGCATAGGTAAAGTTGCGCGAAAGCTGCCAAAGCGGCATGGGCGCCATTGGGCGAAGCTCCCGCCCGGTGCGGCGGGTGAACGCGCGGGCGATAAGCGTATCGATAAGGGCGAAGAACATGGCGGCCGTGCAGATGAACTGCATGGTCATCCTTTCGGCCATCTCCTCATAGAGCAAAAGTCCGGTGCGGACATAGCTGAGCTTATCTTCATCCATTCCCGTGGACTGCGCAAGGGCGGTAAAATCCTGACTGAATGCGGAAATGAAGGACTCTATTGCATGGAACGGTTCCTGCCCTTCGAGTATGCTGGGCAGGCATATATAAGCATAAAGCCCGATGCCCATCAGCAGCGCGCCGAGTGCGACGGCCGTGCGCCACGGCTTTTTATTATATATAACATAGCCTATCACGGCGGAAGCGGGCAGAGCCGCGCCGAGAACATAGGGAAGCGCGCTTATTCCGGCCGCGAAATACGCCGCAATGCCGAACGCGGCGAAAGAAACCGCGCCCGCGGCATAACCCCACGAGCCGAGCACGAAACCCAGAAACGCCGGCGCGAGCACAAAGCCGAGTTCGCTGAACCCGCTGAGCGCGCCCATAACGGCGCCAAGCGCCAAACCTATAACAATACCCCGCGATGCGGGAGCCTTTTTTGTTTCCAAATTCATCCTCCGGCGGCGGACGCCGTGCCGACGCCTACTTTATAATATAGATATTATATTATAACCTTTATTGCCGCCGAGGGCAACCGAAAACATGCGCAAGGCGCGATATGCGGACAAAATATGTAGATTATGTAAATTAAACGCGGTTCGTTTGCGGCGGGAGCCGCTATATGATATGATATGCATAAGATTCTGCATACGCAGGACGAATGGAGGATAATGCATGAAAAAGATCATTGCTGCGCTGCTTACGCTTATAATGGCGACGGCGCTTTTTGCAGGATGCGGTCAGGATAACGGGGATGTTGACCTTCCCGTAAACGTGGGCGACACAACGCCCAAGCCGCAGGAGAGTACAGACCCCGGCCGGGATAATACCCCCGGCGCGGCGCTTACGCGTGAGCCGCTCGGCGGAACGGGCATGATAGCTGCGGGCAGCATACATAACGTTGGCCTGAGGACCAACGGCACGATAGTTTCCGGCGGACATGACCAATACGGCCAGCGCAGGACGAGCAACTGGACCGACATAGTGTTTGTTGCAGCCAACAAGAGCGCCACCATAGGCATTAAGGCGGACGGCAGCGCCCTGTTTGCGGGCGAAATGACCGGCAGCGAGGCCGTTTCCGGCTGGAGCAACGTATACATGGCGGCCATGGGCGGCGACTTTGCTATTGCCCTGCTTAACGACGGCACCGTTACCGGCACCAGCGGCGCGCCAGACGTTTCCGCATGGAGCGACATGGTATGGGTCGCGGCGGGCGAAAGCTTTGCCATAGGCCTTAAGAGCGACGGTACCGTTGCAGCCACCGCCGGTGCGCCGGATGTTTCCGCATGGACCAACATGGTAAAGATAGCTGCCGGTGCAGACCGCGCCGCGGGTATAACCGCCGAAGGCAAGCTGGTTGCCAGCATAAGCACCGCCGCTTTCGATGCGAACAGTGATTACGTTGCGGTTGATGTTGGCGCGGCGGGTCTTGTGGCCGTGCGTGCGGACGGCAGCGTGGTTGCGGCGATGGAAGTTGAAGCGGACAACGACCCGCTCGTATACGCCGATTCCAAGGATATAACCGCCGTGAAGAACGCGGTTTCCGTTGCCGTGGGCGATACGCACGCGGTTGTTATGGACCGCACGGGCTATGCCTATGCATACGGCAAGAATACCGATTTGCAGTGCGACGTGGGAACGTTCAACCTGAGGCCCTATGTTGAAAACGTGAACGGCGCGAACTACATACGCGGCATAGAAATAGGCAGCACCGTTGAGCAGGCGAAGAAGCTGATTGCCCTGTTCACCGGCGCGGACAGCGTTGCCATAACCAAGGCGGACGGCAGCGAGGCCGCCGATACCGACACGGTTGCCACCGGCATGAAGGCGGGCGACGTGGGCGAAATAGTGATAATGGGCGACGGCAACGGCGACGGCGCCGTGACGAACGATGATTCCGCACTTATAGACGCCGTACTCACAAAGCAGAGCGACCTTAGCGGCGCAAAGCTGCGCGCATTGCAGCTTAGCCTTTCCTACGGCCTGCCCGCTCCCGAATGCCGCGCGGCTGATAAGAACACCATTGCCGCATACATTGCGGGCACCGGCAGCATAGACCAGTTCGGCGACAAGGTAAGGGGTACTTATACCGATAAGTTCAAGAGCGCTTACGAAGCGAATAACGACACCGTGGGCTACATTGAAGTGCTCGGCACGAACGTAAGCTATCCCATTATGTTCGATATGACGGGCAAATGGTATTACAACGACCACACCCCCGCCAAGGAAAAGGCCGAATCCGGCTCCGTTTACGCCTATTATTACGGTCAGCAGCATAACGACGTAATAACCGGCCACAACTCCAGGCCCTCCGGCAGCATGTTCCATCAGCTTCACCATATTGAGGACTTCAATATGGGCAAGTCGAACTGCGAGGAAAAGAAGTATTGCGGCAAGGAACTCAGCAACCTGCCCGATTTGAAGGTGTATTCCGAGCGCGTGTGGGACGTGTATCTCTATGGCGAGGAGGCGCGCTACGAGATATTTGCCATGTTTGAAACCAAGGCTCCCGCGGACGTTGAAAAGTCCCTGATGGAGTACGTTTGGTATCCCTACGGCAACACAAACCACGATAAGGACACCGATGAAAAGGTTCAGGCCTGGATAGACGATTGCGTAAAGCAGACCAAAGAGCTGAGCGGGCTTGAGCTGAACACCAACGTTAACGTGAAGGACGATTTCCTCACCGTGTTCACCTGCGCAACGCAGCACAGCGACGCAGGCAAGGGCGCAAGGCTGTACTTCATGCTGAAGAAGGTAGATTATTAAAAAGTTTGGCGTTTATTAACGACAAAATCGATAATATTCCATGCGGGGCAAGGCGGAAGCGCTTTGCCCCGCAATTTATTTTGAGAAGAAAAAGCCCGCTGTGCCTAACAAAATTTGAGGCCGGCAAAAAAGATTCAAGATTTTTTGCAAAAAAGCGTTGACAAAAAGAGGAGTGTTTGGTATTATAGTCAAGCGCGCTGGGGAAACGGACAAGAGAGTCCGGAAGAACAGCGGGGAACGCACCTTGAAAACTATATAGTGCAAGATCAAAAAATAAGCAAGTAATTC
>ERZ772892.874-NODE-874-length-35308-cov-10.002553_pt1 | contig 35308 bp, 23 predicted proteins | sample MGYA00512126_ERZ772892 | MGnify/ENA primary metagenome ERZ772892 (study PRJEB29015, sample SAMEA2737697) | human gut metagenome | biome: human gut; feature: human-associated habitat; material: faeces | place: China | collected 2012 ... | reverse complement strand
GCCCACTGCATACAGCATCTCTGAGGGCATTGCCATCGGCGTCATCTCCTGGACCCTGCTCAACGTCATCACCGGCAAGGCCAGCGAGAAGAAGATCAGCCCCCTGATGTATGTGCTGACCGTTCTGTTCATCCTGAAATACGTTCTGCTGTAAGCTGTTTCCCACAAGCTTTCCAGCAGCATGAAAAATGCCATCGTCTTGCGACGATGGCATTTTTGTTTTGCTTATTTTTTGTGGGGAAGATGGATCTCCGGGATGGCCACGTTATCGTAGTGGATCACCTCTCCCTGCTCCTCATGCTCCGGCGAGTGCTTGACCTTGCCGGTGTGGAACTCCGGCACCGCCACCGTCTCGTTCCGGTCATAAAGATACAGGGGATGCTCCTCCGGCTCATGCTGCTTCCAGTGCTTTTCCAGCCAGCGGACACAGCGGCGACGCAGCTCGTGTTTCATTGCGTGGAACGCCTCCTCTCGGCATTGCTCAGATCAGGTTGATGAACAGGGTGATGGCCAGGCTGTTCAAAAAATCCGCAAACAGACTGCCCACCAGCGGGATGATAAGGTACGCCTTGATGGAGGGGGCGTACTTCTCGCAGACCACCTGCATGTTGGCCATGGCGTTGGGGGTGGCCCCCATACCGAAACCGCAGGTGCCGGACACCAGTACCGCGGCGTCGTAATCCCGGCCCATGATGTTGAAGACCACCAGCACCACATACAGCAAGATGAACACCGTCTGCCCGGCCAGCAGCACCACCAGCGGGCCCGCCAGGTCGGCCAGCTGCCAGAGCTTGAGGGTGATCATGGCCATGCCCAGGAAGAGCGAAAGGCTGATACCGCCGATGTCGTTGATCTCGCCCATATGCACCACATAGGCTCCGCTGTACTCGCCGATGTTCCGGATGCAGGCGGCTGCGATCATGGCACCGATATAGATGGGGAACGTCATGCCCGTGAGGGAAAGCAGCTTGGAAACGATGGTGCCGATGCCCATGGCAATGATGATCTGGAACGTGGCCGCGGGGTACATGCTGGCGTGGCGCTCATGCTTGATCTCATCCTCCACCAGCAGGCTGTCGTCCTCAGGCACCACGGTCTTGAGCAGGTCATGCTTTTCGATGAGGGTCTTGCCCACCGGGCCGCCCATGATGCTGCCTGCGATCAGGCCGTAGGTAGCCGCTGCCGTGCAGAGGGTGGTGGCACCCTGCACCCCAAAACCCTCCAGCATGGGGCCGAATGCACCCGCCGTACCGTGGCCGCCCACCATGGGGATGGAGCCCGTGCACAGGCCCACCAGCGGCGAGATGCCCAGCACTTTGGAAAGCCCGATGGCTACAAAGTTCTGCCCCACGATGAGGCCGATGACCAGCACCAGAAACACGATCATGGCCGTGCCGCCGCTCCGCAGCACCTTGAGGTTGGCCTGAAAGCCCACCGACGTGAAGAAGAAGACCATGCAGACCTCTTTTAGAAGATCATCAAAGGCGAACTCTGCAATGCCCGTTCCATAGCATACGCAGGTAAACACGGCGAACAGCACGCCGCCGATAACCGGGGCCGGAATGCAGAAGCGCTCCAGCAGCCGGACTCTCCGCCGCAGAAAGCGGCCCAGCATCAACACCACCACCGCGACTGCGAGGGTCTGATACATATCCAATGTGATTTGCAGCATAATTTTTGAATTCTTTCCCCTTTTCCTCTAAGATCCGGGTGCCGACAATGCACCCGCTGCTTTCCGCGCATTGTCTATTATACTCATCTACTGCATGAAATACAATCACTCATTCAGCCGCCAAACAGGCCGAAAAAGCTGGTATGGGTAAAGCCCAGGACCAAGAACAGGAGGATCAATGCAAACAGCACCCCGATGATGATGTCCATCTGGTGGACCGTCAGGGGGAATTTATCATAGAGTTTCTCTTTCGGGTTGACGAAATCAGGGTCGTTGTTGTCCAGCAGTTTCTTTTTGCCGGTTTCACCCTGGGCTTTGGCGGCCTCAAAGGCGGCCTGCTCTTTTTCCAGCTGGGCTTCCCGCTGGGCCAGCAGGGCCTCCCGCCGGGCCAGCTCTTCCTCGCGGGTGGGGGTGGTCTTTTCTTCCATAGGTCTGTTCTCCGTTCTGTTTTTTCTTATTATAGCATAGGGTTTTGAACAAAAAAAGTGGGCCGCCCACTTTACCAGCAGGCGGCCCGATAGGCGCTCTCTTTGGGGTTACTTCTTTGCCAGATACTTGCGGATATCAATGGCGACAGCCACGATGATGACAAGGCCCTGGACGATGTAGGTGTAAGAAGAGTTGACGTTCATGAACTGCAGAGCAACTTTCATCAGCTCGAAGACCAGCACGCCGACCAGGATGCCGGGGACAGTACCGACACCGCCGGTGGTGGAAACGCCGCCGATGGTGGAAGCCGCGATGGCGTCCAGCTCATAGCCCATTGCAGTGTTGACGGATGCGCCGCCGGACTTTGCAGCCAGCAGGCAGCCTGCCAGACCGAACATGCAGGAGGCCAGGATGTAGATGCGGATCTTGGTGGCGTAAACGTTGACACCGGCCACCTCAGCAGCAGCCTCGTTGCCGCCGATGGCGTACATGTACTTGCCGTGACGGGTCTTGTTGTACAGGAACCAGAAGCAGAAGGCCACGATCAGGGCGATCCAAATCAGCACCGGAATGCCGATGATTGTGTTGGAGGCCAGAGAGGTGAAGTTCTTGTTCAGGGAGCCGATGGGGGTACCGCCGGTGTAGACCAGGCAGATACCGTAGACGACCTGCTGCATACCCAGGGTAGCGATAAAGGGCTGGACCTTCAGGTAAGAAACGACCAGACCGTTGCACAGACCCACGATGGCGCAGATGGCAATGACCAGAATGAACACCACAGGGGTGGGCAGAGTGGGCATGTTGGGGTAGAACTTACCGGCAGCGCCCTCGGTCTGCGCAAAGATGCAGGCCAGGCAGGCGGCAAAACCAGCCAGACGGCCTGCGGACAGGTCGTTGCCGGTGGTGATCAGACAGCCGGAGATGCCCAGCGCGATGATGTAGCGGATGGACACGTTCTTGAACAGGTTGATCAGGTTTGCACGTGCAAAAAAGTTCGGATGGATGATGCCGACGAACAGAGAGACGAGCAGCATCAGAACGATAATGGCGTTGTTGCCCAGCCATTTCTTTACGGATTTACCCGTTAATTTCTTGGTAGCTTCCACAATAGACAGCCTCCTTGTTTACTGATTGGCCGCTGCCGTTTCGGGCGCGGTCTCAAACTGGGTAGCCAGCTCCATGATGTTCTCCTGGGTCGCGTCCTTGCCGTCGATGAAGCCGGTGATGCGGCCATCGCACATGACCATGACGCGGTTGGACATGCCAATGATCTCGCTCATTTCAGAGGAGATCATAATGATGCTCTTGCCCTGCTTGGCCAGATCGGCAATGATGCAGTAGATCTCGTACTTTGCACCAACGTCGATGCCGCGGGTGGGCTCGTCCAGGATCAGGACATCGGGGTTATTTGCCAGCCAGCGGGCGATCAGCACCTTCTGCTGGTTGCCGCCGGACAGGCTCTTGATCTGGGTCTTGGGGCTGGGCACCTTGATGGCCATCTTTTCCTTATTGGTCGCCACCAGATCCAAAATCTTCTTGTCATCCAGCATGATGGGGCCCTTGCGCAGAGCGTCCAGCGATGCAATGGAGATGTTGTCGGCCACGCTCAGCACACCCATGATGCCGGTTGCGCGGCGGTCCTCGGTCAGCAGAGCCACGCTCTTCCGAATGGCATCGCGGGGCTGCTTGATGTTGACCTCTTCACCCTTGATCCACACCTTACCGGAGGTATGGGCACGCAGGCCGAAGATGCCTTCCATCAGCTCGGTGCGCTGTGCGCCCACCAGACCGGCCACGCCCAGGATCTCGCCCTTTTTCAGCTCAAAGCTGCAATGGCGGAAGGAGCGCGGATGGATGGAGGTGAAATCCTCCACCTTCATCATCACTTCCTCGGAGGGGTGGTTCTCCAGCGGGGGGAACAGGTTGGACAGCTCACGGCCGACCATCTTGGCGATGATCTGCTCCTTGGTCATCTCGGCCACATTCCACTTGCCGATGTAATGGCCATCACGCATGATGGTCACTTCGTCAGCAATGACCTTGATCTCATCCATCTTGTGGCTGATGTAGACCAGTGCAACGCCCTGCTCCTTCAGCTCACGCATGATGCGGAACAGCGATTCCACTTCGTTGGCGGTCAGGGAGGAGGTGGGCTCGTCCAGGATCAGCACCTTGCAGTTTGCGGAAACAGCCTTTGCAATTTCCACCATCTGCATCTGGGCAATGCTCAGGCTGCCCAGCTTTGCGTGGGAATTGATCTGCAGCTTCAGCTTCTTCAGCAGTGCATCGGTATCCTTGTACATTTTAGCATGGTCCACTGTGGTCACCGGGCCATACTTCTTGGTGGGGTAGCGGCCCAGCCAGATATTCTCAGCCACGGTACGGGCCGGAATGGGCTGCAGCTCCTGATGCACCATGGCAATGCCGCGGTCCAGTGCATCCAACGGGTTCGCAACAACGACCTTTTCTCCCTCGTATTCGATCTCGCCCTCGTCCATCTTGTAAATGCCGAACATGCACTTCATCAGGGTGGACTTACCGGCACCGTTTTCGCCCATCAGGGCCATAACTTTACCGGGGCGGAGCTCCAACTGCGCGTGGTCCAGCGCTTTTACGCCGGGGAAGGTCTTGACCACGCCTTTCATTACCAGACGGTATTCTGACATTCCGCAGAGCCTCCTTATCTTGCAATTTGCAGGCCGCGCGGTGCGTCCTTTCTAAAAGAAGGCGCGTGCGCCCGAGAGAACTCTCGCACGCACGCGCTTTTAAGCTTTTACCAAGCCATAGGACTCACTGCGTACCTTGCAAACGTGAGTTTTGTGCTACAGGAATTAGAGGTACTGTGCTGCGTTCTCGGTAGTGACCTTGACGTAGTCGACCCAGTAGTACTCCTCAACGTCCTTGCCCTCAACAAACAGCTGAGTAGCCTCGGCAGCCTTGGTAGCCTGGCCCACGTCGTCGTTCAGAACGGTACCGGTCATCTTGCCGTCAACAACATTCTGGACAGCCTCTTTCAGTGCGTCAACACCGACCAGGTAGATGTCCTTGCCAACGGTACGGCCAGCCTGCTCGATGGACTGCAGAGCGCCCAGAGCCATTGCGTCGTTGTTGCAGAACACAACTTCGATCTTCTCGCCGTACTGTGCCAGAGCGTTTGCAACGTCCTGCTGTGCGGTGGTCTGATCCCAGTTGTCCAGGTACTCGTACAGGCACTCCACTTCCTTGTCGGCATCGGTCAGAGCCTTGATGGAGTACTCAGTGCGGTACTGAGCATCGATGTTCTCGGGGTCGCCCTTGCACATGATGTAGGTGATCTTGCCGTCGCCGTTGATATCGCCCTGGGTCTCGGTCTCCAGGATCAGCTCGCCCTGGTAAGTACCGGACTGACGTGCGTCAGCGCCAACGTAGCAGCACTTGCCTGCGTAGGAATCCAGAACAGCCTTTTCGGGCTCACGGTTGATGAAGACGATGGGAGTGCCGGAGGGAGAAATGGTATCAACGATGGTCTGTGCAGAGGTGGTCTGAACAGGGTTGATGATCAGAACGTCAACGCCCTGCTGCAGGAAGGTGTTGATCTGCTCGGTCTGGGTGTTCTGGTCGTTCTTGCCGTCAACGATGGTCACGGCGTAGCCCTTATCCTTCAGGTACTCTTCCAGGTCGGTGCGGTACAGGGTCATAAAGTTATCAGCAAACTGATAGATGCAGACACCGACGTTTGCGCTGCCGGTTGCAGCCTCAGAAGCAGCTGCAGAGGAAGCAGCGACAGAGGAAGCAGCAGTGGAGCTGGAGGAGCCGCCGCAGGCGGTCAGAACGCCAGCAGCACCCACAACAGCAGAAGCCTTCATAAAGTCACGACGGGAAATCATTTTCATAATCTTGTTCTCCTTCATTCGCATATCACAGCATTTCATGGAATATACTTACATGTACGTTCCACGGTTTCTGTTTGTATTATAGCCATCTGAAAAAAAGTTCGCAATGGGACAAGTTCACAAGATTCCGGCCGTTTCTTTGTGCATTCTTCACAGTTGATATTGTTGTGTACAACATTCTTTTTGATATCAAGCACAAAATCGGTCAAAAATGCAACATACATCCAAATTCCATGCCAAAAATCCATAAATCCTTTCAAAATGGTTACAACATCATTCTGTTCATGCAACAAATTTCTCTGTACAGAAAATGCCCGTCTTTTCCCGGGAGTTTTGCACAAAACGTACATTTCCGGGAAAAACCGGGCATTTTTTTCATTTTTCACTTTTCTTTGTGTTCGCGGCGGTAGCGGGTGGGGGTGACTCCCAGCGTCTTTTTGAAGATCTTTGTAAAATAATTCACGTCCAGAATGCCCACTTCCTCGGCCACGGCGGCAATGGTGTGGTTGTTCTGCACCAGCAGCTGGGCCGCGCGGTTGACGCGCTGGGTGTTGATATAATCGATCAAGGTGCTGCCGGTCTCCTGCTTGAACAATGCCGACAGGTACGATGGGCTGATGAAGCACATGGCGGCCAGACTTTTCAGCGTCAGCGGCTCGGCCACGTTCAGGTTGACGTAGTTCATCACCTTCTGCACCGCGGGCGAATACTCCTTCAGCGAGTAGCGGCGGACATAGGCACAGTAATCCCGCGTCATCTGCCACATCATCTCGTTGGGCACCTCGTTGGCTTCCTCAATGATGCGGCTGTACTTGCTGGAAATGGCATCGATATAATAGGGATGCACCTTGCTGGGCTCAATGGCCTTGCGCAGCAGGGTGTTCAGCACGATCATCTTGTTCTTTTGCTGGTAGAGCGTCCCCTCGAACCGGCCGCCGTAGGTAAAGCGGGAGTGCTGGTGCATGGCCTCGATGGCGGCTTCCTCATCGCCCCGGGCCACCGCGTCCAGAATGCGGTTCTCTGATTCGTACCGCTGCTCCAGCATGGTGACCGGGATCTCCTTCTGGAACTCCGGCTCGTGGAAATAGCGGGTATCCGGGTGGAACTGGAAGGGCAGGAATTCCTTCAGCTCCTGCACCGGGACAGTGCAGCCGAACATCGTATCCACCACAACCCGCAAAGCTCCATAGAAATCGCTGGCCTCCAGGATCTTCACGCCGTTGTAGTACTCCTGCACAGCGGCCTCTCCGGCTTCCCCCAGATAACGCCTGACCCATTTGCGGGCGCTCGGGGTGCGGGGGCCCACCGTCCAGGGTCCAATGAGAAAGACCGTGTTTTTTTCATCGGGGATGCGGAACAGGGCAAAGTGCAGCTCAAAGGTGCCCTCCACCAGCAGCAGGGTATTCTCAGGGGTGCTGTCCAGCAGCAGCTGGCCGAACTCCTGCCAGTCGAACTGGGGGTCCAGCGATCGCCGCAGGCCGTAGTCAAACTCTTCCAACCCCTCAAAGGGCGGGGTGACCCGCCGGGTCGGGATATTCTGCACCGCTGCCAGCTTTGTAAGGATCTGCAAGGGATCCACCCGCATCGTACACCGCTCCTTTTTCCTGTTGTTCCGCTCATGCCATTGTGTCATTCTTGATATATTAGTATACATCAATTTTGAAGCAGAAACAAGCCGCCCACAGGAATTTCCCGTGGGCGGCTTGATCCGTTTCCTTACTTATTATGGCGCTGTGCCAGTGCGGCCACGTTCTCCTCCACCTTCTGTTTGGTCAGGGGGTAGATGAAGAACAGGCTCAGGGCCACGGCCACGAAGCCGATGGCGGGGGCAATACAGGAGATGTTGAAGATGCCCATGGTGACCTCCGGGTCAAAGGCAGTGGCAGCGCTGTAACCGATCATGGTCAGCAGGCCGCCGGTCAGGCCGGAAGAGAACGCCTGACCCAGCTTGCGGGCAAAGGAGTAGACCGCATAGATGGTTCCGTCCTCACGGATGCCGTTGCGGACCTCGGAATCATCGATGACATCGGTGATCATTGCCCAGATGATGGTGTTGAAGAAACCCAGGCAGATGAAGGCGGCACAGTAGAAGCCGACATAGACCCAGACATTGGCGGGCTTGAGAACAAAGCAGATGACCTCCAGCACCGTGGCCACGATGCAGGATACGGTGGCCAGCTCTTTTTTACCGAACCGGCTGGCCAGCTTGGAGGCAAAGGGTGCACAGACGAGCAGGATCAGCACGCTGCTCAGCAGAGAAGCGGTAGACTGGGCGGCGGCGCTGCCGTAGAAGTTGGGGAACACATAGCCTGCCATGCCCTGCATGGTCAGCATGGCCAGCAGCAGGAAGAGGGCGGCAGCAATGATGCCCAGCAGGGCACGGTTGGTGAACACGCTCTTGAGCATCTTGCCAATGTCCATCTTGCTGTTGTTTGCGGGCACATCCACACGCTCACGCACCAGGTGAAAGCAGAGCAGGTAGCAGAGGATGGCGCAGACAGAGAAAACGCCTGCAATGATGGTCATGCGGCTGCCGGAGAGGACCGTCTGACCATTGACGGTGACGTAAGCCACCATGGGGGTGCCAACGCCGATCACAAGGCCGGCCAGGGTGCTGCCGATGGTACGCCAGGTGGACAGCTCTGCGCGGTCCTTGGGGTCAGCAGAGATGGCGGAGGCCATGGAACCGTAAGGGATGTTGACGGAGGTGTAGAAGATGGAGCCCCACAGGATATAGGTCACAAAGAGCCATGCCACCTTGAAGCCGTAGGACATCCCGGCCAGACCGGACTGGAAGATGAGGAAGGATGCGATGGCCACAGGGCCGCACATCCGCTTGAGCCAGGGGCGGAACTTGCCGTCCTTGGTGGGCTTGGAGCGGTCCACGATCTGGCCCATGGTCACATCGGTAAAGGCATCCACAAAGCGGGCGATCATCATGATCATGCCCACAACACCGGCGCTCACGCCCATCACGTCGGTATAGAACTTCATCAGGAAGCTGGACGACAGGATAAAAGTAAAATCGTTGGCGAAATCGCCGAACATATAGCCGACCTTGTCCCGCATCCCAAACGGGGTGGTCTTTTGCATTTCATTTGCCATTGTATTCTCCTTCGGTGGTCAATTCAAACGGTACAGTGTCCCTTCTGCTGTATCCAAGTTTGTACTCCAATATTATGACAAACTTTTATCAAAAAATGTTAGAATATTTTTTAGGTGAATTCGTACAATTTTAAGGTATTGTTTTTGTACATTTTCACAGTTCGTTCACATTCTGTTTTTTCCTCTTTTTCCCAGCATTCACTTTTTGTGGCACTCTTTACGGAAGTTTTTAAACCCGGACGGAGATAATAGGTATTCTGCCCAGAGCAGCGCCTGTTTTCCTGAAAAAAGTCTGGATTTATTCAAAAATCTTTCTATCCCTTTTATAAAATTTCTGTCATACTGGGTATAAAGACAATAAACGCCCCTGTGGCACGCAAAATGCCGCCGGGCTGATGAATGTGAGGTCATCCTGATGAACCGCTCCCTGCTGTATCCCCGCGCTACCACCACCCGCCGTCTCATCGGCCTGGACGGGATGTGGCGTTTCAGCTTCGACCCCGAGAGCAAGGGTGTGGAGGCCGGATGGGCGCTGGACCTGCCCTCCTCTCTTTCCATGCCGGTGCCTGCCTCCTTCTGCGACCTGTTCACCGACAAGGCCTCCCGCGAATACTGCGGTGATTTCTGGTACGAGACCAGCTTTTTTGTCCCTGCGGAATGGAGCGGCTGGGACATCGTTCTCCGGTTTGGCTCGGTCACCCACCGGGCCCGGGTCTTTGTCAATGGCGTGGAGGTGGCCCAGCACGAGGGCGGCTTCCTGCCCTTTGATGCCACTGTGACCAACATCGTGCGCTACAACCAGTTCAACAAGCTCAGTGTTCTGGCGAATAACGAGCTCAGCGAGACGATGCTGCCCGCAGGCACCACCCGTACCCTTGCGGATGGCAGAAAGATCGCCGCCCCCTACTTTGATTTTTACAACTACGCCGGCATCCACCGGCCCGTCTGGCTGATGGCCCTGCCCAAGGAGCGGGTGCTGGACTATTCCACACGATACCGTCTGACCGAGACCGGGGCCGAGATCGACTATACCGTGTCCACCAACGGCCCCCACCTCGTGACTGTGGAGCTTTACGGCGGCACCACCCGGGTGGCCGAAAGCTCCGGCACTACCGGTACGCTGGTGGTCAAAAACGCCAAGCTGTGGAATGTCCACGCCGCCTATCTCTACGATCTGGTCATCCGCATCCACGAGGGCAGCGCGGTGGTGGACGAGTATCTGGACCGGATCGGCATCCGCACCTTTGAGATCCGGCACGGGCGTTTCCTGCTCAACGGCAGCCCGGTCTATCTGCGGGGCTTCGGCCGGCACGAGGATGCCGACATCCGGGGCCGTGGGCTCGACCTGCCCACCGTCAAGCGGGATTTTGAGCTGATGAAGTGGATCGGCGCAAACTGCTTCCGCACCAGCCACTACCCCTACGCTGAGGAGATCTACCAGATGGCCGATGAGGAGGGCTTCCTCATCATTGACGAAGTCCCCGCCGTGGGCTTTATGCAGAGCACGGCCAACTTCCTGGCCGCCAATCAGGGCAACGGCAGACAGCAGGGCTTTTTTGAGAAGGAGACCACGCCTGCGCTGCTCAAGAACCACAAGGCAGCCCTGACCGATATGATCGACCGGGACAAAAACCACCCCTCGGTCATCGGGTGGAGCCTGCTCAACGAGCCTCAGTGCACCAGCGCGGGCACTGAGGAATATTTCAAGCCCCTGTTCGAGCTGGCCCGCCGCCTCGACCCCCAGAAGCGCCCCCGTACTTATACGGTCCTGATGACCAGCCTGCCCGACACCAGCAAGGGCCAGCGTTTTGCCGATTTCGTCAGCCTGAACCGCTACTACGGCTGGTATGTACTGGGCGGGGCCGGGCTGGCAGATGCCGAAGCCGCCTTCCGCCATGAGATGGACGGCTGGGCAAAAGTCCTGCATGGCCGCCCGCTCATCTTCACTGAGTACGGCACCGACAACCTGAGCGGTGCACACAAGCTCCCCAGCGTGATGTGGAGTGCCGAGTACCAGAATGAATATCTGGAGATGACCCACGCCGTGTTCGACCACTACGATTTCGTGCAGGGTGAGCTGGTGTGGAATTTTGCCGATTTCCAGACCACCGAGGGCATCCTGCGGGTGGACGGCAACAAAAAAGGCATCTTTACCCGCCAGCGTCAGCCCAAGGATGCGGCGTACCTCTTCCGGGAGCGGTGGACAGCGCTGCCGGTCGATTTCAAGAAGCGAAAAAAATAATCCCAGAAAACAGCAGCGCCCTGCCGGTTTGCCCCGGCAGGGCGCTGCTTGTCTGATATGCGTTTACTTGATGCAGCTCGAGCACGGGCTGCACCCTGCCGCAATGGCTTCCTCGTAGCTGGAGAAGAGGATCTGGTTCTTCTCCGCAGGGAGATTGGCACAGCTGGGCAGGTGGAACTTTTTGCTGTTCACGTTGCCGATATACCCCTGCTGCGCGGTGGACGCTGCCGTCGGGTCGGTGGGGTTGAGCTCAGAATCAGTGGCCGTTTTCTCGGTGCGGATGGTATAGTTCTGTCCATCGGAACCGATCACGATAGCCCCCAGCAGGTCCGTGCGGTAAACATTCACGCCCGCATCCCGCAGGATGCTCAGGGTCTCCTCGTGGGGGTGGCCGTACTTGTTGTTCACACCGCAGGAGATGATGCCCATCTCGGGCAGGACGGCGTTCAGGAAGATGTAGCTCGTGCTGGTGCTGGAACCGTGGTGGCCCACCTGCAGAACATCTGCCTTCAGGTTGGCCCCGCTGTTCACGAGGTCGCGCTCCGCATCCGATTCCATATCGCCGGTGAGCAGAAAGCTGGTGGAGCCGTAGTCCACCCGCAGGACGATGGAGGTATCGTTGGTGTTGTCATACTGCGCCACAGGGCCCAGCATGGTCACAGTGGCGCTGCCCAGCGGCCAGACCGTGCCCACGGCGGGCACTTCCACCTGCAGGCCCTGCTGCTGGGTGTACTTGACGAAATCCTGAAAGCACTTGGTGGAGGCTTCCGTCACGGGGCTGTACACATGGTCTGCCGGGAAATAGGCCAGCGCAGCGGACAGGCCGCCCACATGATCCTCGTGGGCGTGGGAGCAAAACACATACTGCAGCTCCTCCACACCGAGATTCTGCAGGTAGGAGACGACATAGCTGCCATCGTCCACATTGCCGCCGTCGTAGAGCATATACTGGCCGTCACATTCCACCAGCACGCTCAGGGCCTGCCCCACATCCAGGAAGTGCATCTCAAAGTTGGCGGTCTGGTCGTCTCCGGCAGGCTGGACCGTGCTGACCGTAGGAGTGCTGCTGCCCGGCACCACCGCCGAGGCATCACAGGCGGCAAGGCCAAGGGCCAGCGCCGCCGCAAGGGCCAGAGCGGCAATGCGCCGCCAGAGGCTTACTTTTTCTTTTTTGAAGTTTTCCACACTGTATTCTCTTTCTGTTGATCATTCTTCGGCTTACGGGGTGCCGTACCGTTGGGCGCAAAGCGTGCGCCGGGGCTGGGCTGGCGGCCGCCTGCGGTTCGGGCCGGGGCGGTTCCGCGGCTCTGATCCCTGCCTCCCCTGCCCTTGTTGGGGCGGACAGTATAGGTGCCGTCGTTGTGGATGGTCACCTCGGCAGGCTCGGCCCGGCGGGCAGAGCGCTGGACCGCGCGGCGGCCCTCGGCGGGCACCAGCAGCGGGATCAGGTCCTCCCTGTGGGTCATTTTCAGCGCCTTGATGACCTTTTCGGCATTGCGGGGCTCGTAATACTGGAGCAGGGCGCGCTGGAGCGCTTTTCCCTCCGCAGTCTTTTCCACAAACACAGGCTTGAGGGTGTAGGGGTCAAGGCCGGTGTAGAACATGCAGGTGCTCACCGTGCCGGGGGTGGGATAGAAATCCTGCACCTGCTCGGGGCGCATGTGGTTTTTGTAGAGATACTCAGCCAGATAGACGGCATCGCTCAGGGTGCTGCCCGGGTGGCTGGACATCAGGTAGGGCACGAGGTACTGCTTTTTGCCCGCCTTCTTGCTCAGCTCATAGAACTTATCCTTGAACTTGTTGAAGGTCTGGATGGGCGGCTTGCCCATGTAGGCCAGTGTATTGGGAGCGCAGTGCTCCGGGGCCACCTTCAGCTGACCGGAGACGTGATACTCCACCAGCTCCTTGAAGAAGGTGTCGTCCGGGTCGGCCATCAGGTAATCGAACCGGATGCCGCTGCGGATGAACACCTTTTTCACGCCGGGCAGTTCCCGGACACGGCGCAGGATCTTGAGGTAATCGCTGTGATCCACGATCATGTGGGAGCAGGTGGTGGGGGCCAGGCAGTGCTTGCCGCCATTGCACATGCCCCGCAGCATCTGCTCCCGGCAGGACGGGAACCGGAAGTTGGCGGTGGGGCCGCCGATATCGTGGATGTAACCCTTGAAATCAGGCTCGTGGGTCATCCGCTCGGCCTCGGCCACGATGCTGTCGGCACTGCGGCTGGTGACCCGGCGGCCCTGATGCAGCTGGATGGCGCAGAAGTTGCAGCCGCCGAAGCAGCCGCGGTTCTGGATGATGGAGAACTGCACCTCCCGGATGGCAGGCACGCCGCCCATGCTCTCGTAGATGGGGTGGTAGCGGCGGGTGTAGGGCAGCGCATACACCTTGTCCAGCTCCCAGCGCACCAACGGCTTTGCCGGGATGTTCTGCACAAGGTACTTTTCACTCTGCTTCTGGACAATGATCTGACCGCTGACCACATCCTGATTGTCCATCTGGATGCGGCAGGCTTTGGCGTAGGCCACCTTATCGGAGGCCACTTTCCGGAAACCGGCGCACTCCACATACTTTTCGGGCAGGTGGTCGAAGTCGGTCAGGTAGCAGGTGCCATCCACATCGGTGATGGACTCCACCGGCTCCCCTGCCGCCAGCCGCCGGGCGATCTCCACGGTCTGGTGCTCGCCCATGCCAAAGCTGATGAGATCGGCTCCGGAGTCCTCCGCAATGCTGGGCAGAACGGTGTCCAGCCAGTAATCGTAGTGGGCAAACCGGCGCAGAGAAGCCTCCAGGCCGCCCAGGATCACAGGCAGGTCGGGGTAGGCCTCCTTGGCCAGCCTGGTGTAAACGGTGGCGCTGCGGTCAGGCCGCGCGCCGCCGATGCCGCCGGGAGAGTATTCGTCCTCGGCACGCGGAATTTTTGCCACGGAGTAGTGGCTCACCATGCTGTCCACGTTGCCGCCGCCGATGAAAAAGCCGTACTTCGGCCTGCCGAACCGCTTGAAGTCCTCGCAGTCGGAATAGCGGGGCTGGGCCAGCACGCCGACCTTATAGCCCTCGGCCTCAAGCAGACGGCTGATGATGGCGGTGCCAAAGCTGGGGTGGTCAACGTAGGCATCGCCGCCCACCACCACAAAGTCCAGCTGATCCCACCCCCGGGCTTCCATGTCCGCCCGGCTGATGGGAAGAAATTCGGTGTAGATCGGGGAAGAGTTGTCCATAGTGTTCCTCACTGGTTAAACTTCTCTGTCTGCTCCCCTGACAGGGAGCCAAGAGAAGCGTTGCTTGTGTTCTTATTCCTCCGGCTGATTCATCTGCATTTCCAGCCACTGCTGGCGGCTGATGAGGACAGCGCGGGGCTTGGCACCCTCATAGGGGCCGATGATGCCCTTCTGCTCCATCTCATCCATGATGCGGGCGGCGCGGGCATAACCCAGCTTACAGCGGCGCTGCAGCAGGCTGGTGGATGCCTGCCCGGCATCGATGACCACCTCAACGGCCTGCTTGAGCATTGGGTCGCTGCCGGTCTCCTCATCCGCATCTGCAGAGGATGCGCCCTTCTTGCCATCCTGAATGGCGTGCTTTTCCATGGCTTCGATCATGGCCTCGTCGTACTGGACGGTGGCGCTCTGCTTGATGAAGTCCAGCACGCGGCTGATCTCCTCATCCCGCACAAAGGTGCCCTGGATACGCACCGGCTTGGGCGCGCCCACAGGCATAAAAAGCATGTCGCCCTGGCCCAGCAGCTTCTCGGCACCGGCACCATCCAGAATGGTGCGGCTGTCCACCTGGCTGGACACGGCAAAAGCAATGCGGCTGGGGATGTTGGCCTTGATCAGGCCAGTGATGACATCCACACTGGGGCGCTGGGTGGCAACGATGAGGTGCATTCCGGCGGCACGGGCCTTCTGGGCAATCCGGCAGATGGAATCCTCCACGTCCTTGCCCACGACCATCATCAGATCGGCCAGCTCGTCGATGATGATGGCGATATAGGGCATCTTTTCCAGCATGGGGTCGGTGGCTGCCAGCTTGTTGAAGGATTTGATGTCACGGACATTGTTTTCCGCAAACAGGTGGTAGCGGCGCTCCATCTCCTGCACCGCGCTGCTCAGAGCACCCGCTGCCTTTTTCGGCTCGGTGATGACGGGCATCAGCAGATGGGGGATGCCGTTGTATTCAGCCAGCTCCACCACCTTGGGGTCAATGAGCATGAGCTTCACGTCCTCAGGGCTGGAGCGGAACAGGATGCTGATGATGATGCTGTTCACACAGACAGATTTACCACTGCCGGTGCTGCCCGCGATGAGCAGATGGGGCATCTTGCACAGGTCGGCCACCTGGGCCACACCGGCAATGTCCTTGCCCAGCGCCACGCCCAAGGGCGAAGTCATCCGCAGGAAGGCCTGGCTTTCAAAGACACTGCGGATAAAAACGGGGGTCTTTTTGTGGTTGGGCACCTCGATGCCCACGGCAGGCTTGCCGGGGATGGGTGCTTCCATGCGGACATCGGCCACGGCAAGGTTCAGGGCGATATCATCGGCCAGCGAGGTGATGCGGCTGATCTTCACGCCCGCCATGGGCTGGACCTCGTACCGGGTAACGGAGGGTCCCCGCGAAATATCCAGCACCCGGGTGCGCACGCCGAAGCTTTCCAGCGTGTCCACCAGCTTCTGGGCGTTGGCCTTCAGCTCGTCCTGGGCACCGGGGTCACCCTCCTCGGCAGACTTTTCAAACAGCTCGATGCTGGGGTACTGATACTGGAAGGTCTCCACCACCTCCGGCTCCTCGGCCGGGGCGGTGGCGGCAGCCTGCTCACCTGCGGCGGGCTTTTCCATGGCAGCCGCTACCAGCGTGTTCAGGTCTTTTTCCTCCACCGGTTCGCTGGTAATGCTGATCCAGCCGTCCTCGTCCGGCTCACTGCGCATGGCCACCGCGTTTTCCGCGCTGACCCGCACCGGCACCACCGGCTCGTCCGTAGTGGGCAGGGTGGGGGTCTGGAACACCGGCATCTCAGGATGCACGGGCTCTGCCGGTGCAGCCGCAGGGGCTTCCGGGGCCGCAGGCGGCACGGTGGGGTTCACCACCGGGGCCGGAGCAGACGATCCGGCGGGCGCGAAGAAATCCTCGGCGGCAGTCTCCACGGCATCCGGCACCACCGGTTTGACGATGGCCCGGGGCGGGGCCTTTTGGAGCGGGTCCTGCCCAAAGGTGCCGCCCGGCCCGATGATGATGGGCTCAATGGGCTCGCTTCCGCCCTCAGAAACAGAGGTATCCGGCCCAAGATCGATATCAAACGCCGCGCGGGGATGGTTGGAGGTCACCTTGACCGGCTCAAAGGCTGGGGCAGGCTGGGCGGGAGCCGGTTCCGGCTCCACCGGCGCAGGCGGCTCGTATCCCAGAGAATCGTCCACGGGAGCAGGTTCCGCTTCGCCTTCCATCTCCTTGGTCACCTTGTGGCCCCAGCTGAACACGCCGGACAGCCACCCGGGCACCGGAATGCCGCCGGGCACATCTTCCTCATCGAAATTATCATCGTAATCGTCCGCAGGTTCCTCGGCGCGGTCGTCCTCTTCCGCCTGCCGGGCCGCAAGGCGCTCAGCACGGCGGGCGGCGTTCTGTTCATAGACCGCCACGCCTTTTTCATGCACACCGCCGCCCACATTGCAGAGCCACTGCCAGCACTCGGCAGGGGTGATATCAAAGATATACAGGCTGGCGCACAGGGCCAGCACCGCCATGACCAGATTGGCCGCAGGCCGCCCGCAGAGCAGGAGCAGGTTGCCGCCCAGCAGAGTACCCAGCACGCCGCCGCCCAGCCAGGCGTTCGCGCCGTTCTGGTAGCAGGCAGCGATCATCTGGGCAGCGGTCAGGTCGGCGGGGATATCCGAAAACACGATGACCGTGCCGCTGGCAAAGATCAACCCCAGCAGCAGCTTGAACACCTGCATCAGCAGGTCCTGCCCCCGGGTGTAGAGGATGGCCAGATAGCACACCGCCGCGCCCAGCACAAAGCTGCCGCAGCCGAACAGCCCGAATAAAATCTGATGGGCGCTCTTCCAGACGGAGTCCCCCTCCACGAACGCCAGCACGATGAGCAGCAGCCCCACAAACAGGGTGCCCAGCCCCGCCGGCATCCGCTCCTCGGCCCGGCTTTTTCTGCGTGCAGACGCGCGCTTTGCAGTTGTTTTTCGCTTTCGTTTTGCCATTTTCTGTTCTGACCCCTGTCCTTTGTTCCCATAGTATTCGATTCTTTCATTATACCACGGGTTGGGTCAAGTGGCAATTACAGAATGCAGACCGGTTTGACCCTTGAATGCCGCGTGCAGCATCCATTCCGCACAGATAAGGCAGCAAGCAAAAATGCAGTACCTTCCATGCGAAAAAGCTGCACGCTGTTTTTATCTGCTATGAACTCTGCCAGAAATCTCGTCAGGCTGTTGCGGATATAGAAAATGCAATGAAGATCATCATAGCAGAACAGGCATCCTGCCCGATACCGCCAAGCGGTATCGCAGGATGCCTGTTCTGCTTTCTGTTTCTCGGAATTCCCGCGTATTGAACGGCGCTTTTTAATGCTGGATCTGTCCGCCTGCCCGGGTCGCTTTTTTCATCCGTAAATCTGTGAAGGGTGCCAATGCTTCGATCAGTGCGTGATCGTGATTCTGCACCAGACGGCTTTGGGGACCGAAAAGCATGGTCTGTTCCACATCCTCCGTACTGGCAGCCCAGCCCGGCGCACCGGTACGGGCAAACTGCATCACAGCGCCAAAAATTTCCGCTTCCAGCCGCTTTGCTCCCTCAAAGGCACACACTGGCACAAGCTCTGTGTTGTGGAACACAAATGGGATATCCGCACAGTGCCACGGGGTGCTTTTTCCCATCAGAGGGAAATCCTGATCAAACAGATAACTGTACACCTTTCCGCCCGCCTTGGCACGCTCCCGGACATATTTGATCATGGGGGCGCGGAAGCTGGTATCTGCCAGCAGCAGGTCTTCCTCCGGGCGGTGCGGGTAGGCAGTGCGGAACTGCTTCCGCAGGGTCTCTGCGGCAGACAGGCCCACTGCTTCCTCCGGGCCGACTCCTTTCAGTCCATCAAAGAAACCGTAGAACTCCGAATAAACCGTACCGATCAGCACCGGAACGTCTGCAGTCTCGGGCCGAAACCCACTGCCGTTATTGAGCGGATCTCCAAGATAGAAGCGGTTCGGGTGGGGACTTTGGCCCACGTTCGCGCCTTTTGCTTTCAGAGTCGGGCTGACGTTCCGGTAAGCCTGCGCCAGTTGGTGGTAGGGCACAGTTTCCAGCTGCTGTGCTGTCTGCACGCCAAGCTCCTGCATCAGCGCCTGCACACAGTCCCTGCCGCTGCCGACACTGTCGTTCAGCAAACCTTCCAGCACACCACTCATTATCATCGCCCTGTGGTACAGGCCATCTGCTGCCGGGGTCTGCAGCAGCGTTGTCACTTTGGCACCGCCGCCGGACTGGCCGAATACCGTCACGCAGCCGGGATCGCCGCCAAACGCTGCAATATTGTCCCGCACCCACTGCAGTGCCAGGATGATATCATCCCCACCCGCATTGCCGGAGTTTGCGTACTCCTCCCCAAAATCGGAGAGATCCAAGTAGCCCAGGATGTTCAGCCGGTGGTTCAGTGACACCACCACGCAGTCCCCTTCCCGCGCCATGTTTCCACCCTCGTAGGCCACCTGCTCAATGGACGAGCCGGCAAAAAATCCGCCGCCATGGAGCCAGACCAGCACCGGCCGCTTTTGGGCATCGCAGGCCGGGGTCCAGATGTTCAGGTTCAGGCAGTCCTCATCCTGCACCCAGTAGCGGTGGGGTACACGCAGTTCGCCGCTGGGCTTGTCGATGCTCAGCAGAGGGCAGACGCAGCCGTAACTGGAAGCGTCCAGCGGCTCTGTCCAAGGCTGGGGCGGCTGGGGTGCATGGAAGCGCACCGCCCGCCCATACGGGATGCCCTTGAAGCTGCTGATCTCCCGGAAGCGATATCCCCGCACCGGACCGTAATTTGTCTGAACCACCGGAAAATCCGGCGCACAGCAAAATGCCTTTTCCATAAATGACCTCCTTCTTTCAAAAAGACAGACCCCCGGTACTGCAAACATGGCACCCGGAGGTCTGTTTTTGTTATCCTAAATCTTCGCCGTTGGTGGCAATGACCTTCTGATACCAGTAGAAGCTGTCCTTCTTTTCGCGGCTTAGATCACCCGTGCCGTCGTCAAACTTATTGACATAGATGAAGCCGTAGCGCTTTGCCATCTCACCGGTGGAGGCACTCACCAGATCGATGCAGCCCCAGGGGGTGTAGCCCATCAGATCCACGCCGTCCTTTACAGCCTCAGCCATCTGCTCGATGTGGGCGCGCAGGTAATCGATGCGGTAGCTGTCGTGGATCTTTCCGTCGGCATCCTTCTTGTCGTAAGCGCCCAGGCCGTTTTCCACCACCATCAGGGGAATGCGGTAGCGGTCGTAGATCGCGTTGAGGGTGTAGCGCAGACCAATGGGATCGATCTGCCAACCCCAGTCAGAGGCTTTCAGGTAAGGATTCTTCTTACCAGCAATGATGTTGCCGCCCACATCATCGGCATCCTTGTGGGTGGTGATGCAGTTGGACATATAGTAGCTGAAGGTGTAGAAATCGACAGTACCGGCCTTCAGGATGGCAGCATCCTCCGGCTCCTGCCGGATGGTGATGTTATTCTCGGCAAAATAGCGCTTCATGTAAGAGGGATACTCGCCGCGGACATGCATATCAGAGCAGAACCAGTTGCTGATCTGCATGGCCTTCTGGTTAGCGATCTCGTCGGCCGGGTCGCAGGTCAGTGCGTAACTGGTGATAAAGCAGATCATGCAGCCCATCTTGAACTGAGGGTAGTGGTCGTGGGCATACCGAACAGCCTCTGCACTGGCCACAAACTGGTGATGCAGCGCCTGAAAACGTTCCTGCTTGTTGTCCGGCACCTTGTCGGTAGGGCCTTCAAAGCCCCGGATGGTGCCTGTTTCCAGGATCGCGCCCATGGGCATGGTGCCGCAGTTGATCTCGTTGAAGGTCAGCCAGTACTTGACCTTATCCTTGTACCGCTCAAAAATAGCCTTGCAGTAGTTCATATAGAACTCGATGAGTTCCCGGCTGGCCCAGCCGTTGTATTTTTCCACCAGCGCATAGGGCAGCTCGTAGTGGCTGATGGTGACCAGCGGCTCGATGCCGTGCTTCTTGCAGCAGTCAAAGACCTTGTCATAGAATTCAAGGCCCTTCTCGTTCGGCTCGGTCTCCATGCCGGTGGGGAAAATGCGGGTCCAGTTGATAGAGGTGCGGAAGGTCTTGAAGCCCATCTCGGCGAAGAGAGCAATGTCCTCCTCGTAGTGGTGGTAGAAGTCGATGGCCTCATGGCTGGGATACAGCCGGTCGGAGCGGACAGCAGTCGTCACCCATTTCGGGCTGGTGTGAGAGCCATTGGTGCACAGGTCAGGGACACTGGGGCCTTTGCCATCCACGTCCCATGCGCCCTCGAACTGGTTGGCTGCACAGGCACCGCCCCACAGGAAATCATCACGGAAAACGCTCATAAGTTTCTACTCCTATCCTATTTTGTTCTGGTTCAGGCGGGGTTCTGTTCAAAGAACAACTTCAGGGCACCGATCAGGTTGGCATCGTTGCCATAGCGGCAGCGCACCAGCTCCGGCTTGACCGTCGGCATGACTGTGCAGCGCTCAAACAGCCAATCCAACTCGGCCTGAATCGCAGGCAGCAGAGCCTCCGCTGCGCTGATACCGCCGCCGATGGCCACCTTTTCCACATCCAGCACATTCTGCAGACTCAGGATGCCAACGGCCACCCGCCGGGCAAAGATCTTGAGGGCCTTCTGCGCTTCCGGCTCCCCGGCATTGTACGCAGCAAAGATCTCTTCCCCGGTGGGCATGGAGCTGCCCGTCGGCAGATGCTTCTGCCGGGCATACTCGAAGATCAGGCCACTTGCCGAGGCCATTCCCGCCCAGAGGGGTGCTTCGGAATACCGCTCTACCGAGGTCAGTTTGAAATCATCGTCGGCCATCTTTGAAATATCCGAGACAAGGCAGCTGACCTCGCCTGCGGCAGCGTGAGCACCCATCAGCACCTTCCCGTTCAGGATGATGCCGCCGCCGATGCCGGTGCCCAGCACCAGCACAAGGCCATTCTCCACACCGGCCAACGCACCGGTCCAGCTCTCCGCTGCTGCGGCACACTTGCCATCGTTGGCGATGGTCACCGGCACGCCCAGCCGTGCCTCTACCTGCGCAGCAAAGGGCTGCTCCCACATAAAGGCACTGAGCATTCCACCGGTATGGGCGATGCCGTTTCTGGTATCGATGCGGCCCGGCATAGAGATGGCGCAGCCCACGAACTGTCCCTGAAGGGGAGCGGCAAAGCCCTCGATGGCCGCCAGAAGGTCATCCATATTCGTCAGCGGTGTCGGAACCTTACCGCCGGAGATTTTCCGGGCCTGTTCATCGGCCAGGCTGTACTTGATGAAGGTTCCGCCGATGTCAATCAAAAGATACTGTTTCATCTTATCTCCTGCTTTCTGTTGGTTGTTTTCAGACTCATGCAAAGCTCAACGCGGCAGCCAGGCTGAGCATCACTGGCAGCGTGATCAGCGACAGCAGGGTGCTCAGACAGACCATCTGCACAGCGTAGGAAGAATCCAGCCCCAGACGCTGGGCATACACCGCGATGTTGCTGCCGATGGGAGCCGCATTCACAATGATGAGCACCGTACCGATCTGCCGCCATGGGGCTTTGCGAAAAAAGAGCCACAACACCGCCATAGAGAGCAGCAGCACCCCGGCACCTGCCGTAATGCCGACAGCCAGCTCCACAGCTCCCTTTTCCGAATACTCAATACAGAATGATTTTAGCACAACACAGGGTAGCAAGCAATATAACAGCAGCGGCAGCAGAGCATCCATCACAGGGCGGTAGCCGTTGGCATACAGGTGCATTCCTGCCGCGGCAGGCATCTGTTGCATAGGGGCAGCACTGTTCGATCATAGAACAGGAGGAACGGGATCGCCAGCAAGATCTGATACGGCGCAAAGTACACTCCAAAATGCTGGCAGGGAACCAGATACAATACCGTCAGCGCTTTGACCTGTTTGCGCACCACCAGTCGGCTGTCCTTTTATTTCAAACCTCCTGCTGCTTGCAGGCATCCCCGCGCAGGAGGTCACCGGTCTGACCGAAGCAAAGACCACCAACACCTCCAACGAACTGGCCCGCTCCGGCTGGCGCTGGTACTTCAATGTGGCACTGATCCTGGTCATCCTGTACATCCTCGTTACCAACCGCCTCAGCCCGGCTGTCACCTTTATGATCGGCTACTGCGTCCTGCTCATCGTCAACTACCCCAGTGTGGATCTGCAGCACAAGATCATCAACAGTCATGCACAGGCCGCATTCCTGATGGTCTCCATCGTCTTTGCCGCAGGCGCATTCACCGGTGTGGTCAAGAATTCCGGTATGCTGGCTGCCATGACCGACGCTCTGGTCTCCATCATCCCCACCAGCATGGGCACCTTCATTGCCCCCATCGTCGGCCTGTTCAGCGTTCCGCTGAGCCTGCTGTTTGACCCGGACTCCTACTACTACGGTGTTATGCCGGTCATCGCCAACGCTGTTTCCGCTATGGGCGGCAACGCACTGGCTGTGGCAAAGGCTTCCATCATGGGTCAGATGACGCTGGGCTTCCCGCTCAGTCCCCTGACAGGTGCCACTTTCCTGCTGCTGGGCCTTTCCGGCCAGGACCTGGGCGACCACCAGAAGCACACTCTCCCCTACGCATGGGTTGCATCTGCCATTATGGTCGCTGTGGGCTGCGTGGCCTGTGGGCTGCTGTTCTGAGGTCTCACCAAAAGAAACATCTTCCTCCTTTTTCACCCATTCCTTTATTCTGATTCCGAAACGTCTGCCGGGCGGAGTACCCGCAGCACGCCACGGAATGCGTGCAAACCAGCAGACTTCCACCCGGAGCGCCGGGTGGTGTCGGCTGGTTTTGCCGTTTTTGAAGGATATCACCCTGCCCTTGGGGCAGAAAGGAGTTTTCTCTTATGCCCGAGCCCATCCAGACTCCTGTTCCTGCGGCGGACGAACTGGCCGCACAGGTGCTGCTGCTGGCACAGAGTCGGTTGACTGCCGACCTGCGTTTTTTATCCTCCGCTCTGGAACAGCTGAAGCCGATCCCCGTCCCTGCGCTGGACACCCTGTTTGCCGGGGATGGCCGCTGCTTATACTATTGCCCCGAAACGCTGCTCCGCACATTCCGGGCACAGCAGTCTGTGCCCACACGCGCCCTGCTGCATGTCACCCTGCACTTTTTGTGGAAATTGGCTCTTGTGGAATGTCGCCAAAAACGGTAGAATAGTGTCTGCAAAGGCAGTGTGGCCCCAACGGGCTGCACTGCCTTTTTGTTTTTTATGAATGATAGGAGTATTTACAAGATGCAGGAAAAACAGAAAACGACCGCACAGGTCCTTGTGGACTGTCTGGAAGCGGAAGGCGTGGACGTGATGTTCGGCACCCCCGGCGAGGAGACGTTGGATCTGATGTTTGCCATCCGCGACAGCCATATCCGGTTCATCCCGGTGCGTCACGAGCAGGGCGCTGCCTTTATGGCCGATGTCTATGGCCGCCTGACCGGCCGGGCCGGCGTATGCCTTTCCACCCTTGGCCCCGGTGCCACCAACCTTGTCACCGGCGTGGCAGATGCCTATCTGGACGGTGCACCGCTGGTGGCCATTACCGGGCAGGTGGGCACCGACCGGATGCAGTTGACCAGCCATCAGTACCTGGATCTGACCGCCATGTTTGAGCCCATCACAAAGCGCTCCAAGCAGATCATCCGTCCGGACACGGTGGGCGAGATCGTGCGGCTGGCCTTCAAGCACGCCGAAAAGGGCAAACCCGGTGCCACCCACATCGACTTGCCCCAGAACATTGCCAAGATGCCCGCTGATGCCGTGCCGCTGAAGCGTCAGCAGCTGCACGACCTTTACGCCGACCCCACCCACATTGCCGCCGCCGGGCAGCTGATCAGCGAGGCAAAGAACCCGGTGATCCTGGCCGGTGCCGGGGCTGTGCGCGGCCATTCCGCCGCCGCTGTCACCGAGCTGGCAGACCGGCTGCACATTCCGGTGGTGAACACCATGATGGCCAAGGGCATCATCCCCATGGACGACAAATACAGCCTGTGGACCATCGGCATCCCCCAGAAAGACTATGTGAACCAGCTGTTCGACCGGGCCGACCTGGTCATTGCCATCGGCTACGACATCGTGGAATGTGCCCCCGCCAAGTGGGGCGCACGGCCGGATATGACCATCCTCCACATCGACAATGCCCCGGCAGATGTCAACAAGCGGTATCAGCCCGCTGTGGAAGTGGTGGGCGATATCTCAGAGAGCATCTACGAGATCCTGCGCTGCGCCCACCGGGACAGCGAACCGGAATTCGCACTCCGGCTGCGCGAGACCATGGTGGCCGAGCACGCCGCCATGGCAGACGATGACAGCTGCCCCATGAAGCCTGCCCGCATCCTTGCCGATGTGCGCAAGGTCATGGGCCGGGAAGATATCCTTGTGAGCGATGTGGGTGCCCACAAAATGTGGATCGCACGCCACTACGACTGCTACGCCCCCAACACCTGCCTGATCTCCAACGGCTTTGCCAGCATGGGCTTTTCCATTCCGGGTGCCTTTGCGGCCAAGCTGCTGAACCCGGACAAAAAGGTGCTGGCCGTCTGCGGTGACGGCGGTTTTATGATGAACAGTCAGGAGCTGGAGACCGCCGTGCGCGAGAAGGTGCCCTTCGTCACCCTGATCTGGGAGGACTCCAGCTACGGCCTCATCCCCACCCTCGAGGAAGCCTTCCGGCAGACGGTGCCCAGCGTCATTGTGGTGCCGGTGGATTACAGCGAAAACATGAAGCTTTCCGCCCACCTGAAAGAGGTGTATCAGCAGAGCGGCGATTGAGTATTCATCTTAAAATTTCCATGAGCCGCCCAAACGTGATACCGACTTTCCGTCAACGCCGCTGCGCAAACGCAAATTTGCCTATGGCAGGCAGAACAGGCTCATCATGCAGTTGAAGTCAAAAGGGGCTGTTGCACAAGGGTAGAAACCAGTGCAGCAGCCTCTTTGGTCTTTATAAATTATCCATTCTGCTTTTGGATGGAGAACGAGAAGGTCATGCCCTTCCCCACCGCAAAGCAGGCATCCGCATGGGGCTTTGCGCCCCAGCTGTTGTCGCCGCCAACGCCGCGCTGGAAAGCAGCACACCGGACGACAGTCTTGTTGTCGTCCCGGGGCAGTTCATAGAGATGGCGGGCGTTTTCCAGTTCATGGGGCGTGTAGGGCAGGGCCGAGAAGGTCATACCGTCATCGCTGGCAAAGCGGATGCCGGGCACCTCAGTATCCCGGCCGGTGAGCGCTGCGCTGTACACGCCGGTGCGGCTGCCGCATTCCTGCGGGTAGACCGGAGTGTTCTGGGCAAAGTCCTGCCGGACGTTGTAGCTCCATGCGCCCATCTTGCCGCCTGTGGTGCGGTCGGCAGTGGTCTCCCGGGGGCCAAGACCCAGATAGGATACCTCCGTCAGTTCCCGGCGCAGCGGGAAGAGCAAGCCGAGCTCCGGTACTTCTGCCCTTTCACCCTGCCATGTCATCGTAATGTCGCAGCGGCCTGCGCCGTCGATGGCAAAATCAATGGGCAGCGTCTGCCCGTCCGGCAGGGTGTAGTTTGCGCGGACGGTGACGAAGCCACCCTTTGTTTCAGCAGTCAGATTATCGCACCGGGCATAGAGGCCGGCGGTCTTCCAGAAGGCAAACTCGAAGGGTTCTGCACAGCCCTCGTCGTTGTTGGTGGGCGCACGCCAGAAATTGGGGCGCACGGTATCATCCAGCAGCTGCACACCGTTATAGCGAATGGACACAAGCCCCTTGCCGCGGCCGAAAATATACTCGAAACCCTCGCTCTTTACGCCGATGTTGCAGTCCATTTCCACCAGCTGCGGGGCGGGCAGGGTCAGCCGGGCGGCGGCGTGGTTGTGCCATACCTGTCCCAAAGCAGCTTCATAGCCCTCCGGGATACCGGGCAGTGCAGCCCGCTGCACTGCGGCAACAGTCATGCAGGCAAGCCCTGCCTCCGGCAGGGCAAATGGGAACGGGATGTGCACCGTCCCGCCCGGCTTGCAGTCTGCCCGCAGCACCGCACGGCGCTCCGGCTGGCCGTTGACCGAGGACGCAAACACAAGATCGTAGGCGTTCAGGTCGGTAAAGAGGTTCCGGTTTTCCACCACGGCTTCGGTATCGGTGAGGGTAATTTTCAGGGGCGCGTAGGCCGCCTTGACTGCGTCAATCTTTGGGGTGTTGCGGCGGTCGGGCAGCACAAGACCGTCCACGCAGAATTCCCGGTCGGTGGGGCGGTCACCGAAGTCACCACCGTAGGCAAAGCCGGGCTTACCGTCCGGGTCAGTCACCGCGATGCCGTGGTCCATGTACTCCCAGATGAACCCGCCCTGATACAACGGCTCTTCGTAGGCGTACTCGGTGTAGTCGGTGATGCCGCCGTTGGAGTTGCCCATGGCGTGGCTGTACTCGCACATGATGAAGGGCTTTTCCGGGTGCTCTGCCAGAAACTTTTTGATGTCTGCCACCGGGGTATACATCTGGCTTTCCATATCAGAGGTGGCGGGGTATTCCCGGTCCCAGAAAATGCCCTCGTAGTGCACAAGGCGGCTGGGGTCGGTGCGGCGGAAATATTCGCTCATCTCCCACAGGGTCTTGCCGCCGTAGCTCTCGTTGCCGCAAGACCAAATCAGGATGGCAGGATGATTTTTGTCCCGCTCCAGCATGGCTTCGGCACGGGCCAGCACATTCTCCCGCCACTCCGGGCGGGCACCGGGCAGGGTCCACTCGTCCGAGCCGTCTGCGCCCAGCTTCTGCCATGTGCCGTGGGTCTCCAGATTGGTCTCCCCGATGACATACAGGCCGTATTCATCGCAGAGCTGCAAAAAATACGGGTCGTCCGGGTAGTGGCTGGTGCGCACGGCGTTCACGTTGTGGGCTTTCAGGTTTTTCACGTCCCACAGCATCTCTTCCCGGCTAACGGTGCGGCCGGTGCGGCAGCTCCACTCGTGGCGGTTGACGCCCTTGAACACGATGCGCTTGCCGTTCAAAAGCATCTGGCGGTCCTTCAGTTCAAATTTGCGCAGACCGACTTTCAGGCTGGTGCGCTCTGCCAAATCACCCTCGCGCAGCAGGGCAATTTCTGCCTCGTACAGGTTCGGCTGCTCGGCGCTCCACAGAGCGGGATGCTCCACCGTAAAGGTGAAGGAGACATCCTGCACGTCCTCTTCCACGTCCGGGTCGGCCTCGCCCTTGCCGAACACCACGCCGCTGTCGTACTCGGCAGGCTCGCCCACCTCAGCAGACTGCTGCTGCCCGTCAAACACCACCGAGATGGTGCCCGCGCCGCTGACCTTGCAATCAAAGGTGACAGCAGCGCTGGAAAAGTCCGGGGCAAACTCCTGCTTCACAAAGGCATCTTCCAGATGCAGCTCAGGCTTCGTGAACAGCTCCACGGAGCGGAACAGACCGCTCATGCGCCAGAAATCCTGATCTTCCAGCCAGCTTCCGGAGGAAAAGCGGTACACCTGCACGGTCAGGGTATTTTCGCCGGGGTGGACGGCGGCGGTCATATCAAATTCAGCGGGGGTAAAGGTATCCTCGGTGTAGCCGATGTAAACGCCGTTGCACCAAACGGCGGCGGCGCTGTCCGCACCGTTCAGGCGCAGGTAGCAGCTTGCCCAGTTCTCCGGCAGGGTGAAACTGCGCTGATACTCCCCGATGGGGTTATAATCCTGCGGAATCTGGCCGGGGTGCAGCTTTTCGTGGCCGTCCCACGGGTACTGGGTATTGACGTAATGGGGCGTGCCGTAAGGCCGGCCGGGCTTTTGCAGGCTCTGCATCTGGATAAAGCCCGGCACTGTCATGGTATCCCAGTCCGTAAAGGGCGCAGTCAGGTTCTCCGCATAGCGGAAGCTCCACTCGCCGTCCAAGCTGACGGTCAAGGGCAGTTCAGGGCTTGTCTGGTCGGCAAAGTGGGCATGGAAAGGCAGGCGGTTCTGCTGAAAAATTTCTGGGTCGGCCAGAAGGGCCGGGGTAATGGGATCGTTCAAAGGCATATATGTCACCTCGCAGCATTTTCTGCTCTCATTATAGCACAGGATATAAGAAAAACAGCCGCACAAAAACGACTGTTTTTCTGGAGAGAAACGGCATCAGTCCGCTTCGTCAAAGACCTCGGTGTCCAGTTCTGTGTGCCCCTTGGGGATGTGGTACTTCACGGCAGGCAGATGGACGTTGGTGAAGTACAGGCTGGTGTTGGGGTCACAGCCGATGACGACCGGCTCCCCCTTGCCCTGTACCGCACAGTGCAGAGTGTCGCAGCAGGCTTCGGCGGTGTTGTTTTCCACATCTTCGGCGTAGCCTGGTGCAAAATTCGGCACGGCAAAGCCGCAGTCATAGGCATCGCAGTCGAAGCTGCTGTCGATCTCATGGTGACGGCGGTGGCCGGTGGCCGTGGGGGTGATGGTGGTGGTCACTTCGATGCCGGGGAAAGGCGACCACTGCGCGGTCACAGTCCCTGCTTCAATTTCCCACGTTTTGCTCACCTTGCGCACGAACACGTTATCGTCTATCACAAAGGCCAGCATACTGTCCGGCGCGGCCTGATGGAGCACCTCCCGGCTACGGGAGGCGCAGAAGCCGAAGCGGGTATCGTAGGCAAATTTTGCGTACTTTTCCGGGAACTGTCCGTGGCCGTGGCCCTCGTTGACACCGGCGGCGTAGGCCGTCACCCGGCCCGCCCGCCGCTGCACCAGCATGTTGGCGTAGGGCATGGGTTTGAGCGAATCCAGTGCGGGCATCGGTGCGGCTTCGGCAGTCCAGAAGGGGTGGTCATCCGGCAGGGCCAGCAGCAAAAAGCTCTTCATACCCCAGTAGGGGCTGCCCGGGGCGTTGTACCGCTCGGCCATGTACATCTGTGGATAGCAGTAGCCAATGGTGAGGATGCCATCCCGGTCGAACATTTTCTGCCCGAGCCACCAGTTGAAGTTGCGGACGATGAGCCCCTTCATCACCGGCAGGGGCAGCGGCTCCAGCCCCGCCCAGATGCAGGCGGCCCAGAAGCTGTTCTGGGCAAAGCGGTAGGTCAGGCTGCGGCCAAAGGGCAGGGCTGCGCCGTTGGCATCGAACCAGTAGACGAACTGCCGGGCAAACAGCGTGGCCCGCTCCCGGTAAAGGGCGGACCGTCGGGGGTCGGTGTCGGCGGCAAACTTGGAGTACAGCAGGCCGTAATACTGGATGGCCCAGGGGATGTAGTAATCCTTCTGCACAGAGGCACCATCGGTGGACCAGCCATCGCCGCTGTAATAGCTGTCGATCTTGCAAAGGCCGTCCTCCAGCAGCTCCGGGCTGTAGGGCATTCCCACGCTTTTCAGGGCAAGGTTCACAAGGATGCGGAAAAACTGCCAGTTGCAGTCCGGGATGGTGTGGGCGTTGATCTGCCCCAGCCATGCGGCAAGGTTCTGTTTTTCGGTATCAGAAAGCGGCATCCACAGCTTTTCCGGGGCAGTCAGGATGCCGCAGGCAATGGCGGCCATCTCCACATAGCACTGGTCGTACTCCCCGGTGGTGCCCCAGTATTCGGGGTTTTCCGGGTCGGTGCCGGCGGCAAGACCCTTGCGGTAAATTTTCTTAAATTCCGGGTCAGAGCCGCCGCCCACCCAGAAAGGCACCAGCGCCCAGAGCGGGCGGCTGAAGGCTTCCAGCTCGATGGCGTTCTGGTTGTAAGTGACACCCGTTTCGCCCAGATGCAACCGGGCACAGCCTGCGGAATAATAAGGCTTGAGGGGATCGAGGAATTTGTGCATCAGCACGGTAAAATCCGCTTTTGTCTGCAAGTTCATTACCAGTACATCTCCCAGTCTTTGGTCAGGCGGGTAAGCGCCTCCATGTAGAAGTAATCGCCCCAGCTGGTGCATTCATCCACGCCCTCCGGGGTGCAGGTGTTGTAGGGGCTCTTTTTGCTGTAAGTGCCGTGCAACAGCTGGCCGGAACCCAGCGTGCCGGGCTTGACTGCGTAGTTTGCGGCGAGGCTGGCCAGCATCTGCCGTGCCAGCATGCGCCACTGGGCAGCTTCTGTTTCGTCCACATACTTGGCGGCTTCCAGCAGGCCGCAGGCCACGATGGCGGCAGAGGAAGAATCCCGCGGCTCGCCGCTTTCCGGGGCGAAGATCATGTCCCAGCAGGGGATCAGATCCTCCGGCAGGCGGGAAAGATAAAAGTCCAGCGCCTTGCGGAACACATCGAGGAACTTTTCATCGTGGGTGTAGGTGTAGCCGATGGCGCTGCCGTACACGCCCCATGCCTGACCCCGTGCCCAGAAGCTGTCGTCCTTGTAGCCCTGACAGGTGCGGCCGCCCTTGGGGGTGCCGTCCGGGTTCATAAAAAAGGTGTGGTAGGTGCTGCCGTCCGGCCGGAAGGAGTTTGCCAGTGTGGTAGCGGTGTGGGCGGCGGCGATCTCACGGTAGTGGTCGCTGCCGGTCTCCTGTGCTGCCCAGTAGAGCAGCGGCACGTTCAGCATACAGTCGATGATATAGCGGTAGTTGTCCGGATCATTCATGGTGCCCCATGCCTGTAAAAATTTTCCGCTGGGCTGGTAGCGGGTCAACAGCTGATCGGCGGCGGCGATAGCGGCATTTTTGCCCTTTTCGCTGCCCACCAGTTTCCACGCTGCCACGCAGGTGGGGCTGTACAGAAAGCCCATGTCGTGGTGGTCCACCTCCACCTTGCGGGCAATGCGGTCGGCAAAGCTGTCCACCTGAATGAGGGCGGCGGTCTTGAATTTTTCGTCGCCGGTGGCCTCGTAGGCCAGCCAGATCTCCCCCGGCCAGAAGCCGCAGGTCCACTGGTTATTGGCACAGCCGGGGTAGATGCCGTTTACACTGGAATGATTCTGGCACTGCCAGGTGTACAGGGGCAGATTGGTTTCCACCTGTCTGCAGGCATCGGCCAGTGCCTGCTTTGCTTCGGTGTCGGTCATTGGGTGATTCGGATAGGTCTTCATAAGCAGCTCCTTATCTCAAGAAGATTCTTTTTCCTCTTTGCCAAGGGCTCCCCTATTAGGGGAGCTGTCTGCGAAGCAGACTGAGAGGTTTATTTGAAGTAAAACGTTGGAATGTCCTTCCAGCGTTCTCTCAGGAAGTGCGCCCCCAGCTTGGGGCGGCGGTCCCGGGTGAACAGACCCTTTTTGTTGCCGTCCACACGCATGGGGCCCTGCACAGTGTCGTAGTCTGCAAAGTTCCAGACAAATTCTCCCACGAACCACGGGCGCTTGTCAAACTCCGCATCGAGACGGCGGTAGAACTCCACCTGAAACTCCTCGCTGAACATCTCCGCTCCGGCAGTGTGCAGACCGGCAAGGGTGTCTGCGCCGTATTCGCTCATCATCACAGGCTTGTGCTGGTCTGCCCAGAAATCCAGCTCCTGATTCAGGCCATAGCAGGCGGCATCCAGATCGCCGGACAGGTTGTACCAGCCGTAATAACGGTTGATGCAGACGATATCCATCGTGCGGGTAGTGATGTCCCTGGTGTAGTCGTTCTGGCAGCAGACCAGGGTGACGGGGCGGTCCTGCGGGTCCAGCTGATGCGCCAGCTCATATAGCGGATGCCAGTAGTCGTAGGCATCCTGCGGGAAGTGCTCCAGATCCGGCTCGTTGCCCAGACTCCACAGCACCACGCAGGGGTGGTTTTTGTCCCGCCGGATCATCTCGGTCAGCACCTGCCGGTGATGTTCCGCGAGGGGGTATTCCTTGTAGGGATTCACCGCAGCCCCGCCGCCGATGCCCACCGCCGGGGTCTCGTCCATGACCAGAATGCCCTCCCGGTCGCACAGGTCGTAGAATTCCTCGGCATAGGGGTAGTGGCTGGTGCGCACGGCATTGGCGTTTGCCCAGTGGATGAGGTTTACATCTTTTACATTCAGCACCGGGTCAAAGCCGCGGCCATGGGCGGTAAAGTCCTCATGCTTGCAGAAACCCTTGAAGTAAAGGGGCTTGCCGTTCAGCAGGACCTGCGTGCCCCTCACCTCGACGCTGCGCACACCAAAGGTCTGGTCATAGACATCCGCCCCGCAGGTGATGTGCAGGGTATAAAGATAGGGCACGCCGGGCTTCGGCTCCCAGAGCTGCACTTCCGGGATGGTCAGGGTGCCTTCGGTGCCCTCGGCGCTTGCAACAGCCTTGCCGTCAGCCTCCAGCACAGTGACAGCCACCGGTGCGGTGCCCACGGTCCGGATGCGGTAATCCACCCTGCCATCCGTGTGCGGCACTACGGTCACATCTTCAATATAGTCTTTTGGTGTGGTATAGAGCCACACCGGGCGGTGGATGCCGGCATAGTTGAAGAAATCAAAGTTGGGGCGGTTCTGGGGTGCGGCAATGCGCTTTGCAGCTTCTACGCTGGGGATGCCCGCATTGTCCGAGCCAAAGAAGGCCAGTTGTCCCTCCTCATTGCCCACAGGCAAGGTGCCGTGGTTCACCCGGTTGTCACAGGCTACGGTCAGCAGCACGGTCTCGCCGGGGCGCAGCAGGTCGGTGACATCCGCTTCAAAGGGCGTAAAGCCGCCCTTATGCTGCGCAATGAGCTGGCCGTTCAGCCAGACTTTTGCGGTGTGGGTCACAGAGCCAAACCGCAGCACCACCCGCTGCCCGGCGCAGAAGGCGGGCAGGGTGACTTTGCGCTGATACCATGCCCAGCCGTAGTGGCGGCGCAGGGCAGTGGTCTGGTCGTTCTGGTCGTTGTAGCTGGCAGGAACGGCGATGGGCTGGGCATCCGGCAGGGGCTTTGCGGGGTCGAACCGGGTTTCATCGCAGCTGCCCAGCGTAAACTCCCATGTGCCGTTCAGGCTCAGTTTCAGGCGTGCTTCATTCTGTTCCGGATATAACATCGCTGTAATCCTCCTAATAGAACCCTCTCAGGCTCGCATTCGCTCGCCAGCTCCCCCGAAGGGGGAGCTTTTTGTTCGTTCCCGTAAAGTGCATAGAAGCTCGCCCTTTGGGAGCAACAGCGACGACCACCGCCAGTGGCGGATGCAGGGAGAAGCTGTTGGGGCAGCGGCCGGCAAAACACGAGTGCCGCCCAAGGCACGAAGTGGATGCCGGGAGCCGCAACCCGTTACTTGCAAAGCCGTCAGGCTTTGACTGAGAGGGTCACAAATAAAATGCGGGGCGCGGGGACTGCCCGCACCCCGCTTACGGGTGTTATTTTAGCCCTTGATGCCGGTGGATGCAACACCCTGCACAAAATATTTCTGCAGGGAAAGGAATACGATCAGCACCGGGATCAGTGCCACCACAGAGGCAGCCATGATGAGGCCGTACTCTGCGGAATACTGGGTGATGAACATCCGCAGACCGATCTGGATGGTCTTGAGCTCAGTCTTGGTCAGGTAGATCAGGGGGCCAAGGAAGTCGTTCCAGGTGTTCACGAAGGTGAAGATGGTCAGGGTGGACAGGGCGGGCAGGCTCAGGGGTAGCATAATGTGCCACCAGATGCCATACTCGCTCAGGCCATCGATGCGGGCAGCCTCACACAGCTCAGTGGGCACGCCCTCGTAGAACTGCTTCATCAGGAACACGCCGAAGGCACTGAAGGCCTGCAGGCACATGATGGCCAGATGGGTGTTGTTCAGATGCCAGGAGCTCATCATCATAAACTGGGGCACCATGTAGGCCTGCCAGGGCACTGCAATGGTAGCGATGTAACCCAGGAACAGCACATTCTTGCCCTTGAACTGCATCTTGGCAAAGGCGTAGGCTGCAAAGGACGAGGTGAACAGCTGGAGCAGGGTAACAACAAGGGTGATCTTGACCGTGTTTTTCACAAAGGTCAGCAGCGGGATCTGGGTCCAGATGTCCACATAGTTCTGCCAGCGGGGATTTTTGGGGATCCACTGGATGGGGAAGCCGAACACGTCCTTATTCAGCTTAAAGGAGGAGGACAGCATCCACAAAAAGGGCAGCAGCATACAAGCTGTGATGACGATGAGGAAGAAATAGATCAGGAACTTGGAGATGAAGTTGCGGCGCTTCTGAGAGGCTTCGGTCTTGATAATAGCAGCAGACATAGTTCTTCCTCCTTTCTCAGTTCTCGCCCTTGGAGCCGCGGAACTGGATGATGGTAACGATCAGCACCAGTACGAACAGCACCATGGCAATGGCACTTGCGTAGCCGTATTTCGGAGTATTGACGAAGGCCACATTGTAGATGTAATACACCAGCGTCATGGTGGCTGTGCCGGGGCCGCCCTGGGTGATCATGTACATCTGATCGTAAACCTTGAAGCCGGAGATGGTGAGCATGATGACCACAAAAAAGGTGGTGGGGCGCAGCTGCGGCAGGGTGATGTGCCAGAACTGCTGCCAGCGGTTGGCACCGTCCAGCTCGGCGGCCTCGTTCAGGTCCGGATTGCAGCCCTGCAAGCCGGCCAGATAAATGACCATATAGTAGCCCATGTTCTTCCACACGCTGAACAGGATGACCGTCAGCATGGCGGTGTCCTTACCGGCGGCCCAGCGGGGCAGGTTTTCCACCGCCACGCCGAAGAACTGGTTCAGGATCATATTGATGGGGCCCATGGAGGGGTTGAAGATCATGTTCCACACCGCCGCCACCGCCACCAGCGAGGCAACATAGGGGAAGAATGCCACGGTGCGGAAGAAGTTTCGCAGCTTCACATTCTGGTTCAGCAGCACAGCCATGGCCAGCGAGCAGGCCAGCGTCAGCGGCACAGTACCGATGACATAGACGATAGTGTTTTTCAGCGCCGCCTGAAAAATTTTATCGGTGGTGAAGAGCTTTACAAAGT
>ERZ772892.871-NODE-871-length-35377-cov-3.926561_pt1 | contig 35377 bp, 47 predicted proteins | sample MGYA00512126_ERZ772892 | MGnify/ENA primary metagenome ERZ772892 (study PRJEB29015, sample SAMEA2737697) | human gut metagenome | biome: human gut; feature: human-associated habitat; material: faeces | place: China | collected 2012 ... | reverse complement strand
TCGGGGTGGTAGTAGCCGCCGGGAAAAATGACCTTGATATTCGAGCGCTGGATCTCGGCGCGGATTTTCTGAATCTGGGTTTGATCGCTCTTATCGATCAGGACGGTGGCCGAGAAAGCAGGCGCAGAACCGTTGGAAGAATCGGCAACGAAAATGTGCTCGAAGGACAGACGTCCGGAGATATTGATAGCAGTCATTGAAAACTCCTTAACTTTTAATTAACAGGTTGAAAATCGGTAGGTTGTGCGGCAGGTGTCCAGGCGGGACGCTTGTCGCTTTCAGGTGCGACCACAGGCGCGGGTTCGCTTCGTGTGATGATTTGCTCGAGCTTCGGTCACTGGCGCTGTCCGATGCGGCCCGCTTTGTAGAGCTTCTCGGCAGCCGTCGGCGTGATGACCTTGTAGCTATAGCGCTCGTTTTCCTTGAGCTTGAAGGTTTTCAGCAGTTCTTCTGCTTCTGCTGCGCTCGTCCACTGGCGATTGCCCGGGCGTCCTAACACCAGCTTGAATCCGTCAATGTGGACGCCTTCGAGCATTTGCTTATGAGCTTCTTCCCGGACGGCGGCAATCCAGGGCTCCAGGAGATCGGCGAGCGCGAGATTCTGGCCGAGTTTTTCCGGACTTAATGCTTCTTCTGGAATGATCGGGATCGCGTCGCCAGCTTCAGTAATGGGCTTAAAGTCCACTGCTTCGGCGGCCTTCCGGCGAAGCGCCGGGCAGGCGGATTTAGCTTTACAGAAGCGGCAGGCATCAGCGCTCGGGATCAGCGATTCAGGCGGCAGCGGATCGGCGTTCAGATAAGAGAGTGCTTTGGCCGCGCATGCCCGGGCATTATTGACGAAGGTCTCGAGCTCGGCGGGCGTGAGCTTCCAGGAATCGATATTGTCAATCCGGGGCTGGAAAATATGGAGCTCGATTTCCTTGATCTCGTCGAACAAAGAGAAGTATTGGAAGGCACCCCAGGCGTAGATCGAAAGCTGCAGATTGCCCTCGGCCTCAACGCGCACGCCGCGGCCAAACTTCAGATCGATGATTTTGAGCGTATTGCCGACAAGGGCCGCGCAGTCGATCGTACCTTTGGCGTTGGCCTCACCGGTCACTTCGGAGACGGAAACCGGAAATTCGATCTGGCGTATGCCACCCGCAGTTTCGCGCTCGACATAGCTCACATAGTCATTCACAAAAGTGAGGTTTTCGCTCGGGATCGCTTCGTCAGGTTTGGGCTGATTCGGATCAAGAATATGAGCGGCATAGGCATGAGCCAGTGTGCCCTCTTTCGCGTATTCGCTCGATTCGTCCGGGAAAAGTCGGCAGAGGGAAACAGAGCCCGGACAGTGCATCCAGCGGTAGGCGGATGACGGGGAAAGAAGTGCATGGGCCATGGTTAAACTCCTGCGAGGGCTTTATCAACGGAAGCGGCGAAGGCCACCAGTTTGTCGTCCGGAACATCGGAGAGCCTCTGAGCGCCGAACGAGGACAGGATCTGTTTGCCGACTTCCACGCTCTGACTGAATAACTGCATAACCTTTTGCATGAGCGCCTTGCGAAGGGCTACATAATCCACGGGCGCCTCAGGAGCAGGTGCAGGCTGAGCAACTGCCTGAGGAGCAGGCGCCGGAGCAACAAACGGCGGGTTTTCAGGGACGGGCGCCGGTTTCGGCGGGACATGGATGCCGTTGTCCGGGGCGGCCTGCGGAGTGACAGGTGCCGGAGCCGTGGGCGGCGTCATGTGCATGGCCTGGCGAATGAGTTCGGCAAGGTTGTTGATGGCCTGAGTGTTTTCGGCGATGACGTTTTCAAGTGACATGATTGTCTCCTTTAGACAGTAGGGGGTTCGGGGAACTTGTCCCCGGCTTCGAGATGGATAAGAGAGCTGCTAATGCCGTTCAGAACGGCTTTGATTGCTTCGAGTGATCCGCGAGGAATGACGGCAAGATCTTTTTCGGTCGGATCTTTCAGGGCTTCTTTGCAAATAACTTCACCGTTTCGGAGAACGCCGAGCTCAGACAATTCGAGGTCGTCGACAGCTGAGCTAACCTTTTCCGCGATATCTTCAAGATCACCGTCAAGCTCATTGAGGGCTTCTTGAAAGTTATTGGCGAAATCCTCAAGGTTGGCGTCAAGCCTTTCTTCCCGAGATACCAGCTGCTCCTCTTGTTCCTCGCAGGCATCGATAATTGGCTGCGTCGCGTCCAGGCGATCAACCAATGTCCGAATGATCGGCGGCATGTTCGAGAGGCCTTCGGAACGAATCCAGGCGATAAGCTCGTCGTCGGTCAACTGATTGAAGTTGTACGACGCCAGGTTAAAGACTGAGTTCATAAAAGGCCTCCGAGGAATTCCGGGAGAATGAAGACGAGGCAGACAAAAGCCCAGAAACCGAGGAAGGCGACGAACGCGCCGGCAAAGATTTCGAGGTCGTTAAATTCGCGTCGCATAGACCACCTCACGCGGGCAAAAGTTGACAACGGGCTGCGCCGGGATGACCCAGGGCTTAGGAAGCGCAGGGGCTTTATCGATAAAGAAGTAGATGGCGCGGATGGCGTCGATGGAAGGGCGTCTGCCTTCAAAGATGGCGCAGGCGTCGGTGATAGAGATGTCGAGCAGGTTGGACAGGCCTACGAGTGTGATTCGTTCGTAGCCTTTTTCCTCGAGGGCTTCTTTCAGCGCGAAGCGAATCTCAAGGCCCGTGCTGCGAGAGGAAATTTTGCATTTGGCAGTTGGCATTTCGTATTCCTAGCAATAATGAATTTATGTATGAATAATACATAAAAGAATACTTAAATGCAACTTATATGTATGAAAAATTAGTTCATGTATAACTCCTGTGCGAAAAATGCGCCCTTATACGGGCGCATCCGAAAAAATCGAGCTTAAAAAATCAGACGGGAACGTATTTACCTACAACGACACCCACAATCTTAATAAAGGGCGTAAGTTTTATAAACTTTGGACCGGGCCAATCGGGATTGAGCGCCTTCAGGTACGCTTCCCTCCCCTCGATGACAAGTTTTTTCATAGTCGCATCTGTCTCTGAGAAGGTTTCGTTCTGAGCAATAACTATCTTGCCGGGCTCAGCTGGCAAGTCAGGGTCCACAAAAACGATGTCGCCTTCTTGAAATTTTGGCTCCATCGATTCACCTCTCACTTCGAGAGCGTAGCCATTCTCGCTAATATCCACGGGGCATACGTACCATTCGTCGACGTGATTAGGAGCCACAAGTGTAGGCGCTCCCGCTTGTACCCAATTAAGGAGCGGTACCTTTCTCAACGAACGCACCGATTCGGCCTCCTTCATTTCTAGACCGTCCCCTAGCAAGCGGCCAAGAGGGACCTCGAGGCCTTTTGCCAGTGCGGTGAGCGTCGACAGGGTCGGGTTATCCTGCTCGCCCTTCAGAATGCGAGACACCGTTGGTTGCGGCAAACCAGTTAGCTTGACCAAATCAGCGGGCTTTAGGTTTCGATCCGCAAGAATTTCATGTAGGTTCGATTTCAATTTGCTCATAGTTCAATTATACGCTTACGAATAAAAGCATTATCTTACGTTGCAATAAATACATATAACAATTAAAATAATTCGTATATGTATTTGTATAGGATTCTTTATGCCGCTTTATCAGGAACCAAAAAACGCAATTAGACGATTGCAGGAGCGGGGATTTAGCCAGGCGCAAATTGCGGCGCTTGCCCATACGACACAAGCAACTATTTGTCGAATTCTTTCCGGACAGAAAGGTGTCGATTACAGAATCGTGGACGCTTTAAGACAAGCGGCGAATAGGACCCGCAAAGCAAAAACGGAGCAAGTTAATGCCTAGCTATTTCAAAGACAAGGCCGCGGCATTAGCGGCCAACGGCTATTTGCCAATACCGATTAAACCCGGGACTAAAAAATGCCAGGAACCTAAATGGCCAAATTTCCGATTCACGCCGAAGGACGCCGAGGCATTCGCCAATTACGGCATCGGCATTCTTTGCGGCCAAGGCGAATATCCGCTCATGGCTATCGACTGCGACACGACCGACCCGGTGCTTCTGGATCGTCTGCGCTACGCACTGGGCGACACGATTACTCGGGTAGGCCGTGCGCCGAGAATCCTTTATCTCTTTGCGGCTGAGAAGGCCGGAATAGAAAAGATGAGCTCGGCCAAATTCGTCGATGAGAAGGGCGAGAAGCATCAGGTTGAAATCCTCGGCGTCGGTCAGCAGTTCGTCGCCTACGGCATCCATCCGGAAACAGGCAAGCCTTATCGGTGGACCGATGCCTACGGCGGCCCGATCACGATCCCTGCCGCTGGCCTACCGCCTTGTTCGGTTGAACGCGCCAAAGAGATCATCCGGGCAACGGAGGAATACTGTCGCGCCAAGGGCTGGAAAGTTGAGGAGCCGGGAAAAGAAGCGGGCGCGGCTGCGCCCATGAGCGAGTTCGACATGGTTGTGGCCGAGGGCCAAAAGCCGAACGTCGATTTGGAAGAAGCAAAGAAGTACCTGGATATGCTCCCGGGCGGTGACGTCGATGACCGTGCCCGCTGGGTTGAGACGGGTATGGCTCTGCATTTTCACTTTGACGGCTCCGTCGAGGCCTATCAGCTGTGGGACGCCTGGAGCGCGAAGTCGGCAAAGTACAAAGGCCCGGAAGAAACAGAGTATCTCTGGGGCGGATTCGGAAAGAAGCGTCAGCGCCCGGTGACAATGGCCACCATTATTGCGCGCGCAAACAAGGCTAATGAAAAAGCCCTGCGCGAAGCGAAACGCGCAGAGCTCGAAATTGAACTGTCAAAGGTGCAGGCCTGTACCGACAGATACGAAGTACAAAATGTACTTAAGAAAACTTCTCTTACCGATTCTATGGATAAAGAGGAGTTTGTCAAGGCGGCACAGGCCAAGGTGCTCGAATTAACCGGTCTTAAGCCGAGTTTGGCAAGCATTCGCGGCTACCTTCCGAAACCTAGAAAGCGCGGCAAGTATGAACTTACCGAGGACGGCAATGCTCAGCGCTTTGTCGATCGGTACGCCGATTCTCTAAGGTTCGTTGTGGAGACAGGCGAATGGCTCATGTGGACCGGATACTATTGGGCACAGACGTCTGACGTTGAGGCAACGGAGCTCGCCAGACAGACAGTTCTCGCTATTGTGGACGATGCACGGGAATGCGAAAACGAGGAAGAACGTGCTGCGCTTTTCACCTTCTGCGGAGCCTCGCAGAAGGCCGCAATGTACAGGCACATGATCGAGATTGCGCGCGGTGATGATCGCATCCGTATTCATGCCTCCGAGCTGGACGTCCAAACCCGATACGTTGCTGTCCAGAACGGCGAGATCGACCTAAAGACACTGCAATTTATTTCCGCCGAACAAACGCACTATCTCACGCAAGTCATGGGCGTGTCCTACGATCCCCACGCTGATTGTCCGCTCTGGAAAAAGACCGTGCTAGAGGTGTGCAGCGGAGACGAGCAAAAGGCTGAGTTCTATCAGCTCATCGCCAGTTACCCGATTCTAGGTGAGCCGATCGAGCAAAAATTCTTCACATTGCAGGGCGGCGGCGCAAACGGCAAATCGACGCTCACAAACACGATTCTTCATGTTTACGGACAGTTCGGTCTTATTACGCCTTCCGAAACTCTGCTCGGGCAGTCGACAAACTCGAATGCCGGACAGACCCGTGAGGACCTTCTGAGACTAAAAGGCAAGCGCCTGGTGACAGTTATGGAGCCGGACGACGATAAGCCGCTGAAAGAGGGCACCATTAAGGCGCTTACAGGCGGCGAACAAATTGCGGCCCGCGGGCTGTACGCCAAAAAGACTGTGAGCTTTAAGCCCCAGTTCACTCTGCACTTCTGTACGAACCATGATCTTTTGATCCGTGGAACGGACCACGGCATTCTGCGCCGTACCGTCATTATGACTTTTGACCGAGTTTTCAAAGAGAGTGAGCAGGATAAGACCCTCTGCGAAAAGCTCAAGGCCGAGGGCTCCGGGATTCTCAATTGGATTCTGGAAGGCGTCAGAAAGTACCGTCAGACCGGCTTAGCCATTCCTTCATGTGTAGCTGAGGCCACTGAGCGCTACAAGGAGGGCCAGGACTTAACCAAGGAATGGCTCGAAGAATGTTTCGAGTTCGGCCCCGGGTACGCTGTTTCCAGTATTGCTGCTTTTCAATCTTGGGAGGCCTACGCCGAGCCTCGGGGGCTAAGAGGCTATATCAAAAACACGAGATCTCTCAGCAAAAAGCTGAGCGGTAAAGGGTTTAAGTGTTTCCAGCATCAGCACGGAATTAAAGGGCGCGGCTTTGAAGGCCTGCGATTGAGAGACTTTTCCAATTTGGGCGAATCGGAATGACGTTTCGGAATTTTTGTACCGTTTCTACCGTTTTAGACCCTTTTTTAAGAAAGTCTCTCATGCGTACGCATTTAAAAAGTTTATTAAAAACTAATTAAAAACGGTACAAACGGTAAGACTAGGGGTAAATACTATGCTTTTAGAGAAAGAATCACACGTTTTAGAAAAATTAAAACTCTTATCGGTAGCGCTCGACTATGCCGAAAAGAAAGGGCAAATCCTGGACAGCAATTTGTACCATGGCCCTACGCTCAACTGTCCGCCAGATAAGGCCGCCGTCAAATTCATGGAGACCTTCCATGCCCTGGACGCCTTCGTCTACGGCACCTGCACGGAGGATAGTTTGCTCTGGTGCGGTCCGGCGAATCACTGGACGATCCAGATCGGTTTTTCAGAATCGGCGCCGGATGAGTGGTGGGAATCCGCCAGCGGGTACTACGAGGCCTATGTAGTAGTCACTTATAACCGGAAAGGTGAAAGACGAGTACGCATTTTCAAAATCTGTGAGCCGATTGCCACCGTATACGCACGCCTTTTCTTTTACACGAAACTGCACGGGAAATCCTTCGCCAAGGGCTTTACGAGCTCTAACGGGATTGTGACCGAAGTTTGATTTTTATCCGGGCGGCTTACGGGCACCTGATCCAGGAGAAAAAAGATGGATATAGAAACAAGCCTAATGATCATCTCAATCACTCAGCTATTCCTTGCTATCGCGATTGTCTTTGTCAGCCTGACCCAGCGGGACATCCGGATGTTTATTCGGAGACTGTCCGCAGGGATCCAGGACCTAATTAACGCCCGCGGAGCTCAAGAATGAGGCTATCTCTTTTTAGCCGGAATGAGTTGGCGGATTCTTGCGACTTGCTTGGCTGGCTTGACCCAAATGTCTACCAGGGAATTGACGAGCTCAGACATGATCTCGGCCAGCTCTTGAGTATCGGTATCAGAAAGAATGTATTTGCCCTTATGAGCAAATTCGTTGCCGGTGTCTCGGCAGGCATCAACCATTTGTCTGACATCGGACGTCATCCCTTTGTTTTTCTCAATGGTGTCGATCTTTTTCCAAAGCAGATCGTCAGGTTTATAGCCGGAAATCTTACTTGTTTCGGCAACGTGGTCTGCGAGCTTCTCCAGGCAGACGCGAAGAAGTACGCAGGTGCAGCGGGGCGACAAATAGATGATGCTTTGCGCCTCGATAAAGTCTTTCTTCACGCTTTCGGGCATCCCTTTGGCCGGCTCGATTCCCGCGGGCGTTGGGTAACGAAGTTCGCCATTTTCCCAAAAGATCAGCCGGTCGCAGGCCTGGCATTTGGTAAGGGCAGTCTTTTCTATTGGCATGACCTCGGCAACATCGGAAATGCCGATGGAAGAATCCGGCCGCATTACAGTGAGGTGCCTGATCGCATCGCTATGAGTAATTGGCGGCTTAATTTTGGAAATAATCGGCAGCGTAAAAATCGCAGTAACAGCCCCGCAGTGCGGGCATTTATAGGAGTTTGACATGACTAATTTCCCGTTTGAGTTGAATAAGCAGGTAAAGCATATCGATATTGTAAAAACCCGCACGGCTTGCATAAACAACGCTTTTACGGCAATCGAGACAGCAAAGCTCACCCTTAGCCGCCTGGAGGAAATGGCCGCCCAAAGAGCGGACGGAAAACTCCTTGATATTCATACCGTAGGCACCACGACGCATGCCCTGCGCGAAAGCGTGGACCGCATTCTTGTGGGCCTGATCGAATCCCAAACAATTCCCGGAGATAATGCTTGATCGATACCCACTTCTACGAACGCTTGGCCAACTGGCGGCGAGTGTATGGCGACAAACCTGTCAGATGGCGCTCGCCTACAGACACCTTCTGCCGCTATGCCAAGTGTTATTTCGAGCGCGCTCCGGAAACCGAAGAAGAAAAGTTCTGGAGGGAAGTGACCGAGCTTAAGACCCGCGATCCGCTGCTCCCGGCGCCGGACTATTCAGACGCCGAGCTTCTGCAACGCGCCTGGATGAGTTTGCCCGAAAGGGTTGACGGTACAAAGGTAAAGCGCCACATCCGGGTATTCGTTTTTGGCACGCGCAGAGAGTACGAGCGACTGCTGCGTCAGTCTAAGGTCTCCTACAGACAGGAGCCGGAATGGCGCCGGTCATTCCTCCAGGCGTTCTATGACGCTATCGAGAGAGCTCAGAACGGCAAAATAGAGGGTTAATCCCTATATTAATCTTCAGCTTGAAATGGTAAAGTCGAGATAACAATTTAATCTACGACTTCGCGTTGTGCCTGATCGCTCTCTAGCGGTCTTTCGCGTGCCCGGAAGAAACGTAGTACGCTGGAGCTCGGACCTGATGGATCGCGAGCTCTTTTGCTTTTTATGGATTTAGGAGGCTACATGGCCGCGTCTATTCCAGTTTATTCTTTACCACAATTAACTCCAGCGGCCCAGCTTTTTGATCTAAAGGGGCAGCAGACGCGATGGCAGATTTTGGCGGACATACACCAGGCCGCTTTTGCGTTTGAAATACTCCCCGGCGTATTTGCCCAATTCGGATCTACCGGAGCGCGTCGTTTTTTTAGAAATTCATATTTTGAAATATTCGAGTTAGTGCGGATAACTCATGAGCGTGAGAAAGTCCAAGATCAATTAGTTTCGTTAGCAGGTGTTTTAACCCTTCAGCCGGAAGCTGTTTGACTGCTTCTTTAATGGATTCTTTTTCCGGTTCGGGTAACTTCGCCTGCTGAAGGGCGATTGATAACAACTCTTTAAGCGTGTCCTCGTGTAGCTTTACAGTTTGCACAGAAAGGATGGCGCTTAATCCGCCATCGTCTCGGATAAAGTCGACGCCCTTAGCAGTAATTTTAGGCAACGAGACGCTAATCATCGCGGGAGCTCCGTTTATATCCGTCGTAACTTTTACGCCGGAGGAAAGAAGTCCGTGCTCGATTAGGTATTGAGCGTTGGTTATGTATTTTTCGCTTTTTAGATCCCGGATAAACCATTCTTGAGTTTCCGGGGACATCTCTGGGTAATCGTCAGCGAGGCGCCGAAGCATTTCTCTTTGGTATTCGCGATCTAATTTCATGAGAATTCTCCTTTGGATTGTTACTTAGCAAGAATGATTCTAAGGAAATAGCGGGCTGATCGTCCCGTCCAACAACCGATCTTTCTCTTTGAGTATGTACATGGGGTTTGAGCCGCTCGGTCATTCGTGATCGGGCGGTTTCTTTTTATGGGTCTGCGCTATGAATATCAAAATCCTCGGCCGCGTCCCCGTCCGTTTTAAGGACGGAGTTAAGTGGATCACGGTGAAACCGAACGGCCCCGAAAACAAAGGTACGCCGGTCAAACTGGACGATCGAACAGGAGAGGTTCTCGCAGGCATGGGCGGAAAGTTTAACGGTCGCCATATTTCTGCAGCACCTCGAGGCGGCAGACAGGAGCAGCCGGGAGCTCAGGCCGTGATTGAATGGTCTAAAGCGCCCAAGGCTCCCCAGAAGCCTCAGTACACTGGCTCCGACAAATATACGAAAACGGCTAATCTGGTTAAGTCAACGCAGAAGGAATTTACTCCGGACAGCGTAGGTAAGGCGATCAAAGACCTTAATTATCCCTACACGATCGACCTGGATAACAAGGACCAAATTCTCAAAGAGCTCGATAAAGAATACGACCATTTGAGATCCATGGGCTATCCGTATGGCCCGGACGAAGCGGAGAAGGTATATGAGCGCGCGATGAGTTTTCAGGCCGCTCGAAAACGTGTCGATGATATTTTTGAAAGGGACTACGGAGACCTTACGAAAGGCGAGGACGGCCTGGAGCCGGACGAAGTTGAGGATCTTAAAAATCTTTACGCCGAGAGGCTTCGCCTTTCCGCCCTGGAACGAGTTGCCGAAGCCTCAGTTTGGTATACGGACCGAGCAGACTTTAGAAATTCGGATTTTTATAAAGCCTTAGATAAAGCATCCTCGAAGCTCGGCGATAAGGTTGACGCTTTGGCTGCTCTGCCGTCTAGAAGGCCCGCGAATCGCCAAAAACGTCAACTGCAGCAGAAAAAGAAATTTGAGGCCGAAAGATTAAAGCGTGAGCAAAAGCGGGCTATGAACGCTTTTCAGGCGCAATTTTCAAAAGAGCTCGCGAAAAACGTTGAGCCGCAAATCCAAAAGCTAAATTCTGACCTGGCATCTGCATCTACATCCGCGGACGTTGTGGCGGCATTGGATTCCAGCGGCCTAATGAATGCGCCGACCCAGGGACTTAATCTTATGGGGCCGGATACCGCGCGCTCTATAGGGCAGGCTTATTCTGACATCTGCTCAAAGTTTCCTTTTCTTGCGGGTAATATCGGAAGGGCTAATTGTTCTAGGCTCGGAAGCTCCACGTATGGTCAGTGCTTGATGAGTACGGGTGCGATCGATTTCAATACTAAATATTACGGGAGAGGAAATGAGGCGTCCTTCGCCGCTTCGTTTAGTAACTGTATTTCTACGCAATTCCATCCTCAGGGCGTTATGTCCAAAGGCGCAGCTTATGCAGTAGCTTCGCATGAGCTGGGGCATGCGATTGAAGGGCGCCTAGAAAAGTTAATGAAAGCCGCAGGCGTTGATACGACGGAAAAGAGAAAGAAAAGATATTTTATTTCGGGGCGCGTTAAGGATAAGGTGCTCTCTAATCTTTCCCTCGTGGATGATCGCTCAGTTATCAAGGCCGAGCTGTCCGAATATGCGGCTATGGATTCTGCGGAGTTTTTTGCCGAAGCTGTTTCTGAGTATCTTTGCAGCCGCTCGCCTAGACCAGTGGCCGCAGAGGTTGGTAAAATACTAGAACGGTTCCTGAAAAATGATTTTTCAGACCTTGGTATTTGAGAGGAATAAATGGCCGAGAAACTTACACCTGAGACCGAAGAGTGCTATGAAAGGGTCCCTGCCTCCTTCCCCGAAGATTGGTTCGATAATGACGGACCCTGCGATGAGGGCCTTAAGCTCAAGAAGGAAGCCCCGGCTCGTGCGCACAAAGAATTGAAAGAATATCTGGACTACTGCGACGAGATGCGGAAGAAAGGCATCATCGTAAACTAATAGCTAACAACACGCCATAACCGCCCGCGTGGCGGTTTTTTATTGCCTAAAGCGTAACCGTTTAGGAGGATCAGCATGGACAATTGCGAAGCTCCGAAGCGAAAACGGGGCAACCAAACTAAGTACACACCGAGTCGCGCTAAGGAGATTCTCCAGCGCCTGGCATGCGGCCACACCCTTACATCTATATGCCGAGACATGGGAATATCCCCCGCGTCCGTTTATAGATGGACCGTCGCGAACGAGGACTTTGCGAGAGACTTCGCGCGCGCGAGAGATTTCGGCGATCAGGTCCTGGAGGATGAGGCCGTCGATATCTCCGACACGATGGAAGAAGCATCTGAGACGATTGATTCGTTCAGCGAGAAACACGGAGCGTCGAGCACAGTCAAGAAAGGCGACGCCGTGGCACATCGTCGGCTCCGGGCAGAAGTCCGGCTGAAAGTTGTCGCAAGACGAAAGGGCGCAAAGATCCAACTGGATACGAACGGCGCCGGAGGCGAGGGCCTGGCGAGCGTCTACGAGAAAATCAGAGAAGTGGCTAAAGGTAAGAAATGAACGATCCTTTTTCCGAGCTGTGGAGCCCGCACAGATTTAAAGTGTTTTACGGCGGCCGTGGCTCCGGAAAGTCGTGGGCAATCGCGGAGGCCCTGATCGTCATGTCGAATCTTTCCCGGCTGCGCGTACTTTGCTCCCGAGAGTTTCAAAATTCGATTGCCGATTCGTCATATCAGCTGCTTAAAGATACGGCAGAGCGCCTAGGGCTGAGCCACCGCTTCGAGTTCCTAGAGACCGAGATCCGACACATAAACGGCTCTCGGTTCTTTTTTAAGGGCCTGCAGCAGAGACAAGCGCAGTCGGTGAAGTCGATTGAAGGCGTGGATATCTGCTGGATCGAGGAGGCGCAGTCAGTTTCGCAGGTCTCCTGGGAGACACTGATACCGACCATTCGAAAGGCGGGCTCCGAAATATGGGTCTCGTTTAATCCGCTCCTAGCGGATGATCCGACAACCAAATTATTCCTGACCGATGCGCCGCCTCCCGGCGCCTATGTCCGGAAAGTCAATTTTGATGAGAACCCATATTTTCCGGAAGCGCTCCGGCGCCAGATGGAATGGGATCGCAAAAATGACTACGAGAACTATTTGCATGTGTGGGAAGGATTTCCCCGGACAATTAGCGACGCGCAGATTTTCCGCGGGCGGTTCACGGTCGAGAGTTTTCCGGACGATCTTTGGCAGAAAGCAGATCGTTTATTTTTTGGCGCTGACTTTGGCTTTGCGAACGACCCGAGCACGCTGGTGCGATCGTTCATGTACGACAATCGGCTGTATGTCGAATACGAGGCCTTCGGCCACGGCGTGGAGTTAGACGAGCTCCCGGCGCTGTACGATTCGGTCCCGCTCTCCAGGAGCTGGCCGATCAAAGCGGACTGCTCACGCCCGGAAACAATAAGTTATTTGGCCAAAAGAAAGGGCTTCAATATCTCGGCGGCAGAGAAGTGGCAGGGCTCGATTGAGGACGGTATTGCCTATCTGAAATCTTTCGACAAGATCGTCATCCACCCGCGCTGCCGGCATACGGCAGAGGAATTCAAGCTCTACAGCTACAAGGTGGACCCGAAAACGAACGAGGTCCTTCCGATCATCGTCGATAAATACAACCACGGCATCGATGCCATTCGATACAGCCTCGACGGCTATATCACGCAGGCGGGGCTCGATGAGTTCATTCGCCTGGGCAGAGGTTAAGCATGAAGGTAAACAAGAAACTTTCTCGGACAAAGCGCGGCGGCAGCAAGCAGTTTGCCGACGGGTTTCAGAACCCGCTTTTGCGCATGGGCTTAAATACGAGCACGACGCTCAACGGCAATCGCTACATCCCTGAGTTCAAATCCTTCCAGCGCAACGAGTTGGAATGGGCTTACCAGGGCTCATGGATGTGCGGGCTCGCAGTTGACGTGGTAGCAGACGACATGACGCGCGAGGGCGTGGAGCTCCAGTGCGATGATCCGGAGGTCGCTTCTGCGATCGATATTGCGCTCGACGAATTTCGTGTTTGGGATAGCCTGTGCGACGCGCTCAAATGGGCGCGGCTCTATGGCGGTTCGCTGGCCGTCCTGCTCATTGACGGCGACGACATGGGCACACCTCTCGGGCCGATCAAACAAGGCGCATTCAAGGGCCTGCTCGTTCTCGACTGCTGGCAGGTCAACCCGTCTACTGAAGTTGTTCAGGAGCTCGGGCCGAATTTCGGCAAACCGCTTTATTACCAAGTCTTTGCCGAGCAGAGCAATATCGATATTCCCGGAGGAAAAATCCATTATTCGCGCTGTATCCGGTTTGAAGGGCGCCGGCTGCCGTACTACTTGCGCCAGGCTTATCGCGGCTGGGGCGCGAGCGTACTGGAGCCGTTATTCAACCGGATCGAGATGTTTGACATGGCAACGGAAGGCGCGGCTCAGCTCGTCAATAAGTGCTACCTGCGCTATTACAAGGTCAAGGGCCTGCGCTCCATTCTGACAAACGACGTTGCCAAGAAGGGATTCATGACGCAGATGGAGCATACCCGGCTATTCCAAAGCATTGAGGGCATGACGCTCGGCGACATCGAGGATGATTTCCAAACCATGACCTACACGTTCACGGGCCTGCCGGAAGTCCTCCTGCAATTTGCGCAGCAGATTTCCGGCGCTACGGGTATCCCGCTGGTGCGCTTGTTCGGTCAGTCTCCGGTCGGATTCAATTCCACAGGCGAGAGCGACATCCGGCTCTATTACGACAATACGAAACAGCAGCAAGAAAAGATGCTGCGCCCGGGTCTAAAGAAAGTCCTAAACGTCATTTATATGAGCGTGACCGGACATGCTCCGGACAAAGATTTCAATTTCGATTTCCGCCCGCTGTGGCAGATGACCAACGAGCAGAAAGGGACTTACGCAACGGCCATGGTCGGCGCGATTGTGCAGGCGTTACAGAGCGAATCAATCTCACTGCCGAACGCAATGAAAGAGCTCAAAAAGCTCAGCCCGACCATTGGCCTTTTCTCGTCCATTACCGAGGAGGACATCGACGAGGCCGAGAAACAGGAAAACGAGCTCATGCCGCCAGGAGCAGGAGGATTAAATGCAGCAGCAGAACAAGTTCCGGGAGCAGGCCAAAACGGCGGCTTTGGACCGCTGGTATCGCAAGCGCCTCAAGGCAGTGGCCAAACAGATCACACAGATAGCGCTGGAATGGGAGGGAAGCGACCCGAGCCAGCTCCAGCTCAGTCTGTTTGATTATTCGGTGCGGCTCGACGAATGGGCCCGCTCCGTGGCGGACATCATGCTGCGCCGCGCGGCCTCGGCCGACTATGACACGTGGCTCAGGATTGGCCAAAAGATCAGCCGGGAAACTCGCCGCAAATTGAAGGACGCAGCCGCCGGGCCGATTTTCAATCGCCTGCGCGAGGAGCAGGTCGCACTGATCCGCTCTTTACCTATGGAGGCCGCCAAGAAGGCGCAAGAATGGGCCGCTAGCGGGCTATCGGACGGCCAGCGCTATGCCGATATCGCCCAGCGCATCAAAAACGAGCTGGGCGGCGTTACGGAATCCCGTGCGATTTGCATTGCCCGGACGGAGACCGCTCGAGCGCGATCCAACTTCACGCAGGCCAGGGCCCAGGCCGTCGGTTCCACGCATTACGTGTGGCACACGGTCGGCGATAACGCAGTGCGCCCGAGGCATCGCGAGCTGGATAGAACAGTGCATTCATGGAGTGATCCTCCGATCTGTGACGTCGGCGCAGGCGGCACGCCTATTCGCAGCCATCCCGGATGCGTCTTTAACTGCCGGTGCTGGCCCGAACCGCTTTTCTACGAGAAGGACAAATGAGAAGGAAATTTCGAGACGGTCGCTTCTTGACCACGGAAAAAATCAGCCCTCTGAAGGAAAAAACTCCGGAGGGCTATTTGTTATGCCGGGACGTTCCGATTAGCCGCGTCGGATCGTTTGAATATTCAGCGGCTGAAGTCGGTCTGCCAAACATCGGTCGTGCGGTTCAGGTGTGGCGGCCGGAAGAACAAATTTTTAATCCCGAAACGATCGCCTCGTTTGAGGCCAAGCCGGTTGTCATCGGTCATGCGAGATTCGCAGATCCGGACAACTGGCGGGAGATCGCAGTCGGTACGACGCAGAACGTTCGGCGAGGAGAAGGTGACAAATCGGACTTTCTTCTCGCCGATTTGCTTTTGACGGATCGAAAAGCGATCGAGGCAGTCGAGAGCGGGGATTTGAAAGAGGTCTCATGCGGGTATGACGCGGATACGCAGGAAACGCCCCAGGGGATTGAGCAAATTGGCATCGTGGGCAACCACGTTGCTCTAGTGGTATCAGCCCGATGCTCGGGCTGCAAAATTGGAGACGGAAGCATGACAACTAGCTTAAAGACCCGCCTGCGGAAATTGTTCCGCGACGGAAACGAGGACGCATTTAACGAGGAAGTGGACAAGCTCCAGGTTCAGGATGGTGACGCACCTGACGCGGCGCCCGCTCCTACTCCGACACCGGCGCCCACGCCGACATTTGAGGAGCGCCTGGCCAAACTCGAGGCCACCGTGGCAGCACTTGCTAAGGGCCTGGCTCAGAAGCCCGTGGGCGACGCAGATACGCCGCCTGTGCCGGATGACACCGTTGATCCGGATGATGACGATGAGTTGATCGATGATCCGGACGCTCAGGCCATCATCGGCGACGCTGAGGCACTTTGCCCGGGAATGAAAAAGCCTGTGGGCGACGCCAAGGGCGGCAAATTTACACGTAATCAGATCGAGCGCGTCATGCGCACAGCGCTTAAAGGCGCCGGCGTCAAGCAGTTCGGCGATTCCTCCGAGCTCGACGGCAAGGCGCTGGACATTGCCTTTAAGGCCGCAGTCGCTATGTCCAAGTCCGGAAAGAATCCGAAAGCATCCGGCACACGCTACGGCGACAGCGCTGAGGATTCTGTCAACTCGATCGCATACGTCCAGAAAAAACTTAACGATTTTTGGGGAGCTAAATAATGTCTCAGTTCATTGGCACATCTATGCCTCGCGGTTCTGCCGGCGATATCACTCGCGGCATGTTTGACTACACAACAGAAGTCAAACAGAACGACACGACCACCCCAGTCGCCGACGACGGCGTTCTGGTTTCTCTGACCACAACCGGCAAGGCCACTCCGGCCTCTGACGCCTCCAAGGTCTACGGCATCGCAGTTCGCGATTACCGCCAGGTGGGCCCTGATGGAAAGGCCTGGCCGAAAGACGCCTTTGTCTGCATCCTGCGTCGCGGCTACGTTGCTGTGCGTGCCGCAGGTACTCCTGCTCCTGGCGGAGCTGTCTATCTCGACGCCGCAAACAAGGGCGTTACAGCCACTAAGGCGGAAGGCGCCACGGCTATTCCTAACTGCGTCTTTATGGGCGCAAAGGATGACGCGGGCCTGGCCGAAATCGCATTCAACATCTAATAGGAGCAAATAATGCCAAGACGTTTTGCTGACGCTGAAACAATTTCCGCTACCGGCGCATTCCTGGTCGGTGAGCTCGAGCGTCTCGATTCCAGAATCTATGAACCGATCGCAGATTTTACGTATGGCCGCGATATCGACCTGCGCAACGATGTGACGATCGCCGATGAGGTTTCTTCTTTCATTCAGTCCGAATACATGGGCGGATTCGGCGGCACAGGCGCGGGTAAAAAGTCCTTCATTAAGGGCCCGGATTCCACGCCCGCCCGCGTTTCTGTTTCTCTGAAGAAGGTTGCCACGCCGCTGACACTCTGGGGCATGGAAGTCGCTTACACGATTTTCGAGCTGCAGAAAGCCATGCAGGCAGGCCGCCCGATCGATGCGCAGAAACACTCTGCTATGCGCATGAAGCACCAGCTCGATATCGACACTCAGGTCTATGTCGGCGATGACGAAGTGGGCGTCAAGGGTCTGCTCAACTCTGACCAGGTGACGCATGAAAATGTCGGCACCTGGACCGATTCCACCGATGTAAAGACCGTTATCGGTTACTTCAATAACATCCTGGAAAAGGCATGGAAGGCAACGCAGTACAACCGCATTCCGAAGAACCTTTTGGTTCCCCCGGCTATTTTCGGCAAACTGGTGAGCACACAGCTGACAAATACCGAAATGAACCTGCTGCGCTATGTGGAGGCTAATAACCTCTCTGTGGCCAATGGCGGTACGCTGACCATTCGCCCTGTGCGTTGGTTGGCCGACACGACCCTGTTCTCTACGCCGCGTATCGTGGCCTACACAAAAGCTGAGGACGTGGTCCGCTTCCCGCTGGTTCCGATCGCCTCTCTCCCGGTTCAGTACCGCAATTTCGAGCAGGCAGTTCCGTACTTTGCAGCTCTCGGTGGTGTCGAGTTCGTACGTCCGGAAATGGTTTACTACGCCGACCTGGCAGCAGTATCCGCAGGTTAAGGAGGCTTTATGAAACGAATTACAGTTCGTTGTCCGCTGGTGCTGAATATGGGCTCTCAGCAGTTCGAATTTAAGCCGACACAATCCTATGAGGTTGAGGACGCAGTCGCGGCTCACCCGTACCTGCAAGCGCACCTGGCCACGTTTATCGACATCACGCCGCCGGCAAAAGAAAAGCCGGCAGAAGAAAAGGTCGAGGAACCGGCTGAGGAAAAAGCTGAGACGGTAGCGAAGGAAAAACCGGCGCCAAAGAAAAATGCGAAAAAGACCACATCTGTGAAGGAGGCTGAAAATGTTGAACCAGCCTCTGACGCTTGAGGAATTTCGCAAGTTATTTCCGGAGATCGATTCGGACAGTTATCCGGACATAGCGGTTAAGGCTCGATTAGCTTTAGCCGCTAAATTTTTTTCAGAGGAAAGCTGGCCTGATCCTGAGATCCGAGCGCACGTCATGGGGCTGTATACAGCCCACTATCTGAAGCTCCAAGGGTCTGCCGCTGACGGCGGCAACGGCGGAGACACCTCCGCACTGGCTCAGGTCACCTCGATGTCTGTGGATGGCGCGTCCGTGAGCTACGACACCTCATCCTCGTCCGAGGAGGGCGCCGGCTCATGGAATCTCACTGCATACGGCCGCGAGTTGTGGCAGCTGATTCAGTTGTTCGGAGCAGGAGCCAGACAGATATGAAAAAGACGATCTCTGTTTCCATCGTGCGGCATGACGGCGAGTTGAACCAGGCACTGCAGCGCCTGGCGAAAACTGCTGTCTATGTCGGTATCTCCGCCGGCTCTAAGGGCGATACGCGAAACGATGGCGGCCCGAGCAATCACCTTTTGGGCTTTGTGCATGAGAACGGTTCACCTGTGAACAATATTCCGCCGCGACCGTTCTTAGTTCCGGGCCTGGAGGCGAATCGGGAAATGATCGTCGACGGTCTTAAGGGCGCCATGGACTGCGCGCTCAAGGGCGACGAGAAAAAGTGTGGTCAGACACTCGAGCGCCTGGCGATTCGCTCGGCCTCGGCGGTCAAAAGCTACATGCAAACGGCCGACTTCGAGCCGCTCAAGCCCAGAACAATCGCAAACCGTAACCGCTCGCGCCTTACCCAGGGCACCCGCGAGAACGAGATGGAAGGCGTGGGCATCCGGCCATTGATTAACACGGGACAGTTACGCGACGCCATTGACGGCGTTGTGGTGGAGGAATGATGGCGACTTTAGACGTTGAACGTGTAATCCGATCTCCTTTGTTTACTTCGCCCTGCAAGCTGATACATTTTGTTGAGGACCTGGACGAGTTCGGTAATCCGACCTGGACCGAGGGTGACAGTACTGAGGTCAAGGCAGTCATCACGGCCGACACAAAGACGATTGCCAGATTGCCGGAAACGCTTCGGCGTGAGGGCACGATCCTAGTGCGATTCATGATTGCCGATATGCCCCCGGGCTTCGGCGGCTCCGGAAATGATGAGGTCGAGTGGCGGGGCAAGCGCTTTGTCGTCAAAGACTGCGCGGATTACTCGCAGTTTGGCAAGGGCTTTTTGCGGCTGACTTGTTGGCCTGCGGAGGTGAGTGATGGCAGTTACTGATAGCCGGACGCCCGGATCTTTACGCCCGACGAGCTCGGACGATGAAACAGGGCTGATGGACCCGCTTCGACAGTGGATTTCTGAGCTTATCGGCTTGAGGCTTGACCTGGTCCGCGCTTCCTGGCGCCCGAAGCCGGGTACTCAGCCCGCGCTAAAAACCGACTGGTGTGCGCTTGCCCTCAAAAGCCTGGACACCACGCCCGTCTATCTCGACGGGCGCAAAGGTGATCCGTCGCTGCCATTGTCAGGAGATCAGACCTCCGTGGTGCATGAGGATTATGAGTTCGTGCTGAGCTTTTACGGCCCACAGGCGCTATTCCTCGCGCAGAGATTCAGAGACGCGGCGCAGATCGGCCAGAACCGCTCACTGCTGCGCCAGTCGGGTCTCACGTTAAAAGCGATTGATTCGCAGGCCATGCGCCTGCCGGATCTCGTTTGTGAGACGTGGGTTGATCGATATGACATGACCTTCCACGTTGCTCGGAAGGTTTCAAGAACTTACGGCGTTCGCACCATCGTCGGTGCCGATGTCGACTTTTATACAGAACGAGGTAAATTATGAGCGTTGCTCCTACATTGCCAGTCTCCGAGGTTGTAAACGTTACGATCGAGATGTCTCCGGTCGCTGCCGCACTCCGCAACTTTGGAGCTATGCTTGTGCTCGGCACCAGCGATGTCATTGACACGGACGAGCGCCTGCGCACTTATTCGGGCGTCGAGGGAATTGCCGCCGATTTCGGAACCGATGCGCCTGAGTATCAGGCCGCGGTCACCTTCTTCGGCCAGTCTCCCCAGCCTTCTCAGTTGGTTGTCGGCCGCTGGGCTAAAACAGCAACTGCCGGGCTCCTGCGCGGCCGTATGCTTGCGATCTCTCAGCAGCAGATCGCCGACTTCGAGAAAATCACTTCCGGATCTTTCACCGTTGAAATCGACGGTTCTTCTGTCTCTGTTGCCAGCGTCGATCTTAGCTCCCAGAGCAACCTGAACGGCGTGGCAACTCAGATCACGACTGCGCTGGCCTCGAAGGGCACATGCGTATTCGACGGTACGAGATTCATTATCAAATCTGCCACTACGGGCGTGAATTCTTCTGTCGCGAATGTTTCTTCTACCGAGTTGTCTAAGGTTATGGGCCTGGATGCCGGAACGACCAAAGTCAACGGCGCGGAAGCCGAGAACCTTGTCGACGCAGTAACGGCCTGCCTGGATTACACCAATTGGTACGGCCTGTATGTGTGCGGAACCGACTGGACGGACGCCGATGCGCTGGAAGTTTCGGCGCTCATCAATGCCGCGCGGCCCTCTCGCATCGTGTCCTGGACGTCTCAGAATACGGGTGAAATGGATTCTACAAATAGCACCTCGCTGGGCTCCAAGCTCAAAGCGCTGGGCTATAACCGCACGATCTGCACGTTCTCCAGCACCAGTGACACCGCCGGTGTCTCGGTCCTTGGGCGCATGAGCACGATCAACTTCGAGGGATCGAATACCACGATCACTCTGAAATTCAAACAGCTCCCGGGTGTTGTTGCCGAGAACTTGAGAACGTCCCAGTCGCTGGCCTTAAGAAACAAAAACGTCAACGTATTCGCGGCATTCCAGAACGACACTTCGATTTATAAAGAAGGCGTCACGTCCGGAGGCTGGTTCATTGACGAAACTCATGGCCTTGACTGGCAGCAGAACCGAGTGGAAACCGATCTTTGGAATCTGCTCTATACGACTACGACCAAGATCGGCCAGGACGAAGCGGGCATGACCGCAATTTTGGCGACGATCAACAAGTCGCTTGACGCGGGCGTCCGAAATGGTCTCATCGCCCCGGGCGTCTGGAACGGCGATTCTTTTGGTTCTCTCCAGAAGGGCGACACGCTCACCTCAGGATATTACGTCTACATTCAGCCGCTGGAAGAACAGGCGCAGAGCGATCGCGAGGCCCGTAAGGCACCTCCGATCAAAGTGGCTATCAAATTGCGCGGCGCAGTTCACTTTATTGACGCCACGCTCACGATCAATCGATAAGGAGAAACAGGATGGCAACTTATTCCTTTATGGATGTCACTGCGACATTCGCAGGGCCGACCGGCGTGATCGATCTCGGATACGGTTCCGCGCCCTCCAAAGAAGGCATTTCCGTAGAGTTCAATCAGCCCCGGAATAATATGACGCCGGGCGCAGATGGCGAGGTTATGCATTCTTTGAGGGCAGACAAAAGTGGAAAACTTACGATTCGGCTTCTTTATACATCCCCCGTGAACGCAAAGCTCAAGGCTATGTTTAACGCCCAAAGTTTGAGTTCGAGCGTCTGGGGCAACAATGTCATTACCGTCCTTAACAAAGGTAATACGGACACGATTGTGGCCCGATCGGTCGCTTTCCAGGGGCTTCCCAGTCAGACCTTCGCCGAGGATGGTCAGCCCGTTCTTGAATGGGGCTTTGACTGCGGCAAAATCGACACACTGAGCGGGACTTACTAATGAATAAACTCGTACCTCAAAAATTCACATTGCAGGGGCATGAGTATCTCGTTGGGCGGCTCGATCTTTTTGAAGCTATGAAGCTCCAAAAGCGGCTCGGGCCGCTGATGCCCACGGCATTCAATAATGTCCTCTATGGCATGTGGACGGCTTACGGGAAATCCATGCCGGAATCCAAAGCGACATTGAGCGACAAACTGACTGAGTTCGGTACTTTGCTCGCGGTCTGTCAGCCACTCCTAGATCGCATTGCGGCCATGCCTGACGCGGATTTTGATTTTTGCGTGCGCACTGCGCTGAGCGTGGTGGAGCGTCGCTCTGAGGACGGAAAAACCTGGACCCGAGTGTATTCAGGTGGCACGCTGGTGTTCGATGATATCGATTTCACAACCACATGCATATTAGTGAGCGCTGTCGTACAGCGTGAGCTTCGCCCTTTTATCGACGCTTTGAATCTTTAACGTTCGCTCATAGCGTCGAAAACAGTCAGCAGGAACCGAGCCCGTTCAGAAGTCTTCCTGATGGCCTGGATTTCCTGATGCGTCCTGTTTATCACGGGATGATCAGCTATCTGGACCTGAAGGGTGACGATCTGACACTTGAGGACATCCTGCTAATGAACGTTTATATCGACAACCAAAAATACAACGAATTTGTTTTAGAGAAGGAGCGCAGCCATGAGTAGCGTTCTCGCCGGTTTCCTCGTCCGCTTAGGCTTTGTGGTCGATAAAGACGAGCAAGCCAAGTTTCAAGCCTCAATCGACTATGCTGGAAAGCGCATGAAGGAGATCGCCATGCGAGGCGCCGCCATGGGCACTGCGTTCTCTGCTGCATTCGCTAAGAGCACTCAGGAAACGAATCGGTTCTATAACATCACAAACCAAATTGGCGGCTCTGTCCGGGGCTTGAATAACGTTGCCTCAGCAGTGGCCAAAGTCGGCGGAAATGTGGACGAGGCAACGAATAGCCTTAAGACTTTTGCCAATAAATTAACGTTTATTCCCGGTATGGCGGACTACACCAAAAATCTCACAGGCGTCGATGTGAGAGATAAAACGGGAAAGTTGAGAGAGTACAGCGATATTTTGCTCGACCTTATAGAGCGATGGAAAAAAACAGGTGACGCCGTGGGCCGCGTTGAGGCATCGTTTTTAGGCTTGGATGGCGCGTATGCCTCCCTCATGAAAAAGGACTTTCCTGCCGAGCTTAAGAAAACTAATGAGCAGCAGGGAGAACTGGCTGACATGGTCGATAAGTCGGCGGATTCCGTACATCGCCTCTCAAATGAATTTTCACGCACCTGGGAAATCATATCCATGGGGAGCCAGGCCGCTTTCGGGACGCTGTCTGACAGCCTCGGCCTGGATAAGGTTGCCGAAAAGTTCAATAAAACACTCTCGCAGGAATTGCCCGCCTGGATCCAGACAGAAAAAAATATCTGGGATCAATCCCACGGCGTCGGCGACTACCTCAAAAACTTCTTTTTTAAAGCAGACGAATTTCAGGATGCTGAGCGCTACAAGCGCCATCTCATGGACGATGAGCAGGTGCAGAAGTTCTTACGCAAGAAATACACCAAGCAAAAATCGGTGCTCGATGATGAGGCCGAGGAGGGTGTGAGCATCGTGGACGATTTCGATAAAAAGGGCTTCGAGGAGGAGCTGGCGAGATATCGAGCCGCTAAAAAAGCTGCGGCACAACCCGCGAAACCCGCGCAGGCAGAACCACCTCCGGTTCCGGGAAAGATGAGCAGAGGGCTACGAAACAACAATCCGGGCAATATGCGTCCGGTATCGCGAAATCAGCCTAATGACGGTGCTTTTGCGATTTATCGCACGCCGGAAGAGGGCTGGGGCGCCCTAGGCAGACAGCTAAAAGGCTACGCTAATGCGGGCCTGGATAACGTCGCGTCCATTATTTCCAAGTACGCACCTGCTGCGGACCACAACGAGACAGGGCCTTATATTCAGTCTGTGACAGCTAATATGAGCCGGCGCCTAGGATCGGATGTAGGTGCGCTGACACGCCTCGATCTAAGCGACCCGCGAGTGCTTAAGGCGCTCATGCAGTCGATCACGGAGCATGAGAATTTCCGAGGCGCCTCTCAGTATTTTGAAGGCGCCTCTTTTGATAAAGAGGTGCTCGCCGCCGCGCAGTCGCAGTGGCGGTCTAAGGTCGTCAACGAAAGGGACAAAATTCCATCCCGGGGAAGTGTTGTCGTGAACCAAAACATCACGATCAACGGGGCTGATAATCCGCGCGCTGTCGGTCAGGCCGTGGCGCATGAGACCCTGCTGGCCCAGAACCGATACGGCCAGCGCAACCTCAGCTAGGGAGGAAATATGCCTTCTTTACCGTACAGCCTGGAGGCTCTGCTTCTAGGCCGAAAACGAGAATTTGCCGGAATTATTCCGGACGTCGTGGTTAGCGAGGAGCACGAAAACGAGGTCGTGGTAACGCGCCATCCGGTCGATACCGGTGCCAATGTTTCGGATCACGCGTATCAGATGCCGACGGTGATTAATTGCCAATTTGGATGGTCGGATTCCTCCAGGCTCTTAAATTCGATCTTGGATTTTTCGATCTTTAAGGGCCTGACCACGACAAAAGACGTCTATGAAAAACTGCTCGAGCTTCAAGCCAAGCGGGAGCCGTTTTCGCTTTCCACCGGCAAGAAGCAATATCCGGCAGTCATCATAACGAAGTTAAAAACAACGTCGACCGTCGACACCGAGAGCTCCTTAGTAGTGGACATCACTTTCGAGGAAATCCGATTCGCCCGGACAAAAGAGGTCACGCTGCAGGAAGCTCAGCAAAAGAATCCTCAGCAGACAGCCTCTGTTAATCAGCGCGGTGCCTCGTCGCCCGTATTGACTACTGCGGGGAATCGGCCATGAGTATTTATCAAATTCCTTTGAGTACCGGCGCCCAGAGCTTTTCAATCCGGCTCGGTGAATATAACTACCGCATGACGCTGATTTACAGAGATGCGGACTGCGGCGGCTGGTTTTTAGATATGGTCCGGACGGACGGCTCTGACGCCCTTCACGGCCTCCCGCTGGTGACAGGTGTCAACCTATTGGCGCAGTTTGGCTATAAGCGCATGGGCGGAGCGCTCTGGTGCGAGTTGCCGAAACAAGCCAAAAACTACGAGCCGACTTACTCAGACATGGGCCAAACACTGAGCTTATTTTGGAGTGACGAATGAGCGAAACAGACAAAAATCGCCAGTGGCTGAGATATTTTCGCCTCGTGGTGGCGGTCGACAAGGACAATCAGCAGGCGATTGACCTGAGCGAGTTTCGATGCAAATTCCGAATCTCGCAAGCCGTTATCGGCAAGCCTTGCACGGCAGAGATCACGGTTTACAACGTCTCCCAAGAAACAGTAAACCGCCTTGGTATCGGTACGAACGTCATCGAAAATCAGGGCATGCGCGTCATTATTGAGGCGGGTTATCAGAACCACCACGGCATTATTTTTCAAGGCGATCTATGGTGGAAATCCGTCGGCCGCGAGAGCGAAACAGAGACTTTCATGCGCCTGGTAGCCGCTACCGGCGACAGGGCGAGGCAATATGCCGTGGTTAATGTCTCGGTTGCCAAGGGTGCCTCTCAGCGCGAGATCTTTGACAAGGTCGTCGCGTCCATGAAAGAAAAGGGCGTTGACAGTAAGCAGCTCCCAAAGATTCAATTCATGGATTCCAGGCTCCCGCGCGGAAAAGTCATGTTTCGGATGGCTACCGACGCCATGAACGGTATCGCTGACACAAATAATTTTGACTGGGGCTATGGCGTTGACGGCCTTGTCGCCATTCCTAAAACACCGACATACGACCCGAACGAGAGGGTAATCGTCCTTAACGCTGATACCGGTTTGATCGGCCGCCCCACGCTTGACGAGGACGGCCTGGACGTCCAGGCGCTACTTAATCCGAACCTGGAGATCGGCGCCAAGATTCAAATCGATAACGCCTCGGTACAGCGAAACAACTACGACACAACGGTGTCCGAGGACGCGGTTACGAAAAATCAGGCGGTAACGGACGCATTCTTATCGGCGGATGGCGTGTATCAGGTGATTTCCCGCGAGCACGTGGGCGACACGCGCGGGGAGGATTGGTACACAAATTTGATCGTCGTGGGCGTTAATTCAGCCAGCAGACCGATTGCTCCATCTGTTTTCACGTACACATCGAACTGAGGACGATATGGATTCAACCGCAACAATTTTTGACCCGAATCGATTCTCCGAGAAGGCTACAAATAGCCGCTTGACCCAAGTATGGACCGCACTCCCGGGGATCATCCAGAAGTTCGATGCGGGCGCACTGACCTGCGAAGTTCAGCCGGCGATAAAAGGGCGTGTCACGCAGGAGGATGGCTCTATCCAGCTTGTAAATATGCCGCTTCTCTTAGACTGCCCTGTGGTGTTTCCGCACGGTGGCGGCTGCAGTCTCACGTTCCCGATTAAGGCCGGGGACGAGTGCTTGGTCGTTTTCGCTTCTCGGGGAATCGATTACTGGTGGCAGCTAGGAGGAATTCAACCTCCTCCGGAAGCAAGAATGCACGATCTATCGGACGGTTTCGTTATTCCCGGCCCGTGGTCCCAGGCTCAAAAGATCAGCGGCGTGAGCACCAGTGCTGTGCAGTTGCGTAGTGACGACGGTGCGGCCTTCATTGAGCTCAATCCCGGCAGTCATAACGTGAAATGCGAGACACCCGGGGACTTTTCCGTGAAGTGTAAAAATTTTACGGTAGAGGCCTCAGCCAGTGCCAGCATTAAAGCCCCGGCGATCCAGCTCGAAGGGCCACTGACCAATACCGCGGGATCGGCCGCGCAGATGGCCGGAGGCGTGGAAACAGACGCAGACGTTACCGCCGGAGGTATTAGTCTCAAGTCACACGTCCATTCCGGTGTTTCTACAGGCTCCAGTAATACGGGAGGGCCTAAATAAATGAGAGTAAGGCGAACAACGGCCGACGGCGATATCTGCTTCGGCCACAATGCAAACGATTATTTAGTCAATACGCCCGAAGCTGTGGCTCAAAATGTCCGGACACGCCTCGCGCTTTGGCAAGGGCAGTGGTTTATCGACACCGACGAGGGAACGCCCTATCTGCAGCAGATTTTAGGCAAGCAAAGCGCGGCTGATCTCGTAATCAAAAGCCGCATTTTGGAAACCCCGGGCGTTCAGCAGATTGACGAATTTGAGGCGGTGCTTGACCCGAACACTCGGCGCCTGACCATACAAGTCAAGCTCACCACGGATTACGGCCCGGCGAGCATTAACGGAGAAATTACATGATTGATGATCCGGTTTTTTTAGTTACCGAGACAGGTATCTCAGCTCCGTCCTATGAAGAAATTTACGAGTACCTAAAGGGCCGCATGCGGGCCATTTTTGGTGATGACATCAATCTGGACGCTGACACCCAGGACGGCCAGATGGTCGGCATTGTGGCGGCTGCTATCTCGGACGTGAACGCTCAGGCGATCGCGGTTTATAACGCATACAACCCAACCACGGCGAAGGGCGTGGCGCTGGATTTTGCGGTCAAGGTCAACGGCATCACGCGGCAGGCCGCATCACACTCCCAGGTTGATCTTCGGATCGTTGGCCAGGCCGGGACGCATATCGTCAACGGCGTGGCCCTGGATGAGGCGGAGAACAAATGGAATCTGCCCGCCGACGTTGTGGTTCCACCCGCTGGCGAAATCACTGTAACGGCAATTGCTGCAGAAGAAGGAAACATTCGGGCACCTGCCGGGACTGTCAACCGTATCGGAACCCCGACGCTCGGCTGGCAAACTGTGGAAAATATTCTCGCGGCCGAGCCCGGGGCGCCGGTGCAAACCGACCTCGAGCTTCGAGTGCAGCAGTCGAAATCGACAGCGCTCCCCAGTGTTTCGCTGTGGGAAGGCATTATCGGCAGTCTGCTGACCACGGCCGGCGTGCGACGTGTTAGTGGCATTAAGAATGACGGCGATACCCCGACAACTGAGGGCGTCCCCGGACATTCGATCGCGATGATCGTCGACGGCGGGGAAGTGGCCGATATTGCAAAAACGATTTTCTTAAAGAAGGGTGAAGGTGTCGGAACCTATGGCTCCACGTCGTACAACTATCTGGACACTTATGGCTTCCCTAATACGATTAAGTTCTCGCGTCCGACGGTCGTGCCGGCTTATTGCAAACTCACGATCTCGCCGGCCGCCGATTATCTCTCCAGTGCCGAGGAGGAGATCAAGGCTCGGATCGTCGCTTACATCAACTCCCTGGACATCGGCGAATCTGTAAACATCGCCCGGGTGCTTGCAAGCGCGGTAAAGACTGACGCAGGGATCGTGGACGAACGTTTTAGCGTCGAGGCCATCACGCTTGGCCGCTCGGCTACAGCTCAGACCGCCGCCAGTCTCGCGATCGCGTGGAATGAGGCGGTTTCGTGCGCTTCGGAAAACGTAACGGTGGAGGTGCAGACATGAGCGACGCAAATCGTTATACCGAGCTGATTGCCGGGGCGCATTTTGACAAGCCGAAGTACCAGCAATTTATTTATGAACTGACCGAACCGCTGAACGAAGCAAGAAAACGTTTGGCGGTTTTTTATAAGCATTTCGACGTTGACACTGCTGTAGGCGTCCAACTGGACGCGGTCGGCGTGCGGGTCGGGATCTCCAGGCGCCTTCCTATGAAATTGGTCGGCGTCTATTTTGCCCTGGACGATGTCGATGGTGTCGGTTTCGATAAAGGCGTCTGGAAAGGGCAGTTTGATCCCTCGGACGGCATGGTGACGCTTGACGACGAAACTTATCGCGCAGTGATTAAAACGAAAATCCTCGCAAATAAATTCGACGGCAAAAACGAATCGGTCCCCGAGTTTTTAAATACTGCTCTCGGATATTTCGGCGTCCCGGCAAAGCTCTTTGACTTCCCGGATCAGCAGAATATGCACGTCGTGATCAATCTCACGAAAGCAGAGACGCCGCCCATTGTTTGGGAGCTCATAAGCCGCCGACTAATCGACATAGTGGCGGCAGGCGTCGGCATGCAGATTGTCGACAACGTGCCTTACTTCGGTTTTGACTATGAAACGGCCTCGATCCAGGGGTTTGATTCCGGTCACTTCTTCCCGTTTGAAAACTAAACATTCATTTATCTTATCAGCCTCGCGAACAGCGGGGCTTTTTTATTGGGTGTGATATGGCAACCATCAATGAATTCCTTCCTTTCGCAGATCAGAGTACTGCCAATTTAATTCCCTATGCCGAATGGGTAAATGCCGCAAAGCGCTTAACCGGTTTCGTTTCGGGTATTGCGAAATCCAACGAAATGAATCGCGTTTTTGCGCAGGGCGCCCAGGCAGGCTATGCGATCGCAAAATTTATCGAACGGACTTTAAGCGAGGACGTTTATGTGTCGGACGGGGAGCGCCTGGCAGATCAGTTCTATCGTGCGATTGTCCAAATGTCCTACCGCGCCACGCCGATCGGATGCATCCTAACGTTTCCTGTCCACGTTGAGATCGACGGCTACGTGGCCACTAACAACGGCGGCAATTTATCGCAAACTACCTACGATCAGCTTTACGCGGTTTACGGCACAAAATTCAATACTTCGAGCACATTGGCTAATCAGTTCGGAATTCCTGATATGGCGCACCGAGTTTTTGAAGCGGCGGCAACGCTTGAGGAGATCGGCTGCTATGTAGCAGCTGGGTTACCGAATAGCCTAGGTTCTCTGCCTTGGATTTCCGCTACAACGACCGATTCCACCAACGTGGGGCAAGGCAATATTAGATGGAGCAAGGGTGACACCGCCAAAGGCAGTATCAAGAAGGATCCGACAGGTACGATGTACGATCCTCAAATAAATTTGAGTTGGTCAAACTCCCTTTTCGGAGCTTCGGAAACAGTTCAACCCGCTGGAATGTTCGGCCTTTACTTAGTGCGAGCGTATCAAGCATAAAAATCGGAGTGCGGCGGGTTGGTTGTCGAAGCTCCGAAGAGAGAAGAGTTTCGCGAGGCATCGAAAGTCCAAGCGAGTGATCCGGATGTATGACTTTCATACATATCACGGTCAAATTTTCTAGGCCCTGTCCTAGAGATAAACATTGCTCCAGTAAGGTCGTGAAAGCCGTACTGTGATATGTCGAATTGATCGTCAAACCCTCGGCCACTGCTCAAGATATTCGGTTAGACCGAATATTACGGGGAATTTGAAGGGCTTAAGAAGACTCGACTTAATCAGGGAATCCGATACACGCAGTAATGCACTTAGGTGGGAGTACAACGAAACCGACCCAAACCTTCACGATTTAGCCGAAACCAAACAAGCGGGAACGATTCAAATAAATTTTGACCCTACACTCGATGCTTCGAGACAGAATCCGATTTATGGGTGTTCTAATTCGGTTCAGGTTGATTCGATTTACGGTCTTTACTTAATACGAGCGTATCAAAGCTAAAAGGCGTAATGAATCAGGATGTACCGTTGAGGAATTACCAAAAATCGAGCTTGATCGGCTAGCGGAAAAATTCGGCCTACTCCACGAATACATTTGGCTTTGAGACGGATTAGAGTTGTTAATACCTTCTACAAACTGAATGCCGTCTCCTTCAAATGCGCCTGTGGATGGGTCGGCATTCTGAAACTTTATACCTGATACCGTACCTAGAATATTCGGGAATTCTCAGAAACCGCGATTTGCTAGAATGAAAAAACCAAACTCGGTAGAGCATGACGAGAATGGAATTGGGGAGTTGCTGGTTACCTCTCCGATCTGTGCAGAAACCAAGCAAAACGGCTCTCGGATTGCACTCCGGAGCCGCCTTAAAGGATGAGATCATGCTTAGGTTTAAATCTCATGCCTCTAGTATAGCAAAGCGTGGCAAACGATGGTTGCTTAAATTGGTCATCGCGTTGATTCTGCTGATAATATGCTAGGCACTTAGGTAAAGAGCCCCAAGGCGAAAGCTGCGGGGCTCAAGTGTTTCTAACCGAATATCTCCTTTCTCGCCGGTACTTTTCTGATGGGCTCTAAGGTTTGGGCCGAAGGGATAAGCATCAATTATCAGCAACAAATTAATTTCTCTAGCGGAGAGGTTTCTGGGAATTTTGTTGACTACAGATTGAATTCAACCGCTATCAATTCTGTGTACGGCGCTTCAGACACAAATCAGCCCGAAGCCGTGAGAGTTTTGTCTCTAGTTAAAGCGTATTAACCAGTAGCCTCTGATTGCTGCCGGCTGGTTTGTCGTCGACGCTCCATAAATCGGATTGGAGCCCGCAGCATTAAAGTTAACAATCCCCGACGCCGTCCCCGGTTCCCGCATAATTGTGAATGTCCACCGAGTGCTCGCGCTCAGGGCGCCACCAGCTGCGGTCAATGGATCGAAGTAGCCGGCAATGTTTGAGAAACCCGTAATATTCGGGAATTTTCCAGAGCTTCTGCCGAGCCCCGTGGTTTATCGGCGGAGCTCGACTTCCCAGCTGTGCCTGGCACAGCATAAAAATGACGATTTTTTAGTCCGAGGAGCCCGTAGAATCGGGCTTTTGGCTTAAAACCTGAGCACATTGAGCACAACTCTGAATATAGGCGTGCCAGCTAAGCATAATTTTTTGACGAGGCGCGAAATAATCGCCTCGTTGGTACGCCCGCACGACCTGCGATCCAACTAGGTGTGCTAATGCCGCCTCTGCTATCTCGAAAGGGACATCGTTATCGGCGAACCAGCCCCTGCCGATGGAGCGAAGGCCGTGCGCTACAAGCCGATTTTTAAATTCGGGTTTGCCATGCAGCCACTTGGCTAAGGCTTGTCCGGATATGTGTCGATTTTTGTTTGTTGCCGGAAAGAGATAGGGGCTTCGTTTATTTTTCCGGATCTCCTTGGCCTCCTGGATCAATGCGATTAAGTAAGGAGTGAGAGGGACCCTATGCGTTCTTTTCATTTTCATAAACTCGGCCGGAACGGTGATCGCCTCCTCAGAGATCCACTCGAGCCGCACCGAAACAACCTCGCCAGGACGCAGTAGGGTGGCCAGTGAGAAGTAGAACAAACTTTTATATTTCGGTGGGGCCAGGCGCTCGACCTGGCTGATCACGACAGGGAGCTCCTTCCAGTCCGGGGCCGGCATGTGCCTCACTTCCGGCACTGGGAAAACTTTCGTAATTTTGGAGAGCGGATTCGCCTGGAGGAATCCGGCATTAACTGCTAAATCAAAAATTTCCCGGACGCGCATCAAAAGTCTTTTGACAGTTGAAAGTTTGCCGGCTTCCTCGACTGGCTCCAGGAGCTTAATCAGCACCGGAGGAGTTATCGAATCGAGTTGCCGAGATCCGAGCCTTGAGATCACATACTTCTCCAGGCGTAGCTTTTCGTCCCGGTAGCTCGAGATCCGTCCTTTCTTTTTCGAGCACCAAAATTTGAACGCATCCCTCAATGTGTAAGAACCGGAGGGCTCAAGTTCAAGCTCTCGTTTTTTCCTGCGCGCTAATGCACGCGCCTGCATTAAGGAAATCTCCGGCCAGTGGCCGAGAGTGATATCGATAACGCGGCCGTTCTGCGGCACGCGTAGAACCCAACTTTTAACACCCGATCGCTGGACCCTCAGCGCTAGTCCTCCCTGGTCGGTAATTTGATAGCGCCTTTCCCGAGGCCGTAGGGCCTGAATTTCTTTTGAGGTCAACATGACAACAGCTCCTAAGTTTTATCGTTACGACAATGACGGCTATTTTCATTCAGTCATTACCGCGTCTCGCGACCCCCTTGAATCAAAAATCGCTGGCCATGATATCTATATCACTCCAAATAGCTCTACCTCTGTAGAGCCGGAAAAAAAGGAGGGCTATTGGGCACATTGGAACGGTGAGGCATGGGAATACGTGGCGTTGCCGAAAAATGCCGAAGAGCTCATTGCGTTCGGAAAAATCAAACACGACCAGACCGTTCCGTTCTGGAAAAAAATGAACGACCTGCGCAATGAGTTTTTAACTGATGGCTCTAAATATAAGCAGGAACTGGTGGAGGGCTTCTGGGTAACAGAACGTCTCCCAGATCCGACACCTGAGGAAATTCGCGAACGAAAAGAGCAGGAGGTCCGTTCTAAGCGCGATTACTTGATCGCTGAAACAGACTTTTTGGTTTCCGGAGATTATCCGATCTCCGACGCTGATCTCGCCAAAATCAAAGAGTACCGTCAGGCGCTGAGGGACGTGCCTTCCCAGGAAGGTTTCCCGGACAATGTAGTTTGGCCCGAAATGCCTGCGTACAAAGTTCTGCGTGCGTAGGAGTTGACCTATGTGGAATCAACTATTAGAAAAATTAGGCAGTCTCGATCCTGGAGTGCTTAAAAATGCGGCATTGATGATCGCAGGAGGATTTACCGGTTTGGTCAGCACCCTCATGGGTGAGCATAAGGTGCTTTTTTACTGGCTTTTTGCTTTTGTCGTGGCTGATTATTTGACCGGCATGATCGCCGCGGCCAGGACGGGAACCTGGTCGAGCCGCGTAGGCCTGAAAGGTCTGATTCGGAAATTCGTGATTTTGCTCGTCGCTATCGGCTCCCATGGGATAGATCAAATTTTACAGGAGCCTTGGATCGGCGCATGGGCCATCGGTGCTCTTTCGCTTAACGAGTTGATTTCGATTCTTGAAAACGTTGAAAAGGCCGGATTCGGATCGATTATTCCTCAACGAATCCGAGACATGCTCGAGCTCGTTAAAGAGAAGCACGAAAGCCAAATCAAATCGAAACTGCCAATGGGAGCGAAAAATGAGTGAGCATTTTCAGCCTAAAGAGTTTGCCTCCAAGGACGGCAAGCCAAGCCCTTATCCTTTAGTAGTCCAGCAGGGCTTGTATGACCTGCTGGAGATGCTCCGGGCGAAATTCGGAAAGGCCATCTATATTAATTCAGGCTATCGTTCGCCCGAGCACAATGCGGCCGTGGGAGGTGTCAAAAATTCCTACCACGTTCAGGGGATGGCGGCCGATATTCGTCCGCGGTACGGAAAAGACTTCGAGCACGAACTGGGGCGACTAAAGATCATTGCTAATAAAGAATGTCCTGGAGGAGTTGGTTTTTATAAAAACTTCGTTCATGTGGACTTCGGTCCTTACCGACGCTGGAATGGCTAAATGAATCTGATCAACTTAATTAAATTTGGGGCGGCTGCGGTCGCCCTTCTTTTTGCGTACTGGGTCGGCGTCCAGGACGGACACGATTCTGAGGAACTGAAAAATGCGCGCTCCGAAATTATTCAACTGCGTGGCAAACTGGCCGACGCCCAAACGAAACATAAAAGTGACGCCCTGGCGCTGGCTGACCTGCGTGTCGCTGAATCTCGTTCTCGCGATGATGCTGAATGGGTGCGCCAGCAACTGTCCGAAATTGAACGAGCCGCAAAGACCGACGCCGATCGGCGTTACAATCGATGTCTCAGACTGGCAGCAGAAGGTAAGGAGCTACTCGACCGAGCTGAAAGCGCTATTAAATTCTGCGAGGAAAACCACCGATAGTGGCACAGCGCGAGGGCCCGCGAAACCATGAATCTTATTACATGATGGTTTCGATCATGGTTTCGACTTTTGGCCATAAAATTCAATTTTAAATAAATCAATTAGTTATACCCAAATTTCAACAATCGAGTGGGAATAAAAATATTGAATTTCTAGCTATTTCTTAAGCATTCGGGATGACTCAGAAGTCATCCCGTTTTTATATCTAAAATCAACAAAAAAGCGTTTTTTCGCTTGTAGAAGCTTTCACTTTCTTTCAGTATTCTTTAAAGCTAAGCAAGCCTATTTCAATAGTATTTTTAATGGTATAGATTTTTCTTGATGAAATTTGATGGTATTTCAAGAGATTTTTGACAGCCATAATGTGGATTGAAATAGAGCAATGAACGAGGAGGAACTCCAGTACGTTTTTAAAAGAGCAGTTGTTTAATCCTGATTGGATTGAGGTCTCTGCGGCTCATGTATTACCCCAGGCGAGGACGGTTTAAAACGTTCCGGATTTCGCTCCGCAAAGTCGCCGGAGCATGGAACATTCGGCTTGATCCCTTCTGCCTGGCAATCTGCTAAATAATTGTCGATAGTTTGATGAAATATTTTTTCGAGCTCCTGTAAGGTCTCGCCCTCATATGTCAGAAGACTTTTGATAAACATCACTTTTCCGAAGAGGCGATTGTCATCGACACTGTATTCAACAGAGCTGAGAAAACTTTTATATTTCAAAAAATCTCCCATACCAACACCATTGAATGTAATTGCTCTTTACGTTGCAGCAGAACCTCTCAAAGTGTTGAGTTTTTAAGTCGTTCATGCATATTAACTTGAGGTCCCTTTCGCATTTTAAGAATTCTCATGGTGTCTTGTCCTAAAAAAAGTTGACTCTTAAAGGAGTCAAATAATGCCGCATGAAAGACAAATAGGA
>ERZ772892.854-NODE-854-length-35655-cov-4.073399_pt1 | contig 35655 bp, 61 predicted proteins | sample MGYA00512126_ERZ772892 | MGnify/ENA primary metagenome ERZ772892 (study PRJEB29015, sample SAMEA2737697) | human gut metagenome | biome: human gut; feature: human-associated habitat; material: faeces | place: China | collected 2012 ... | reverse complement strand
AGAGGATGCTCCGTAGTCCCCTGTGTTAGAGGATGCTCCGCGGTACCCTGTGTTATGTGTGTCTTCTGTTGGCTTAGCACGCTCTGTCGTATATTCAATTGCGGCTTGTACCAGTCCTGGTATCCCTATTCGTGCTCCAATCTTGATCTTTGTTGCTGCTACCTTGCTATCATCCGAGCTCTTAGACAACTTTCCGCTCTGCTCGACCTCGTGGTACACGCTTGTGCTTGGCACATAATAATTAAAACAGTCTAGTGGATACTCGCAAGCATGGAACCCTGCATCGCATACTTTTGCTTTGTCTTCCTCGTATTCCTTGCCCGCCTCGTATCGAAAACCTCGACAAGTCATATCTTTCTCAAATCCTTTATAACTCTTAATTACTTCTTCCATTTTTACCTCCTGTCTCCTGCGCTTGCAGGATTCCTATCGTTAAACTATCCATGTCATACTTCCTGCCAGCGAAGTTGTTAAATCTACGCCTGTTCTTTTTCTTTCTGTCATCCTGATACGTTGTTACATCCATTGCGCTACTCTTCCAATTTTCTTGCTTGTATTCTGTTTGATACTTGTCATAGTTATTGATCTTGTACACACTTTTTTTAGACTTTGCGCATGGTCTTCGTGTGATTTCTCCTGTTGTTTCCAGATGTTTCAATGCAGTCCTAACTGCACTGATGCTCATCTTTGTTTCTTCTGACAATTCCACCAGCGACGACGCGCACGCTCCTCGCTCAATGCGCTCACCTTTGTATTCTGTCACTTTCCATTCTGCTTTCAGCAGTATATGCATAAACAGCCGGAACGTATTAATGTCTTTGTACCATTCCCATCCGAGAATTTTTCTGCTAATCTTGATATATCCATCATTCATCCTCTATAATCTCTACCTCTATTCGTGGGTTACCTTTATCTACATAAAACTCGTCTTGAAAACCTTTCACATATCGCCAGCCGTCATCCTGCAAAACCCTTGTATCTACAAGCGCGTCCTGTATTACTTTGCGCCCAAATGCGCTGATGTTGTCCAGATCACGTCTCTTGTTTGGCTCGTACCATCGGTACAGCATCCGTACCGGATTCTTGATGCGCAATCTTCCAAGCTGTTCATATATTGCCTGTTTGACCACGTTTTCATTTTTTTGTTTAAGCTTTGCGCCTTTATATTGATTCGTCCGGCACGCACTCGTGTAGTCGTTCATGTTGTCCAGCCTCCCGGCAATGATTAGCGTATATCGCATCTCGTACCCACCCTTCATAAGTTTGTTTCATGCACAGCCTTTTTAGCTGTATGCTTCTGGCTCTGTGCAGCTCCTTCTGGAAGTATATATTCGCTTCTGCCGCATCTACCGGATCCAGTGGAAGCGGTCTAAAGATTCCATATCCGTTATTCAAAATGCAATCACCATTCTTGTTTGCATACTCAATCATTTTTCTCAGCAACCTATCTGTGCTTGGATTGGCCGGACGCTGAATCGCATTCATGTGCCCGTCTGGTATCGCATAAAAGTAATCTTGTGCTGTCTTTTCCAATTACTTCTCCTTTCTGCCGGAGCCACGCTTCTCCGGCCGCGTGATATATAGTGGTTTTTGTATGCTATAAAATGAGGTGTTATCTACATCTAGTTACATTTGCGTGGGAATCTATAGTTAATAAGTTACAACCATGATTTACCAAATTCTCGCCGGAAGTCTTCTCTGCTTCCGTGATGTTCTTCAAAGTGTCTCTGAGCCATCTGCTTAAGCTCCAGATCTAATCCGTGATTTGGATTCATGTGTACGCTCTCCGGCGCGTTCTCGTGCAACCAGTGCGCCAACGGTATCACATAATCATATTCTTCTGACTTAGATCTTAACGAGCCATAAAAAATATGGTGTCTGTGTACGTAAGGTGATCCGGTGTAGTAGCAATGATCCATATCGTCTGTAAATACGCTCTTAAGTCTCTTCGCCAATCTTTACACCCCACTTCTGCAGCATTTCCGCGATCTGGTCTGGCGTTGCCGTTTCAATTCCGAGGTCTTTCGCTTGTCCGACCTCAATATCAATCAATCTGCTCATTTCCTTTGTGTCAAATGTGTGCGATCCACGAAGCATCATGTACGTTCTGTATAGTTTGCCATCCTTACCGCCCTTGATCTGCGACGTAGGTTTTAGGTGGACGCTTTCATAAGCATCCACTTTTCTCTCCGCTTCTTCCGTGTCTGGTATGACTACATATACTGCCTGTCCATCTATCAGCTCTATGTACCCGCATTCTCTAAGGTTCATATTGTGCCTGTATGCAGCGTTCTCCCCGGTAACTTCGCAGATTTTGCCAAGCAGTTGCCAGTAGTAGGCGTTCGCATTTAGGCTTCGAGACTTTCGGAAGAGTTTAATGACAGCAGATACAACCTTATCTTTCAACCGTTCATATTCTTCCGTTATATCTTGATCTGTCTCAAGCGTAATCATCCACTTCCGTCTTGCATAATCTCTGTAAATTTGGACTATGTTTCCGCGGAAATTCATGCACCACACCTCTTCTGGAATTCATTCGGGTGATTCATTATTCCGGTAAATTGATTGATATTCAACTCTTCAATTTTTGATACTCCATAGATATCGAGTATCTTCTTTTCATCAATGTTCTTTTTCGTGAAAATGCTACGTAATGTGTTTATATGTGACTGTGTCACTCTTGGCACTCCATTATCCGGCTTTTGATTTTTTTCTTCCTTTTTCTCTCCGTACTGGTATACCGTTCTGCCTTTCCTATCAGCAATCACAAGTCTGTCAATCTTGCCAGAGTCGTCATATCCAATCTCCGACACTTTAAACCGATCATAGCAAGCTCTCTTATTGCCGCTTGTTACGATATTGCACTTATCAGCTCCGATAAACACAAACGGTGCGGTGTACAGCTCCCTACCAATCCCCCAGTTAAAGCACGCTCGTTTAAAACTATCCGAAGCCAGACCCTTTTCTTTTTCCGTGTTGCTTTCTGTGCCTGTGTCTTCCTTGCTGATCCACTGTTTCTTGTCTTTGTCCCAAATCGACACAATACAATTAGCGTTATCACGACAGTGTGATCGCGTCCAATTCATGCTACCTACCGTCTCGTCCAGTATGTTCATGTCGCATCTTGCATCTTTGTACAGCAGGAGTGTTACTCCGGTATCTTTTACTTGCGCCACTCTGCAGTCTATCTCATCTGCCCTCAGCTTTCTAAATTCCATTACGTGATACCCCCCTATTACCGAATCACTAAACTCTCCGACTGCTCCAAGTGAGCGTAGTCCGTCTCGTTATTCTTCAAGTAGTTCTTAAGTCCCGCCTTATCAAGCTTCGGCTCTTGTTCAATCCACCACTCTTTCGGTATTTTTTCTTCGTTGTCGATCACGACTCCTGGAGTATTTTTGCGGATTCCGAACCCAAAAAGTGCGGTAGCGAACTTCTTTTTGCCTGTTGCAATCATTGCACTCTCAAGATATTTCTTGAGTCTTCCGGCATTGTTCAGCTTCGCTTTCTTGCGCTCTGTCAGTCTCTTGATCTCTGCATCAATCTTTTCGGCGTCACCCTTTTCCTCTGCTATCACTTTTGCGATCGCATCAGCTTTCATTTCAAATTCGCCCTCTACTCCGTCTAACGTGTCTTTAATTACATCGGCATCCAGATCAGCATCTTCCAACATCTCCAGAAGCTCCTTGTATTCTGATGTCAATTCATATAAGCTGTTCATTTCCAACGTACCTCCCATAATCTCTAATGCAGTCGCTGCATATTATCTATTCATCGATGTCGTAAATAAAATCTCCCTCGTACACCGGTTCACCGCACTGGTCGCAATAATATATCGGATCTGGTTCTCTCGGTGGCGTGGTCTTCCATCTGTCATATCCCTCAATCTCTTCCATTCTGCTTAAGCTCCTCTTCGCACTTTGCTTTCAGCTCTTCAAATTTTGCTTTCAATTCTTCGAGCTCTAACACTGCCAAGTCGGCTCTTCTTTTCTCACGCGTCCAGTCATATAGGTTCCTGTCAGCCTCTGCTTCTGCCTTACATTTGGCTTCGATCAGCTCTCTGTATTCCGGTATCGGAATGCTTACACGATCCACATCTTTAAATTCCATATCTTTAAATCTTACTTCTTCCATCTCTTTACCTCCTGTGTTATAATAGCTATGGTTATTTAGTTGAGTGCTCCAGTCTTGCCGGACTATCGTGGGCACTCTTTTTTGTACCTGTCTCTAATCTGACCACCAATCACGGTCACCAGACCCCATCCAATCTCTCGCATGAGATACGGTGTCAAAGATACGTTTCCGGCATTCTCTAACGTGAGTGCCACCCAAAACATACCGAGTAGTCCTATGATTATCAGTGACCAGCCTATCGTTTTTCTCATTTGATTATGTCTCCTTTCTTTGTTCTTTATCTATCACGCGCACGCGTTTTTTTATTTTTTTATTTTTAAGAATATTAAATTATATATATAATATATATCCGCGAGAACGTGTGATTCTTCGTGCGTAGTTCGTGCGAATTATCGTGCTAAGTTGGATTCTTAAAAGTCTCGCAAGCCTTGTAAACACTGGCTTTGCGGTGCATTCATATCGTGCGATTCTTCGTGCGAATTATCATGCGAATTATCGTGCGATAGTTTTTATTGATGTATTTTAACTATTTTTACCCCATGCAAACTGTGTTTTTCCTTATTTCAAGCCTTTTATCTCATTTGCACTTATTGATGTATTTTATCCACTTTGTACGCTTTACGCTGTTAAAGTGTTTCTGCCTGTTCTGGCTCTGTGTAGTTTCATTTATGAGTCATTGCAGACGCATTACGGACGCATCAGAGATAAGAACTCCGGCATAAGCCAGTGACTCATACACGTTAAACGGTGGCACGTGTTTCGCAGTTCTGCTGTCCATTAGGGCGGTTCTGTTGGCGCACCAGTCGATGAATACGCCCACATGAACACGACTCCCATTAAAAGGGTATCTGTATCGGCTTGAGTCCTTTTCCTGATATTTTCGTATTTCTGCCAGCCTGTTATCTACAGCCGTGTGGCTGTAGCCAACTAGCTCACCGATCTCTTTACGTGTCATGTATATCGGGTTTCTCTCCATCCTTTCCACCCCTCTCCATTTTTGCGTGAATACTCAGCACCTCCGCACTGCCTTTAATTAACAATAGCGAAGATCTGTCTAAACCTCTCAGCATTGGCACGATCTCATCAACCATACCCTGCACATCTTTTTCTCCTACCATCTTTTCACCCCTTTCTTTTTCTGGCGGTGACCTGCGCCACCGCCTAAGGAGAAATTATCACGACCTACCTCATCAGTGCCGGACGGTCATCCCCGGCAGACGGTCATTTCTGACCGTTTCGGTTATTGCCAATTCAATCACTCATTGCTACAATAAAAGCAAGGGAGGAATTGTTATGGACTTTTCAAATGTTAATTTATTACTGCGTGAACAGCTGAAGCTATTTATCATGCGCTTTTATCATCCGGTATCTTATAAATTCATCGGCAAAGATCGGTGTACACTGGAGAGTACATATAAATTCATCGAATCTCACTATCGTTTCACCGATTCTACGAGAAACGATGTTCCAAATTATCCGGTGTATGATCTTACTGATACATACAGACGTTATTGCGTTTACAAACGCCACCAGTTCTATGACACAAAGGTCTGGCAATTAATCATCTCTGTGATGGCTGCTATCATTGCATCATTGCTGACAAATTTGATTATGGTTAAGGTTTGAATATTATCAGCAAAACTATAATCATTAACAGCACTGCGATGATAAGCCGATATCTTACAACTCGCCTGTCGAAATAGTAGAACAGCTCCGCTATTTCTGGCGGTGTTTTGAAATTCTTCTCCATGTACTCGAAGAACTCTTTATCTTTTTTTCTCATATTGTTCTCCTTTCTACATCTATGCTAAAGTTCCACTACTAGTATTCCTTCAACAACTCCCATATCCAGCACCCTGCGATCTGCAAGATCATTGAATTCTTCTTTGTCTAGGTAGTATTCTCTATAATGATAATTTGTGATAAATTTCATTCCATACAGTCTGACTGCTAACCTTATTTTTGTTCGATTGTCAATTGCCATTAAAATATCATTGAATTTCATGTTGTTTCTCCTGTTCTTTGCGTTGCTCTTTTATCTCGTTTGCAATATTATAATACCTCATATGCATTATAATGTCAATATTAAATTATTGCATTTGTGATATTTTTGTGTTATTATAATATTGCAGGAGGGAGGTGTGAAGATTGACAATTAATGAAAGAGTGAAAGAACTGCGTAGCTTTCTAAAAATGAACCAGAGCACATTTGGCGAAAAAATAGGGATCGCGCAAACATATCTGTCGCAGATTGAAAAAGGCGATCGGGATGTTACCGATAAAATATCAAAGATCATATGTCTAACGGAATGGAATGGACGAAAGGTCAATGAAGACTGGTTGCAAAACGGAACAGGAGATATGTTCGTGGAAGTTGCTGAAAAAGACAAAGCTACCGCAATTGTAAAGTCGTTGCTCCGCGGATACAAAGCAGATGACGAGGTATGCAGATTGATTTTGGATATTGTAGAAATTTACAACGAATTACCAGAAAAAGAAAAGTCTGCACTTAAAGAATTAATCGAGCGAGTGAGAAAACGCGAAATTTAATCTAAAAAAAGACAAGACAAGGGTAACGCGCGAACCCTTGTCTTTTTTTGATTTAATCATCTGGACACGCGAACGTGTAGATCTCTTTCAATCTCTCCACATCTTCCTCGGCGTCCACCATTTGATGTATCAGTCTCTTGTACGTCTCTCGCAGTTCCTCATCCGTCCACTTCTTTTTGCTCATATAGCACCTCCTGTGTGTAAGTCCCTGCTATTATATTATGTAGAGAGTATAGAACGCTAGTTCTGTCTTGAAAGCCGTAACATAATCTGCTAAAATAAAATAGCAAGGTAATTGCTGGGAGGCTATTTAATGCGTGCCACCGCGTGCCTCCCAGTCTGCCTATACTTAAATTATAACACTTTTACTTCCAATTACCTGACTTTTATCAGGTAATTTTGTATTTATCAGAAAACGATGTAGGCAAGGTGATAACCATCAAAAGAGGTGAGCTGCATGAATATTGTCGAAATGATGGATAACTTTGCGGTAAATGTCGAACAAGAGAGGATCCGGCTAGGGTACACACAAACGGACTTTGCACGGAAACTGGGGATATCTCTGTCTACTTACAAAAACATTATCAGTCACAGGGTGAGCAACATTAATGTTGAGATCATCCCGAAGCTGTACGAGATCACGGGGATGTTTGTATCTGAGTTTTTTGGATGTCAGAACAGAGAGTTGGAACTACTACGCTCATACCGACAGTTGAGCGAAAGGCAGAAAGCCTACATTGATGCACTGATTGAATACGAGATAGCTATAAAAGGGAGCGTGGATGAAACAGATGATTATCTGGAAGTGATCGTACCTACTGGAAATATGGAAGACGGCATGATCTTAGACTCTGCATATACAGAACGTGTTGCGTGCCCTAAATTCATGGCCAAGTACGGAACGGAGGTGCGGTGTGGAATACGAATTACATCCAATCACTTACATCCAGTGTATGTCAAGGGTGACGTGCTCGGGATCGTCCGTAGACCGCCAAGAGACGGAGACACGGTCATTATCATCAATTGCGACGCCAGACAGGCTTATTGCCGTGTATATAAGCCAGGAACACCGAACAGGTTCATTCCGGTAAACGGTTACGGTGAGATATTTGAGATAGATTCTGATAGCAGAGAGGACATGAGCCACTGGGTACTGTTTGGTATCGTGGCATCGGTGATAAGATAGTAAAACCACAGGCGAAACATGAAATTATCATTGATATACATAACAGAGTGTGAGATAATTTGAGTATCGGTACTTGTACAAAGGTAATAGGAGGAACGAACTATGAAAAAGAAACTTATTGCGCTTTTAATCGCTGCGACTATGGCGTTGTCACTTACCGCTTGCGGTGGATCTGGTGACGACAAAAAAGAAGACACTAAAACAGAGGAAACCTCAAAAGAGGACACCAAAGAAGAAAGCAAGGAAGACGAAGCAACTTACGAAAGCATCTTAGCTGATTACACCGCTAAGCTTCAAGACGCAACACCGGATCTTGTGGACGAGTTTAATTCCGAAGCCGCAGAAAAAGCCGGAGATATTAATGCACTCGCTGAATTGAGCAATTCAAAAACCGAAGAACTTGCCAAGATCTCCAACGAGGGCGTTGAGAAAATGGCTGAATTAAAATTAGCAAATGGCGATGATGATCAGACATACAACGACTGGGCGCAGAAGCTCATGGACGTGTATGAGGAACAGGCTACGCAGATTACAGACGCTTACACATCTGCTGCAACTGGTCAATAAATATTATCGTATAAAAAAAGGCAGGAAACAAAAGTTTCCTGCTTTTTTGTTACTTAGCCAAAAGCGTCACTTGTTCAAATTCTGCATTGTCACGCTCTTTCATCTTCTTGGTCACGTGAAAGTAGATATCACGTGTAATCCGGCTGTTGCTATGCCCTACGCGCCTTGATATCGCATCCAGCGAGACACCATTCTCTGCCATAAGTGCAACGTGCGTATGTCTCAGTATGTGCGTTGTCGTCTTGTGGTCACGATCCAGCACATCTGCCGCAATCTCTCTCAGATATTTATTAAAAGCATAATATTCTAACGGTGATCCGTCTGGAGCTGAAAAGAAGTAAGCGGATCGCACTCCAGTAGTCAGATCACGCTTCTTACGCTCCAGATCAAGCCGCCTGCACAGCTTCAGAAGCTCGTCCTGCATATAGACTTCCCTCTGTCGCCTTGTCTTTGTCTCTCCAAGAGTCCCGGTCACAGAACTCAAAGAATGGCATACCCGAATTGTGCGGTTTCCAAAATCAACGTCTGATGTCTGCAAGCCTAACGCCTCTCCTGCACGCATCCCGGTAAGAGCCATAAATTCCGTGACATTCCTCCAGTGCTCAACGGTCATAGCATCAAGCAGCTTATCAAGCTGATCTGGCTCAAGATACTTATACTCAAGCTCTTCCTTAGATTCCTCGTCTGGGTACGGTATGAGCTTATCTAGCCACGATACATCCGCAAGGTAATCATTTCTATACGCCCATCGGAGAAACGCTTTTAAACGTACCAGATGCTCGTTGAGCGTGCCGTTCTTTTTTCCAGAAGCACTGAACATTTCACGAACGTATCTGGCTGTCAGCTTATTTATTCTCACATCTTCGCCAAGCATCTTCATAAGCGTATTAACAGCATGATAGTTTCTGATGCAGGTCTGCTCCGATACGGTACGTCGCTGATCCGCAAAGTAATGTTCTGCCACCTCTTTCAGTGTCGGGTCATTCGGGTCGGATTCCTTGCCGCTCAACAGATCATCTATCCTCGCATCCAGTAATGCTCTAGCCTCCCTCTCTTGGATTCTGGAATACTTGCCGGGAAGTGTTACGGAGATTGTATGTTTTTTTCCGGTCATAGGATCTGTAATCCGATCTTTGTAGCGCGTGCTACCATTTCTCGATTCTTTCCACATAGTGTGCCACCACCTTTCATGTCTTGATTTTACTGGTTTTTGTAGTACTTGTAAAGACTCAAAACACCAGAAACCTGCTCCCAAAATGCTCCCACGCGTAAACTAAAAAAGCCGAAAACCCTGTAAAATCAAGGGTTTTCAGCTCTCTAAAAGTGCGGATAACAGCCTAATATAATTGACCGTTCTGCACCGTTTTGTACCGTTTCGGGTACTTATTTACGATTGATACACCAAAATAAACCGTTTATGCCTTATTATTTGCTCCCATTTTTGCTCCCATCAAAAAAATAGCGTAAGCAACTGGATAATCTTGGCATAATCTACCGAGGATGTTCATGCGTCAGCGTGTTTGTCCCGGCATTCTTTCCATTCCTTTTCGAGGTCTTCCGGTACTCCTCCACTCTCTTCCAGAATCTCTACGAGATGCTTGGCATGAGTGTATTCGTCGCGTGCGATATCCTTAAGCACACCTCCTGCGCTTCCAGATACTTCGCTTGACATATCCATGTACTTCTGGATGTCGCTGATCTCATCGTGCGCCGAGTCAATAAGTTTGTTTCTAATCTCTTCTGTCATGATTTAAGCCCCCTTTATATATCTGATTGCCTTTTCTACGTCGTCAGCCGTAAATGTCATTGTTCCGAGCATCGGCAACGCTATCTGTAAGTTGCCGTATCTCTGTACCGACTGCTTGAGATGGTCCGCTATAAGATCGATATCAAACAGTCCGTTGTTGTCAACAGCTCCGATCATCTTAGCTGCTTGGTTGCTCTGGATCTCCTGCATAAGCGTACCTGTCTTAGCTCCAATCATTCCAACTAATGTACCTATAATCCATTTACCGGACGTGCCAAGCTTCGGAATCACTTCGTTGTCTGTATAAGCCATAAGTCCATTAATAACCTGTTCACTTGTATACATATTCATCCTCCAAAAAGACAAGGGCGCATTATATGCGCCCTCTGCCATTCTTTTTTACTTTCAAGCCATTAACCTGTTGTTGTGGTTGACGCGCTGGGTGTGATTGTCACATTACCCCAACCCGGACAGATCGCACTGTTTGGTACCACGAGTTTCGTGATCTGGTTACAGCAGTTCTGCAACGATGCGATACTTGCATTGTTTGTTGCAATTGCCGCACTCATCTGTGCATTTGCTACAGACTGGTTCGCATTCCAGTCAGCCTGTGCTCTCTGATCGGCGTTGATCCGTGTGATAAGACGCTCGTAGACATCCGCAATCTTAACCTCAGTATTCTGCTCGCTCTTAAGCAGTGCGATCTCTGCGTCCTTTTCTGCTAACGTCTGCTGCATTTTCATCTCAAATCTTGTGACCGGAGTGTTATCTGAGCACTTATTTACCCCAGCAACATCTGCAACCGCCGAAACAATAGACGCCATGTCTCCGGCTGTTGATGCCTGGCGTGATGCGCCGAGAAGTCCTGCTCCGTTAACACCGCCATTCAAGAGACCCAGTGCTGTTCCTGCGATACCAAGACCGAGACCTGTTCCTGCTACTCCTTTGCTTGCATATTCCATAAATGTGCCCCCTTTCTTTTTTTATGCTTATATTATAATAGGTAAGAGCGCACTAATGCTTTGATGGATCACTGGCAGAATCATGACGGAATCCAATCAGAGCAAGCCGGATCAATTCATCTACATGTGTCCGCACCATTCGGCGCAAAAGTTTTTCAAACCGTTCTGGCGGTATCATTGTGTTGTCATAATGAAAATTTGAATCACCTTTTCGGGTGCTGATTGAATCGAATATAGTAAGATACTCTTCATTGAGTCCATTCCGAAAGTGTTCAACAAATTCTTTCGGGTATGGAGCGAGATAATAGTCGTTGATAATCTGTTTCATGCGTGCCACCGCGTTCCTTTCTTTTTATTATTTACACTGCTGTTTGTACAACTGATTTACTCCGGTTGCCGCAAGTCCGCTCGCCATTCCTACCGCGATCGCATTGATAATGTCTCCTGCCGGGAAGTCGGGCATTGTGTAGAGTCCTGCAATGCCAAGCACTCCACCGCACGTAGCCATGATAACCGGAATCCATTTGTCCGGGATTTTCTCGTAAGCTTTGCATCCGAGACCGATCACGTAGCAGATTGCTACAATTCCTACTACTGTTCCTAATGTTGTGATATCCATAAATTATTCCACCTTTCTTTTTATGTGCAATTCATCAATTTCATGTTTCATTTTTGTGACCATACCATTTCCACCGAGCTCGTGGTATGCGTCATACATTTCGCAAAAGTTTTGGTATGCGTACGACGGTATATCACCAATCTTAGTGTATTTACTATGATACTCAATAAGCTGTACTCGTAGTAAAAGCATTGTCCCCTTGCTGTTTGCATCCCTGTCTCTTTTTTGCCTTTTTAGCAGCCAGACAATATACCCCAAAAGAATCGGAAGTGCTATGATATATGTCTGCATTAATAAATTCCCCATTTGTATATATAATCCTTTCTAGGCGTTGCTGACTGCGCAGAACACCATCCAATTAACGCGGAACGAACCGTTTACGCTCCTATCCAGTACAGCATAGTAATCTGTACCAATCACCGTAACACCATTAAGATGCGCCGCAGATGCATTCCCGTCGCCATTCATCGCGAATATATGGTAGTTATAGGCACTCGTATATGCTTGTCCAAACATACTGTTAAGGTCCGCAAGCGTGAACAGTTTAACAGAAGATGTGCCGTTAATCCTAACCACCGTGCTACCGGATTTTGCCATAAAAGGCAACTCATAGGTCGTGAGAAACGGGTAGACATCCCCATCAATAATCTGCCACGGTCGCACATTGGCGAATCCAAACCCATCCTTTGAGCTCATCCTAAATAATGGCGCAGAAGTCCATCCCGGAGCACCTGGCATACCGGGAGTAATCCTGAGGTCTTCGCATCTCATGTAAGCAACGTCTCCGTATTCGTTTGCGTTTGCAATGATTGATAAGCGGTTACCACACATGTTAATTCGTGCGCTCTCAGCCGATATTCCGAGATCTATGGAGCTCTCATCAAACGATGCGAGGTTTTCTTCTCCGTTTCGGATCGCAATTTTATCGTTCGCGATTCGCACATTTCTGCCTAGGGTTTCTGCGGTAAGATCACCGACTACAACGTCCCCGTCTTTGCCGCTTATATAATTGGTGGCAACTTTCTTTCCCTCTTCCGCATCGGTTCTCGCGGTCTGGTCCTTAAGCTCTGTCGATGTAGTTCCGGACGCATTATCCACAGTTATAACAGTATTACCAGTCTCGCCGTCTGCCACGCTAACAGTTGGCGAATATCCATCATCACCCTTTGTCTTAGACCACGAAAACACCGTCGTGTCACTCGTATCCACCTCTTCAGTGGTTCGGTTCGGAGCAGTACCCATGTATGACTTGCCATCTGGGTTTGTGCTGATTCCTGTTCCGTTTTCGTCGTCTGCGTAGGCTATCCATGTATATAGCGTTCTGGTTTTAGCCAATTCCGAAAACTTCGTAGCTAACTCTTGCACCTTAGTAGATATACCGCTCGACTGCGTAGCATAATCTCCAAATGTAGCTGTGTACTCCTTGTTGGCTCTGCTTGTTACAAGCTTTACAAGTCTTGCGCTGAGATATAATTCCCCTTTTTCGTCAACGATATCTACGGTATCACCGACACTTACGCCGTCCGGCAGATATGCAAGCTCCACCTCGCACGAGATAGCTACATCATATATGCTTTTAAGATGCGATACCGCACGGTTACACAACTCTGATTGGCTGGTCGTGTCATAGCTCCACAGCTTGACTATATGCCCTACATCGGGTCCTGTCTCAGATAGATAGCGGCTCCATATAGCCAGAGCACTCCTTGACATGAGATAGTCTCCGGATACATAGATATCTCCATCGTCGTATTTATAACCTCTAAGCGTGATCGCATTATTAGAGCCTTGTGGCGTTCCTCCGGTCACTTTTAGTGCAGTAGCCAGATCGGCAACGGACTTCTTAATCGTAATATTATCGATCTCTTTATTGAGTCTCAGCTTCACTCCAACATCTTTCCCACGTTTCCGGTATAGGTTAATGTATTTATGCCGGATTGATAGATTGCGAATGTCAAAGCTATAAGAGAGCTCAGCATCAAACTGTGTGGCTATACTCAGGAGTCTTTCGGCAGAGGTAGATTCTCCCTCCCATTTCAGTTTTCTACTCAAGTCGCTCACTTCGTTGATGCCCATCTCAAATCCACTATCATAAGCATACTTTGTGACGTACCACTCTGATGGATATGCCTTGTCGGCTTCAAAAGCTCCAACGGTCTCATTCAGCAGATCCATACCGTTATCTTCTGCATACACCGATATTTCATGTTTTAGGATGTCGTGCTCGTTGTCAATAATGGTATAAAACTCTTCGTTTTCTCCGTCTTTACTTATGATGTAGTTCCCAGCTGCCGAAAATCTTTCTATCTCTTTTCTTGTCTCGTCTGTATAAGTGAGCGAAAACTCAAGTGTCACAGATCCCGCGGATATCTCCTCTGTCTTTTGGTCGTTGTAAATCCTGTGTCCGCTCGGTAGGTCGGTGCTTGAAAGACCAAGTATATTCATGTATCTGTCAGCAAAGTACAGTATCATATAAACACCTCCCTATATCTGAGCTTGTATGTTGGTGTCTGTGCCCATTCAGATGCGAGACACTTAATCTGATTCATTCCAGGCTTAAGACTAAATGATTCCCACATATTCCCAACCGCACCTAGATCTGCTTTAGGTAGTCCGTTAAGTGTCACTTCGCCTGTGCTACAATCAGCCATCAACACACTGCCACGTCCTAATTTGTTCGGAACATCTCTCCACTTTTCTACGTGGAGTTTATCAAAACTCAACACGTCAAACCCGAGATAAGTCAACGCCTTATTACCAGACCGATTTCTTGCGCTTTTAACAGATAGCTGTATCTTTGAGCACTTCATATTCTCTACTTCTGGCACAACATAAGACGGATATCCACCCCAATAATAAAATGTAAGTTTACTTCCCTCTTTTCGTATGTCGCAGTGTCCCCAGTTCCAATACCACGGATTCTGGGAGTGAAGATGGCTCGTTGTGAACGTATATGTCCTTAGCACTTTAACATAAGATCCAAGCGACGAATTGAACGTAGGACTGTAACAGAATATCTCGTAATGTCCAGTGTTTCCGGATGCATCTGACTTGTACCAATTAACGCCACAGATAGGCTTATCATCCGATGTCAAGAACGTTAGTGTCATCTCGCCTGTCTGTCCCATTAGTCCGGCATACATAATTATGTGAAAATATGAATAAAAGTTTTTGCATCCATCCGTGTTTCCCTGAGAATCAGCCGGAAGAACAAGCGTTCTCATGCCACCGTTCCACGGCTTGCTGTTATCTCCGGTTGATGCAATAGTCAGCCACTTTTTTCCAAACCATCCAGCTGTGCCAAGCGCGCCGGATGTACCAGCGTTTTTCGCATGCATAGCCTCTGTTCCGTGATCGTCAGGCAAACTAAAAAAATCACTCAGATATGCGAGTCTGTCATTCTCTTGATACGTTTCTCCATCTGCCTCTTCGACATCTCCAAATTGTAGTATGTTTTCATTTGCGTCAACAAATCCAACAAACCCATTCTCTCCATTCTCCATTGTTGCTTCCAATACCGGATAAGATGGATATGTCCCGTTATAGTCGATTATAAAGCTTCCGTCTGCTTGCACGTCCACCTCAGTCTCGTTTACGGAATACTTAAACGGATCCGTGCAATAAATCTCAAATTCGGAGGTAATGCTGTTTCTTCCGGGATCAACATCGTCGCCGCCCTGATACGTGCCGATGAAATATTTATCACTCTCATCGTTAAATATAACTTTCACCTGCTCCGCATCGAGAACGCCGCACATTTTGTTAAAAGCTTTCCGAAACGCTTCGCTGCTTTCTGCTATAAGCTGATATCCAACCGTTATAGTTCGCGCCGGATATCTCTTATAAGCAAACCTACTACCATCAGCGGCACCTGTTGTGTTTTCGTTGATTTCAGCCGTCATAGTTTCCCGTCCGGACACATACAGTGTCCGATAACCGGGAATTACTTTTTCGAGGTATACACCGTTATAGCTCATCGCTTCAGATGGGAGAGCTTCTTCCGGTCTTTCCTCGTTGGTATCTATAAATTCCATTAGTATTCTCCTCTCTTCCGCATATTCCGTTTGTCTAAACGATTAAGCTCATCCTGTGTATATGTAGCAGTAGCTTTTGCAAACTGTCTGCCATTAATATCAAGCGGTACTGTTATTGTGCAATTAATGTTCCGGCTGTACTCTAACGACTCATCCAGACTCATGCTTGACGACATACCGCCACCAGCAAACGCAAAGTCTGGCTCGTATAGGCTCGGAATGTTAAATAGATCGGCTGAAGCTTTTGCAACCTTGCCCTGCATCTTTTCCAGTCCGATAGCTGCACCTTTTCCAATCCAACTAAATGTCTTGATCGCAACTCTTGATGGTGATCCGATCTTAGCCTTTGCTCGGATTGCTCTGTCTGCCGCCGCTGCTAACCGTGCCGCCGCAGATGCTACTTGACCATAAGATGACAGCAATCCAATTGCAAGTCCTTGCCCAATATATCTACCTGCGGCCACTGCTGATGAATAGCCAGATCTCATAGCATTCCCGGCATTATTAGCCATGCTCCTTGCCGTAGCTACAATCATAGCAGATGACGCAGAAAAGCTACTTGCAAGCTTGCTACCCATTTGCTGTCCGGCGGTTGACGATGCCGCGCTCATTGCTGTAAGTGATGCAGTATATCCAGACTGCGTAGCATTAGCAGCTGATGCGATCTGTTTAAATGCGCCCGGTATAGCCTTGAGCGAGCTCTTCATTTTTCCGAACGAGCTTGATACTGTACTGGTACTGTCTGCGATAGATGCCATCTTTTTCTTTACGCCGCCAAGCGACGCACTAAGTGCAAGGAATCCGGCTGATGCCGCAACTCCTGCCGCCGCAAATGCTACAATGCCAACGCCTGCCGCCGCCAGACCTGCTATCAATGCTACGCTTCCAGCCGCCATAAGCACACTAGCCGCCGCCATAGCTGCTAATGCTGTTGCCGCCGTCATCCCGGATGTACCTATCATAGTAAGCGGTGCTGTGCAAGCTGTAAGACCTGCCGCTAAAACTAACACACCAGCACCCAAAACAAGTACACCGGCACCCATAAGCGCAATACCTGCCGCCGCTACAACAGCTCCAGCTCCTACTACAACAAGTCCGGCTCCTAATACAATAGCACCGGCTCCGGCTACCGCCGCACCTGCTCCGAACACGATCAACGATGCCCCAAGCGCGGCTATAGACACCGCTCCACTCGTGCCGTATGTGGCAATCTGTGGAAGTACACCTGCAACCAATGTAAGTGCTGTAGCCGCCAACAGCGCACCAGCTCCAACCAAGAGTACCGCCGCTCCAAATGCAACCAATCCAGCCGCTCCTGCCGTCAATGCCGGAGCTAATACCGATGCCCCTGCCGCCAGACCTGCTATCAATGCGACCATGAGAACCATAGTCGCGACGGCTCCAGGTCCTGCGTTTGCAAGCTGTATAGACGCTTGCGCCAATAAGTAGAATCCGGCTGCTGCTATCGCGACTGCCGCTCCAATCGCAAGAAACGCGACTGCGCTCTGTAACATGTTGCCACTCGCGGCAGTAGCCGCACTGCTAACCGTAGTCATAGACGACGCCATTGGTGTAAATACACCAATTAATCCAGATACGACACCTTGGATTGCCATAGCAACTTTTAGTGCCTTAAAAACTATAACAAGTCCCATAATAACGCCGACAGTCTCTTTAACAGCGTCTTTGTGCTCTGCAATGAATTTAGACGCAGATTTAGCGGAAGACGATATACCATCCAAAACCGTTTTTACATCACTCATTGTATGAGAGTCAGACACAATCTCCCATATTGCTTTTCCTATCGTTCCAAAAATGGATCCTACCGCAGGACCCGCCGTTTTTACGGTATCAAAAAACATTGATGCATATTTGCTGATCGTCTGGAATGCTTTAGTGCTTCCGAATGTCTCTATCTTAGTGTTGATAGTATCGAATGCGGGTCCTATCTTATCCTTTACAGAATCAATCATTTGCGAGATGGTCGGAAGCTGGTTGGCTGCCAAAAACGTATCTATAGCAGATAAAGCACCAGCCATGCCTTTGACGATCGAAATCTTAAGGTTGGACATAGATGTTGATATACCTGCTGTAGAGGTCTTAGCAACTTCCGCAAAGCCACCTGTTTCCTCTGAGCATTCGATGATCGCGTCCGTAAATTGATCCATTGTTATAGTACCGTCTTGCAATGCATCGTAAAGCTCCGTAGTGCTTCCGCTGGCGATTCCGAGCTTCTTGGCTGTCTGTTTTAATCCGTACTTCATGGTCTCGTTCAGAGTCTTCCATTCTTCCTGCTCGACATTGCCACGGCTTAGCATCTGTGTAAACTGCGCCATACCACGGCTTGCTTCGTCACTTGCTGATCCAGACGCATAAAATGCATTGTTCATGGCGACGGCAAGTTTTGTGGATTTTTGTAGGTTGCCGGTAGTTAATGCCAGAGTCTTCGTGCTGGAAGCAATTTCATCAAGCGACGTAGGTACGTATTGAATACCATCCCCTAGCTCTTTGATGGAATCTTTTGCTTCTTGAGCAGAAAACCCCATCTGTTCAAGTACTCTCGGGTACTGGTTTAGAGTATCGAATCGACTGACCGCACTACCAACGTTAGATGATAGAGTATTAACCGCCGCAGACACGCCCTTAAACGCCATAGCTCCAAGTGCTGTGTTTTTTACGCTACTCATAAGGGACTGCGTAGCACTCTGAGCTTTCCCAAATGTCGAAACAAAGCCGGAATCTACCGCCGAAAGTACCGCTTTCACTGAATAACTTTCTGCCATTACTCTGTCCCCTTTCGTCTGTAGTAGTCCATAAGTCCACTAAATTTACTTTTTTTCTTTTTCTTCATAACCCTGTTAACAGCATCTTCGTAGTCAAAAAACTGCCGGAATCTTGGGAAGGCTGGCTTTTCTTTGCCCTTTCCTGCTTTTTTCCGCGCTCCGGCTCTCACGTTCTGGAACGCCTGCATGTGGATATGGTAGAGCTTATCCACTTCGGCAAGCTCTACCGCTTTCATCTGTATGTTGTACTCCCTCATAGTCATCATCTCCACATCATGCGTGTTTTTACAAAAGCCGTACCGGAAGCTGTTTAAGGCTACAGAATCAAAAAAGCTTACATTGCTGCAAGCTTCTCTTCCTGATTCTTCTCCATGATCTCTCCGACGTGAATCATCTTCTTCATGGCTCTTTTCGATACATTGGCTGTCGATAAAAAATCGATCACGCTCTCGAAGAGTTTGTCAATATCAGTGTCAGAATCCTCAATATATGATTCAATCTCTGCCTTTGTCAGTCTAGGCTCATTGCCCTTATTAGTAAGGTCAAGTGTTGTGATAAGATCCTCGATATCCCCATCAACAAGACCGCCAGCCAAAGACATGAGTCCTACTTCTTTCTCGATTCCATTTTCTCGCTGTACCTGCAATTTATTGGCGTCTCGCATAAACCCGATTCCGGCAGTAAATGTGTATACCTTTCCATTAATTGTTAATTCCATAATTCCCTCCTATGCTTCCTGTACAGTGTCCTTAAACACTTCGTTTGCTGCTTCCTGCTGCGCGGTAGTAACCGTAACATCACCTTTAACACCTTTTCCGTTAATTCCAAACGTCAGCGAGCACTCAACAAAGTCCTCGGCGTTCGATGTCTTTTCAAGCTCTGTCAGATATCCGGTAAAGTATCTGCCTTTGTACTTGTTTTCTCCACTGGATGCCGGATCATCAAGGTTTGCCTCCCAAATCTCAATCAATCCGTCCTCGTCCATAGCGTCCTCAAGATCATCAATCGTCGAGTCGCCTTTTTTTAGGATTGACGTAGCTGTGATTTCGACTTCTGCTTCTCCGGGTGTACGGATGGAACCATCCTTAGTTGCTGTTGAGTCAGCATCTTTTGACTTGGTTCGTCCGTTCTCGGTCGTAAACGCGAGCGTTGTTCCTGCGGCTGTTTTTGAGTTTTTCGCAACGCGGAATAAATATACAATCTTTCTTCCTTTGACAGCTTCGCTTGCTCTGGTAGATTCTGATTGTACCGCTGCCACACCACTATCATTCTGAGTTGATACGGCGTTCTGTTCTTCTTCATTCTCGGTTGCGAACATCTGCAATTTATTCATGTTTTTTCTCCTTTCAGAAAATAAAGTCTACTGTAATGACCGCATGGAGTAATGGCTCTGCGGTCGTTTTATCAGGCAATATTCTGGATCCATATCCAACGCATTCTGCGGACGTAAGGTTATAGCATACATCCTCAATCGTGTCAACTATTCCAGACACTCTGCCCCTCTGTCTTGGGTTGTTATGCCAAATGTGTATCGTCTGTGTAATATCGGCTGGGTTGCCTTTCCGATGCTTTTTCACTATTCTGGCATCCTCTGTTGTTTCTCCAAGATATATAAATGGATATTGCGTTCCATCGGGTGGAAGCGCGCCATCATATACACTGTTTGGATATAGTTTTTCGAGCCTAACGATAAGCTCAGAGAAAACACTCTGTTGTGCCATTACTTGACCACCCTTTCTAAATCGCGCTTAAACTGCTTTTTTTGATCCTCAAACGCCGGCTTTACATGGGGCTGAGCTTCCATGTAACGTGTCCCCCATTCAACGTACGGAGCATATTCCGCTTGTGACTCACATTCAGCGGTCATCCCGTTGCTCTTAATTTCAAGCGCGATATTCCGTCTAAGGTTACCAGTATCAACCGGTGCATTCCTTTGCGCTTTGCTCTGTAACTCTGCTCCATTCTGTTTAACAACCTTTTTAATCGGATCAAGATTCTTGCACTTATTTATTTTTGCAGTCAGCTTATCCATCCCATCGATATAAACCATCTTTCCCATCACTGCACCTCCGACACGATGAACGTCTGCTTATGCCGTAACGTTCTGGTTTTATCGACTCGGTATCTTTTTGAGCCAATACGGATATGGTCAAATATCCCGTCATATACCGACTGCAAACGGATAGTAAGACTTCCTTGTTTAAGTCCACCATATACAAGCGTCAGCGTATCCGTGCCAGTATCACTGACCGATGCATAACGCTCTACTTCTTCCGCTGTATCGTCTGCGTAATCTCCGGTTGTGGCGTTGTATTCGCCACGTACAACGCTCTGAAAGTAAATAGGTGTATCAAACCTCACAAGAATCTCACCCGACCTCTCTTTGCTTCTTTTTGCGCATCAAGCCACATTTGTATGTCCTGCTTATAGCCGGAGAAGTCGTCTGAATCCCACGATTGACTCTCTCCCTCTACAGTATGAGAAGCCAGTCCCTCTGATCCGATCCGATTGAACCGTATCACGGAGACATCAAGTACGATATAAGACAGCTCGTCCGGCGGTTCAACACCGCCTAGGAGAGCCTTAAGTCTTTTTTTTGTACCACTTATAATTAGCAGCAACACATCATCCTGTTTGTCGTCCTTGATGCAGAGTAGCTTTTTAAGATCATCCAGCATCAGACCACCTCCTACGTTAATGGATTAGCTACAACATCACCCGAGCGTACAGCCTTGTAGTTAGTGTCGCACTCTACAACAGTGATGTGTTTTGTGGCTTCCGCTGTGATCTCGCTTACGCCATCCCACTTAGTCCATCCTTTCACATCCATGCCATAGGTTACATTAGTAGCTGCTGCTGCTACCTTGTACTTAAGGACATTGTTAACGCCCTGCTTTTCCTCTTTCATGGATACGGCCGTCTTTCCGCTTTCCGTGCCCTTAGATGCTGTCAAGGTCAATGTACCGAGCGTCTGTGTATCAGAGCCTCCTACGGACGTATAAGCAATACCATCCTGGTACTCGCACATCACACGGAGTCCCATGATAGCATAGTTGTCGCTAATCATATGGCTGTAATCACCCTCTGTGTGGAATCCAATAAAGCCTGTCTCTGGATCAACCGTAAACGCCAGACCAGCCTGTGCAAACTCAGAGTCTCCCGGGTTAACGTAGTAAGCTACCATGTTGTTAAGCGGCGTTGCAATGACAACATTCTCTGGAATCTCAGATGAAACAAATACTACGTCTGCTCCCATAAAATTTGTCATATAATCCATGCCGAATGCTGTCTGCATGGTGATATCTGCCGCTCCAATGTATTTATACACATCAAGCGTATTTACCCACACAGCAACTCCGGTAACAGAGCGGTGCATCTTTTTAAATTTGTCCTTTACTCGACCGATGGACATTGCTACAGCCATCTGCCAAGTAGATTCGTGGCTTACCAGCGACCCTGCTTTTAACTGGCTGTACAGCTTATTCAGCACAACCAACTGGAGGTCAGATTTAAACTCTTCGTCGGTTGACTCTACCGCCGCATCATATCCCTTATCTGCGATAGCCTCTAACGATACACCTTTTCTAAATTTCTCCACACGGATTGTTCCGAGTGACTCTTCCACGGCATTGTACTGGCTCATCGGGATTTCTTCTCCCTCGCCTACATCTCCGCTCTGCAATGTGCCGGATACCTTTTTAACTTTCAATTCTGATCCGTTCGCTTTCTGGATCATTCTGGTGATTCCCAACAGATCAAGTAATGACTGGAGGTTTTTTCCAAACGATGTAACAAAGTCGATCTCCCTTGCTTTAACCTTAATCTGTGCCCTTCCTGTCATGTTGTCAGGTGCGGCAAACGCCTGTAATCCTAATCTTGTGATATTATGCATATCTTCTTCCCCTTTCTACTGGAACAACTCAATGTTCTCCTCGATTAATCTTTTTCTTTCAGCTGGATTTTTTACGGCAATAATCTGTTCTTTTGTCATAGCCGTGTCTCCGCCTTTTTTACGTGGTGTCTTGCCTTTCAAAGCTTCCTTAACTGCGTCCTGTACAGCTTCTTTGTACAGATCAGCGAACGCTTCAACTGCTTCTTTTGTACTGTCTGCCTCGTCTGTGACAAGGTTTTTTAGCAGCGCATCCGGGATATTGATACCCTCATCCGTCAGCATCTGTCTTGCAGTCTTAGCAAGTTCAGAGTGTACGTTCTGCTTCTTGTAGGTTTCAAGCTCGTCTCTCAGCTTCTTCATCTCATAAGCCTGCTTTTCGACTTCTGTCATCTGTGCAAGCTTTTCAGCCTCAGTCAGCTTATCGTCAGTCAGTGCTTTCCATTTCTTTTCCGCGTTTGTCACCGCTGTCTTAATAGCCTTATTGACACGTCGGTCAAATTCTGCTTGATTACCTTCCAGCTTTAAAAAACCGTCAAAATCGAGTGCTTCTGGTTCGTTGCCATCTGTGCCACCATCTCCGTCGCCTCCGTCGCCGTCACTGCCTCCGTCACCGTCTGCGAATAGTTGTAAATTAGCCATTGGTATTCTCCAGCTTTTCATCATGTTCATATATTTCATTTCTTATCCTTTCTGCCCCAGACCATTGCATTTGCCCCAGTCCATTGCTATCGAGTTTGTGTAGTTTAACGACATTCCGGTCACATCAGTTACACTACCCGGACGTAATCCGGGAACTCATCGGCGATCATGCAGACGCCGATAAAAAAAGAATCTACCAGAGTTTGTGACATGTCTGAAAGATTCCCAAATTTAATATTCGCTTTTCCGGGCGATATATCGTATTCAATATTGTCAGTCGTCAATTCTTCTATCGAGCCGATCAACGTCTGAGTAAGTGCCGTGACTCCGGCACAAACGATATCATTTCCGTATTCGGCATATCCGGCGTGACCATCAACCGTTATGCCGTCCGGTCTAACATTAACCTCTATCATTGTGTCTCCTACTGCCTGTTTATCTCATGCTCTAAATAGCAATCAAATCTGCCCACATCTTAGGTCCGCACGAACTGTCATTCTTTCCATTCGTTCCAAGTTCAACGCCCTGTTTGCGTCTTGCGGTCTGATATGAGTTGATCGCATAAATTGTATTGTTTCCGGCATCCCGATCTAACGCCAACTCTTTTCCGTCAGCACCCTTAAATCCTCGTGCTTTCAAGATCTCCTGCAACAGCAAAACAGATGTGCCTTTGCTTCCTTTTCTTACGATGCTTGGATTAAACATATAGCCACTCTTCCTTTCTGCAATTGATGTACTACTTGTTCCGCTTGATACGGGTTTGCTTGCATTCCCGGTGTTTTCTGTCGCATTTCTACCCTTTTCGATGTTTGTGGCAGTATGGTATGCATCGTTTAATAGTATATCTCCAGGCAACAGGTAATCTGGACTTGTTAAATACTTAGAGTCTGTCAATACCTGGAATCCAGCACTCTTAAATCCAGAACGCATATTCCCTGTGTAGCTTGCGTTGATGTTTTTCAGAGCTTCGATGTTAAGTAAATAGCCGGTTGCTCTTACGTTAGCAATAACACCAGCCGAGCAGTCAGCTTCACAAGCTACCGTAATCTTTGATGGGTCATATCCGACTTTCTGAAGCTGTGACCAGTACGTGTTTCTCTGGCTCTGGTCATAGCCGATTTTGTTGTTTCTTGCGGCTTTTACCCCTAAATCTGCAATGGTCGCTCTTACATTAGCGTTAGGATGTCGTAAAACACAATTCCAAGGTCTCTTGTACCATGTTCTTAAGTACCACTCAGTACCAGTCTGGTCGCCTGCTTTTCCACCGCTGTAACGATTGTTTTCATCGTGTCCGCTATTTGATATTAAACTCATAACTACTCCTTTCCGATTTAAAAACACATAAAAATAAGACCTCTCGGTCTTGCTCTGATTCCCATATAGTCACCTCTGTTAGTTCACTAAAGCTTGCTTTAGTTGATTTCTTCCTCGCCAATATCCATCAGATCATTATACTGATCTTCGGTGATTCTGCCCGTGGCGAAGAAAATGTCAATCTTATTCTTCAGATCTTCTGTCAGACCGTTTCTTTCTTTAAGTTTCAATAATGTTCTATATAACATAATCATACCTCCAATTCTGTAAGTGCTACGGCGTACTCACTGTTCACATAGGCTTCTGCGCTCTGGATGTCAATATCCTGCGCCTTAGCATCCATGTCGTAGATGTAGTCTCTAGTGTCTCCTAACTGCTGTTTTACATAGTTCCATCCATTAGCCATGCTAATCGGGTAGTTAAATACTGTATATCCGTCTAACTGTTCTGAACTGATAAATATGTTTGTGGTTGGATAATATGTTGCAAGTGTTTTAAGTTTCTGTACTTCTTCCTGTGTTAAGTCAATCTCTTGTGGTTCTGCTAACAACCATTCGGTTTTGTTTACAATAGATTGTGTATTATCTAACTTAGAAGAATCAACCATCTTTACCAACTTCCCACGTTCCACATTCACATAATCCGCAATATACTGCTGACCGTCAATCGTCACATTGCCATCGCTTGAGACTGGAATTGCATTTAATGTGTATGGAAGAGTGACTGTATCAAATTGTGTTCCATCTTCATTTGTTACTTTAACAGTCGGATTCACTACGCTCTTAATCTCTTGCGGATAATTAGGTGAGGGTGACGGCTGACCGCCAACATAGGGTTCATAAGATGTAACCTCAGAACCTTTTTCTATTTGAACCAGAATATTAGAAACGTCATAGGTTATACCCTCTTTGACAACAAAACACAATATTGATACCTCTTTATTTTCTAAAGTTTTTGATTCATTATGTGATATAACCGCTTCATATGAGTTGTTCGCTAATTTTACTATAGCATCAGTAAGATTAGAACTAAGGATGTACGTCCCATTTAATATAAAAGAATCAATTTTGAACACCGACCATCCTGTTGATGTTGCTGTTCCTTTCAATGCAACTACCCCATCCTTCGCAGTAACAGTTACTCCTCGTCCTGTTTGTACACCGTCTCTAATTTTAAGGAGATTCTTTCCACTATACTGCTTCTGTTCACTCCGTCCATACAGCATCATATCCATGATTTTGCCATTGTCAGAATCGGCAAGATGGGTTTCGCCATGATTCGATGCATAGAACTTTGTAATTTTGTTGGATAAATCTTCATTTAGCGAACTAATGTCGGCTTTATTCTTTCCGATTTGCTCGACATTTGCCTGTATTTGCTCAGCACTACCTATATGCTCTTTCAACGATGCGTCTACGGTGTTCGCACGGTCTATCGTGGCATCTAACGCTAACTGCTTCTCTCCAGCGGAACTAATGGAGCTGTCTAGCTCCATCTTAGCTTCTCCGGCTTTTCCGACTGATGTATCAAGCTCTGTCTTTGCATCCCCAGCCGACTGTACGGCCTTGTCCAGATTCCCTTTTGCTTCCGTTGCATTGCTGATAGCACCGTCAAGCTCTGTCTTTTTTTTGGTTGCATCAGCTATGGACTGCTTGATACTGTTCTGAGACGCTTCCGTCTGGCTCTGAATCTTCTGCAACGACTCCACTGTCTTGCTTTCAATGTCTCTCAGTGCGCTTTCTTTTTCTATACCGATAGCTGAGATTGCACTATCTCTTGCCTTTTCTACGTCTCCTTTGCTTTTCCCAGCACTCTCGGCATATTCCTTTGCCTTATCCGCTGCTTCCTTTGCTGTTTTTTCAGCTATTTCAGCACGCTCCGCAGATGCATTAACCGAATTAATAGCGTCTTTAAAAATGCTTGGGTCTATGGCTGGGTCTTCTGATGGATCTGTTGGCTCTGGTCGCGACTCAACCGGGAGCTGAATCATATACTTTGTGTTGCCGGATCCATTACCAGACAGATACACAAATGCATAAATTGTGTAGTCGCTCGTTGCTCCTTTATTCTGTAACAGCTCGTTTGGGATCTGAACTGTAAGTAATCCATTATTGCTTGTTCCAATCCTGTCCAGTGTATGACCGCCGCTCTGTTGGAGCGAGAACTGTACCTCTGTCACTTTCGGAAACTCTTTCCCAGCAATCCTCAACACTTGACCGTAATCATACTGCCATAGCTTTTGCTCTCTCCTAGTGCTTCTGCCAGTTAATTCGATATCTATAATGTTGTCCATATCACTGTCTCCTTAACCATTCTTCAAATTCTGTTCTGTCCATATATGCTGCTGTGCTACACCGACAATTCGGATGCATCGGCGGTGCATTCTCTCCTACCGTCATATCTTTTACACTATACGTGTTTCCGTTCAATGCCTTGCAGATAGGGCACGCTGTTGGCTCTGCTATATATTCATACATTTCGTAACCATTTCGCTCATATGACTCTTTCTGTGCTTCTGTTTGCACCCTTGCGAGTTCTGTCCGCATTAGCCTAACTGCATTAGATCTGCTAACTCCAAACCTCTTCTCTAAGTGCCTTGCCAGCACTCGTGGGTTCCTGCCTTGTATCATACCCTCACGGAGTAGGTTATCAAGCTCGCTTTTTAACATTGCCTGATGCGTCCATATCCTATCTGAGTAGGTTGCTACGTTAAATGATGCAGTTGCAATTTCTCCGGCTCTCTGTGATAGATCTTCTACGGCATTTCCTAATATTCCAGCCTGTCGTTCTAGCTCTTCTCTTGCCCTGTCTGTTAGTATCTGGCCTGTGTACTTGTCAAGCTCATCATATCCAGCTACAAGCTCAAGCCCTATATTCGCCTTAAGGAGCTCCAGACGATTAATATTCATCGTGGCGTTGTACAGCCGCATCTCTTCATTTGCTTGCGCCGAAAAGTTCTTCTCCCGGACATACCGCTCAGCTTTTCGCTCATATTCGGCAATGTCTAACTGCGATACACGCTGCTTCGCTTCTGCCATCGTGATTCCCTCGGCTTTTGCATACTTGGAATAAAAACCATTAATCTCTTTCGTGATCTGGTCTTCCATGTATTTAAGGATCTCGTTGACTCTTCTTTCGTATTCCTGTTCGGTCAGCTGATTCCTAGCAAGGTTCTCAGTCTCTCGCTTAGACCAGTAATCGCTACTGGTCAATGCCCTCATCTTTTTCGCCATCTACGATACCTCCGAACATTCTGCTTGTGACTATGTCTTCCTTGCGCTTCTGGTCATCTGCCTGCATCTTAGCGATCTCTTGCGCTACATTATCAACGATAGACAACACACTCAACTGCGTGTCTTGTGATACAATTCCGTCAAGATCTCGTGCGATCTGCGCTTCTTCCTGTACGTTTGACGGGAAATTCGGTGTGAAATGCGGATGCACTTTAATCCAATCACCTGCGCGCATTCCGCTGACTGGATTGGAAAAAATCAACTTGTATCTGCGGTTCATGCCAGATGCAAACTTACGTTCTTTTGTCTTTTCCAGATTGCTCATGGCAAGCATCTTATATCGCATTGCGATGCCAGAGCTAGTGCCAAAGTTCTCTTCTGACATATTTGCGACCATGCTTATCTGGAAGATAAGCTTCTCGAGTCTGTCTATCAGATGCTCTTGTGTAGTGTCGCCGTTCGGCTTTTGCAAAAAGTCAACGATAAGCTTCTCTGTGTCACCCTCAAAATTAATCACACGGTCATCGCGAATATGCTTTACATCATCGTCTCCGAGCTTTGCTCCGAGTATCTTTAGATAGGCATCAGCAAAATAATCAACATCATTCGCTTTTTCGCTGATTGCTTTGTTATAGGCATTAATCATAGATAGCACTGGCTCAAAGATTCCTAGTTGCTCTTCGTTCTCCACATACTCTGTCGCTGGTACTCCATCAAATCCGTGTTTGTGTTCGTTTGCATCCCAAACAATTCTCGCTTTTTGAGTAAACCAGCGAACCGAATCGTCGTCCGATATACTTCCGTGCAACACGCCGTGTTTATCCTTGTACAGCCTCACAAAGTATAGCTCCCTCTGCAAAACACTATCATCGTAGATCATAAAAGACTCCATCGGATCAAGGTATGTAATGCCAATGTTCCCGGTCTCATCCACGTAGTACATTTCGTAGCCACGCCCGTAGATGCTGCATATCTTAGCCAATTCGGCGTTCTTGTCGTCCATGTCGTTGTACTGGTCTACGAGCTCTACGTATTTCTCGACTGATTCATTTCCATCATCCACGACCGTCTTCACTGGATGCCCAGCGAAAAAGCCATTCATTGTATCAACAATGTACTTTGCGAAGTTCACGGCAATACGGTTGTCTGGCTTCCATTTCGGCTTGTCTGCTTGATTGAATATTGGGTAATCTGTATTATATGCTCTCTGTAGGTCTTTTAATCTGCACGTAACCTCTTTATCATGCTCTACGATAAACTCCGCTAACTTGGCATCTGTCAGTTCTTCATTGTCATCTAAGCGGTATATCATTATAGTCCTCCTTTCAGGATACTATTCCTGTTTAATTTAGGTCTGTCCGTCATGCTGCGGATCAGACTGGCTGCGCTATCCGGCGAATCATCGTGCTCAGCGTGTTCGCTGTATTCTAGAATCTCATTGATATATTCCGGATCCGTATCTTCCAGCCACCAGATACGTGACCACCACTTTCTTAAGTAGGTGGATATCTTGATATATTTATTCATGCTTTCGTGGTATCCGTGTTTCGGGAGTCCCATGTTCCCAAGTTCTTTAATCAGATATCCCTTATCTGCATTCTTCTCGTTCTCAATCGTTCCGGCTCTGTACAGCGTGTGAAGTGCCTTTATCTCTCCCAAGCAGTCATCCACGTGTTTCTCCCACCGCTTTCCAAATCCAATAATTCGACCGTCCGGCAACATCTTCATGACCGTAAATGCCGTTCCGTCTGATCCGTCGTATGCTGCATCAATATGTGCCACGCCGTTATAGATCAATGTTGGATCAGATACAAACTGCGGATGCTTAAACATCGTGTCGCTATCTGCTATATGTTTGAGCTCGTAGTTAGCGGCAAACAGACTGTCTGTCATGCTGTTTCTCAACCGCTCTAGCGTCCCTCTGTCAATTAATCCTGTGCTGTAGCAGTCGTACCTCTTAACATTCGGCATGAGTGATATAGCATCGTCCTTATGCCACGGCGTTCCAGTGTTGATAAATCGTCCACCGCGGTTCTTGACGTTCTGGAGCTCCATGTATTGTGTCTTTGTCTTCTCACGCTCCGCCCGGCTAACACGATCCTTAACATTGACAATGTCATCAGTAACCACAATGTCTGCGTGCTTTCCGGTGATAGATGTCCCGATTCCGAGCCCAACTACCTGCGGTACTCCCTTTGTAGATGTATTAAGGTTTGTATCAATCTCGGAAGTAGTCTCTCGCTCAAATACCAAGTCTGTGCCGTACAGTGTGTTGACAATATCTCTCAGTGCTCCGCTCCTAAGTATCTTCTGCGACTGTTGGATTACCTCTGTCACGTCATCATCCGTCTTACGGAAAAACATGACGTTCTCCGTCGGGTCTATCACCGTATGCAATGCAAGGAATAGCGATAAATCTGTTGTCTTGTACGACCCACGATGCGCGAGTAGTGTCTGGTCATCTTTGGAATACAAAAAAGACCTCAACCACTCGTTGTGTAGAGTAGTAAGGTCTTTAAAGCCTACCCAGTGCCCTATCAGATAAGGCTCATCATACAGTAGGTCAAGTATTCTTTTTTTGTCGGCGTTCAAGGTATTCCCTCATTTCCTTTGCTGAGTCGTCTATTGGTGTGCTAACCTCTACCGTCTGACGGTCACACCACTCGGCACGCTTGCGGTTCTTAAGCCAGAATATCTGCGCCGTTGTATCCGGCACCACCCGCTTCTTCGTGACTTTCTTCTTCGCAAGCATTCCGTTTTCGTCGTATTCCTCAGACACTTCTTCGTATTCGTAACCTAGTGCTCTTTTTAGCAAGGAGTTCTCAACCTGTCGGTCAACTACTTCTTTGCCTCGTTTTAAGGCGTTCGATATGTCCGGATACTTATCGCACCATGCATTCAGTGTACTTCTGGATATTCCCATATTCGTAGCAATCTGCTCGTTTATTAGACCATCTCTCGCCCATCCCTCTATCTTGATAAGTCCTTCTTCTGTAATCCAGTCTTCATATTTTTTTGACACCTTATCACCTCCTTGGTGCAAATATCTTTTCATGTTTCTCCAATCTAAAAAAAGACGGTCATCCGTCTTCTGCGTACAATATATAATCCGTTCGCTTTTCCGTGCACAAGAAAAAGCACCCAGCTTGTGCCAAGTGCCTTTCCTTGATAAGTCAGGAGGTTCCCATCAAATGGGAAAAAAACGAACGTTTTGTCTGTCTTTCGACATTACTATTTTTGCACATATGTGCGATTCAATGACATCTTTTTACCACCATTCATTTTCATCCGTCCTGTGATCCGCATGAATAAATATCACCGGCCGTGTTCCGTCAGAGCCATCATTGATGATTTCCATCTCGCCTATGTAATTAAAATCCTCTGCTGTATCAAGATATACTGTTAAACTAACTTCGCCGCCCAGCACCTCATCTACTCGTTGAGATACAGCCTGCTTAAACTCTTTCGTCTGCGTGATATCCGGCTTTTCCACCGTGATCGGCGTTGGCTCTTTTATTTCTTTCTGATCGGCACAACCGAATAGGACTGCTGCCATCAGCGTAATTATCATAATGCTCTTGATTTTATTCATTTCCCTTTCCGCTCCTCCTTATGGCTTTCAACAGGTCTTCTACGCCCTGGACGTACCCGTTTTTGTACCCCTGTTCCATTAGCACCTTCCGGCTGAAGTCTCTTTCTGCTTCACTCTGCAGCTTATCAGCCGCTGCTTCTATGGACTCATATTCTTTCTTTTCCATCTACTCCACCTTCTCCCACAATCTCAACCGCAATATCTGCCAACGAAACCATTTCATCTTCGCCTGGTGCTTTCGATTTTAACCATTTCTCGCATTTTCTCATCAGCAAATCCGCATCAATTAGTCTCATCTTTTCACTCCCATTCACTTTTCAACATATCTGCCTTAATCAGTTCGTAGATTATATCCAATGCTGTTCTGCGATCTCTGTATATACAATTAGCTTTTTTATGTATTCTTGAGTCGTTTTCGTCCCAATCATTTATACAAAAACACACATCACTAACAAATAGCATTTTTGAACCTCTTGCAATACAAAGATAGTAGCACTCTGACTCTTTCGGAATCCCTTTGCATCTCTTAAATCCAAACTTTTTAAATTCGCTTGCTTTTACTTTTGGTATTAGCATAATCATTCTCCTTTGTACGGCTCTGGAAGTGGCATCCAGGCTATTACATCGTCCACTGCATCGTCATCATCGTCTGTCCACTCTATGCCATCCCAATACGCGCTAAACGGTTGCATAACGTGTCTACACTGCACAATGTAGCCATCGTAATAATTGGCTCTTGGTTTCTCCGGCAATCTCTCACTACATGGAATCCATACTCTTCCATACATTTGCCACTGTTCCAACAGTTTTCTCGCACCGGTTAAGTCTTGATGCATTCCACATATTTCTCTCATGTCACTTATTGTGATATCCAGCGTAGGTGCATTGTCATCATCACCTTCATATTCCTTTATCAGATAGTTGGCTATTTTGCGGAGGACTCCATGACTTTCTTTGCCAAGTACAGTCGGCTGATCATCAATCAGAGAAACCACTCCGCAATACACATCTTTTAATTCATCAACGCACAAATCGTATTGCTCTTCTGTTTCTTTGTGTAACTTACAAATCTGCTTTCTAAGCTCATCCGCATCAATCAATCTCATCTTCTTTTCCTCCACAAGTTCAAATCTATATTTTTGCTTCACATCCGGATATTTGTCGTGATCCACCTCACTAGTAAACATTTCGATCGTTATCAACTGGGATTTTTCGTTTGAAATACTTCTCGCATTCCGCAAGATCGCAGTTATCATAGTTAAGTGGACTTTCATCATCCTATTCTCCTATGTCGGCTTCTTCCACGTGGATATGCTGATGCACCATGTCGTAAAGGGCGTAGCTGATAACGTCTTCTATTACGCTTAATCTATACAAATCGTCCGGATCCACCAGATATCCGCTGATTTTAAATATCTTCGCCATATTAATTCTTCTCCTCTTCTAACAGTTCAGGATTGTCATAGATATTGCCAATGACTATAACTTTATTTTCCCAATAACCAAGCTCTTTTCTGTATAAACTTTCTTCCGGAAATTCAATGTAAAATCCTTGGTTAGTATCTGTAATACTAAAGCCGGCTGTGTACAATCCGAATTTCACCTCTCCACAAACACCCGCACTATCTTTCACGAAATCTCCCTCAAAGATTTTCTTTCCGTTCTTGTCGGTTAATCCTGTGTACTGGCAGATGGTATCTTCATCAACCAGGAATTCACCCTCGAGACTTTTATCGTAGATATAATTCTCGTCACTAAGATAGCCCTGCACCCATGTTCCATTGAGATGTTCATTACCTGGAATTGCATGTATATGTTTCGCTCTGAAAAGTATTTCTCTACTCATACTCTTCCACCACCTCCTACTTATTCAATTTACTTTTATTTCCATCTCCACATAGCATATGGATTATATGTTTTACAATATGGATTACAACATCTCTCTACAAATACCCATTTACCATTTTTCAATACAAAATCTTGTATAACAGATTCTCTCCCACAGACATAGCACATTTTCATTTTCTCTCACCTCTATTTTATTCAAAACAATTTGAACCATAATCTGAATACTCTTCTACAACTTCTAACTTTTTCAAATCATCGATAAGCCACGGTTCGGAATCTTCCCATTTGACCATCGGGAAATCAATGTCCAGTCTTGCAAGGCTTTTACAATCGTCGTCTGCTCCCCAGCAGGCACAGGCAAGAAGCTTTTTCGGTATAGATATATATGCGTATAGTTTTCCATCGTTATCTCTTGCAACACATTTATACCCTTTAAGATAATCCAGAAACGCCCTGTCTTTCCTGGATATCTTCGGATGTTCTATATATTCGGATTCTGCCCATTTTGCCATTTCTTCATTGCAATAATCAGCTTTGCCAAACAGGCAATACCCACACGAAAACCCACTACAGCCTATAGTACGCATTGTTCGTTTGTCAATCGCAACTCGCTCGCCTGCGCAAGCAACATCTAATATTTCTTCTGCGTATTTCTCTCTATTTTTCATATCATTCCACCTCAATTCCTATGTCTTCTTTCAGCATTGTTTCAATATCTTCCAAGCTGATATAACCTCTGTTGTATGAGTCCAAAATATCCCGAAACTTGTCCACAAACCGCCCAACACGCTTTTCACCAAAGTCAAACGCCTGATTTAATGCCAGGCACCCGATCATCATGAATAGCTTATGAGATGCGACTATCAAATTGTCAGCATCGCGACGGTTTAATACCTTGTTCCGCTTATACGCCTGTTGTTTGTTGTTAAAGTACTTCATCTTCGCTCCTATCCTCATTAAATGGGCAGTCAGCACAATTGCTAACTAAGTTCCCGTTTTCGTCTACTCTGTAATCGTAACCATACGCTCCGCATTCATAGCAGTAGTCATCATATACGATATCCATCCTGTCCGATCTCCTCTCTTATCTTTTCCGCAATTGCTTCTATCACATTGACAGTAACTCCATTGGCGAACCAATCAATAAATTTCATTCAGCAAATCTCCTTATACCTCTATATCCTCATCTGCCGGGAACTGGAATACTTTCGGTAATACCCAATAATTAGGTTGTACATAGCAACCATTTGTCATATCATATCCACCATCCAGCTCCATTCTTGTAAGATATTTCTCTCTACACATTTCCACAGCCTTTTTTGCTTTCTCCACCGTGGAATACGTTGCTATTTCGATATAATCATTGCTTAGAAGGTCGACCAATGAATACGCAGCTACTTTCCCACTATTAAAAATTTGCAACGTTGTTTCTTCGTAAGGTAAATCGTGCTTGCCATTCTGACTAATTACTCTCATCGCCATCCTCCTCCGGTATCCTAAGATGTTCTAGTGCTTTGCTGTGAATCCTGTGTATTTGTCTCTCGGAGAACATCATCTTTTCCGCAATTTCCCAAAACGTCATTCCTTTTATGTATCTGTAAAAAAGCACATCATCCTCGTTTTTATTTTCGAGTGTCTTGATTCTTCTGGTAATATCCTGAAACATCATAATCCGCTCACCACGTTCGTTTTTTAGCTTCCGGATCATTGAGTCGATCTGCGCCGCATACCCGGACAGGTCACTCTGGTCGCTACCTCTCGGCATTCCGTCGTTTGCTCCTGATGATGCTGACATCTTTAACTCTCTCAGCTCTGCTATCTCTTCCGTCAGTCTATGTACACGTCTCACATGGACTATATACTGTCTGAGGTACTCTTTCTTTTTTTCTCGTTCCTGCCTATCCACTTATATTCTCCTTTACATCTACTTTCTTCTTTTTCAGATATCCCAACGTGCTATATGCCGGATTTCTGAATCTTTCCATTGCTTTCTGATCCGGTCTATTCATTGCTTCGCTGTCATGTTGTGCAATCAGATCTAGTTTATGTGCTTTATTAAGCTTCGGTCTATTCATCCTTTGCCTCCACAATCTTTCCATCTTTCATCCAGTACCATGTGTCTTCTTTAATGTTTTTTCCGTCAACACGCACCATCATAGATCCCCTAAACTCCCAAGCGTCTTCTTTCCAGTACTTATCGGATAATCGATACCATTCCGCGAATACAAGTGTTGCTCCGATCACGCCTTTTGCTTTTGATTCAGGACCCCAAGCCGCAGCAACACTATTAGGATGATTAGCTTCGCAAGTACCGCGGTACCCTGTGTTAGAGGATGCTCCGCAGTTACCTGTGTTAGAGGATGCTCCGTAGTCCCCTGTGTTAGAGGATGCTCCGCGGTACCCTGTGTTAGAGGATGCTCCGTAGTCCCCTGTGTTAGAGGATGCTCCGCGGTACCCTGTGTTAGAGGATGCTCCGTAGTCCCCTGTGTTAGAGGATGCTCCGCGGTACCCTGTGTTAGAGGATGCTCCGCAGTTACCTGTGTTAGAGGATGCTC
>ERZ772892.848-NODE-848-length-35968-cov-17.125442_pt1 | contig 35968 bp, 25 predicted proteins | sample MGYA00512126_ERZ772892 | MGnify/ENA primary metagenome ERZ772892 (study PRJEB29015, sample SAMEA2737697) | human gut metagenome | biome: human gut; feature: human-associated habitat; material: faeces | place: China | collected 2012 ... | reverse complement strand
ACTCATGCCATCTAAACAAATACTAATCCGTCCAATATTTGGGGTGCACTTCAATAAACGATCTGGCGAAATGCTGGGAGGTCGATTATACCCGTTACAGCGGTGGCGCCTACTCCTGCGAATGGGTGTGGGCGAAGATGCTGCACTGCCTGCGCAGCGATCCCGCATTGCGTGCGAAAACCTGTTCGTGGGTCGAGCACTGCGATTGGATATGTGCACTGCTGACAGGAGATACGAAGCCCGAAACCATCGCCCGAAGCCGTTGTGCGGCGGGGCACAAGGCGATGTGGCATGAGTCGTGGGGCGGTCTCCCGTCGCCCGAATTCCTCTCGGCGGTCGATCCGCTGCTCGATATTTTCCGCGGGCACCTCTATACCCGGACCGTTACCGGCGATGAATGTATCGGCGGGTTATGCCCCGAATGGGCCGCACGGCTGGGACTGAGGCCGGGGATTGCAGTCGGCGTGGGGGCCATTGACTGTCATGTGGGCGCTGTCGGGGCGGGAATCGTTCCCGGAACCTTGGTAAAGGTGATGGGGACTTCGACTTGCGACATCGTGGTCGGTACCTACGGCGAAGTCGGGGACCGTGTCGTACGGGGCATCTGCGGTCAGGTCGACGGCTCGGTACTGCCCGGATATGTCGGATTCGAAGCCGGACAGGCTGCTTTCGGCGACATCTATGCTTGGTTTCGGCGGATCATGGCGTGGCCCTTGAGCCGGATCGCGCAGGGGGACGAAACTCTTGAGGAGCGGATACTCGGCGAGCTGACGGCCGAGGCCGAATCGCTGCCGCTGACGACCGGAGATCCGGTCGCGCTCGACTGGCACAACGGACGCCGGACACCGGATGCGGACCCCCGCGTGCACGGAGCGATCGACGGCCTGACGCTGGCGACCTCCGCTCCGGCTGTCTTCAAGGCGTTGGTCGAAGCGACGGCTTTCGGTTCCCGCGCCATCAACGAGCGGATGCTCGAAGAGGGGGTGCCGATCGACAACATCATCGCTATCGGAGGCATCGCGCGCAAATCTTCTTTCGTGATGCGCACGATGGCCGACGTGATGGGCATGCCGATCCGGGTGCTGGACAGCGATCAGGCCTGTGCGCTGGGGGCTGCGATGTTCGCGGCCGTTGCGGCGGGCATTCATGGGTCGGTTGCCGAAGCGCAGCAGGCTATGCGCCCCGGTTTTTCGGCCGAATATCGTCCCGATATGGAACGGCATGCAATTTATGATTATCTTTATGCGCGTTATCTGAAACTCGGAGCAGCGCGTTAAATGACGAAGCGGTTTTTCCTGCTGGCGGCCCTCGCGGGCGTGTGGAGCGTGTCGGCGCAGAACGGCACGCTGCACCTGCGTCTGGTCGATCGCGTTACGCGGGAACCGGTCGTCGGGGCCGTGGCCGAACTGCGCTCGCAGGCCGATACCGCCCGGACTCCGTTTTATGCGGCTTCCGACATTGACGGGGCGGCGCTGTTGCAGCGTGTGCCGGCCGGGGCGTGGCGGCTGCGCGTGACTTCGCTCGGATACGAGGCTTTGGAGCGCGAGCTGCGGACTTCGGGCGGGAAAACCGATCTCGGAACGCTGGAGATGTCGCCCGGCGCCGAAGCGATCGAGAGCGTGGTGCTGGAGGTGCCGGCACTGAGGTCGTCGATTCGCGGCGATACGCTGAGCTACCGGGCCTCGGCCTACAAAGTCACGTTCGGAGCCGACGCCGGGGCGCTGATCGGCAAGATGCCGGGGCTGGAGGTGGCCGACGGCGTTATCGAAGCGCAGGGCCGGACCGTGCAGCGGGTGTTCGTGGACGGGCGCGAATTTTTCGGCAACGACGTGATGTCGGCAGTCCGCAACATTCCGGCCGATATGGTCGAAAGCATCGACGTCTACAATTCGCAGGGCGACCAGTCGGAATTTACGGGCGTGGACATCGGCGACGGCTATACGGCCATCAATATCGTGACGCAGCCCGACAAGCGGCGCGGCGCTTTCGGCCGCCTGTTCGCCGGGTACGGAATCCCCGACAAATATATCGGCGGCGGCAATATCAATATCTTCGACCGGGCGCGGCGGCTGTCGGTCATCGCGCTGGTGAACAATGTCAATATGCAGAATTTCTCGTCCGAGGATATTCTGGGGACGACGGAGCAGGGGCAGGCCAACGCCCGCAGCGGCAGCGGCAACTTCATGGTGCGGCCGCTCGACGGCGTCTCGACGGTGCAGGCCGTGGGGGCGAACTACAGCGACGAGTGGGGCGAAAAGGCCAAGATTACGGCCAGCTATTTCTTCAACCGGGCCGACAACCGCAACGAAAGCCTGACCGACCGGCAGACCTTCACCTCTTCGGAAAAGCTGGTGCTGTACGACGGCGCGACCGATGCGCGGATCGAAAATGTCAACCACCGCTTCAATTCGCGTTTCGACTACAAATTCAACAACCGCCATTCGCTGATGATGCGCACGGCGTTCAGTGTGCAGGATTACCTGCTCGACAACGAGACCTTCAGCCGCACCGACAACAAATTCGCGGACGACGACATCCGCTTCGTAAACCGCCGCCGCAACTTCGCGCACAACGACAATTTCGGGTACAACGTCTCCAACAACCTGATTTACCGTTACCGGTTGCCGGGCAGCAAGCTGCGCAGCCTGACTTTCGGCGTCGGCGGCCGATACAGCGGCGGGGAGCAGTTCAGCCTGCCGCGGCAGTATACCTTCCGCGATCCGGACAACACCGGGGCCGATACGGCTGCTTACGACGCCCGCAATATTTCGCGTACGCACCGCGAACAGCCCGGCTATTACGTCAGCGGAAGCGCGACCTACACCCATGCGTTCGGCCGGCGTTCGCGCATGAGCGCCGATTACCGCGTGACTTACGCCGCCAACCGGGTGAACCGCCGAACGGTGCTTTTCGACAATAAAACCGGGATGTTCGGCCCGGAACCCGATCCGCGCCAGTCTACGGATTACGATTACGACTACCTGACCCAGCGTGCGGGGCTTTCCTACCAGTATCTTTTTAAGAAGACCAAGGTCGCGGCGTCGGTCTATTACCAGCATGTCGATTTCGGGGGCGACTACACGCTGCCCGTGCCGGACAGGACTTCGGCGTCGTTCGACAACATAACCTACAACGTGGTGGGCAACATCCACTTCGATCGCAGCAACCTGCTCAAGATCGATGCGTCGTCGCGCACGCGGAATCCCCGTGCCGCCGATCTCCAGAGCATCGTCAATACCACCAACCGGCAGCATGTCTTTGCCGGAAATCCGGGGTTGAAGCCCGTCTATACGCATGATCTTTCGGCGCAGTATATCCGTTCGAACGCCGCCAAGGGCCGCACCTTCACGCTTGCCGTGCGGTTTTCGGCCAGCCCCAATACAATTGCCGATTCGCTGGTGATCGACTCGCCGCATTTCGTCATCGTCATCGACGGCGACGGCACGGAGCTGGGGGAGGGCAACCAGTTCGTGCGGCCGGTCAATCTGCCGGGATACTGGAACCTGCGCACGACGCTCAGCTACGGTTTCCCGGTGCGGTGGCTGCGCAGCAACCTCAACGTCAGGGCCGGAGTTACGACCGGGCGTATTCCGAGCGTCATCAACGGAACGCGCAACCGCCTGAACGGGGATTCGTACGACGCCGGGCTGACGCTGGGGAGCAACATCTCGGAGAGCGTCGATTTCAAAATCGGCTATACGGGCTGTTACAACGTGAGCCGCAACAGTTCGCAGATACGGACCGTGGACAACGTCTATGTCAGCCAATACCTCACGGCCGACCTGAACTTCGTGGTGCGGCAGCGGATCGTGCTGCGCGGCAGCGCCGACTACAACTATTACAAGGGAATCACCGACACGTTCCGCGAGGAGCGGCTGATCTGCAACCTGCAGGTCGGATGCAAACTCTTCCGCAGGCGGCTGGGCGAGGTGACCGTCGGCGTCAATGATCTCTTCGACCAGAACGGCACGACTTTCCGCCGCACGGTGACGGGCACCTACATCCGCAACGTCTCGAACCTCGGTCTGGGCCGCTATTTCCTCGCCCAGTTCTCGTACAACCTGCGCCTGTTCCTGCGTCAGGGAGCCGCCGTGACCCGCATCTTGCAGCAGGGGGTGGAATAAACACGCCGATCAGAGTTTTTCGACCGAAAAACCGGATGCCGGAGTCGTATTTCCGGATTTTATCGCTATATTTGTTCATACATTTAAATAAAGTAAGGACAAATGAGGCAGAATCATCTCTCTCCGGCCCTCCTCTGCGGAGTTGCGGCCGCCGTTCCCGCGGCATGCGCCGCGCAGCAGGGGGCGGGCGGCAGGGAATCCGGGCGGCCCAATATCGTCTATATCATGACCGACGACCATGCTTATCAGACCGTCGGCGCCTACGGGCATCCGATTTCGCGGCTGGCTCCGACGCCCAATATCGACCGGCTGGCGCGCGAAGGGATGCTTTTCCGCGAGGCGTTCGTCGAAAACTCGATCTCGGCGCCTTCGCGGGCGACCCTGCTGACCGGCGTGTACAGCCATCGTCACGGGCAGACCACGCTCAGCTACGGCATTATGGATACGACGCTGGTGCATTTCCCCGAACTGCTCCGGGCCGAGGGCTACCTGACGGCGATCTTCGGCAAATGGCACCTGAGCGTCGAACCCAAGGGCTTCGATCATTACGACCTGCTGTGGGATCAGGGGGAGTATTACAATCCGGTGATGCGCACGCCCGAAACCGGCGGCAGGTACGTCCGTCAGGAGGGATACGCCACCGACATCATTACCGACCACGCTTTGGCGTGGCTCGACGCGCGCCGGGACGACGACGCGCCTTTCTGCCTGATGATCCACCACAAGGCCCCGCACCGGAACTGGATGGCCGACCTGAAGTACCTCGATCTGTACGAGGATGTCGAGTTCCCGGAGCCGGAAACCCTTTTCGACGATTACGCCACGCGCGGCGACCAGATGCGCCAGCAGCAGCTGACGATCGACCGCCACATGGGATATGCCTTCGATTTCAAGGTGGAGGAGCTGAAGGACGAGCCGACTCTGCAATACATTCACGACAGCTGGGATATCGCCATGAGCACGCTGACGCCCGAACAGCGCCGCGTGTGGGACGACTCCTACGGTCGTAAGAACCGGGACTTTCTGGCCGACCGTCCCGAAGGGAAGGAGCTGCTGCGCTGGAAGTACCAGCGTTACATACACGATTACTGCCGCACGATCCGTTCGGTGGACGACCAGATCGGCCGGGTGCTCGACTATCTGGAGGAAAACGGCCTGATGGACAACACGCTGATCGTCTACACCTCCGATCAGGGATTCCTGCTGGGCGAACACGGTCTCTACGACAAGCGTTTCATGTACGAGGAGTCGTTCCGCACGCCGCTGATCATGGCGTGGCGCGGGCATATCCGTCCCGGTACGGTCTGCCGGGAGCTGGTGCAGAATATCGACTATGCCCCGACGCTGCTCGACGCCGCCGGCGTCGGGGTCCCGGACGGAATGGACGGCGTTTCGCTGCAACCCCTGTTCCGCAGCGGAAAGGCGCGCGGCTGGCGGACGTCGCTCTATTACCAGTATTACGATTACCCAGCCGTCGGCAGCGTACGGGCGCATTACGGCATCCGGACCGATCGTTACAAGCTGATCCATTGGTTCGGTCCGGGGGCGGACGGCGATCCCGATATCGACTTCTGGGAGCTGTACGACCTGCGGAAAGACCCCTGCGAGGTGCATAATGTTTACGAGGAGCGCGGATACCTCCCTATCCGCCGGGAGCTGGCGCGGCTGTTGGCCGAAAAACGCGGCGAGTTGGGAATCAGATAGTTGGTTTGCATGTCGGTTGATAAGGACATCCGGAAAATCCTTTCCGGATGTCCTTGCTTCATGTCCGGTCGTAAAATACGTTTCCATGTATATGTTGTCTGTCGTTCCGGTCGCTGTATTTATGTGAGTACATTGAAACGCTCCTATTTTGCTATCGGTCCCCGATTTGCGGTCGTATTGCGGAATGGACGCTGCCGGAAAATATCGCATGTGCATACTATGTATAATCAAATAAATGTTGTATATTTGTATTACGATAATAAATAGCGCAATGAAACTTCGACTCGACCCGAACTCTACCCAGCCGCTGCATCAGCAGGCGGAGGAGCTGCTGCGCACAATGATTCAGCAGGAGGAGTATAAAAAAGGCAAGCTGATGCCCAATGAGGTGGAACTCTCCAAAGAACTGAACATATCCCGCAATACGCTTCGGCAGGCCATCAACCGGCTGGTTTTCGAAGGGTTGCTTATCCGCAAGAAGGGTTACGGCACGACTGTTGCGCCGCAGAACGTGATGAGCAACGCCCGCAACTGGATGAGTTTTTCGCAGGAGATGCACGCGCAGGGAATGGTGGTGCAGAATTTCGAACTGCATATCAGCCGCAAACACCCTTCGCAGGAGGCGGCTGCGTTTCTGAACGCTCCCGAAGGAACGAAACTGCTCTGTCTGGAGCGTTTGCGCGGACGTCCGGGACTGCCGTTCGTCTATTTCATCTCCTATTTCAATCCGGCGATTCCGATGACGGGCGAGGAGGATATGGCCATGCCGCTGTATGAGAACCTGCAGAAGAATTACGGCATCGTCGTCAAGACTTCGCGCGAGCAGATCTATGCCCGTGCGGCGAGTCCCGATCTGGCCGACAAGCTCGACATCAGCGAAGGCGCGCCGATTCTCGTGCGCAAGCGCTTCGTGCTCGACGTAAACGACAAACCCGTCGAATACAACATCGGCTATTACCGGGCCGACAGCTTTACCTATTCGATCGAGTTCACCAACGATTGACGGCGCGGCGGCTGAACCCGGCGGTGCGCAACTGAGACGGCAGGATGCAGGTCTGCGGTGCGCGGCTGAAATGGCGGTGCGGCCGAGACAGCGGGATCGGTGTCGGATGCGGCCGAAACGGCAGTGTGGCTGCAACGGCGGGGCGGTGTCCGGTATGGCTGAATCCGGCGGTGCAGAGACAGACCGGGCGCAGGGTTGGTCTGTAAGACGGTCCGGAGTGTCGGACTCGGTCTTTGCGGCGGGGCGTTCCGTAGGGAGGTTATGGACTGCGGAGCAGGCCGGTAGACAATACGAATAAAGGCGGAACATAGTTCCGCCTTTATTCTTGTCCGTATCTCCGGGGTTATTTCAGACCCCAGCTCTTGTTTGGTTCGGGTCCCATTTCGAGAACCAGCTCCCCGCCCTGCAGCAGCTCCGAAGCCGGGAAGTGGAACGTGTCGAGCTGTCTGCCGTTCAGGCGGGCGCTCTGCACGTAGATGTTTTTGCGCGAAGCGTTGTGGGCCTTGACGGTAAACTTTTTGCCGCGGCCGTAACGTTCGCCGAGGTCGATCGTCACTTCTTCGAAAATCGGGCTGGCGATTTCGTAAACCGGATCCACGCGGCATCCGCCGTCGGTCTGGAACAGACCGATCGAGGTCATGATCGCCCATGCGCTCATCTGTCCCTGATCCTCGTCGCCGAGGTAGGCGTTGGCGATGCCGTAACCGTAGTAGCGGTCGAGGATCGAGCGGCTCCAGCGCTGGGTGTTCCACGGCGTGTCGGCGTAGTTGAACAGGAATGCGAAGTGCATCGACTGCTGGTTGCCCTGCACGACGGGGTGGTCCCAATACTGGTCGTTCGGGGCGTTGTAACGCCACGCCTCGTCCTGATTGAAGCCCCAGAGCAGGCGGTCGGTGAAGCGCTGCTTGCCGATCTTCTCGACCAGCGCCGGGACGTCCTGCGGCACGAAGAAGGTGAGCTGCCATGCGTTGCCTTCGACGTAGTGCTGGTTGGCGCCGCTGCGGAAGGGATCGAAGTTTTCGAGCCATTGGCCCTTGCTGTCGCGCATGTGGCAGTATCCCTCGTCGCTGATGACGTTGCGCCACCAGTAGCCGCGGTCGTTGAACGTGCGGTAGGTCTCTTCGTCGCCGAGCGCCTTGGCCAGCTGGCCTACGGTCCAGTCGTCGTAGGAGTATTCCATCGTATTCGAGAAGCGGCCCTTGTCGTAGGGGACGTAGTGGTGTTCCATGTAGGCGGTCAGGTCGCGGTTGCCGGCGAAGCCCTTGAATACCTTCTGCGCCGGGGTGGTCTGCATCTTGACCGAGGCTTCGAGCGCCTTCTTGGCGTCGAAGTCGCGGATGCCCATCTGCCAAGCGCTGACGATCAGCGGAATTTCGTGTTCGCCGACCATGACGGGAATGTAGTTCATGCCTGCGGGACCTTTGGCCAGCCAGCCGTTGGCGTCGTACATCGCCAGCTGCGAGTTGACCCAGCGGCTGCTCCATTCGGGCGTCACGAGGTTCCAGAACTGGTTGAGGTTCCAGAACGTGTTCCAGAATGCGTCGCAGCCCAGTATGACATCTTCCGAGGGATCGGCCACGGTGTGCACTTTGCCGTCGGTCGAAACCCACTGGCCGTTTACGTCGCTCCACGTGTTGCGGCTGCAGATCGCACGGTACATGTTGTTGTAGAAACGGACCTTTTCGAGCCGGTCGTTGGTCTTCACAGTCAGGCGGCTGAACAGGTCGTTCCATGTGTCCACCTGATTCCGGCGTACGGCTTCGAAATCCCAGCCGAACGGTTCGGTGACTTCGGCGGCGAGGTTCTGCGCGGCGTTTTCGACGCTGACGAGCGAGATGCCCGAACGTACCTGCACGACGGGATTCCGCACGGGATCGAACTCCACGAACAGACCTGCGTATTTGCAGGGGCCGCTGCTGAGCTCCCGGATGTCGTTGGCGACGACGTCGTCCTTCCAGCTGCCCACGCGGAGGATCGGACGGTCGAACTCGACGACGAAGTGCAGTACGTAGTCCTGATCGGCGTCGTGGCTCCATACGCCCGGCGAGAATTGGTGGCACGAACCCTCGATGCGGCGCTCTCCGACCCGCTTCACCGAGACGTTTTTGAGCTGGATGCCGTACTCGGTTTCGGGATGCAGCTCGATCAGGATACGGCCCGTGCCGCGGTCTGCGGGGAAGGTGAAACGCTCGAAGCCGCAGCGCGTTGTGGCCGTCACTTCGGCCTTGATGCCGTAGTCGGTCAGGTCGGCGCTGTAGTAGCCGATATCGGCCCGCTCGGTGCGTTTGTCGATGCGCGAGCGGTAGCCTTCGTCGGGCTTCTGTTCGTCGCCGACGCGGGTTTTCAGCTCGCCGTTTGCGGCCATGATGCCCAGTCCTCCGAGCGTCCACTCGTGGATATGGCTGAAACAGCCGATATTCTCGAACGAGGGCTGGTAACCGGCCTGCCATCCCGTATTCTGGTTGTCGGGGCTCATCTTGACCATGCTGAACGGCATCCACGGTCCCGGCGCGATCATCCAGCGCGAGTGGGCCGTGCCGATGCGCGTGTCCACGTAATCGGCCGGCGTCTGGAGCGTTTGCGGCGTGCGTACGACGCTGCCCCGTGCTATTTCACGGCCGTCGCAAAGAATCCGGTAAGCGCTCTTTTTGGCTTTCTTCACCTGCGGCATCGGGGCTTCGAGCTGGTAACGGCCCGTTTCGATGCGTTGGTTCAGTATCTCTTTGTCGTCGAGTTCGACGCTGAGCGCGGGTGCGCCTTCGAGCCATTCGAGATCGACCAGCAGGGGCTGGACGCGTCGTTTGCCGTCGGCCAGTTCATAGGGAGCGGCCTCGATGTTGCGGATGAAGAGCTGCTGCGGCTGTTCCACGTTCGTGCCGGCAGGGCCTTCGAGGCTCACACGGTCGAAAAGTATCCACGAGCCTTCCAGCACGGTGATCGTCACCTCGTTGCCGCCGGCCTTGAGTACGCCGGGACGGATCGGGATTTCGAGCCGGCGGGGCGTCGCTTTGGCGAGATTGCCCGTGATCGACAGCGTATCGACGATCTTTTCCATCTGGTTGGGCTTGCGCTGGTCGGCGACGCTGAGTCCCGGAGCGTCGAGCTGGAACTTGGCATCCTGCGTATTGACCGAAACCTTTACCAGCGGCAGGAAGTTTTTGGCGTAATCGAGCAGATCGACGACGAGCGTGCAGGTTCCGTCGGAGGGAATCTCTTTCAGGCCGAAGAGGATATTGACCTGATGCGTGCGCCAGCCCGACGTGGGCCATGTGCCGCCCCACGTGTCGGCAGGTCCGGGCAGGACGTAGGGGAAATCGGCGGCGGGAACGGAGTGCCCGACGAGGAAATATTTGTCTTCATAGCCGAAATCGTTGGCGAGGAAGTCGCGGAAGCGGTCCGGAGCCAGTGCGAATTCGGACGCCGACCGGTCGGCCTGTCCCACCGTCCATATAACCGAAGGAGATTGCTCCGCAGCCGTTGCCGCCGTGGCGAAAAGGCATGCTGCAATTCCCGAAAACAATGTTTTTCTCATGGTTTGGGTTTGTTGGTTGATTAAATGTTCATACAATTTTGGCGTAAAATAAACAAAATTTTCGTGTAAATGCAAATTTCAGCTCTTTTTTGCTCGGAAAAGTTGAATTTGCCGCTGTTTTATGGTTTTTATTGTAGGTACATATGTGCGTTCCCTGCCGCCTGAAACAGGCGTCTGCCGGTGTTTACCTATTATTATATATGGAAAAGGCGGTTGCTGTCCGGGCTTCGCTCTCGGAATGCGAATATTTTGTCCCTGTCGGACAGGCTGCCGCACGGCTGTTTTGCGCGTGACGGCGGTCGGCGTTGTGGTTTCCGACATCGGACATGCCCGATTGGCCGTCGGTGCAAAACCCGGTCGTGTCCAAGGCGTTAAGCCTCCCGCCGGAATCTTTGGCCGCAGAGGGTGCGGTATGTTTCCGGTATGTATTTTATTGTTTGCACAATAATATATCTGGCATGTCCGGTCTTTCGGAGCAGAGCGTGCTTGATACGTTTATTTGTATTTAATATATTGAAATGTAGTGCTTTGCGTCTCTTGTTTGGTTGCGTGGTATGGAGTGTATGAAAAAATATTTGAAATTTTTTCGCTTGAAACAGACAGAATACGGAAAATATTTTTACATTTGCGATGCGGTAATGTATGGACATATGTGAAAACAACCTGACATATGTCTTTCCGGCCCGCCGGATACGTATAACGACTAACCTGTAGAAATGAAGAAGTTACTCCTTTTATGGCTCCTGACGCTGGCGACGACCGTCGCCGTGCATGCGCAGCGTGTCGAAATCTATCGTCAGTTACCCTCCGATCAAATTACGGCATCGGCCAGTTCGACGCTCAGGGGCTCGTCCGCCGCGGCTGCGGTCGACGGCGCCGGCATGCGGGGCGACCTGCACGAAGCCAACAATCTGGGGCATGGCATGTGGGTGTCGCAGGCTTCGGCCGGAACGGTGCGTTACAGCCCCTCGACGCGCGAAGGGGTAGTGTGGTTCCTCTGTCAGGTGGGCGATAAGAATTCCCCCCCCGTCAAATCGACCAGATCCGCGTATGGAATCATAACCAGAACGAACACACCCGCCGCGGGCTGAACAAAGTATATGTCGAGTATTCGGCCGACGGCCAAACCTGGCAGCTGCTGCCCGACGGACGGCTCGACTACCACGTCATTCCGGAGTCGGTGGGGCGCAATCCCGAACCGGCCGACCTTATCCTGAACACACCGGGCCTGAAAGCCCGCTATATCTGTTTTACGGCAGCTGCCGGCGGCGAGGGCAACCACTACGACCGCAACGATCCGGTCGTCATGCGCGAAGCGGCCGACATGCACCAGAATCCCGATTATTACGGGCTGGCCGAAATCCGTTTCTATACGAAGGAGCGCGCCGACGTGCGCACGTTGGCTCCCGTTTCGGAGCTGTCGCTCGCGGCTTCGCAGGGCTATCTGAAAACGCCCGAAGGATCGTCGCGCGAATTCACCCTGCGCTTCGACAATCCGATATATGCCGGGGCCGACCTCGCGTTCGAATGCGGCGGCCGTACGTGGAGCGCCGAAATCGCACCTTCGGGCGTCTGCGTCGTGCGTTATGACGGCCTTTTCCCGGCGGGATACATGGAGGAGACGGCGAAGCTCGTCGTGCGTCTGACGAGTCGTCAGGGAACCGTCGAAAAGCGTTTCGAGGTGCCTGCCGCCCGTAAATGGACCGTCAATTTCCTCTCCCATTCGCATCAGGACATCGGCTACACGCACCGTCAGATGGACGTGATGAAGTTCCAGTGGCGCAATCTGGAGCGTGCGATGGACCTCGCCGAGCGGACGAAGGATTATCCCGAAGGCGCCCGTTACCGCTGGAATACCGAAGCGACGTGGGCGATCGCCGGGTATCTCGAAGCCTATGCCGGAACCGACAAGGCCGCACGGCTGATTCAGGCCGTACGCGACGGCGTAATCAACATCGACGCCCCGCTGGGCAGTATCCTGACGGGCATCTGCCGGCAGGAGGAGCTGATGCACATGTTCGACGACGCGCACCGGCTTGCCCGTGAAATCGGCGTGGAGGTGAATACGGCGATGATGAGCGACGTTCCCGGACAGGTCTGGGGACTTGCCACCGCCATGTCCAAAAACGGCGTGAAGTACTACTCGCCGGGTCCCAATTACGTGCCTTTCTACGGAAAGATCGGCAACGACCGCGCCGCGGCCCTGCACGTCGAATGGGGCGACCGGCCCTTCTACTGGCAGTCGCAGTCGGGAACCGACAAGGTGCTGGTGTGGCAGGCCGGACGCGGCTATTCGTGGTTCCACGGCTGGCTGGCCGGACGCCTTTCGGTGTGCGGGGTGGAGCCGATCTGGAACTACCTGCAGGAGCTGGAGACCGACGAATTTCCCTATAACACCTGTTATCTGCGCTACACGGTCCACGGCGACAACGGACCTCCCGACGAGCTGATGCCCGACGTGATCCGCGCGTGGAACGAGCGTTACGATTCGCCGCAGTTCCGCATCACGACGACCAAGGAATTCTTTACGGCATTCGAAGAGCAGTACGGCGAATACCTGCCCACCTACGGGGGCGACATGACCCCGACGTGGGAGGACGGCGCCTCCTCGACGGCCCGCGAAACGGCGATGAACCGCGAGAGCGCCGCCCGTCTGACCCGTACCGGAATTCTCTGGAGCATGCTTTCTCCCGAAAGCGACTATCCTGCCCGTGAACTCGCCGAGGCGTGGAAGAACGTGCTGCTCTTTTCCGAACATACGTGGGGCGCGTCGGCCAGCGGTCCCGATCCCTACTCGCAGTTTACGAAAGACTTGTGGGCCGGCAAGAAGATGTACGCTGACAGCGCCGACGTGCAGTCGCGCCGTCTCTGCGACGAGGCGATGGCCGGCATAACGGCCGGCGAGGGGTATGTTCAGGTGCTCAATACGAACCTCTGGCCCCGTACGGACGTCGTGACCGTGGCGGCCGACCTGACCGGCAAGCGGCTGCTCGCTCCTTCGGGAGAGCCGGTCGCCGTTCAGCGCCTGCACGACGGCGGCTGGATCTTCCTTGCCGAGGAGGTGCCCGCGCTTTCGTCGTCCGTTTACCGGATCGTTCCTGCCGCGCCTGCCGCGAAGGCGAAGAAGAGTCCTGCGGCTCCGGTTTCGATGATCGGCGGCAACGTGCTCGACAACGGGCTGGTGCGTGTCGCGGTCGATCCGGCGAAGGGTACGATCCGCTCGCTGAAGGCTGCGGGCGCCGATTACGAATATGCCGCAGGCGAAGGACTCAACGATTATATCTATTCGGGCCGCATTGCCGCCGATCCGCGGGGCATCGACCGGGTGACGCGCGTCGAAGTGCTCGACGACGGCCCCGTCGCCGCGACCCTGCGCATCGTCTCCGACGCTCCGGGCTGCAATGCCCTCTGGCGCGACGTGACGGTTTACAGAGGACTCGGCCGCGTCGATATCCGCAATACGGTCGACAAGCAGGATATTTTGGAGCACGAAAGCGTGCGTTTCGTCTTCCCGTTCAACTTCGCGCATCCCGAAATCACGATGGACCTCGCCATGAGCGAGATGCACCCCGAACGCGAACAGCTCGCGGGCGTCAACAAGCACTACTATTCGCTGCTGAACGGCATGGCCGTCGGCGATCTGGAACACGCCGTATGCCTGACCACCCTCGACGCCCCGTTCGTCGAGCTGGGCACGCCTTCGGGCGAAGATTACCGGCTCAATCCCCGCCACGGCTACGGCTGGTGGCCCTCGGCGCAGATTTCGCCCGTGGTCTATTCGTGGGTGATGAACAATACATGGCGGACGAACTACAAGGCGTCGCAGGGCGGCGTGGCCAGCTTCCGCTATTCGTTGCAGATCAGCGATCCGTTCGATCTGAAACTCAAACAGCGCGGCGCCGAACGCGAACAGCCCCTGATCGCCGTCGAAAGCGGCAGGGCCGAACCTGTCGGCCGGCTGTTCCGGCTCGAAGGCCGCAACCGGATCGCCGTGTCGGGCATCGCGCCTTCGGCGGACGGGACGGGCTATATCGTGCGTCTGCAGAACATGGGCGATCAAAGCGTGCATTCCGCATTCGTCTGGGGCCGGATGAAGGCCCGCCGGGTGAGCGTCTGCGACTACCGCGAACAGCCTCTCGCACCGTTCGACGACCGCTCGTTCTGGATGAAGCCCTTCGAGTACCTGATGCTCAAAGTCGAAACCGAATAACTCAAACTACCTATGAATAGACTCTTTTTATCCCTGATTTCCTTGGCGGCCTGCATGAGCTCCTGCACGTCGCCCGAACCGCTGACCGACTATGTCGATCCCCGTATCGGAACGGCCCATTCGCGCTGGTTCTTCTTCACGCCCGCGGCGGTGCCGTTCGGCATGGCGAAACTGGCGCCGACCACCGACGGCCACCTCGGAAATCCCGGCGGCTGGCAGGCCGTGGGCTACGATGCCCGCCATACTTCGATCGAAGGTTTCGCCAATTTCCACGAATTTCAGGTGGGCGGCGTGGTGATCGCCCCGACCGTCGGCGCGCTGCAGACCGTTCCCGGTCCCCTCGACGATCCGGAGGCGGGTTACCGTTCGCGCTTCGACAAGAAAGACGAGGTGGCCCGGCCGGGCTATTACTCCGTACTGCTGAAAGACTACGGCGTGAAAGCCGAACTGACGGCTACCGAGCGCGTCGGTTTCCACCGCTATACCTTCCCCGCTTCGGAGGAGGCCAACCTGATCTTCAACATCGGCACGAAGATGGGCGAAAGCGGTCCTGCGCGCGACGCTTCGGTGACCTTTACCGAGGACGGCCGTATCGAGGGCTGGGTGGTGACCGAACCCGTCTATGTGGACATCTATCAGAAGGGCGCCGTCGTGAAGATGTATTTCAGCGCCGTCGTGGATGCCGAACCTGCGTCGTGGGGCGCCTTCTGCGGCGAGGAGGTTTTTGCCGGTGAGCGGAGCCGTACGGGCGTGGGCGCCGGCGTGTACCTGCGTTTCGATACCCGTGCGCGTCGGGACGTCGGCGTGAAGATCGGCCTGTCGTATACTTCGGTCGAAAACGCCCGCCTGAACATGCAGGCCGAAGCCGCCGATCTGGATTTCGACGGGGCGCTCTTGGCCGCAAACGAAGCATGGGAAGAGGCGCTCGGACGCATCCGCGTCGAGGGCGGCAAACGGGAGGACCGGGTCAAATTCTATACGGGGCTGTTCCATGCCGTGCTGGGACGCGGTCTGGCCAGCGACGTGAACGGGGCCTATCCCGCGAACGACGGAACCGTCGGGCAGATTCCGCTCGACCCCGCCGGCAATCCGCTGCATAACCACTATAATACCGATGCCATCTGGGGCGGATTCTGGAACCTGACCCAGTTGTGGAGCATCGCCTATCCCGAATATTACGCCGACTGGATTTCGAGCCAGCTGCTGGTTTACAAGGACGCCGGCTGGCTGGGCGACGGCATCGCATGCAGCAAGTATGTTTCGGGCGTGGGCACCAACTTTACGGGCCTCGCCATCGCGGCGGCCTACAACTGCGGCATCCGCAATTTCGACGTGGCGCTCGGCTATGAAGCCGCCCGCAAGAACGAGCTGGGCAGCGAAGGCCGTCCCGCGGGAGCCGGCAAGCTGGATGTGGGGCAGTTCGTCGAGCGCGGCTATTCGCCCTATTCGACGGAGCTGCACATGCAGACCACGCCCCGCGGTTCGGGTTTCTCGGCTTCGCATACGCTCGAATATTCGTTCAGCGCCTATGCCGTGGCCCAGATGGCCCGCCAGCTGGGACATGAAGCCGATTACGAACGGCTTTCGAAGCTCTCCGAAGGGTGGAAACTGCTCTTCGACCCCGAAACCAAACTGATGCGTCCGCGCGACGAGCAGGGCCGGTTTATCGCCGACTTCGATCCTTATGCGCCGTGGGTGGGCTTTCAGGAGGGCAACGCCGTACAGTACACCTATTATGTTCCCCACGATATCGACCGTCTGGTGGAGATGGTCGGCCGCGAGGAGTTCAACAACCGGCTTGACAGCACGTTCCTTATTTCGCGCGAAAATATCTTCGGCGGCGGCAAGACCATCGACGCCTTCGCGGGACTGCATACCTACTACAACCACGGCAACCAGCCGAACCTCCATATTTCGGGCCTGTTCAACTTTTCGGGCAAGCCGTGGCTCTCGCAGAAGTGGATGCGCACGATCTGCAACGAATTCTACGGTACGGAGGAGATTCACGGCTACGGCTACGGACAGGACGAGGATCAGGGACAGCTGGGCGCATGGTACGTCATGGCTTCGATGGGACTCTTCGACGTGAAGGGCCTGACGGCTCCCGATCCGTCGTTCCAGCTCTGCAGCCCGCTGTTCGACAAGATTACGATCAGCCTGAATCCCGATTATTACGAAGGCCGCGAATTCGTGATCGAGACCGCGGGCAACGCTCCGGAGAACTACTATATCGGTTCTGCGCAGCTCGACGGCAAACCCCTGACGGGCGTACAGCTGCCTTTCGCGGACGTGGTGCGCGGCGGCCGTCTGAAAATCACGCTCGCTCCGGAGCCTAACACGTCGCTTACGGAATAGCAACGCCAATTAGACCTAATTATAAACCGCTTATGTTGAAAAAGGAAATCTGAATTCCCGGCTCCGGCCGGACCCCGTGTCGGGCTGGAGTTTTTTGAAACCAACTACTTAAAAACAAAACGTATGAAAATTTGTACTAACTTCTTGAACCTGCTGAAGGTTTGTATGTGCGTGGCGTTGGCTTTCGCGGCCCTCGAAACCCGCGCGCAAGGGGAGGCCTTTACGGTATCGGGTACCGTCAAGGATGCTTCCGGGCAGCCGGTGATCGGAGCTACGGTCTTCGACACCACGACCCAAAAAGGAGATGTAACAAGTACGACGGGCAGCTTTTCGCTGCAGGTCGTTCCCGGCTCGGTGCTGAAGGTGAGTTTCGTCGGATACGCCGAGCAGTCGGCCAAAGTCGTAGCCGGAAAGACCACCTATGATTTCGTGCTGGAGAGCGACGCCCTCGAAATCGAGGAGCTGGTCGTCGTAGGTTACGGCACCCAGAAGAAAGCCTCCCTTACGGGAGCCATCTCGGCCATCAACAACGAAGAGATCATCACGACCAAGAACGAGAACGTCCAGAACATGCTGACCGGTAAGGTCGCGGGACTCCGCGTGAGACAGAACTCCAGCGAACCGGGCCAGTTCAATACCTCGATGGACATCCGCGGCTTCGGCGCTCCGCTTATCGTGATCGACGGTGTGCCGCGCGACAACATGGCGCGGCTCGATCCCGAAGATATCGAGCAGGTTTCGGTGCTGAAGGATGCGTCGGCAGCCATCTACGGGGTGAAGGGCGGTAACGGCGTCGTGCTTATCACCACCAAGAAAGGCGACAAGGGCAGGGTCAATATCAATTATTCGGGCAACATATCGTGGCAGCGTCCCTCGAACTTCCCCGACCTCGTGGATGCGGCCGACTGGATGACGCTCTACAACGAGAAATACACGATGCACTCCGTAGACAACATGTCGCCTGTTCCGCAGTACAGTCAGGAGGATATCACCGCCTACCGCAACGGCGAGAAGAAGTCCTACAACTGGAAAGATGCCGTCTTCCGCAATTCGGCGCCCCAGACGCAGCATACGGTGAGCGCCAGCGGCGGCAACGACAAGGTCACCTTCTATACCAGTCTCGGTTACCAGTATCAGGAGAGCTTCCTGCAGCACACGCCTATTACCTATGACAAGTACACGCTGCGCGCCAACATCAACGCGAAGATCGCCAAGAACCTGACCCTCGACGTCAACCTCGCAGGTCATATGGATGAAAAGAAGATGAGCAACTTCTCCTCTTCGGACATCGTGCGTAGCACGTGGCTCTTCACCCCGCTCGATCCGTTCTACTATGACGACGAGCAGACCATGTACCATACCAAGGACGACAACACGGGCATCGTCAACCCGCTGGCCATGATCGACAAGGACGCCAACGGATACCAGAGCCTGATCAGCCGCTGGTTCCAGTCTGCCTTCTCGTTGCGCTGGGACATGCCGTTCCTGCCGGGACTGTATGCCAAGGGCTTCTTCAGCTACGACTATATCATGAACGACAACAAGTTCTACAGAAAGGCGTTCAATACTTATACCTCCACCGGAGCCGCGACCAGCTTCCTGAAGGGGGACGCACACGATTATTTCGTGCAGCGCAACTATTACGGCAAGGAACATCGCCAGTGGCACGTGCAGGTGGGCTATGACCGCACCTTCGGCCGTCACTCCGTATCGGGCATGCTGCTCTTCGAGGATCAGCACAAGGTGGGCGACAACTTCTACGGCAGCCGCGAAGTGGTGTTGCCTATGGATCAGGTGTTTGTCGGCGACGGCGAAACGCAGCAGTTCAACCAGTCGTCAGGCGGCGGTTCGCTTTACGACTATGCCTACCAGTCGCTGGCCGGCCGTTTCAACTACGACTTCGGCGGCAAGTACCTCGTCGAATTCGTCTTCCGCTACGACGCATCGTCGCGCTTCCCGTCGGGTGACCTGCGCTGGGTATTCTTCCCCTCGGTATCCGTCGGATGGCGCATTTCGGAGGAAAACTTCTGGAAAGAGTCTTCGCTCGACTTCATTGAGAATCTGAAAATCCGTGCATCGTACGGTAAGACGGGTTACGACGATGATTTGAATTACGAGTTTCTGACGGGCTTCACCTATCCCTCCGGCGGATCGATCCTCGGCGGCGATTACGTCAACGGTTCCGTTCCCAAGGGCATTGCCAACAAGGATATTACGTGGCAGACCATCAAAATGTTCGACATCGGTCTGGATTTCAGCGCATGGAACGGCAAACTCGGCCTGACCTTCGACTATTTTCGCCGGCATCGTGACGGACTCTATGCCAGACGAAATCTGAGTCTTCCGGGCAGCGTGGGCGCGAGTCTGCCGCTGGAAAACCTCAACAGCGACCGGGATACCGGTTTCGAGCTTGAGTTGAGCCACCGCAACCGCGTCGGCGATTTCTCCTATGCGGTCAAGGGCAATGTTTCGTTCACGCGCCGCAAGACGCTCTACTACGAGCGTGCCGAGTCGGGCAACTCCTACCTGAACTGGCGTCAGAACAACAACGACCGTTTCAACAGCATCTGGTGGGGTTACGGCGAAGGCGGGCGTATCACCAGCTGGGATCAGTTGTACTACAATCCCGTCTATATCGGCCGCGGCAGCGTGATGGGAGACTATCTCTACGAGGACTGGAACGGCGACGGCTGGATCAACGACCTGGACGTACACCCGATCGGCTACACGGATATGGTTCCGATGGTCAATTTCGGTCTGACGATCAGCGCATCGTGGAAAGGAATCGACTTCTCGATGCTCTGGCAGGGGTCGGGCAACCGTTACATCGTCGCTCGCGAGTTTCTGCAGGAGCCGCTCTGGTCGCGTACCAACGCCATTTCGGAACACATGGACCGCTGGCATCCGGCCGATCCGACGGCCAATCCCTACGATCCCGCCACGAAGTGGGTCGCCGGCGAATACGGCTATACGGGCTCGACGGCAAATCCCAACTCGGAGCATGGGTTGCAGAATGCCCGCTACCTGCGTCTGAAGAATCTCGAAATCGGTTATTCGCTGCCCAAGAAGTGGCTGACGAAGGTGGGTATCGAGAATGTCCGGATCTATGCCAGCGCCTACAACCTGCTGACGATCACCGGTCTGGATTATCTCGACCCGGAGTTCTACATTCATCCGTCGGATGGCGGGGCCAGCAATATGGGATACTTCTATCCGATCAACAAGACCTATACTATCGGACTGAACGTCAAATTCTAAAAAAGCAAAAAAATGAAACGTCTGAAATATTATCTCCTGATTCTTTGTGCGGGCGCATTCGCCGCGTGCACCGATTTGGATATACCGCCGAAAAATATCTTCAATGAAAAGGATATCTTCGGCAACGTCGAAGGGGCGACGAGTTACCTCGCACGCTTGTACGGCGTCTTGCCCATGGAGGATTTCCGGTATAGTTTCGAACACGGCTTCGGCTATTCGGGCGCCATGTACCGCCAGATGTGTTGCACCACGGGCGAAGCCGTAGGCCGCGACACGCAGGGATTCTTCGCCGAACCCGGCAGCAACATGTGGGACGCCGCTTACAAAACGATCCGCGAAATCAACCTGCTTATCGAGGGGCTTCCGAAATACAAAAGCGGATTTTCGGACAGCGATTACAATACGGTCTTGGGCGAGGCCTATTTCATCCGCGCCTACGTGTACTTCGCAATGGTCAAGCGTCTGGGCGGCGTTCCGAAGATCGACTATGTGATCGATTATCCGGCCAACGCGACGCTGGAGGATACGTGGACTCCCCGTGCCTCCGAAGAGGAGTGCTGGGACTTTATCGGACAGGATCTCGATGCGGCCATCGCCAGCCTGCCCGACAAGAACGCTTCCGGCCGTGCCACCCGTTATGCCGCCGCAGCCCTTAAGTCGCGCGCCATGCTCTATGCCGGGTCGATCGCCAAGTACAATACCGTCAACGAAGAACACCTCGGCAAGCGTATCTGCGGCATTCCCGCCGAACGGGCCGCCGGTTATTTCGAAGCGGCTTACAAAGCCTCGAAGATCGTGGACGAGGGCGGTTATTCGCTCTACAAGGCCAAATGGGCTGCCGGTAATCGCGACGCTCAGGCCGAGAACTTCGCTGCGCTGTTCCTCGACGAAAGCAGCGCCAACACCGAGACCATCTTCGCCCGCTATTACAAGGAGAAATTCCTGACGCACGACTACGACAACTCAGTGCAGCCGCGCTCGACCTCGACGGGCGGCAACGACTCGGAGGTAAGCCCCACGGTCGATTTCATCGAGATGTTCGACGGCGTCGAGTTGGATGCCGACGGCAAGTTCGGGTTCCTCGACGAAAACGGCTATTACAAGCTCTACGACAACCCGATGGACGCCTTCGCCAACGCCGAGCCGCGCCTGCTGGGTACGGTCATCCTCCCCATGTCGAAGTTCAAGGACCAGTATATCGAAATCCGCCGCGGTCTCTACACCGGCAAGGTGGAAGAGGGCAAAGGTATCTCGCGTCTGATCAAGGAGGGCGAGACCGCGGCCTACGAAACGCTGGGACTCAAAGACGTGCAGCTGACCGGAAACTTTAACGGCGGTCCTGCCGTCCAGCTCAAGACGCCCTATACTCCCTATCCGGGGGCTACGCCCGTCACGTCAATGCTCATCACGGGTCTCAACGGTCCGGTGAACGGCTGGAACTTCGGCAACATCGGCGGCACCTACCTGCGCAAGTACCTCGATCCCGATCTGGAGAATAATTCGGGCGGCAAATCCACGCAGCACTGGATCGACATCCGCTATGCCGAGGTGCTGCTCAACCGTGCCGAAGCCGCCTACGAGCTGACTCAGCTCGGCAAGACGACCTCCGAAGACGGCGACAGCTACCGCGACGAGGCTTTCCGCTGCATCAACCTCATCCGCGAACGCGCGGGCGCCGATCTGCTGGCATCGGCCGCCGATCTCAATTCGGTCGATATCGTACGCCGCGAACGCCGCAAGGAGCTGGCCTTCGAGAACCAGACCTATTGGGACCTCCGCCGCTGGCGCATCTTCTACGACGAGCAGAATACCACGCGCTATCGTATCCTGATGCCCTTCTTCGCAACGGACGTCAACAAGTACTTCTTCGACGTGCGCTTCACCGAGCCGCGGGCCGGGTATAACTACATCTTCACCTACGACACCCGCTACTACTACCAGCCGCTGCCGTCGGGCGAACTGACCAAGAACCCCAACCTCAAGAATAACCCCGGTTTCTAATCCGGACAGCATAAAAACCGATCGATATGAAAAAGTATATATATCTTTTGCTCTTTTCGCTGCCGCTGCTTGCAGCTTCGTGCAGCAAGGACAATTACGACGAGCCGCAGGAGACTTTCCGCGGCAAGTTCATCGACAAGCAGACGGGCGAGCCGTTCCAGACGGCCATCGGCAATACGGGTATCCGTATCCGCATGATGGAGTACAGCTGGAGCGACAACCCCCAGCCCTATGACATGAACGTCAAGATGGACGGTACGTTCAACAACACCAAGGTTTTCAAGGGCGAGTACGGCATCACCCCTTCGGGCGCGTTCGTGCCGCTGGAAGAGGAGCGGATCAAGATTTCGGGCACTGTCGAGAAGACTTGGGAAGTCGAACCCCTGCTGCGTGTGGAGTGGGTCGGAGAGCCGGTGGTGAACGCCGACGGAACCGTGGACGTGAAGGTGAAGGTTTCCCGCGGTACGGACAATCCCGACTATCAGGAGGCGCTGGCCGAAGCATGGCTGTTCGTGAGCGAAAACATGTATGTCGGGGATTTCAGCTACAGCCCCAACTATTCGACCCGTATCTCCGGTGCGGCTATCGGCATGGTGCAGTTCGATCAGGTCTATACCATTCGTACGGGACAGCCGGGAGGTTATAATCCCGCCGGCACGTATACGCCGTTCCCGGCCTTTTCGCGGAAGTATTTCCTGCGGTTCGGCGCGCGGACGACGCGGCAGTTCGACGGTACCAACCGTTACAATTACACGACTGTCAAGGAGATTACCACGATTGCCCGTTAGTTAGGTTCAGGATGCCGGGTTCCGGAGACAATACGTCTCCGGAACTGCGGCGCCCGATAAGGAAAATTTTTACGGATACGATGATATCGAACGACATGGAACGTTACGCCGTCGGCGCTGACATAGGCGGCAGTCATATTTGTTCGGCCGTGGTCGATCTGACGACGGGTGAAATCTGCGGAGAGCCTCTCTCCGGCAAGGTCGATTGCGACGCCGGCGCCGGGGAGATACTCGGCGCATGGGCGGACAATATCCGGCAAAGTATCGCGGCTTCCGGCCTGAAGGCCGTGCGCCGGGTGGGATTCGCCTTCCCCGGCCCGTTCGACTACGAACACGGCGTTTCGCTGATCCGGGGTGTCAATAAATTCGAGCGGATTTACGGACTCGACATTTCGGAGTCGCTTTTTCCGCTGCTGCGGCGGTCCGGAGCCGAAGAGTTCCGCTATGTCAACGACGCTTCGGCCTTTGCGCTGGGCGAGTGCCTCGGCGGCGCGGCGTGCGATGCCCGGCGCGTGGTGGCCCTCACGCTCGGAACAGGCGTCGGGTCGGGTTTCGTATCCGACCGTAAACTGGTGACTTCGGGCGATGAGGTGCCTGCCGACGGCTGGGTCTACTGCCTGCCGTTCGGCGGCGGAATCGTGGATGAAGCCTTCTCGACGCGCGGAATTATCCGCCGTTACGAAGAGCTGACCGGCGAGACCCTGACCGGTGCGCGGGATGTCGCCGCCCGGTACGACGCCGATCCGGCTGCGCGCCGTCTTTTCGACGTCTACGGCGAAGAGCTGGCGCAGTTCGCGGGTCCGGTCCTTACCCGTTTCAACGCGGACGTATTGGTGCTCGGCGGAAATATTTCGCGGGCTTATCCGCTTTTCGGACCCGCCTTGGAGCGGCGTTTCGCCGCGGACGGAATCCGTGTCGCGGTCCGCACTTCGGCCCTGCTCGACCATGCGGCCATGATTGGTGCAGCTTCGTTATTTTTATAATTTTAGATATGACTCTTTTAAGAAAAACCACACAGTTTGTACTTCCCGTCGAGAAGCCGGAAACAGGCGTAAACCAATACGACATCTATCCGGCGCACGATCTGGGCGAGGAGAAAATCTTTTGCGATTATATGTCGCTGGCGCGTCGGATCGCCGGATCGAAACGGGTGATTATCGACGGTTACGTCGGCGTACGTTTCGATATTTTCAGCCGAGAACTGAACAAGGCCCTCGAAACGCTCGGCATCCGGCCCGTCTGGTGGAACGCGGGTGCGGCCATGAAGGAGCCTGCCGAGATCGACCGTCTGATCGAACCCTATTTGGGCGGCGACGATCCGATCTTCGGATTCCGAACTCCGCTCCGGCTCGAAGAGTTCTTCGACCGGGAGAAGCTGGACCGGATACGTCCCGACGACGCTGCTCAGATGAATATTCTGATCGGCATCGGCGCTTCGCTTGCCGGCTGGGACGGCCTGCTGCTCTATATCGACATTCCGAAGAACGAGATTCAGTTCCGCTCGCGGGCAGGCAGCATCACGAATCTGGGAGCCGCTGCGGCCGATGCGCCGAAGAAGATGTACAAGCGTTTCTACTTCGTGGACTGGGTGGTGCTCAACCGTCATAAGAAGGCGTTGCTGCCGAAAATCGACGTGATGATCGACGGCCAGCGCGAGACGGAGATTACGTGGACCGAAGGAGCCGATCTGCGCCGCGGTCTGGACCGTCTCGCCGGTAACGGATTCCGTGTGCGTCCGTGGTTCGAGCCCGGAGCGTGGGGAGGACAGTGGATCCGCAACCACATCGAGGCGCTGCCGCACGACGTGCCCAACTACGCATGGTCGTTCGAGCTGATCGTGCCCGAAAACGGCTTGATCTTTCGCAGCAGCGGGCGGATGCTCGAAGTCTCGTTCGATACGGTGATGTTTCAGGCCGGCGAGCGGGTCGTGGGAAAGGAGTGCTACGGTCTCTACGGCGACGAATTTCCGATCCGTATGGACTACCTCGACAACTTCGACGGCGGCAACCTCTCGATCCAGTGTCATCCGCAGCGCGAGTATATCCGCAAGAATTTCGGCGAGGTGCTGACGCAGGAGGAGACCTATTACATCCTCGACACGACGCCGGATTCGGTCGTGTACCTCGGTTTCAAGGAGGATATCGTACCGGAGAAGTTCGAACAGGCCCTGACCGAAAGTTTCGAGAAGGGGACGGAGCTTGACGTGAACAAGTACGTCAATGCGGAACCGTCGGCCAAACACGATCTTTTCCTGATGCCTCCGGGGACGCTTCACAGTTCGGGCCGCAACAACCTCGTGCTGGAGATCAGCACCACGCCCTACATCTTCACGTTCAAGATGTACGACTGGCTGGCGCTGGACCTCGACGGCAAACCCCGTCCGCTGAACATCCGCCGTGCGATGGAGAACCTCTGCTTCGACCGCAAGGGCGAAACGGTGAAGCGCGAGCTGATCGCGCATCCCGAACTGCTCGAAAAGGGCGCCGACTGGGAACTCTGGCACCTGCCGACGCACCGCAACCACTCCTACGACGTGCATCGCTACAAGCTCGACACCTCGGTGGAGGTGCAGACCGAAGGAAAATGCCATGTACTGAATCTGGTCGAAGGCGAGAGCGCCCGCATCGAGACCGCAGGTGGCGACAGCTTCCCGATCAGCTATGCCGAGACGTTCGTGGTGTCGGCCGCGGCCGGCTCCTACCGGATCGTCAATACTTCGGGCCGTGAGATCATGGTCGTGAAGGCTTTCATGAAATAGAACCTTTGCGCTGTAAAATATCCCGCCATTTCGGCGGGATATTTTCTATTTTTTTAAATTGGCGAACGGACGCATCCCATTATATCGTCCCTTAAAAGTTCGGATCAAATTTGTTTCGACATCGGTAGGGTCATCTGAAAATAATGGCATCCAACAGAATAAGAGATCAGCAGCATCTTTCAATTGCCAAATATAACGCCCTCCTCGATGGCCTACTGCCTTTCCTTGCCCAAATTGTAGATATTGTTTCAGCCGACTTCGAAGTGTTGTTGAAGAGGAAGCACCTCCAGCTTTTCCAATATAGATAACACAAGCATCATTTACCCAATTTGCACGTAATATGTCGAGCGGCACATTGGGGCTTTTATCTTGAAAATACCCGCCCGTGCCTTGTTCGAGAAACTCAGGTGCGACAGTCGTGGTACGCACGACCATATATACACCCTTGATTCTCGGAATAGCTGAACAATCCCTCCATAAATGTGCAATTGGAATAAAGCCGGTGAATCCGGCTTGTTGCAAATTTTCAATCGTTTTAAAATTGATAGTTGCTATTGTGTCAGAATTCGACACTTGTGTTTGAGACTTATTTTTCTGTTGTATCGTCTTCGATGGAACAGTTATATGCGATGCAATTTCAGATGCGACAACTTTAATTAGCCCGCTTTTAATTAATGCATCAAAATCATCAACTGTACACTTTGGGAGATTATAATCACTTATATAAAATCCGATTTTTCGGAGACTATCTCGAATTCCTTTCTGTTGGGTTTTTGAGACATTCCGAAGTCTTTTCAATAACTCGCGTATAGTAACTAGCTCCGCTGTTGTAAATAAATTTCTACCGTTCATATATTAATATTCTTTAATCGTGAAAATATTCATATATCTCTTCGTAGTAATCTTCGTATAGGTTTTGAGGGACGCCATATATTCGCTCATCCTTGGACCATTCGAATTCCCGTAATTGTCGCCGGGGTTTCTCATCACGGTAAATAATCAGACGACGGTTGTAGTCGAGTTCTTTTATATCGGTTACTGGGCGTGACGAGTCATTATTTATCCATGGATTTTCTTGCACGACCGGAGTAGACCGATTGTAATAATATACGATCAAACACATAATGCAAAAAAATAAAAATCCACCTACCAACAATCCTAGACATCCTACCAACCGCTTTCTCGGCAGTTCTATACCAAAATCATCATCCTTCATTTTCGCCATACTTATCAGTCTTTTTTACGAAAATAAGAAATATATGACAATGCAGAAATATATGTTACGCAAAATAGCGAATTTCGCACATTCTCCAAATCGTTACCGTGACCTCTGAAAATCCTCTTAAAGTCTGTTTGTCAGATTGGTATTCTTATCAACTGATTTATTAAAATAAGCAACCCCGTCCGGATTCCGGACGGGGTTGTCGTTTGATGCGTCAGTTACTTTTGAAGCAGGGCGGTAATGGGATTGGGCGTTTCGATCTTTCCGCAGTCGATCGATGCCAGCAGCTGCCGCCCTCGGTCGGTCAGCGAGAAATACATCTGGCGTTTGTCTGCAGTTCCCAGCTCCCGCCTTACGAATTCCTTTTCTTCGACCGAGCGGAGTACTTTCGACATGTTCGAAGGGGTCAGCCCCAGCAGGTCGCTCAACTCTCCGCAGGAGAGCCTTCCGGCCTTCGAGAGACTGCACAGGGTCATGCCTTCGTTCAGGCAGATTCCGTACTGCCGCTCCAGATTCGCTTCGAACTGGTGCACGGCCCGCTGCAGGTCGCGTATTCTACAAAGTTTGTCCATACTCCGGCTTTTTGTGAACGGCCTGCCTGCCGCAGTGCCTGATACATTTTCCGCATTCGATACACTCCTGCGGGTCGATTGCCGGAAGCCCGTCTCCCTGTTGTGAAATCGCTCCGACGGGGCAGATCGGGATCAGCGGACAGCGGTGATTCTGTGGGCAGCGGAGTTCGTCGATCGTAAGCGCCATAACCCGGTTATTTGTTGAGCAGCACCTTGTCGATCGCCTCTTTCAGCGAAGCTTTGGGCAGGGCGCCCTGCGCCATCTGGGGTTTGCCGTCTTTGGGGATGAACAGCAGCGTCGGAATCGAGCGGATGCCGAATGCGGCCGCCAGTTCCTGCTCCTCTTCGGTGTTGATCTTGTAGATGTAGATGCTGTCCCCGTATTCCGCCGCAAGTTCCTCCAGCACGGGTGCGAGGGCTTTGCAGGGGCCGCACCACGAAGCGTAGAAATCGACGAGGGCGGGTTTGTCGCCGAGGTATTTCCACTCGGTGGGATTGGTTTCGTAATTGGCGACTTTCGTCAGAAAGTCGGCTTTGGTCAATGCGATCGTTTTCATGGTATTCGTTTGTTTTGTGTTGTCATTCTTGTTGTCGGTCTGGCCGTCGGCCCCGGCTGCGAACGTCAGGATGCAGGCGGCTGTCACTAATAGTTTCTTCATGGTCCGTATGGTATTTTATCTTTTCTTATCTTGATAACGATACAAAGATATGATTTATTTTCCAATAAAACAAATTTCCAATGGAAAATAAATCGAGGGAAGTAAAATTACGTTTGTTTCCCGTGACTATGCAAAAATGAAACCGGAAATCGCCTCCCGCTCCGGATTGCGGTAGAATCTATCATCCGGTCGATTCGTATAGAGTGCATGCCTGCGCCTGTCTGTCCTATGAGGCGGCCTTAGTCTTGGGGGCTGAATATATAGGGAACGGTGGAGTGGGAAGACCGATTTCGGTTTACATATCGGTTTAAACAAATGTCCGATTTCGATACGGAAATCGCTCTAAACCGAGACTCGAAGAAGTACGTCGCATTTTTCACCGGCTCTTTAAATGCAAGAAAGAGAGCCTTTTGGACTCTCTTTCCTTGTGACACCGACAGGACTCAAACCTGTAACCTTCTGATCCGTAGGCATAATTCGGCGGTTTTTGCCGATTTTAGGCGATTTTTATTTTGTTTTATAAATGTTTGTATTTCAGGTGCAAATATAGCTATTTTATTTCATTGTATTTTTGTAAAATTGGATTTAATTCATATGTTTGTGTATAAATTGTGTACCGAAAATCAAAATTTATACACAAAATGAACTATTCAAAAGACGGGATAACGGTGGCCCCGATGCTCGATACTACGCACCCGAAAAAGTCCGGGAGGTGTCCCGTAAAAATCCGGGTTACTTACAATCGAGTCCGTCATTACTATCCGACCGGGAAAGACCTGACCCCGGAGGAGTGGGAGATGTTGCCGACTACAAAGGCCCGCGCACTCGTAGCGGTTCGTAAGGACATCGAAAGCAGCTACCAAATAGTGCGGGCGGCCGTTGAGGAGTTGGCGGCATCTGGCGGGTTCTCGCTTGACACCCTCAACAATCGATTGAAAGGGGCGGCGGTCGATACGGTAAATACGATGTTCCGGGCCAAAATAGAAGAACTTAAAAAAGTCGGGCGTGTTGGGTCTATGCTTGTCTACGATAATGTTCTGAAAGGTTTGGAACGCTTTGCCGGGGCACATATCCGTTTTGAGGCAGTCACCGTGTCGTGGCTGGGGCGGTATGCTGATTTTCTGCGCAAGGAGGGCAAGACACAAACGACTATTGCGATACACTTGCGCCACCTCCGGGCAATTCTTAACGAGGCAAAACGTTTAGGCTCGATCAAGGATGCGCAATATCCATTCGGCCGGGGGCGGTATGAGATACAAGCCGGAGAAGGGCGTAAATTGGCTCTTACGTTGGAGCAAATAGGGCAGATTGCCAACTATGAGGATGGAACCGAGGCAACGGCCAAATACCGCGATTATTGGCTGTTCCTCTACTTGTGCAACGGGATCAACGTTGCCGATTTCGTAAAGTTGAGGTATCGGGACATCGTGAACGGTGAAATATGCTTCGTTCGGCAAAAGACCGAGCGGACGACCAAGACCCGCAAGGAAATCCGGGTCGTTGTCACGGCGCGGATGCAGGCAATAATCAACCGTTGGGGCAACCCCTTTCGTTCCGATAACTTTATTTTTCCGATCCTCGACGGACAGGAGGATGCGATGCGGCGGAAGATGAAAACACTATACATAACCCGCGCGATCAACAAGCGTATGAAGGAGGTAGGCGAACAGCTCGGGATCGGCAATATTTCGACCTATACGGCCCGGCATTCGTTCGCCACGGTGTTGAAGCGGGCAGGAACCAATATTGCCTATATATCGGAAAGCCTCGGACACCAAGATTTGAGAACGACGGAGAACTACCTCGCCAGCTTCGAACGGGAGGAGCGGATCAAAAATGCGGAGCTATTGACGAAATTTTAGAACTATGGGGCGGTATAAATTTGATAAATTCGGGGGTGAATACCTATCAGAGTCAACTATTAAGGGCATAGCGGCAGATCTATGTAAAAACGCTAATATAAACAGATATTTGTATGACTGGGCCGTGCTCGATATCCGGGTAAAACGAGCACACAAGGGCCAACGGCATAGGTTTGCGGATTCTATACAGCGGTTAGAGACGTTTTTAGAGAGCCCCAAGGCCGATGAATACAAAGTAGCGGCGCGCAAGGGCTATCAAAATAGGATGATTCTTTTCAATACTATATTTTGCGACAACGACCCCCATCCGTTGATTGTTCATGCAACTAATATAAGCGAATTTGCCGCCATAACAGGGCGTAATCGAAAAACAATTGATGATTGGTTATCTAAAGGGTTTTTATATACGGCATTTAATGGCGATTACATAACGCCCCGAAAATTAATTGTAGTAGAGAAGACGATAGAAAAACTAAAAAAAATCAAATCGGGGTTATATATACCCAACCGGAAAAAGTAAATGACAATGCGACACTAACCAACCCTAACCAACATTTTGACCCAATATAATTTACACATTTACCGGACAATATTTGCGCTTTTTCCCGGTAAATGCGTAAATATTAATTATCTATCATCTTTGCCCTATCAACGTTGAGTATCCAACCCGATCAGTGGATAGTATCAAACAGTTAATAGCGTCAAAGTATGAACGATCCAATTATCGTAACCACTCCCGCACAGTTGCGCGAAATCGTCGCCGACGAGGTGGCCGCAATTCTTCCTAAACTCGCTGATTTCCGGCGCAAGAACGAGCCCGTCGAAACAGACGGCATGAACGTCGAAGATGCCGCCCGGTTTCTGACCGCGCAGGGCATACCCACCACCCGGGCCACGCTCTACAATCAAGTATACAAAAACACGATTCCGTACAAGAAATTCGGACGCCGCACGGTGTTCTCGAAAAAGGAGCTTTTAACGTGGATCGAGGCGCACACTGTCCATTCGGAGGACAGGCGGACCGCTGCCGCATTGCGTATTGCCGAGAGTGCTAACCGTAAATAGTTCCGGAGATATGAAACAAAAAGAGAATGCCCCCGGCACTCGGAGCGAGCGCGCAGGGGCAAATAACGGCACCGGCAAATATACGCAATTCGGAAATGATGTGCAAATTTCATTCGGCTATCATCAACGACGGGTATATAATTTCCTGTTGCAGGGCGGGTGCCATTCGGTGGCGGATATTTCCGCGGCGTTGAGGTTGTCAGATCCTCGCAGCTCGATACGTGACCTACGGGCGAAAGGCGTGCCGATTGCCGATGTGTGGTGCGACAGCGAACACGGCGGCCGTTTCAAACGGTACTTTATTCAACAAGACAATGCGGGAAAGGAGGCGCAGCGATGGCCGCGATAGAGCACACGGAAAATCCAAGCCGTAAAACGTTTGCGTTTTATTGGAGTTTTAAGGACGCCATACGCGATATGCCGGACGCCGACAAGTTAGCAGTATACGAAGCTATTACGGATTTTGCATTTTTCGGCGTAGATCCGGACGGATTGTCCCCCGTGGGTCGCTTGGCGTGGAAACTGATACGCCCGCAGCTTGAGGCTTCGATAAGGCGTTACGACGCGTGTAGAAATAACGGCCTTAAAGGTGCCGAATACGGGAAAAACGGAGGCGCCCCGAAAGGGAATCAGAATGCGAGAAAACAACCCCAAAGGATAACCCCAGAGGACAACCCCAAAAACAACCCCTTAAATCATAATGTTAATGATAATGCTAATGTTAATGAAAAGGGGGTTATAGGGGGAGAAGTCGCAACTAAACGCCGGGCGTTTGTTGCTCCCTCGCTCGAAATGGTCAAAGATTATTTTTTGACGATCAACGGAAGCGATACGGATGCCGAATGCTTTTACGACCATTTTACGGCCAACGGCTGGCGAACCGGTAAGAACCTGATAAAAGACTGGAAAGCCGCCGCACGAAATTGGATGCGCCGCAAATCCGAGTTTAATGCCACAACCCAAAAACAAACGACCCATGAAACGCGAAAAACAAATTTCTTATAACCGCCCGGATGCCGTTGAGGTGCTCCCGGAATCACCCGAACTCGAGAAGGCTGTTTTGGGCGCTTTAGTTCTTGAATCGGATCAACTACCCGACGTGGCGGAGATCGTCGAAATTTCGGCGTTCCACACCCCAAATAACGGCAAAATCTACGGCGTGATGCTCTCAATGCTGGAGCGTGGCAACAAAATCGACCTCTACACGCTCGCAGATCGTCCGGAACTGAAAGGCCGGGAAATGTTGCGTTACCTTTCAGAACTGACCAACGCAGTAGATTCCGGCGTTAACGTGCTGGACCACGCCCGACAACTCGCAAACACCGAAATACGCCGCCGTATGTGCCTTTTCGGCTATGAACTCTCGGCGCGTGCTGTCTCCGATCCGGATGGTGTCGTAGATTGGGCTACGTCGGAAATAACCGCGATAGCTGACCGGGCCGTGCGTTCGGATGACATCACGCCATTGTCGGATGTCGTGCGGGCCACCCTCGACGATTTGGAACGACGGCAGCAGGCAAGACAGGAGGGTGAGTGTATCGGTATCTCTACGGGCTTACAACGGCTCGACGCGCTGACGGGCGGCTGGAGGGGCGGGCAGCTTGTAGTGTTGGCCGGCCGTCCCGGGACCGGTAAAAGTGCTACGATGTTGCATTTTGCCCGTGCCGCCGCTATCGCAGGGGTTTCGGCGTGCGTGTTCTCGCTGGAGATGCCCGCCGGGCAGTTGGCCGGGCGTATGCTGGTGGGCTATTCCGGGGTGAACTCGCAGGCGTTCCGGGTGGGGAGCGTCGCCGCGGGCGGCTGGCGAGAACTCGAACAGGCCGCCGCGGACCTTTCCGCGCTGCCGGTTTACCTCAACGACCGGGCCAATATCACGATGGGGGCTATACGCTCGCAATGCAAGGCGATGCACCGCCGGGGACGGTGCGGGATGGTCATTATCGACTATCTGCAACTGCTCGACACGGCAAGCCGGAACACGAACAGCACCCGCGAGCGGGAGATCGCCGCCGCCAGCCGTTCGGCAAAACTGCTCGCAAAGGAACTCGATGTTCCGGTTATCTTGTTGTCGCAGTTGTCGCGCAAGGTTGAGGAGCGGACGGATAAGACACCGCTACTGTCTGACCTCCGGGAATCGGGCGCCATCGAGCAGGACGCCGATATGGTGCTGTTTCTCGACCGTCCGGCGATGTACGGGCGGACCGAGATAGACGCGGGCCGATACGGAACCATTTCTGCCGAGGGTGTCGGGCTGCTACATATCGCCAAGAACCGGGAAGGTGCGACGGGGAGCATAGTTTTCCGAAATAACGAAAGTATGACCCGGATAGCCGACTACGACGATCCCGCAACGGATGCAATCGGGGATGTCGGGCCGTTTTAGATTGCTTCACCGCTGGACTGTAAAAAGAAAATCCGGGACAGTATTACGCCGCCCCGGATTTTTGAGCAATTCCGAAGAATCACCCCTGAACCCACAACAAAGGTAGTGATTAATTCGGATAGAACAAGATGCGAAACAGATGCCGCGGTAAATATTCGCCCGCCGTCGCCTCGGTGATCGTTCGGAACTACTCCCGACTGATGGAAAGGCTTTGCGCGTCGCAGTCCGGACCCGTCCAGGGTGCAATGGATGATGCCGACATCATGCAGGAAACATTCCTGCACGTGACACACGATCCACAATGCACCGCGATGAAGAACGAGGCGGAGATCCTTGCCCGTTTTGTGTTCCGGTATCGGTTGGTGCGCTTTCAGACACTTCGGGACGAGGCACAGCGCAAAACAATTCCTTATGCCGATTACCTCCGGATGGTGGAACGCGATGAGGACCGATAGGGATGCCGCCCGGTTGAAAATACGATGAATCGACGACCCGCGGCCGGCTGGGGCTGGAGATACAGGTGCCCCTACGCTTGTATTTGTGCGTAAAAGTTGGCGATTTTGAAAAAAAGTCCGTGTGTGTAAAGCCGGGCACGGCGAGGTTTGCAGCGCGTAAAACAATAAAATATTACCCCCTATCCCCTTATGCGAAACGTTTGCCGTTCGGCCCGGCTATCCCCTCCGGGTGCACTCGTGGGGCTGTTTTGTGTCCGCGTAGCGTGTCCTATACAAGCAGTACGGAGAGGATGACACAGGGGCCGCCCCGGTTCTGCCTGAGGTTGTTGCCGGCTGAAAGCGCCCGTTTTTTGATTGAAAATGCGTGCGATTTTTGTACGGAAATCGCGCGTTTTAATCGTCTTTTTGCACGAAATCGCATGTTTTCCGCACGTTCCCGGCGTCTTATTCTTGCATATTTGCACGCATAAGGACCTGGCGGCGCCTCGCGTTGGTCTCTCTTGGTCGCGGAGTGTCTTCCGTCGGCACTGCTTGTGCATGGTGTACGGTCGGTGCGGTGGACTGTATCGGGTGCAACGCCGACACGTTCGAGGGCTGGCCGCCCGGGCTGTTCGCCTCAACGACCGGGGAGCAGATCAACGGTATAGCGCAGGACCGGCAGTCGGGGCCGTTATTCTCTATGTTGCAGATGCCGAACGATGGAAGCCCGTGCAGGGCCTCCGATGCTTTCAGTCGTGGCGTTGTTCAGTTTTCGGAAGATCGTCGAAATTTGGAGCGGTTCCGTGCGACTGCGGGACGATGGCAGTGCTATGCCCTCCGAGGGCTGGCCGCCCGGGCTGTTTGCCTCAACGGCCGGGGAACGGATCAACGGGATAACGGGAAGCGGCGGCCCGGCACGTGTTGGTGTGTATTGAACGAATGGAACAATTTTAGAGCGCTTGTGGGTGTTTTGGTTCGGGAAATATCAAACCTTTCGAACAAATAGCCGTGCTATATTATCGATAAAAACGGCCGAAGTGTCAAAAGTTGACACGGCGGGCCAAGAGGAACACCCGGCAATGTTCGACGGGGTCGGGGCTCAATAGCCCGTTGGTATCTATTAATTACTTACCCGAACGGCCGGGGCAAATCCTTATTTTTGTGGGTATTTAATCCAATGCTGTTCGCCTCAACGATAGGACCGGATACACGGCACAAGGCCCAACGGTCCGGGGGCCTTGAATGCAAACAACCGCCCCGGGGCGGGCGGCTGTTGCGGTGGGCGGTTATTTCTTTGCCTCCGGGTGTGCCTGTCTGAATCCTACCGGCTGGGAGGGCTTGCGGGTTTGCGGCAACTTGACCGACAGCGCCCCGATAGCCTGGTAGATGCTGTCGAGTTCTCGGCGCATATCCTCCGATAGGTCGCTGACCGCTTCGGCGTTATCCTTGCCCGTCTGCTCCAGTAGCGCAAGCCGTGCCCGTATTTCGGACAGTTCTGCCGTTACCGTCGTTGTGGTTGTGATGTAGTTGCGCATTGCCACGAAAGCCCGCATAATGGCGATATTTACCTGTACTGCGGCTTTACTGCGTAAAACACCGGAAAGCATCGCTACGCCTTCCTCGGTAAATGCAAACATTTCCGAGGAACCGATGTTGTAGCCTTGGGGTATCACATTTTGTGATCTCCCTATGTCTATCAATCTGTTAGCCTCTTTGGCGGATAATCGTAGCATGAAATCCTCGGGGAATCTTTCGATATTGCGCCTTACTGCCTGCTTTAGTACTCGGGTTTCTACTTGGTAGAGTTCGGCCAGGTCGAAATCCAGCATTACCCGCTGGCCCCGGATTTCGTATATCTTACTTTGAATGGGTTGCAGTTCCATAGTCGGTATTGTTGATATTTATGCTTTCACATAGTGGTAGCGCATAGACATTATTTGTACTTCTACGACCTCGCCCAATACTTTGTATATTATTCTATGTTCTGCGTTGATCCGGCGCGACCACATACCCGACAACTCATATTTAAGCGCTTCCG